>ENA-UOYA01004372-UOYA01004372.1-activated-sludge-metagenome-genome-assembly--contig:-NODE-4372-length-11904-cov-5.701916_pt1 | contig 11904 bp, 11 predicted proteins | sample MGYA00238163_ERZ764804 | MGnify/ENA primary metagenome ERZ764804 (study PRJEB28919, sample SAMN05720223) | activated sludge metagenome | isolation source: Anaerobic digester | place: Hong Kong...
GCGTTTCTGCCCAGAGTCATTACCGTGGTCGCCATGAGCGCCATTAAAAAAACAAAGCCGATCAGCATGGAGCGGGAGCCGATCCTGCCAAAATTTTCGGCCCCCCCGAATGTCTGGACGATCACAGCTGCGAATATAATCTCGGTAACCGCGGCGGTGCTGTACGTCCCCAGTCCGAAGACATTCAGCGGGCCCATACCCAAAAGAGGGAAAAGTTCGTTAATGTTCCACTGCGGGATTAAGGCGAGAAGCAGGACGGCTATGCCGCCCAGGATATAGAGGTAAGTGAGGCGGGCTGTCCGGGCCAACGCTTCTATGCCGAGGTACGCCCCCAGCAGGCCGACAATGAGATAAGAAGAAGATATGACACTTAAAGGTGTGCTGGGCAGGGCGGCGATAATCAGCGCTTCGCTGAATTCCCTTATAAAAAGAGAGCATACAAACATAAAAAACACAACCGTCACGAGGTTTAAAGCAATTCCTATGACAGGGCCGCAGGCCTGTTCAGTTATTTCGATTATTGTACTCCCGGGTCTTTTTTTTAGAACCAGCGATAAAACGTACACACCGGTAAAGGCAACCGCCAGCCCCCCCAGCGGGGCCAACCAGGCCGCTGAGCCGCATAGTTCGACCAGAGACCTGGGATAAGGCTGAAAGATCCTGGCCATGTTGGAAATGGCCAGCAGGATTATCGCTTCCGCCGGACCTACCGTTCCCTCTTTAACCATTCTTTTCACCGCCCTTCCGCCTGAGCCAACCCCTGGAAACCCTGGGCTGGCGGGTGATATCCTGCGGGTTGACATAGTCTGGCCGCTTCTCATGAAAGAACGCCGGCAGTCTGGTCACTATATCCGGACCTCCCATAGTCTTGGGCCCGGTTGGGGCCAGGTAGGGAACGCCGAAGGATTTAAGGTTGGCCGTCAGAGCCACCTGGGCGAAGATGCCCATGGAGATCCCGAAAAAGCCCAGTGTCGCTCCCAGGGCTATGTAGATAAAGCGGTAAATCCGCAGGGTGAAGGATAGCGAGTAGTAGGGTATGGCAAAAGAGGAAAGCCCTGTTACGGCGACTATAATTACCAGGATGGGGCTGACGATGTTTGCCTGCACTGCCGCCTGGCCGAGGATCAAGGCGCCTACGATGCCTATGGTAGATCCCATTACGCCGGGTATCCTCAGGCCGGCCTCGCGGATTAGTTCAAAGGAGAATTCCATCAGGAGAACCTCAACTACCGAGGGGAACGGTACCTTTTCCCGGTTTCCGGCAATGGCCAGGAGTAGTTCCGTCGGGATCATTTCCTGGTGAAACAAAACCACAGCCAGGTAGAAACCTGGCAGTAACAATGACAGCAAAAAGGCCAGGGCGCGCATCCAGCGGATAAATGAGCCGAACTGCCAGCGGTGGTACATTTCCTCCCCGGTGTGCAGCATCTCGTACATCGTAGTCGGCATAACCAGGGCAAACGGGCTGCCGTCGATCAGTACCGCCACTCTGCCCTCAATAATGTTCGCCGCGACGCGGTCCGGGCGCTCCGTGGCCAGGACCGTCGGATTTAAACTATAGGGGTTGTCCTCGATAAATTCCTCTAAAACCCCGCTGTCGGCGATATAATCGGTTTTAATATTTTCTATGCGCTTTTTAACCTCCGCCACCAGGTCTGGATTGGCCAGGTCCCGCAGATACATGATGGCTACGGTTTTTTTACCGCGAGTTCCCACCACCATGAATTCGGTTGTCAGTTTTTCACTTTTGATAGACTTTCTCAGGAGTGCGGTGTTGGCTCTGATCGTTTCAGAAAAGCCTTCCTGCGGCCCGCGGACAATCTGTTCGGTGGTAGGTCTCTCGATGCCGCGGTGTTCCCAGCCTTTTGTCTCAACCAGCACAACTTCCGCGCAGCCTTCCAGAAACAAAGCGGTATCCCCGTAGTTGACCGCGTCCAGGATATCTTGAAAACCGGATACGATTTTTACCTGATTGCCCGGCAGCAGGGCATCTTTAACCACTCCTGCCAGTTTTCCTTTGTCAGCGGGCGCAGGTTCATCGGCGAAAGCCATTAAGGACTGGAAAAGAAGGTCTTGAAGAGTTTTGTCAGTTATGCCGTCTATGAAAACACAGAAGCAATCAACTGGCACTTTAGTGCCGATGACCAAATCCCTGACAATAATGTCTTTGTTGTCCGGCAGGCCGTATAGTTTTTCAATGATCTTTTTGTTTTCCCGCAGAGATGCGCTTACTGAACTGTTATCCGGCAGATGTTCATCCCGGTTTATCTCGGCAGGCCGTACCGGCTTCTTGAAAGAGCGCTTGCCGCTTTGAGGCGATGTGGTTTTTTTATCTTCAGCTGGTTTGTCTTTTTGATCGTCTTTTGTTTCTTTGAGGACAAAGCCCTCACGGTTCAAGTTTTCCCTGTAGGAGATCACTTCAAGGAGAGTTTTCAGGATATTCATGCCACACCTGCCAATTATCCGTCATCAAAGCATATTGTATCCTGCCGTGGTGGATATATACTCCAGGTAGTTTTATTTTAGTGTTTGTTTGTTCTAAATAAAGGAGATACTATGATATTCCGTCGAAGAAGAAAGGACTGATATTTTACTGGTAAAGAGATAAAATATCTGATGTCAGGAGGGTAACAAATGAAGCAAATCTGGGCGCCTTGGCGCATGGTTTACATCGGCGGGGACCATGGCGACAAGTGTGTTTTTTGTGAAAAGGCGGCGGCGGACCCGGGTGAGGATGAAGCAAACCTGCTCCTTTTGCGCGGGGAAAAGACTTTTGTGCTCATGAATCTTTATCCATATATTAACGGGCACCTTTTAATTGTTCCCAAAAGACATGTCGGCGAAATTGAGGACCTTACCGATGATGAGATGATGGAACTCTTTAAAATGACTCAAAAAATGGTCAAAGTGCTCCGTGCTTTCAACCCGCAGGGCTTTAATGTGGGAGTAAATATCGGCAGGGTGGCCGGGGCGGGCATGCCAGGGCACTTTCACATCCATGTGGTGCCCCGTTGGAGCGGTGACACCAATTTTATGCCGGTATTCGGCGACGTTAGGGTGATCTCGGAATCCTTGGAAGGGACTTATAAGAAGCTGAAACAGTCCCTTGCCGTCCTTGAGGGACAAAAATAACAGGTTTTCTGACTGTCCTGAAAACTATATATAGGTGCGGCCAGAGACAACTGGGGGATTAACGCCGGAAGTGCAGCGACTCTTTCAGGCGGCTTCTGAAATACTGAAGGAAACTGCTGTAGGACAGGTTACCCCCGGCTACCTCCATAAAATCTTCAATAAGATCCTGGTGGCGGTGCAATACCCGGTGGATGAGTCCGGAGATAGGGGGTATCCAGCGCGTGAGGCGGAAGGATCCGGCCAGGTCCGGGCCTATTTTTTCCTGTACCAGGGCGGTGTATCCCCGCAGGTCAGGATCAGGCCGGCTGATTTGCCCGGAGATTATTTCAGCTGCCAGTCTGGCGCTGTAGACAGCGGGGTAAATACCTTCTCCGGTAAAAGCGTCCGCCAGGCCGGCGGCATCTCCCAGCAACAGCGTGCGGCTGCCGTGTAAATCATCCGGCTGCGGATTCACAGGTATGAGCCAGCCGCGCGTTTTAACACGGGCTTCCAGGCTGTTCAGACCTTCCGACTGGATATAATACTCCAGTTGGAGGCGTAGTTTTTTAGGCCTTGGCGCGTTGGTCCAAACACCCGCCGAAAGGTGGTCGGCTTTGGGGAACACCCAGGCGTAGCCGTAAGGAACAAGCCCGTATTCTATTTTTATAGCGCTGCGGTATTGTTCCAGTTTCTCTGGAGCGGCGGGGATTTCAGTTTCCAAACTGGCTGACAGCTTTCTGCGCCTGCCGAGGCCCAGGCTGCGGGCCACTAAGCTGTTCGCGCCGTCAGCCCCAACCAGGATGTCCCCCTGCCACTGGGAACCATCTGCATAAACAGAAACCTTACTGCCGGTAACTTCCACCCGCTGCACCCGGATTCCTTCGAGGATTTTTGCTCCAGCTTCTTTTGCCCTTACCGCGAGGAGTGCGTCAAAGCGTTCCCTGGCAACCATATAGGCCAGTGGTTTAGGGGCGGTGAACTCAATCGGCCTGGTTAAACGGTAGGAAAAAATGACCTTTTGGATGGTGTCTTCAATTACCGGACTCAGGTCAAAATCCAGAAGGTTGACAACTTTGGGGGTTATTCCTCCCCCGCAGGGTTTATACCGTGGAAACCGTTCTTTTTCCAAAACCAGCACATCTATGCCTGAACTGGCCAGCAAGTAAGCCAGGTAGGAGCCGGAAGGGCCCGCGCCGATTATAATTACCTGGTTCATACAATAACTCCCCCCGCAAAAACACCGAAACATTAAATCTGCTTCAGCAGATCTTCTTTAAAAGATTTGCCATGTTCAGGCCAAGTTTCTTGAAAGTTACTATCCCTTCCTGATCGTTTAAAACATCACCAGGCATCAGGCCGATACCCACGTTCCAATAAGCTGAGCAGGGGATAACCATCTGTGAGATGCCAAAAAACATGTTAATGGCTGAATATACAAAGGTTGCCCCCGCGCGCCGGACGGAAATTACACCCGCGCCAGCTTTGCCCCGCAGCATGTCATCATTTTGTTTGGCCACCATGCCGCAGCGGTCGATAAAAGCTTTGACTTCAGTAGTAACATTGCTGAAATAAACCGGCGAGCCGATAAGAATACCGTCTGCGGCCAGAGCCTTTTCAATAAAGTAATTCATCTCGTCATTTTTTAGAAAGCAGCGCTTGTCTTTAGTTTGCCCGCATTTAAAGCAGGCCCTGCACCCGGACAGCATTTTACCCCCCAACTGGAAGATTTCGCCCTCAATACCTTCCGCGGACATGACATCCAAAACAGTTTTCAGGGAGTGATAAGTATTGCCCCTGGGGCGGGGGCTTCCGTTAAAGGCTGCGACCCTGATGGACATATAGCCAACCTCCTGTATTTTTTGGGGTAAGTTCGATATTGACCCTCAAAAACCCTTGCTTAGCGAGTTAATTTTATTAGCAACTCAAGCTTAATCCACAGAATTATTCACAGGCTTAAACTTTATGTTGATAAATTATACATTTTTAAAAGATCTCTTTTCAATTAATTTTTTTGTATGTAATGCTGAAAGAATAAAAAAGAGCTGTTAACAGCTCAAGCCAGCATCTCTAAGTAAACTTTTGTTATTGTTAGTTTTTTTGAGTTCACTGCTGCAGCAAAGCCGGTGATATGTTTGGACTCAAAGACTTTATTATCTGTTTTAAAAATATTATATACCAGATTTCTGGCCTCAGGTATGGTAGTATTCCTTAAAGCTTCGGTTTCTAAACTTAAAACAGCGCGCAGGTGCTCTCCCAGGCCAGCGGCGATGTCCCTGTCGGCAAGTATTGTGTCTGACAAAAACGCAGACCGGTCATTAATTTCGCTTTCCAGATTAGTCGCTTCGGGTGGCTCAAAGCCTCTGTCCTTAAAAAATTTCCGGATTGCCTCTAAGATGAGTTTTTATATTATAACCGGAAGAAATCTTTCTTACCCTTTTTATATTAAGTCACATGTAAATATTTCTAATCTTTTTTAGGCTGATTATTAGTCTTGATATCAGTGAGAATATTTGTCCGCAGGCATAGTTTGTTAGGGCTGTGGAAAATATAACAACAAATTTGTCAGGAGGGATCCTACTTGGAACAACAGACAGTGGTGGAAGGTGACTTCCTCCCCTCACTGAATTAAGGGGCATCCAGGTTCGTAGACCATAGGCTTTCGCCAGACTACGGGCGCTGTCACCGCGCCACTACTCCGTGGGTTGCCCCAGGGAGATACGTTATAGGACACAGTTAACCTTTGGAACATTTTACGTATATAAGGACTTGTGTATACAACCCGATATGTTCACTTTTCAAAGAACTGTAGTTCTATTATACCATGAATGGATTTATTTGGGTAGTAACCCGGCTGTATCCCTCGTTTAAAAATGAGGGGATTATCCGGAGTTGTATCTAAATGTAACAGAACTTCGACGACAACAAAGCAGTAATTTATACCGTTCGTAAAGAGCGTTGGGGTGTAAAACCCTAACGCTTATTTTCTAAAAAAATATGGGTTTACCAATTCCGGGGAAATTGCTGTTGTTGCGGCTGCATCCGGAAAAATTGCTGTTGTTGTGGTTGCCAATACTGGGGTTGCTGTTGGAACATTCCCTGTTGTATCATTCCAGGTTGCATCATTCTATACTGGGGCTCTTGCTGTTCAATATAGTTAACACGACTTCTTAGTACATGACAGACGCCTTCTATTTGTTTGTTTAAGCTAAAAAACATTTGTTTAGCTGCTTGATCCTGTGTATCCAATCCAAATGTCATTAAATTTGCAGCCGCTCCTTCAAGACTTGCCAGAGTTTGGTGCATTTTGCTACCTATTGTCATCTAGTTCAACATCCTTATAGTTTTAAATCCCTATATATAATTTTTACCGAATGTCCTTTTTTAAATCTGGAAAATTAATACAGTAAGACCATGGAGGGAAGGCAGGGTGGCGATAGAAAATCAAGGGACAAAATTTTGCCTCTTGAACAGACACAGGTGGATAGTTTACCAAATGAAACAACCAAGGCATTAAATAGAGCCAAAAGGTAAGTCCGCCGACATCGCTGCCCGCGCCGTGGGCATGAACCGGGAAACCTACCGCCAGGCTAAGGCCGTTGTCGATAGCGGCAAACCTGCCAGCGTTGGCATATATGACACTGTCGGTATTTGTCGGAATATTTGTCAAGGGAAAGGCCTCCTCCTGTCGAAAACATAAAAAACGGGAAAAGGAGTTGGTTTTGTGAATATTGGTGGCGCTTTTATGGTTATACCTATAATTGCTGTATATATTTTCATTGTGGTTGTAGCGTGGCGATTTATGAGGGCTCATGAATCGATTGCAGAGTCACTTAAGATTGTTGCACAGAATTTAAGGAGAGAGCCGTAAAAGGCTCTTTTCTTTACCACCTCCAAACCTGACCCGGATAAACACCGAAGGTCTTTTTAAACGCCTCATTCCGGCGTTTTTCTTCTCTCTGGCGCTGCTTTTCTTTTTCTACTTAGCTGCCAGTCTGACATATTCTGGCGCCGCTCCCACTCGTAGAGCCCACGGACGATTTCTTTACCGATAAAACGGCCAAAGCTCATGATGTATCCCCTTTCGTTAAATTATCAGCCTGTTTAAAAATACTTATATGTTTATGCCTGTGTTCTTGGCAGTGACGACCGGAGCCCGCCGCGCCGAAATATTGGGGCTGACCTGGAGTGACGTTGATTTGAAGAAGGGGATTATAAATATCAGGCACGGCCTGTATGTTACCAAGGAGCAGGGATTATTCTTTAAGGAACCCAAAAACAAAACCAGCCAAAGGGCAGTAACCTATTCTATTTAAAAAGAGGACCTAAAAACAAATGTTACCGAAATGTTACCGAAAACTTTATCAAGGCGAAATAAAAAAGCTCTCCAATCCCTGGAGGGCTTATTTTTCATGGTGCGGGCGAAAGGACTTGAACCTTCACGGGATCACTCCCACTGGATCCTAAGTCCAGCGCGTCTGCCGTTCCGCCACGCCCGCTTCTTTTTAAAATGGGTTGGAACCGCCTAAACTGCTCCAACCCTGAAACTGGTGAGCCATGCTGGACTCGAACCAGCGACACCCTGATTAAAAGTCAGGTGCTCTACCGACTGAGCTAATGGCCCATAACTCGAAGTTCGAAGTTCGAGGTTAGAGGTTCGACCATTGTTGGAATTCGGCTATGCCGAATTCCTTCTTAATCGAATTTCGAACTTCGAACTTCGAACTTCTAAAATTGGCTGGGGCGGCTGGATTCGAACCAACGAAATGCCGGTTCCAAAGACCGGTGCCTTACCACTTGGCGACGCCCCAAAAATGTAAGTGGGGTGGATGATGGGACTTGAACCCACGGCCCCCAGAGCCACAATCTGGTGCTCTAGCCGACTGAGCTACACCCACCACGTTGTAAAGAGCAGCACGGAAATTTACTGAACTTCCCGCACAAGATATGTTAGCAAATATAATGGGTGTTGTCAAGGACTGTCGCGGCAGTTTGAAAACTCTGCCGGCAGCGGGCTGCGGCAGTATCAACTAAGATCATATTAAACGGGCAAAATCTTCATATTTTTATCTATATTTTTATTGATAATTAACTGTCTCCCAGATATAATGAAAAGATACATCAGCGTCGCATTAATTAAAATCAGTTTAATTGCAAAGCCCCATCATGTTAAAAAAACAGTACAGCCAGGGCTTTTTAAAAAGCCTTGGTATTTTTGGTTTTTGCAAGGAAATAAATTCCTGACCTCTAGAATAAATCATTAAAATTGGTTACAATATTAATACGGCGTTGGTTGGGGTTTATTGTTAAAACGGCCGGCACAATGGTTCTTTTAATAATAAATACCGTATATAACCAAACGATACAAGGGGGAGCATAATGAAAGCTAACGCTGAGAAGATTGAAAAAAACACTGTATTACTGGAAATAGAAATTGATGCTGAAAGTTTCTCCCAGGCAGTGGACAAAGCCTTCCGGAGACTGGTGAAGAAGGTTAATGTGCCGGGTTTCCGCAAGGGCAAAGCACCGAGGCAGATTTTTGAGCGGATGATGGGAAAAGGGGTCATTATTGAAGAAGCTATGGAGTCGGTTGTTCCCGATGCTTATTATAAAGCGGTAGAAGACACCGGGATTGAACCCATAGACCAGCCCAAAATAGATATAGTCCAGGCTGAAGAAGGCCAGCCGGTTATATTCAAGGCCACGGTTCAGGTGAAGCCGGAAGTGACCCTGGGACAGTATAAAGGTCTGGAAGTGAGCAAACATCCTGTTGACGTGCCGGAGGAGGAAGTAGACAGGTCGCTGGAGAGGCTGCAAAACAGGCACGCCAAACTGCTGACCATGGAAGAGGGGACTGTTGAGAAAGGCGACACAGCAGTTATTGACTTTCTGGGAAAAGTGGACGGAGTGCCCTTTAAAGGAGGAGAAGGCAAGGAATATTCTCTGGAGATAGGTTCCGGTTCCTTTATACCTGGATTTGAGGATCAGTTGGTCGGGCAGAAGGTTGGAGAGACAAGAGATATTTTTGTTACATTCCCTGAAAATTACCAGGCTGAAGAACTGGCCGGTAAAGACGCTACTTTCACCGTTACTGTAAACACTATTAAGAGAAAAGAAACGGTCGCGCTGGATGACGAGTTTGCCAAAGACGTCAGCGAGTTTGACACTCTGGAGGAATTAAGGGCTGATATAGCGAATAAGTTAAAGGAGAATGCGGAAAGCCAGGCCAAATACGGGTTAAGGCAGGAAATTGTCAATAAAGTTGTTGATAACGCCGAAGTTGAAATCCCTGACGTAATGGTTGAAAACCAACTCAGAGACATGATGGGCAACTTTGAAAGGCGCCTGGCCACCCAGGGCATGACTCTGGACAGTTACCTTCAATTCGCCAAAACCACTCGCGCGGATTTTGAGGAGAGTATGCGCCCTGATGCTATTTGGAGCGCCAAATCTAACCTGGTAATGGAGGCTATAGCCAAGCAGGAGAATATTGAGCCAACTGCTGAGGAAATTGATGCGGAAGCGGCTAAAATAGCCCAATACCTGAACCAGGACCTGGAACAATTTAAGGCGGCGGTAGAGAGTAAAGGGCAGATTGATTATATTAAAGACCAGATTGTCAGGGAAAAGACTTTGCAGTTCCTGGTGGATAACGCCGTAATTATTGAGGGCGCTTCCGGTGAGCCTGCATGGGAGGTTATCGAATCTAAGGAGGAATTCCGCGAGCCTGCGGGGGACACCAAAGAACCTGCCGGGGACACCAACGAACCTGCTTCGGAATAGAGTAATATAATTTATAAGTTTTTTTGCTAGCAGTATATAGTAGCACACAAATATGTTAATAAGGAGCGATTGCACTTGAACCTTGTACCTATTGTCGTAGAACAGACTAATCGTGGTGAACGTTCATATGACATTTACTCCAGGCTTCTAAAAGATCGTATTGTGTTTTTAGGTGGGCAGATAGATGACACTGTTGCCAATTTAATCATTGCGCAGATGCTTTTCCTGGAGGCGGAAGATCCGGAAAAAGACATTCAGTTTTATATTAATTCACCGGGTGGGGTGGTTACTGCCGGGATGGCTATTTATGACACGATGCAGCATGTCCGGCCGCCGGTTGCCACTATTTGTATCGGTCAGGCCGCCAGCATGGCCGCACTGCTCCTCGCTGCCGGTGAGAAGGGCAAACGTTATTCACTGCCTTACTCAAGGATCCTGATTCACCAGCCGATGGGCGGCGCGCAGGGTCAGGCTACCGATATAGAAATCCACGCCAAGGAAATCCTGCGGATGAGGATGTTCCTAAATGAAATACTTTCCCGTCATACTGGCCAACCTTTAGAAAAAATTGCTCAGGACACCGAAAGAGACTACTTTATGTCGGCTCAGGAAGCTAAAGAATACGGCATTATTGACGAGGTGTATAATGTCAGGAGGCAAAGGTAAAAGAGGTGGGAATATGTTTAGCGATAAAGGGCAGTTGAAGTGTTCCTTTTGTGGCAAACTTCAGGATCAGGTAAAGAAACTGGTCGCCGGCCCGGGTGTTTATATCTGCGATGAATGCATCGAGCTTTGCAACGAGATTATTGAGGAAGAACTCAGCGAGGATCTGGGGTTAGAGGTAGGTGACATACCGAAACCCAAGGAAATCAAAGAGATCCTTGATCAGTATGTCATCGGGCAGGAGAGCGCCAAAAAATCCCTGTCTGTCGCTGTGTACAACCATTATAAGAGGATCAATCTGGGCGGCAAGATCGATGATGTCGAATTGCAAAAAAGCAATATCGTCATGCTGGGGCCGACCGGCAGCGGCAAAACCCTGCTGGCGCAAACCCTCGCCCGCCTGTTAAACGTGCCCTTTGCGATCGCTGACGCTACTTCTCTTACTGAAGCCGGATATGTGGGAGAGGATGTGGAGAACATCCTGCTCAAACTGATCCAGGCTGCCGATTATGATGTGGAGAAGGCCGAAAAGGGTATCGTCTATATCGACGAGATTGATAAAATCGCCCGCAAGTCGGAAAATCCTTCTATTACAAGGGATGTTTCCGGTGAGGGCGTGCAGCAGGCCCTGTTGAAAATACTGGAGGGGACCGTGGCCAGCGTGCCGCCGCAAGGCGGGCGCAAGCACCCGCACCAGGAGTTTATCCAGCTTGACACCACCAACGTCCTGTTCATTTGCGGTGGTGCTTTCGACGGTGTGGAAAAGATTATCTTAAACCGCATCGGGAAAAAGGTAATGGGCTTCGGGGCGGAAATTAAAGCCAGGAAAGAGCAGAAAATCGGTGAGATTCTCAGTAAAATCCTGCCGGAAGATCTCTTGAAATACGGCCTCATCCCCGAGTTCGTAGGCAGGCTGCCGATTATTGTGACCCTGGACGCCCTTGATGACGAAGCTCTTATCCGTATCCTTACCGAGCCGAGGAACGCCCTGGTGAAACAATATGAGAAGCTGTTCGAGCTTGACGGCGTGACGCTGGAGTTTTCTCAGGAAGCTTTAAAGGCCGTTGCCCAGGAAGCGCTGAAGCGCAACACGGGCGCCCGCGGCTTGAGGTCGATCCTGGAAGAAGTGATGCTTGATGTCATGTACGATATCCCGTCCAGGGAGGATATCGCCAAGTGCATAATTACCGGAGAAACCATATTAAAGAAAGAGCCCCCGCGGATCATCGCCATGGACCGCAAGAAGAAAAAAGAAGAAACAGCATAGTGGGATGTGGGACGTGAGTCGTTGGACGTGGGATTCATGCATTTCTTTTGAGCCCTTCACCCAAGTTTGGCGACATAAATTTC
>ENA-UOYA01004374-UOYA01004374.1-activated-sludge-metagenome-genome-assembly--contig:-NODE-4374-length-11899-cov-12.169875_pt1 | contig 11899 bp, 15 predicted proteins | sample MGYA00238163_ERZ764804 | MGnify/ENA primary metagenome ERZ764804 (study PRJEB28919, sample SAMN05720223) | activated sludge metagenome | isolation source: Anaerobic digester | place: Hong Kong...
TGGGACCAGAGGGTCGCAGGTTCGAATCCTGCCACCCCGACCTTAAAACAACGCATTTGGCAAATTATCAGCTAATTGCGTTTTTATTATGCAATTGTTTCCCCGCCAAGTCCCCATCTTCCAAAAAACTCATGTAAAAACAACGCCACGGGGGGAAATATTTTTTCTGATGGCCGGGGAAAAAAGAATGCTTTTGTAAGGCGGCGGGGTGCAACTTTTCGGCTGGAATAAAAAATTCATAGCCCTCCTGGTTACAAAGAGACCCCCCGCATGTTTCATTGTTCTATTCCAAATAAAGAAGCCCCGGTGTGCTGATTTAACCGGGGCTGTTTCTCGTTGTCCGCCTATGCTTGAATAGCGATACTTTTACAAAGCTATGACACACCGGGGCCATTTCTATACTGTTTCACAATATTTATGTAACAATTTTTCTGAAAATAGGGTGCGCCTCGTTGAGTTATAATTCTACTGAAAACTTACTACAAAAGTCATAGACTAACTGTTCTGATCTATCAGAAATATTCCTAATAGCAGATAAACCCTTTTCTGACATGAAATAAAGACTATTATCAAACCTAACCAGATCACAGCTAATTAAGCTATTGAGATATACTCTAAGGTGTGAGCTATCGTAATAACCTATAAACTTAACGAGGTTTGAAATGCGAATGCCTTTATTGCCGTTAACAACTGAATGAAGATATAAGCCTAACAGTACCGTAAGGGTGTGATAATTCAGCTTAAAGCTAAGGCCGATTTCCTTAAACGACCTATTGCGGAGAAACAACAGAATGATGTTGGCGGTGTTAATGTTGGGGCATGTAGTCATACAGTGCTCTCTCCTTTGTTTGTTTTTACAAAGGTAGCTTGAATCAGTGACTTGTCCGGGAAGCACGTTCAGGCATTGACTCTCATTTCAGTTATTTATACCCAATAGGGTGGAGGTGTGCTGTACCTGAGGCACATTTCCCGGCATTAGGAAGACATTAGGAGGACACTCCCCTGTTTTAGAACACTCCATATTTCATACATGCAAGTTTTCGTCCACTATGTTGAAGGGCACGGAATTTATTTCTGAATGTGGCCAATTTAAGTAACTTCCACAAGCCAGAGAAGGAGATTTGACACTATGCGCCTCCCATCTATATGAAATAAGCTTTCTATATCTTTAATATAGCCGCACAGCATGGATAGAAACCTTGAATGGAACTTAAGCCGGAGTATTTGTCAGTTCACGGGAACTAAAAATAAAAAAATCCTCGATAATAAATAAGACACAGCTTGCTGATTTGCTTGGGCTTATACTCACTGCCTTTTTATGCTTGATAACAATAATGGGCAAAGCTAAAACAGATGTGGCGGGAGCCAATATTTTTATTAAAATTGACTTAATAGCTATTTCAATTTGTGAATTCTTAACAAATTCTCAATATCTGGGTAGACTCCTATCCTGCTCCCCCGGATAAGGGACTTTGGAATAGATATTATATTTTCAAGTCGAATAAAAGAGGGGAAAGTAAGGCCCATTGAAATAAACTCCTTGGAATTTTTGTCAATCCATTCTCCTTTTAGTTCTCCAACCCTATTAGTTTTAGTAATTTTGGCTATAGAATAATGATGCTCATCCAATTTTGAAATAACCATAGATGGTCTTACCTTAAAATGCGTTGGATCTTCATCATTAGGTACATTTGCAACAATAATATCCCCGGGAGAAAAATCACTCATCAATTTGTAAGGTGATGATGTTTAGTCTGAAAATCTTCCCAAAGTTCGTCATCATCCCAATCATCGTCACTAATTCTACGCTGAGATTTAAAAAACTCAACATCCTCCTTTGAAACCTTGTCTGGATTAAGGGACTCAAATAATTGTGATTCAAGATGTTTATTCACTTTGCATACTTGAAAATGCATTTTCTTAATAAAAAACACTATGGGTTTTAAGAAAAATCCCTTAATTCCTTCTCCACCTTTACTTTCAATAAGTCGCAGGCTCATATCTGCTTTATTTGATTGTAAGAATAAACTATACAGATTTGAATAATTGTCTCTATCACCCTGAATTTTCAATACCCTGTTTGTCAATTTTGTTATTCGGAAAATGTAAAATGAAAAAATTATTCCAATTAATATATATGTAATCGGAATTATAATTAAAGATGCAACCCCTATAGGTAATAGTATAATTAAACCAGCGGTGGTTCTGGCAAGCTGCAAAACTCCCTTAAGTATTTGATTGCCGATAAATATCAAATCAATTGGAAATTGATTCTTTTCGCAGTCCTCAAGATTTATATTATAAGTCTTCATTACCTTTTTTGATTTCAGATATCTGCTAATACCAACCATTGAATTTAATTTAAACCTCGATACAAAAACAAGAACATTTTTTTGGAGGGTGTTTTTGTCGGTTAAATCAATCGTTTATTAATAGACAATTAATAACTTCAAATTGTTGCATTATCAGAAATAAATATTCATAAATTGAAAGTTACAGACCTTTTTGTAAAAAACAAACGGCAAACATATAAAAAATATTGAAACTAATCACTATTTGGAATTAATCTTAATAATTTGGCCTAATTATCATGATTGGGCTTTTGTAAGTTTTTCGATATACCCTGTTGTTTTATGTTGTCCTGTTTCTTTGCTTATTTAAAGGTAAGCCGATTCACATGATTGCCTAAAAAGTCCGTTCTGAACTCGGGGAAGCCTCAATGTTTTCAACTAACAGAGGATGGGGTGGATTGTTTTTAATTAATTTCGGGAAAAAGAATGCTTATTCCAGACCCGGGGGCATTAATTTATTTCGTTCGGGAAATTAGATGGCAGCCCCGATAATAATGAAGAGACTCCTTGCAGGTTTATTTGTTTGAATGGACAATAAGAACTCAATCCTTATCTCAGTTTCTTTTCAAATCTTTTGCTTGTCCTTGTAAAAGCGGTGATATTCCAGTCGGCATCAAAATCACGCCAGAATAATCTTATTTTGGTGTCAGCAATGTAATAAACCAATACTGTCAAATCATCAAATGTAAAATAAATGTTATTGTTATCCGGGTTGTCTTTAAGGTAATCCTTATTGTCCTCAATGACTGAAGATATTTTGTCCATAAGGCTTTGCGCTTCGTTTCTGGGTAGGTTTTTAAAAGCATAACCCTGATAAACTACTCCATAGTTATTCCAATAGACACCATAGAATCCCAATACCATCCCCTCTAACTTCTTTTCGTCACACTTATATACAAGAGTTGTTAGTTCCCCAGAAGAAGCAGCCGCAAGGGGATCAACTTCGAACTTAACAATACTTGTCTGGTCTTTGATGATCTCATTTATCACAAAGGCTTTAGCTTTATAAAGAGTTAATTCTTTGCTGTATTCTTTGGCAAAGAAAAAGTCCGATGGAATTTGTGCAGTGAGATACTGGCTGATAAATACCAATAGTAAAAAAGTCTTAAGTCTCATAAATGAAAAGATGTTATAATGTGGCTTACATCAAATTTAGACAAGATAAATTCCCTGTACAAAAAAAAATGAACATAAAAAATAATAACTCAAGCAGGCTTAACGAATATTTTACCCCGTTCCTATAAGAATTCCTGAAAGCCCTCGTTAAGGATATGGCCGGTCTCTAATTGGCGTGGGAATATTCGGGGGAAAGCTGATAAGAGTATCGGCCTTTTTATTGAAAAGCCCCGATTAAATCAGAGATCGGGGCTGGCACTCGCTGTGCCTCAATGTCTGAATCCAAACATGAACCCATATCTCAAAGCTAAAACCACGTGGGGCCAGAAAAAAACTTTTCTGAACTTTTTTCTATAATTATTTCATATATGAACAGATCGGAAGCCTATGACCTTAAGAAACCCGCTAAAAGACCCTCCATAGCATGTATATGTATTCTCTGTAAGGGCATATCTCCCCTGAGCCAATATAAACCTCCACTTTGTTACATACTCCCCTATATGAGGGATAAGGGGTGTCATACATTAAGGAAATGACTTTTACCCTATGGTTTAGGCTTACTTTCTTTTGTGGCCTCGTTCTTTCTCTGCCGGAATTTATGTTCTAACTCTCTTGCTATTTCCAGGGGTGTCTTTTGCTTCACTTTGGAAAGGAACAGAATTAATGCTTTGGTTGTCGGGCTTAAAGTCTCATTTTTACTCATGATAGTATGAGTTTTACAGTGAATTTCAAACGATATTCTTCGGGTGGTATAAAGGTATTACTTTTAAAAGATAATTTTCTACACCGATTGTACAGGGCACTTAGGGCACCTATAATGAGGATTTGGACTATATTTTCATAAGGGGTCAATACCTGATCCGGGTGATTTCCCGGCAAAGAGCTGTTTTCAACCGCTCGTATATGGATTCATCTGGTTAAGTAAATTAAACTTAAGCCATGCTTGTGCTTCAGGAGTAAGTTTGTCCTTTTTTGCTATCAGGTCATTGATAGTATCCTGAAAATACTTTGTTCCGATAAATTTATTTACCGTGCTCCCGATGTCAGTAACCCCGGCCCAGAGGTTGGCCGCCCCCACGTTAGCCTTTTCTGCTGCCATGTTTAGTTTAATATCGTATGGGGCTGCCACATTATATTCAAAGGCTTGGTCTTGTAGCTGGCCGTATTGGTTTTGTGCAGACTGCAGGTTCTTTTGAGCGTTAATCTTGTAGGTTGCGCCCATAGTTGCTAACTGCTGTAATGCCTGTAGTTCTTTATCCTGTGCCTCAAGTACGCCCCCGGTGAAAGTGTTGCTTGATATTGCCCCTCTCTCTAAACTACTGACTGCCCTCGCTGTGCCCTGGGCGTACATGTCCTTATATTGGCTCATGCCGGGCATCTCCTGTGTAGCCATCTGCTCAGCTGTGCCTAAAGCCTTCTGATAATACTCAGGTATGTTATAGGTGGGACGGTTAGCAAGTAGCTTGTTTAACTGTCTCCTCCCCCTGCCTGCCTGGAATGCACCTGTTATCCCTTTTATAAGGCCAATACCGCCGTTAACAAGTGCCCCTATCAAATTGAGGTTTTCAAGCCCTCCTTCGCTGTCCGCCATTTCAGTATTATTTCCTGCAAAGATACCTAAAATGCACGGCTATGTTAAAAGCGTATCATAGACCAGGGAGGCTTTTGCTGTATAGATATTCAGGCCCCGTCCCGTTGACGGGACAATTAAGTTCATAAGCTTAATTTCATTGACAGGAAAATTCAATTTGGTTAGCATTTGAGATTTAAAGCTCTACCCTCTTGAAAAGATACTCCGGTGATCTAAGGTGGATGATTACGACAATCACAACAAAGATGGATGATGGAATTATATGAGTTAAAATCAATTCTAACAGGTAAAGGGGCGCAATTCTAAAAACCTGATTAAAAAAGCCTTTTGTATTGAATTGTCCTTTAGGTAATGGTATGTAGCCCTTGACAAATGCCGATTGCCAAAAAACTGCATTTGAGAGATGAATATAGGCAATATCGCCGTACTTATCTATTAGGATAAGTTCGTCTTCATCATTGTAAATAATTCCTGATGGTGTTGTTAAACTATCGAGATTAATTTCTTTGTGAACTAAATACATAAATGTGGAGTTATAACCGCTCGAATTACTCCCCCATATTGGATCATCGTCAGCCGATGGATCTTCAAAATATTCCCTATCGTCGATTAAAGTAAACCCATATAAATTCTTTGGCAGATTCCAGAATCGAGGAGCATCTATAATAAAATAAGAAATTAACAACAGGAGGCCAATCATTATTTTAATAACAAATAACTGATAGGAGTTTATCCCTTTATTTTTATACATCTTAATGCAAAACAAAACTATGCCATAAACAAAACCAGATGCATAAATAAAAGCATAAAATATTTCCGGGAATGTGTCATCATCGTAGTTTAAAAAATCACTCAAGACGTTTAAACCTACACTGAGGCCAAGACTAAAAAGAAAGGCAGTAAATATTATTAACTTAAGTGATCTCTTTTCTTGTTTCTCCATCTAATCAATTTTTAAAATTCTAATCTAACAGCCATAGGAAATGCCATTAATTTTCGTCCTGATGTTGCCAACAATATTTTGATCCAACTGCCGCCAGCCTCTTACAGCGTGTTCCCGCCTGAGTCATTGCCGCACATTGTTGTCTTTCTTGTGTGGGCGCGTTAACCTGTTGCTTTTGTGAGGATTTATCTGCGGAATTATTTAACAATTGATTTGCTTCCGTTTTTTGTGTTGGATTTTTCACACCTGATTTTAGAGGGGGCTTACATACGCTGCATGGCGTATAACCTCTATCATTGGCTTCAGATAGGCTGATTGAAATTTTGCTTTGACTTAAATACCTACAACCAGAAACATGATACTTTGTCCCTGTCTTTGTAATATAGACCGTTTGGGCGTGTAGGTTAAACGACCAGACCAGAATAATTATAAAGCTTATAATGGTTTTCAAGACAGCCTGGTAATGTTTGATTAAGCAAGTTACAACATTGATCTTAGATATTTAACGTCAATACAGATTTTATTTTCTACATAAGGAGATTTCTACAAGGCCACCCCTGAAACTAACTTTTTCTTTCCTTTACCACGGTGGATATATTAAAAAACCGGGGGCATTACCCGTAACTGATAAACTTTAACTGTTAACCTAACAATCAGGAGAGTTGCCCTTAATCCTATAGTGTTTTTGTCTGCAAGCGTTGCTGCAATACTTGGAGTCCGATCTCTGGCCGGAAATAACAATGCCGCATACAAGACAGGTTTTTGTCTGGCATTCTTTTCGTAATTCAGCTCTTTTGTGATTGTAGTAAGAATATTCGCATCTGTGGGAACAGAAAGTATGTCGTGCCATACGTCCATTTCTAATCTTGTAAAATGTTCGGCCACAATAATCACAATTCAACTTTTGTAGGCGGGTGTCATTTAATGGGAGGCCACATGCTTCACAGCAGTTAATTATCCGGCGATAAAAGCCGCCTATATGGAAGCCCATTTTAAAGTTTTGTACGATTGCCTCGCCATCTTTGATAACCCTTCCACATTTTTCACAAAGTATATCGTTACACTTATTAATTGTCACGCCGACAAGACAATTCTCATTCGTAACGTTTGTACTCATTTCCATTATGATTAGATTTTAAAGCCTGGATAGGTAGTTTTATCTCGTGCCCTGTCTGCCGCAAGGAAAAAAGCATTATAATCAGTGTTTAAAAGGGGATCTTCCTCTTCGGGAAATTCAGGCTCATTAGTGTCATCAATTGCGTCCACGTCAGAAAATTCGCCGTCTTCCCCTATAGTGTTACTCTCTATATACTTACTATTAGTGTTATTATTTATTAATTCAGTGTTCAATTTGAGACCATCATTTTGCAGAGCCTCTGATTTTGCAGACACCCTGCTTTTTGTATGGCTCTGCTGATTATTACACTCGCTTGTTTCCATGAGAGAATAACTTGAACCAGCGAATCTTTTTTTCTTAGAATCGTAATAGGGCTTAATACATATATGCCCCTGTTCTCTTAAGTACTTCAATGCCCTTCTTAATGACCGTTCGCTTTCGTTCCAATGTTCCTTTAGATCTTCAAATTTCATCCTCCAGCCTGGAGGCTTGCTAAGGAATAAGAGTACAATACCGATCATATTAGCCGGAACTTCGTTAATGTAGTCGTTAGCTATTTGAGCAAATCCCCCCTTAGGGTGTCTATTTATTGCCATATTGACTTTTGTACGTTTTAGATAAAAAAACTACAGGGGGCATCCCATTTTTCTAATCCTTGTTAAGTCCCAATCGCTAAAAGTATTGGACTTAATTTTCTGGCTTACGGATTGCTTTGTTACGCCAAGTTGTGACGCAAGCCATGTCATACTTAAGTTTTCCCGATAAAGCCATAAAAGGATTTTTTCGGAGTCTTTAATAATCTGAAATACTGTCATTTGAATTAATTTTTTATTGTTAAAAAGTTCATACCTCATGCAGGCTAAAGGTCAAACCCCTGCCATTGTTTTATTTCTTCTTTCTGGAAGGCTGCTAAATATCGGTTTGCCATGGAACTATCGAACTCAAGGTTGCTCCGAATCCAAGCGGTAAACTCACGTTGAGACACACCAAGCCTCTTGGTGTAAAGTGCCTCCCCGATCTGGAGGCTGGCCCTTTTTTGCTCAGCCCTGAATGTTTCGGCCTCTTTGTGCAGGGTGTTTAACATCTGAGCTAACTCATTATTCATTTCGTTTTTTGTCATATTCAACCATTAGTATAATAATGCTCGTTACTTCCGTTTTTAATTGATATTATTTCAGCCGTGAGGTTCTTGAAATATTTTAATGCGCGCTCACTCTCCCCGGAGAGGAAACTCCTGGAGCCATCTGTTCCGAATTGGTCATCTTTAGGCGGTGCTTCCCTTGGTGGATAATATTTGCCCTGAGGGCTTGTAAATTCGGGTAATGTCTGGAGTCGCATCACCTCAAACCCGACAGGGTTCCCATGAGAGTAAATCCCGTAGAGGCAGACGTATTTATTTCTTTGAATAAGTTTATACATCAAACCACTCTTACAAAAGGATTCATCAACCTCAACAACATCGCTAATATTACTGCCATATGCTGATAGCTTTTTCGTAGGAGGCACGATCTCCCCCTCGGTGGTAGGTGGGTATGTCTCAGCATTGATTGACCCGCTATTATCAACATTTTCTAATTGGGGAAATTGGTCGTTATCCTTTTCGCCCAGCTTCTTTGAAAAGTCCTTGAAATACTCAATAGCTTTTTTTCTATTCCCGAAAGCACGGGAGCCGTCGAGTCCAAACTGGTCGTTATCCGATATTGTCTCTGTTTCGGGGTAGTGCCTTCCAAATCTTTCCCCGGCCGGGATAATGTATATCCGGCTTATTTCCCAATGCCGGTCTGTGCTAAGGGCAAATAAAGCCAGCTTGCTGTTTCTTACTAAAAGCTTATAGCCTAAAGCGTTTTTTCTGAAAATATGTTTCAGGGGAACTGTGCTGTTCAGTTGATCTACTTTTCTGCTTATCGGGCTGGAGGTCACTTCCCCGGCATTACCCGTTTCTTGTGGAACTCCTAAAACTGATTCGTTTGCAGAAAACTTGCTTTTGAATTGCTTTTTATGTACTTTTGTCATTGCTCATTGCTAACATGTATGAGAACTTATTGAACCCCGGATTGGAACTGGTACTTCCGCCGGGGTTTTGATTTGTATCCATATTTCACTATTATTCTTTCTGCATAATCTTTTCAATATCTGACTTCCTATATCGTTTTTGATTTCCTATGTGCAGTGGCTTAGTAATACCCTTCTGATCCCAATGCCATAAGGTTACCAAACTTACATGCAGCATGTCTGCCAGTTCCTGAGGTGTAAGATATTCTTCTGGTTCTTTTTGAGAATTGGATACTTTGCTTATTGCCAACCCTCCCAAAGCCTCGTTTATGCAGTCACCAACCAAGCTACGCACCTGGTCAATTGTCAACACAACTATTTCACTGCTCATCCCGCTCCGCCTTTTCTGCTTTTGCTAATCCATCTCTGAGCATCTCAATAATAACACTGGGTTTTGTGCACCGGGTGCCCTTTTCGGCCCTGTTTAAAATAAGTCTGGCAAGCTGTAGACTCAAATCCTTTGGGACTTGAACCACCGTTCCAATTGTTTCGTTTTTTAACTGATCATTTCTCATAAATTAGACTTTAATAATCATTACAAAGTTAACACTTCCACAGAAATGCTATTTGACACATATACAGCTATTTCGTATAATAACGAAATAACGCAAAACATCAGAAATAGGCCTTAGAGCAAAGCAACACATAAATGATGTATAAACACCACTTACACTTAAGTGAGCTCATATCTCTTCCAAATGGCCTTAAAATAAATATCTATTATTTGTCCTTTTTCGCTTATTACCTCTAAAGTGTCATGTAAAAACAAAAAAAGGGGCATCGTGTGCCCCCTATTTAATGAATCGAAGTTACCTAAACCACTTTAAGGTGTTGTCCTTCCCAATGCAGTTGAAGTTTCTTAGCATGTTCATCAGGTGTAACCTTGATGTATCTTAAGAATGCCTTTTCGGTCTTGTGCCCTGTAATTGCCATTATCGAAAGTGTAGGAAAATTGGCCAGATACAGATTAGTTGCGAAGCTCCTTCGGGCGCAATGGGTTGTTACTAACTGGTATTTTTTATAAGCTTTACTGGCTTTAATCCCGCCCTTGGTAATTGCTTTGTGAACATTGTCGTTTATTTCAGCATCTTTTGCGATAGCCTTAAGGATAACATTAAATTTCTGATTGCTGATAATGGGAGGAAGCTTACCACCATACTTATTTAGTACTGACCTGACAACAGGGTGCAAGGGGATAACAACTTCCTTGCCCGTCTTGTGTTGTTTGATACGAATAAACCCCCCGGTAATGTTATCGGGTATGATCTGGCTTATATCTGAAAAACGGCAACCCGTCCAACATCCAACTAAGAACAAATCTCTTACTCGATCCCTTGCAGGCTGACCACTAAGGTCAAGTTCATACAACTTTGTGAGTTCTTTTTCATCCAGCGCAATTGTTTCAGCATCTTCCGTGACTGCCCTAAACCTTTTACTTTTATAATTATCATACGGGTTTATACCCTCCTCCCGTGCCGCATTCAGGAAAATTTTCAAAGTCTGAACCTTTTTCCCTATTGTATTTACAGCCATTTTTTTGTCTTGCAGGAATTGCGTAAAGCCCTCATAAAACCTTAAATCTATATCCTTAAAATCAATCTGCTTTTTGATTTTTTCTGCATACTCCTTAAGGTATCTGAAAGTAACTTCGTATTCTCTTTGCATTTTGTAACAAACCGGCCTGCCTGATTTTGGGTTTAACCTGGCTCCTGAAGTTTTATTAAAGGACTCAATGTAACTAAACAAACTCACCTCATACTTTTCCGGGTGCCAATGTCTATCTATTACAGCCTTAAGCCATTTCGCATTTATATCAGAGGCTGGGATTTCCTGCACCGCCGTTTCAATGGCTGTTCTTAGAGCTGTAATCTTGTCATTAAACGACTTCCGACCTGAATCTTCAATACTCCCGGCCTTGTGATTAAATACGTCCGCTCTTTGCCTTGCAAGTTGTGTTTCCTTGCTCCAATTATCAGGTTTAATAAGTATGTCGGTTTTACATTCAATGTCAACGGCACGGCCCGACCTGAGACGAACCCAGATCGGAACCAGTGCATTCCTGTCCGTTGTTACGGTGCGAATAAAAAACCTTATTGTTGCCATGGTTATTGCAAGTTATAGAATAAGGTGTGAATGGAATTAAGAAAATAATTACTCTCTCCGAACCTTACCTTTGTATTAAGAGAGGGGAAAGATATTTCATAATACAACGGGAAAAATTTGTCTTCCCAACTACGGTTAACGTCTGTCCTTACAAAAAATTGGCTTCTCATTTTTCTGTAACCCTCCCCTTTTACACGAATAAAACGCCTTAACTTTAGTTTAAAATTCTCATCTACTACAATCCTTACAAACCCGTCAGTGTCTCTAAAGCATGAGGCGTATTTCCTAATTTCCCCTGAATGATCAGACCAGAACTTTTCGGCAGGGGAATGAGCCGGGATCTTGCTTGTTAAAATTGTCTTCATGGTTATGTGATTTAGTTTGTTTATACGAAGATATGTAATATTATTTAATTTTCCCCACATTTCCCCCATATATTTTTAAGGTATTGTAATTTTATTTATCAACATTTAATTTTGTAAATAATATGTATATGGCTGATATCATTAACCTTTGAATGATATTTGCTGATTTTACGACAGGTGCAAATAAATCCCGATTAACCTATGGGGAATCCTGCCACCCCGACAAAGGCTTAAGCCCTGTCCGACGAAAGGAGGACAGGG
>ENA-UOYA01004376-UOYA01004376.1-activated-sludge-metagenome-genome-assembly--contig:-NODE-4376-length-11898-cov-4.311830_pt1 | contig 11898 bp, 14 predicted proteins | sample MGYA00238163_ERZ764804 | MGnify/ENA primary metagenome ERZ764804 (study PRJEB28919, sample SAMN05720223) | activated sludge metagenome | isolation source: Anaerobic digester | place: Hong Kong...
CAAGGACCCGTTCTAAATCCGCTACCCAGGGACTGGAACCGCAATAACCTACAGACTCATTGAAGGCGCGGAGCATGATATCCATGATAGCCTGCGTCTTCGACTTAGAGTCTGACTTTGCCTTACTGTCGATATTAAAGAGAACGACTTTGTTGTTGGCTTTTGCACTCTGGCGTATATCCGCAAGAACCAGCTCGTCCTTAATTTTATCGTCGAAATATTCTGCGGCACGGATGCCGGCAACTACCTCATTCTCGAGAATATAACCGAGAATCTTCAGAAAGTGAGATTTACCTGAGCCAAAGAAACCGGTAATCCACACACCCATTTTTTCTGTCGGAGTCGTAATGGATTCTCTGTAGCGACGAAAAAAGGTTCGGAACGATTTTGTTATTTCATCTGTACAGACGTACTCTTCAAGCTCCTGCCATTTCTGCTCTTCATCCTCGTTGCCAATGGTAACGACACCTTGGATAGGTCTGGCGATATCTTTTTTGAATAGGTCTTTAATAATCATTGCCGGTTCTCCTTTCTACGAGAGGAAACGCTCTGTAATAATTGTCATCATCGAGCCGCTCGAAAAGCCGAAGCGTCATGGCGTTTTTGATTTCGTATCTACCGGGGTACATCATCACTACAGGGTTGTTTCGGAAAATGCTCTGTAGGTTATTTAAGATGGTATGGCTGCGAATTATCGGGAATGCCTTTCCAACACCGGTTATAAGAACAATAGATCTTTCATCATCAGGGACTCTTGTTTTGAATTTTTCAAGGAAGGCGTTGTCATCTTCCTCCACGGACAAGAGTGGTTGGAACACCTCCCGGAGAAGCAGGTCTTTTTCATAATCTTTCTCCATCCGCTGGATGTCCTCCAGATAACCTTCTTCCTCAATAATTTCAAGCATCATCTCATAAAGATCGAACTCCACGATATCGGGATTACGGGATTTCAATTTTATTACTTCTTTCCGGATCAGAAGCTCATCTTTCGGCGCATAATCGAATATATAGAATTTCAGGTCATTTGCTGTCCCATATCTCGTGAGAGAAGCTACGCTAATCATACGGTCTTCTAAATCAAGAAAGCGGTCATTTAAAGATCTATCTGCCACAGCAATTACCTCCCAAGCATGGCCTGCAGGAATTCTTTATCACCAATGGTGACAAGGTATTCCTCTACGGCCGGATGAATCAGCATGGGTTCAACTTTAATGGTTTTGCGTTCCCGGACGCCGAGCCCGGAATCAACCAGTATATTTCGATAGCCCTTGGTAAGACACTTTATTGTAAAATCTCCCCATTTTGCGACAATGAGATCGTTTTGCTTTTTTATTGCAAAGAACTGATCAAAATCGTCAATGGAGAGATAGTGTCGATCACCAAGCAAGGCCTCACGGTATACCTCGAACATAAAGTCAAAGAATAGGGTATCTGTTTTTGCAATTGCATATGCCAGAATGAATTTTGAGGTTGCAACATCGCCATTCACAATCTGTGAAAGAAGATAGTCATCCAGGGCCGAGAGCCTTCCGTAAATCACATTTGTGATTTCACGTCTCCGGTCTTCGGACTCAATTTCTATATAGTTATTGGTAAAGCACTCTTCAAACACCTCATTGCGGTCAAGACCGTCCAACATCAGCTTGGCCATCTTCTTTGCAATGGGATATTTGAATGGCGTTTTCTTTATAGCAGAGGAGTAAGGCTTTCTGTTCATGTTCTGACCTCCTGAATCTTATCCTACATACTATATTTTATCAGATGATAGTATAAGTTGTCAATAAAAAGCGTTCCGTTTGAAATGCAAATATGGATTATCTAATAATAACACTTGCTATATCCTCCCTTCAGAGTGATATATGTACGTACCAAATTGAAGGAGGATTTTCACCATGACAATCAGCTACAACGTAACCGGCTCCGACCGCAAGGCCCTTGTAGGAGCCATCGCAAACAAGACCGGCATCAAGGCCAAGTACCTGGGAATGCCCAGCATGGCCTACGAGATCGGCCCCATCACCGTCGATAAGACCGGCGGCCTGACCTGGCCCGAGACCGCCACCGACAGCGAGATCGAGCACCTGGTCGAGCAGCTTGCAGAGGCCGGCTTCGAGGTCACAGTCCTCGCTGACACCGACGAGAGCGACGAGGACGCCCACCTGGACGTTTCGATCCCGGAGGACGCACTGAGCGCCAAAGCGATGCAGAACCTGCAGGCCCTGGTTGAGGCTAAGGGCAACCTTCTGAAGAAAGCCCTGGACGCCGACGAGCTTCCCATCCTCAAGCTGAAGGGCGAGATTCACTTCCCCTGGTTCAAGCTCGGCAGCAGCGCTGAAGAGAGCCAGGCTTACATGAACCTTATCGAGAAGCTGGTAGAGATGGCCAAGAACGCCAAGCGCGTCACCACAAAGGAAAAGGAAGCCGACAACGAGAAGTACGCATTCAGATGCTTCCTCCTCCGACTCGGCTTCATAGGTGGCGAGTACAAAGGGGACCGCAAAATCCTGCTCAGAAACCTTTCCGGTTCCAGCGCCTTCAAGAGCGGCCGCAAGAAGGAATGCGAGCCCGGCATGGACCCGGTTCCCACTCCGGAGAATACGGTCCAGGTCGACGTTGACGAGGCCATGCGTCGCCTGCAGGACCCCGAGGGCCAGGATGAAATCAAAGCGATTCTTAACGGCGAGGAGGTGGACGTATGAGATTCCCTTCCAGAGAAATCGTTGAGCGCCTCCGGGACCAGTTCCCGGTAGGCTGCCGGGTGGAGCTGCTGCAGATGGACGACCCGCAGGCGCCTCCCATGTTTACAAAGGGTACCGTCACCGGAGTCGATGACATCGGCTCCATTATGGTCCGCTGGGACAACGGCTGCAGCCTTTCCGTAGCCTACTGCGAGGACCGCTGCAGGAGGATAGACTGATGGAAAGGACAATGACTCCGCTGGTACGTTCTCAGATTCTTGATATCCGGAACACCGGCCTTACGAATATGTTTGATACTACGGCAGTTGAACAGCTTGCTGACGACTTTGTATATTACGATTTTGCAACATGGTTCCCTGAGCACAGAAAAGAATACGCCGCGTTCATTCTTTTCGGAGATTAATCACATTAATGCAGAAACACCGACTCCCTTGGCATTCCAGCCTTGGAAATCGGTGCTTTTCTTATTGTTCATTGCTTTTTAGCATACGCTGTTTTTCCCGAGTACGCTGATACTTTGTCTTTTGGCATGCCTCGCACAGGGTGTTATTCCTTCGCTTTTTCGGAAATGGTGCTCCGCACGTTGCGCAAACCCCGACTGAATAGCTGTCTGTTGACATGCATTCAAAGAACATCTGTGCCTTGGCAACCTCCAATAAATCATCACACATCAAAAAGAAGGTTGGAGGGCTAACCGAGAAAACAGGAGCAATTTTAATATTGAGCTGCATCATGTGGGTTTTTAAGAATTCGATGCATTGTTCGTCTGAAATGTTTTTTTCTACATAAAAGTTTCTGATATCCGTGTCGTGCAGATAGACCTTTCTCCAAAGAAGATAGCATGTGTAAATATCATGAAGCCTGTTCACAAACGAAGATGCCAGGAAACCAACCTTACCATATTTCAACCAAATGTCAGCATCTCCGGAAGCTTCAGCTGGCATCCCGTAAGCAATACACCATTTGCATATTTCTTCTATGTCAGCATCTGTCAGCTTTTCCGGGTGTGCATAAACCCCTTCAGAAAGACGTTCATAAAGCTGAAGTAATGAACTGAGAATATTAGTCCGGTCTGTTTTCTCGAAAGTGCAGAGCTTTTTATCTTCCTTCGGTTTTGTTCCCACAATGTAAAGTTTGTCTTCTATTACTTCCGATCTACATTCTGCACAGTTGACAACTAAACAAGAAAAGCATTGTGTCGGATGCGCATCAACAAATAAATCTGTATTCATATTCCATTCTCCTTGCAACCGTTTTTGTAACTGATAAAGGGGTAATCGCAACCGTTTGGCTATTGAAACGGTTGCGGCAATCTGCTATCATACAGTTGCAACCATTAATAAGTACAATCGGTTGCAAGCAAATAATATCACTCTGGAACACAGAATGTCAACAACTTTTGCACCTTGAAAATTAAATAGTTCACCCGCCAAAGATAACACTGCAAGCTTGACGCCATGATGGTGATACCGGAGCGCTTCTGCAGCGAACACGAGGAGACCTCAAGCAAGGGGCTGCCTTAGGAACGATAACGTATGGTGAATGCAAAACAATATTTTTAGAAAGGAGAATAAGACGATGGAAAAATCAACGATAAGCGTACAGGAATTATCTGCCCATATGGGCATCAGCCTTGCCAAAGCGTACGAACTTGTCAAACAGCCAGGATTTCCTGTCTTGCGCATCGGAACAAGATTCTTAATTCCGGTTGACAGTTTTAATACCTGGCTTAACCGTAAAATCGAAGGCGGTGACAAGGATGGAGACAAGTGAATTTTTGCTGAAGGTCTACGGCACGTTGCATGGCGGGTATCTGTCCGTAACCACGCTGGAGAAAGACGGAAAAGCCAGAACCAAATGGTTCGATTCCGGGCAGCTTGACGAGATGGCTGCATATGCTGTCGAATCCGGAAAAACATATAACACCTATTTCGGCGTCAATCCCCGTGTGAAGAATCTCGGTGAACACCTGCGCGGAAGCAGAGATGATGTCTCTGCGGTTATAGGAACATACACGGATTTTGATATCAAAGGCGATGCCCATAAGGAGAAGAATCTTCCGGAAACAAAGGAAGAACTTATGGCTTTCCTTATGTCGCTGCCGAAAATTCCGACAGCAATCGTAGAATCCGGAAACGGAATCCATGCTTACTGGCTGTTCGATGAGATCTTTTATATTAGCAACGAAGCCGACCGGGACTATACCGAGCGAATCCTCAGGGGATGGGAAAGTTTCGTAAAAGAAGAAGCATTCCGGGAGTACGGCTGGAAATTTGACAGTGTCAGCGACCTTCCCCGCATGCTTCGTGCTGTCGGCACTCTAAACCACAAAACGGCTGACCTACCTGTGTGCAGGGTAGCCTCATTTTCGGAGAACAGGTTTAGTCTTTCGGATTTTGATGAATACACTTCTGCTCATCCTGTAAATAAGTCCGTCGGGTCAACTGAAACGGACGTCTTTGCTCTTATGGGAACAGGCAGCGGACGAGATTTGATTGATAGTTGCGTATTTCTTCAGCATTGCAGGGATGATGCCGAGAATTTGCCGGAGCCCGTATGGTATGCGGCTATCACGAACCTTGCACAGACAGCCAATGGCGAGAGTGTTATCCATGAGATCAGCAGTCCGTATCCCGGATATACATACGCAGAGACGCAGAGAAAATTCATCCACGCCGCACAGGAAAACAAGCCGGTGACCTGTGAGTACATCAAGAAGCATCTTCGCTTTAACTGCGGTAGGGACTGCGGTGTAAAAACCCCGGTTACACTTGTCCATACCGAAAAGCAGGCAGAAAGCGCATGGGAAAAACCAATCCCGTTCGATGAGTGTTCACTTCCGGAGTTTCCGGTTGACGCTCTGCCGAATGTGATTGCAGATTACGTGGTAGCCCTGGCAGAAAGTACCCAGACCCCTGTAGACATGGCAGCCTCATCAGCGTTGCCGGTCATTTCGGTATGCATTCAAGGTAAATACAAAGTTCGTGCAAAGGCAGACTGGTATGAGCCTGTGAACACCTTTGTGCTGAATATCATGGAGCCGTCCGAGAGAAAATCCGCTGTGGAAAGTGCAATGGTGCGACCCATAAACAAATTTGAGTCCGAAGTAAATGTGCAAAACGCTGCAGAGATCGAATCCAGCAAAATGCGTGGTCGCATCCTGGAGCGCAGGCAGAAATCACTTGAAGATCAGGCCGCCAAGGGCAAAGATGTCAAAGCAGAACTTGACAGTATCGTTCATGAAATCACAGCTCACAGAGAAAAGAAACCTCTCCGGCTGTATGTAGACGATGTCACTACGGAAAAGCTTACACAGGTTCTGTCCGACAATGACGGCAGGGCTGCGATCCTCTCAACTGAAGGTGGTATCTTCGATACTCTCGCCGGTATTTATACCAGGAATGTCAATATCGATGTGATTCTCAAGGGATACTCCGGGGACTGTATCAAGGTCGACAGAATCGGCAGATGCAGCGAAAGTGTCATGGACCCGGCGCTGACGATACTTCTGATGGCACAGCCGAGCGTACTGTCCGGGCTGATGAAGAATGACACTTTCCGCGGTCGTGGTCTTACAGCCAGATTTCTGTACTGCATTCCCGCTTCTTATGTCGGAAGCAGGAAATACCGCTCCGCTCCGGTCCCCGACGAAGTCAGCCGGGCGTATGAAATACAGATCAGAAATATGCTGGAAGACGAGTATTCCAATGAACCTGAGATCATTACGCTTTCACCGGAATCGGACAGGATGATAGAAACATTCGCCGGTGAACTGGAGCCTAAGCTTAAAGAAGAGTATTCCGACATCAGTGACTGGGCAGGAAAGCTTATCGGTAATACGCACCGCATCGCCGGACTGCTGTGTCGGGCATCTGTATTCCGCAGTCATGATTTTCTTGACGTGCCGGAGCCGCTGGTAATAGACGCCGCTACAATGGCAAACGCAATCCGCATAGCACGATATTTTATCTCACACGCAAAAGCCGCTTTTTCCCTGATGGGAGCAGATAACACCATCAAGCAGAGCAAATATGTTCTGAATGCAATTAAGAATTCCGGGCTGGCAGAGTTCAATAAGCGTGACATCATGCGTCTCTGTCGCAGCTTCAAAAAGGCGGATGACCTTCAGCCGGTACTTGACCACCTTGTCGATTATGGTTACATCGCCATAAAAGAGTCCGGAATATACTCCGGAAAAGGTAGGCCGCCTGCGCAGTCCTATATTGTCAATCCTTGTATCTACGAAAATGAGACTGCTTGCTGACTTTCGTCCTTTTTGTCCTTTTGTCCTTTATGTAACGCAGATGAGCAATAAAAGAAAGAAAACAGCTTTTTCTTCTTTATATATATTCTCTGCTTCCTACGGGGACAGCGTGACAGAAAGGACAAAAGTCACAGAAGCATAGACAAATGCCGTAAATCTGAGACAACATGAAAATCCGCGCCGGATAATCATCCGGTGATAATTATATAAGCAAAAAAAAAACGAGGAGGTTAATTCAATGAACATTTCAAAACCCAGCCAGCACATGAAATCGCTGTGCAAAGAACTCGGGCCAGAATACAGAATTACAGTTATCGATTTATCTCAAGTAATTTATCGTGATTTTGGAAACGGCTTTGACCTTGAGATTTCCGGTGTCAACACGTTAAGCCTTCGTAAAAGAGCCACGCTTTATCTCTGGCACGATAAAAATCGCATGATTAAGATTGTGAAATCCGTTCCTCAGGAAGAGATTGGCAAGTGGGCCGAATGGCTCCGTCAAAAGGCTGAATCCATCAAGCCTGAAGATTTTGATCGCTACGGTTATCTCAAGAATGAGAAGCGCACGATCTTTTTTGAGGATGGTGCAGATGCCTCGTAAACCTTTGAAACCATGCAGCTATCCCGGTTGTCCGAATCTAACTGAGAGCCAGTACTGTGAACTGCATCGAATCCCGCAACGGAGGAAGTACGACAAGTATCAGCGCAATCCGGATGTAATGAAGCAGTATCACGGCGCATGGCAGAAGATACGTGAACGGTATGTCAGAATGCATCCTCTTTGTGAGGACTGTCTTGATTCCGGTCGGCTCACTCCGGCAGCTGAGGTTCACCACATTCTTCCACTGTCCTGTGGCGGGGCTCATGACGACAGTAACCTTCGCGCTCTCTGCCGCTCCTGTCATAACAAAAGGCATATTGCTCTCGGTGACAGGTGAAATAAGCGTTAAACGACTGCTGTGACCGGGTGGGGGGATATAAATCTCTACAGGTCTTTTCCTTCAGAAACGGCGCAGGGTCACGTACGCAAAAATAGCGAAATCAAACGCAAAAAAAAAGAAACTTATACCAAAATGGAGGTAGAAGCATGTCGAAAGACGGAACAAATCGCGGAGGTTCCCGTCCCGGAGCGGGCAGAAAACCGAAAGCGATCTCTGAAAAAATCGAATCCGGGAACCCCGGCGGCAGAAAACTCACCCATATTGACTTCGGTGATGAAGCCGAATGTCTGAAAGGCGCGGAAATGCCACCCGTTAAGGATTATCTCAAAGCCAAGCAAAAGGACGGCAGCGTCACCTGTGCTGAAGAGATTTTCAAAGAAACCTGGGAATGGCTGCATGAGCGCAAATGCGACCACCTTATTTCCCCGCTTCTGATTGAACAGTACGCCATGTGTGTAGGACGCTGGGTACAGTGCGAGGAAGCAGTTTCCGAATATGGTTTCCTTGCAAAGAAACCCACCGGAACGGTAATTTCCTCTCCCTATGTCACCATCGCAAGGGAGTATATGAAACAGGCCAATAATGCCTGGTTTCATATTTATCAGGTGGTAAAGGAAAACTGCACTGTTGACTACAGCGGTCCCACTCCGCAGGACGACGTCATGGAGCGTTTGCTCCGCGCCCGCAGAGGCATATAACAAACTACATTATGGAGGAATACAAAATGAATACAGTAGAAAAATACAGCGCCCGCCTTCAGGCCATGAAGGAAGAAATGGACGGAATCACACCCGAGATCAAAGCTACAAGAGCGACAGAGGCTAAGCGCAAGAAAGACGCTGCCTACAGCAAGGCATACTGGGAGCATATGTACACCGGACTTCCTGAAAATGCTCTCCGTGAAGGGAGTGATGGCTCGGGCGGATATCTTGTGCCGGATGAATACGATATGAAGCTGGTCGAGGCTATGTACGAGAACAACATTCTTCGTGGCATTTCCACGCTCAAACATACCGACCACGATTTGAAAATTACAAGAACTGAGGACGGAGGTTCCGCTCAATGGGTCGACGAGTCTCATGCTTATCCGGATTCGGACTTAACATTCGGTCAGATTACGCTGAAAGCGTATAAGCTTGGTACGAAGATTCTCGTATCCGATGAGCTCCTCGAGGATTCCGGCATTGATCTCGAGGCATATATTAAAAAGCGTTTCGGAGAGGATATGGGGCGTACCGAGGAGGAAGCCTTTCTTACCGGAGACGGTGTCGGAAAGCCTACGGGCTTGATTTATCAGGCACAGCTCGGAACCGAAACCGCTGAAGCCGGGAAAGTGTGTATCGATGATGTCATCGACCTCGTTTATTCACTTAAGCAGCCGTACCGTCACGGGAAAAACACAGCTTTCATAATGTCCGAAAAGGTATACCAGACGCTCAGGAAGACCCGCACCGCCAGTGGCCGCTTGATCTGGAACTCCAACATCAAGGCCGACGGTTACGATACATTGTTCGGTTACCGAGTATATCTTTCCAATCATCTCGACAGCACTGAACCCGGATTTTCCCTCAGCACTTATCCGATTTTATTCGGTGACTTCAGCTTTTTCTGGATCGGTGACCGTGGCAAACGTATCATCAAGCGCCTCACAGAGCGATATGCCGATTACGGACAAGTCGGATTCATTGCAACGCAGCGTGTGGACGGTAAGCTGGTCCGTCCGGAAGCAATAAAGGTACTGAAAGTAAAAGAAACCGTATAAGGACCATTTCGGGGAGGATGGCTGTTTCGGCTGTCCTCCTCATTTATTGGAGGAACAGTATGAAACCACAGGATAAGCTTGCAATAGAAAATATGCGTCTGGACGGCATTACTCCTGCCGAGATTGCCTCCCGGCTGCATTTGTCACCCAATACCGTGTATTCCCATATCCGAAGGCACCCCAAGCTGCCGAACGCCCGTACCTGTTTGAATTGCGGGAAACCAGTCAAGCAGTTCGATGGCCACAAAGCAAAGAAATACTGCTCCGATAAGTGCAGGATGGCCTGGTGGAATTCCCATCAGGATGAAGTTAAACGCAAAGCATTTTATACGCTGACCTGCAGTCAGTGTGGAAAGGAGTTTATATCGTATGGCAACAAAGACCGCAAATTCTGCTGCCGGGAATGTTATCTCGATTCCCGCAGACCCTTACAGTTATGAGAATCTACTGATGTACCACACGTCGTTGTCGCTGGTGGAACGCATGGTACAGGAGAACCTTTTAACCCCTGCAGATTACCGAAAATCAGTCAAAATTCTCTCTAAAAAATACGGTTTCCCGCAGGGAAGTATATTTGCAGAAATAGCTTGATATCCTCCGAAATCTATGGATATATATACTAACCCCAAATTGATACAAGGAGGATACCTACATGGCAAAGATTGAACAGGTTTCATTCCCTGAACAAGCGCCGAGGCTAAAACGTGTCGCAGCGTATGCGAGAGTTTCATCCGGCAAAGACGCAATGCTCCATTCATTATCCGCCCAGGTCAGTGCGTACAGCGAAATGATACAGAAACACCAGGGCTGGCAGTATGTCGGGGTATACGCCGACGAAGCCAAGACCGGTACGAAAGATTCAAGAGAGAATTTCCAACGGCTCCTTGCAGACTGCCGGTCTGGAAAAGTGGATATGATCATTACGAAGTCTATCTCACGCTTTGCCCGAAATACAGTAACAGTGCTGAACACTGTACGGGAACTGAAAGCGATTGAGGTGGACGTTTTCTTTGAAGAACAGAATATCCACACACTCTCCGCAGACGGTGAACTGATGATGACGATCCTCGCCGGATATGCAGAAGCTGAAAGCCGGTCTGCCAGTGAGAATATGAAATGGCGAATCAAAAAGAAATTCGAAGAAGGCAGTCCCTGGGACGGCACAATTCTCGGTTATCGATATCAAAACGGAGCATATGTGATTCGCCCGGAAGAAGCTGAAATCGTACGCCGCATTTACCGAGAATACCTTTCGGGCAAAGGCGTCGTGGCCATTATGAACGGGCTGAATGCTGACGGCATCAAAACCCGATACGGGAATGAATGGCACCAACATACTGTCGGAGGAATTCTCAGAAACAGCACCTATACGGGAAACCTTCTCCTGCAGAAGACATACCGCGAAAACCACCTTACAAAGCGTACACTGAAAAACAATGGGGAGCTTCCTAAATACAGTGCCACCGGAACTCATGAGGCAATAATCAGCGCAAAAGAGTTCGATGCGGTGCAGGCTGAAATTGAACGCCGCGCAGGGAAATACGCTCCCAAAGACAAAGTATACACTAACCGCTATCCCTTCTCCGGCCTCATAGTCTGTGACAACTGCGGAAAGCATTATCGCAGGAAAGTCACTCGTTCCGGTGTGGTTTGGATTTGCAGCACCTTCAACATAAAAGGAAAAACATCCTGCCCATCAAAACAGATCCCGGAGGAAACGCTTATTGCAGTAACCGAAGAGGTTATCGGCAACATAGAAACGATTCACGACAAAATAACGGCAATCAGAGCAAAGAACGACAATAGACTGGTATTCTGCCTTGCCGACGGTAGAGAAACCGTTAAACGATGGCAGGACCGTTCCAGAGCAGAAAGCTGGACGGATGACATGAAAGCGTCAGCCAGGGAGAAAACGCTTAAACGACAATCGAAGACAAAGCTGGATTCATCCACTTAAATATACATCAATAATTTCATTACTGCATTTTTCGCACAAGGAGGTGCTACTATGGCAACAACAAGAAATGTGACGGTTATCCCTGCCACATTCAATCCTCAGACCCGGAGACATATCAAGCAGCTTTCCCGGAGGAAGGTGGCCGGTTACGCTCGTGTCAGCACAGACAGTGACGAACAGTTCACAAGCTATGAGGCTCAGGTCGATTATTACACCAATTACATCCAGGCCAATCCGGAATGGGAGTTCGTTACGGTGTATACGGATGAAGGCAT
>ENA-UOYA01004377-UOYA01004377.1-activated-sludge-metagenome-genome-assembly--contig:-NODE-4377-length-11896-cov-10.789714_pt1 | contig 11896 bp, 11 predicted proteins | sample MGYA00238163_ERZ764804 | MGnify/ENA primary metagenome ERZ764804 (study PRJEB28919, sample SAMN05720223) | activated sludge metagenome | isolation source: Anaerobic digester | place: Hong Kong...
ATGAGCAATTTCATCAGGGGTTCGCGTTCGTTGGGCACTTTGTTGTCCAGGACGGCATCCTTTAGAGTTTGTTTTAGCGTTCCTATCTCCTGACAGGGTCCGAGATGGAAGATTTCCATGATTTCATTGCCGTTGATACAAGGTTGCAAAAGACGTTTGTAATCGCGCACTTTCAGGTCGGCGAGTTTCTCGCGAACGGTACGGAAATTATCCAGAAAACGTTGTTTTCGCACCTGATTCTTACTTGTTATGTCCGCTTCGCAGAGAATCATCAAATCGTCGATGTCATCGCCTGCATCATTCATCAGTCTACGTACGGCACTGTCTGTCACCACGTCATCGGCTATGGAGATCGGGCGCATGTGGAGGTCGACCATCTTTTGCACATACTTCATCTTGGCATCCAACGGCAGTTTGAGCCGACGGAATATGTCAGGAACCATGCGCTGCCCCAGATAGTTGTGATTGTGGAACGTCCATCCCGCAACGTTATCCCATCTTTTGCTTTTCGTCTTGCCGATGTCATGGAACAGCGCTGCCCATCGCAGCCACAGATTGTCGCTGCGCCTACACACATTGTCGAGCACTTCGAGCGTGTGATAAAAGTTGTTTTTATGGGAACGGCCGTTGCGCGTCTCAACGATGTCGAGCGCGGAAAGTTCGGGGATGACGAGCTGGAGCAGTCCGCAGCGCTGCAAATCCACGAATCCGCGGCAGGGCTGCGATGTCATCATGATTTTATTCAGTTCATCGGCGATGCGCTCGCCGCTGATGATTTTGATGCGTTCCGCATTGCGCTCCAGAGCTTCGAAAGTCTCATCATCGATGAAGAATTTGAGTTGGGCGGCAAATCTCACGCAGCGCATCATGCGCAAAGGGTCGTCGCTGAAGGTGATGTCCGGGTCGAGCGGGGTACGGATAATGCCGTCTTCCATGTCTGCCAGACCGTCGAACGGGTCTACGAGTTCGCCAAAACGGTCGGCATTGAGACATACCGCCAGGGCATTAATCGTGAAATCACGACGGTTTTGGTCATCTTCCAACGTGCCATCTTCCACGACAGGTTTGCGCGAATCGTGGCTATAACTTTCTTTGCGGGCACCCACAAACTCCACTTCCAGTCCCTTGTATTTGACCTGAGCGGTACCGAAATTTCGGAAAACAGAGATGTATGCCCGTTTTCCCAGCCGCTGTTTCAAGGCATCGGCTACCTGGATGCCGCTCCCCACGACGACTACGTCGATATCGTTTGAAGGCCGTTCAAGAAAAAGGTCGCGCACATAACCTCCCACAACATAGCAATCCATGTTCAGAGAGTCGGCAGCTTGTGAAATATGATGAAAAATGTCTTTATCGAGTAAGTTTGCCAAGTCGGCATTGGTAAGATTCCTCATTCTTATTTTGAAATTTGGTGCAAAGATACAAAAAGATTGGTGAATAAAGATTAGTAAATAGTGATTTTTAATAGTAAGATGTATGTAATGCCACGGATTTTTATTAATTTTGTCCACTGATATGAAAAAATGTATATTGATATTCACGGTTTTGCTGCTGATGGCATGTGGCCAGACGGCAGACGAAAAGGCCGCGCCGCTACTGTCGAGAATTGAATCCCTGTATGGCAGCGGCAAATATCAGATAGCTTTGGATTCGATTAAAAAATTGCGAGTGAAATACCCGGAGGCGATAGAATCCAGAAAAAAAGCGCTGAAGATTTGGCAGAAGGCATCGCTGAAGATGACGCAAAACGACATCGGGAAGACCGATTCCGCTTTGCAGGCTACCATCCGAGAGTGGAAAACGACCAAAAGCCTGTATCGGAAAAACCTCCTCAGCGTGAAGCGAGACTCGTTGCAAGTGAGATATGACGCTCTGTGCGGCACGGTGCGAGTGATACATAAGAAAGAAAAGGAATTGTGATTATTTGGTCAATTCACTTTAAATGAGTATTTTTGCAAGCAGATTTCGAAATTTATGACAGATATATCGATAAAAACCGAACAGCAGTTCAAAGCAGTGATGAATGAATGCCGTACACTCTTTTGTAAGAAATTGCACGACTATGGTGCCTCATGGCGAATCTTGAGACCGTCATCGCTCACTGACCAGCTCTTCATCAAAGCCAAGCGAATCCGTTCTTTGGAAATCAAGAAAGAGTCGCTGGTGGGAGAGGGGATACGTCCGGAATTCATCGCGCTCATCAATTATGGCATCGTCGGTCTGATCCAGTTGGAAAAAGGATTTGTGGACGAAGTGGACATGACACCCGATGAGGCGATGGTGCTTTATGACAAACATGCCGACGAGGCATTGAGCCTGATGCTGAAAAAGAATCACGACTACGATGAAGCTTGGCGCTCGATGCGCGTGAGCAGTTACACGGATTTCATTCTGACAAAGATTCAGCGCGTGAAGGAAATCGAAGATATCCACGGACATACGTTGGTGTCGGAAGGAATCGACGCCAATTATATGGATATCATAAACTATGCCGTGTTTGGCGCAATCAAATTAAAAGAGGCGGAAGGAGAAACGTCTTCTCAAACGACAGATGATTAGAAAAGCCATTATAAATCTATGTAGACTGTTGCTTGCTGTGACATTCATCTTTTCTGGATATGTCAAAGCGATAGATCCGCTGGGCACGCAATATAAAATACAGGATTATCTGGAGGCCCTGAATGTGCAGGCCTATATCCCCGATTGGCTCACACTTGGTACATCGGTGGGCTTGTCTGCATTGGAATTTTCATTGGGGCTATTCATGCTGTTCGCCATCCGCAGGCGTCTGACGTCGAAGGTCATCCTACCGTTTATGAGCGTGATGACGCTGATTACAGTGTGGCTGGCCATTGCAAATCCCGTGAAGGATTGCGGATGCTTCGGCGATGCCATCAAACTGACGAACACGGAGACGCTGCTGAAAAACGTGGTGCTGCTGATATGCGCCCTCATCGTGGCTCTGCAACCGCTGAAGATGGTGAGATTCATCTCGAAAAGCAATCAGTGGATTGTCATCAACTATACGGTGGTCTTCGTCTTGATATCGAGTTTGTATAGTCTTTACAAATTGCCTGTGTTCGATTTCCGTCCCTATCATGTAGGGGCAAATATCCTTCAGGGCATGGAAATACCGAAGGGAGCGAAACAACCGAAGTTTGAGACTACCTTCGTCCTGAAGAAAAATGGCGTGCAGAAGGTGTTCACACTCGATAATTACCCTGATTCCACATGGGAATTTGTGGATAGCAAGACCGTGCAGACGGAAGAAGGCTATGTGCCGCCAATCCATGATTTCAGTATCGAGCGAAACGATAACGGTGAAGACATCACCCAACAGGTGCTGAGAAACAAGGGATACACGTTCTTGCTGATCTGTCCGCATCTGGAAACAGCCGATGACAGCAACTTCGGCGATATCGACCAGATGTACGAATATGCGCAGAATCAGCACATCCCGTTCTATTGTCTGACGGCAAGTCCGGCCAAAGCCATACAGAAATGGCAAAATATCACAGGCGCCGAATATCCGTTCTGCACAACTGATGAGACAACGCTGAAAACCATCATCCGTAGTAATCCGGGTCTGGTGCTGATCAAAGGCGGCACGGTGATACGTAAGTGGAGCCATAACGAACTGCCCAAGGAGGAAGACCTCAATGGATCTCTGCAGAATTTGGAAATCGGACAGATGCCAGCCGATACGGTACCGGGTAAGATATTTGAAATTCTGTTGTGGTTTGTTTTACCACTGTTCCTGCTTACGATTGCCGACCGCACGTGGGCGTGGACGAAATGGCTGAAAAGAAAAGAGAATTCTAACAAGATATATCAACTCTTTAAAAAAAGAAGAAAAATGAGAAAGAAAATTGTAGCAGGCAATTGGAAAATGAACATGAACCTGCAAAATGGTGTCGCTCTGGCAAAAGAGCTGAACGAAGTGCTGACCGCTGACAAGCCTAACTGTGGCGTGATCATCTGTACTCCTTTCATCCACTTGGCTTCTGTAGCTCAGGTGCTGGATGAGAATGTAGTCGGTCTGGGTGCAGAAAACTGCGCTGACAAGGAAAAAGGTGCTTTCACAGGCGAGGTAAGTGCTGAGATGGTTAAGAGCACAGGTGCACAGTATGTCATCCTGGGTCACTCTGAGCGCCGTCAGTATTATCACGAGACAGCTGAGATTCTGAAAGAGAAAGTACAGTTGGCTCTGAAGAACGGTCTGAAAATCATCTTCTGCATTGGCGAGACTCTGGAAGAGCGCGAAGCTAACAAGCAGAACGAGGTGGTTCTGGCAGAACTCGAAGGTTCAGTTTACAATCTGAGTGCTGAAGAGTGGAAGAACATCATTTTGGCTTACGAGCCAATCTGGGCTATCGGTACAGGCAAAACTGCCACATCCGATCAGGCAGAAGAAATGTTGGCTTACATCCGTTCTACCGTTGCCAAGAAGTATGGTGCTCAGGCAGCAGAAGACACAACAATTCTCTATGGTGGCAGCTGCAAAGCAAGCAACGCTCCTGAATTGTTCTCTAAACCCGACATCGACGGTGGCTTGATTGGTGGCGCTTCTCTGAAGGCTGCTGATTTCAAGGGAATCATCGACGCTTGGAAAAAGTAATTTAATATTCTGATGGCAGACAAGTTGTCGGGAGCTGCTCGGCAACTTGTCACCATTAAAACCGCAAAACAAAGAAAATGAAACAATTCGTCATCACATTGATTATTGCATTGTGCTCTACTATGGCCGTCAATGCGCAGACTTACACGGAACGTTTGCAAAAGAAAGTGCCGGGCCAAGGAACTGTGGTTATCACCCAGAGCAAGGAAATCGACGAATTGGTTAACGGCAATAATCGTTCGAAACAAAACACTCAACAGAGTGACAAACCGCAACAAAAAATAAAAACTCCCTCTACCAAACCAATTGACAAAGAGAAAAATAAAGTTGTGACAAAGACGGAAAGCCATCCCGCAGCAGTGGTAAAAAATAACAATGAAACCACTGCTACTCACGAATCTGAGGCAGAAAAACGTCGCGAATCTGTGGCTGAAAAGGAAAAACATCACGAAGTAACTCCGAAAAAGGAGGAAGCCGTAAAGCATGATACGGCAAAGAAGGAGGAAGCCGTGAAGCATGATACGGCCAAGAAGGAGGAAACCGTGAAGCATGATACGGCCAAAAAGGAAGTTGAAGAGGGCAACGGAGATGACGGTATGGACATCCCGGTCGTTGACCTCCGCAAAAAGGTGATGCGCAAGAGCTATAAGGTCACGGGATATCGTGTGCAGGCTTTCGCTGGTGGCAATTCCAGACAAGATAAGATTAAAGCCCAGCAGATAGGTAACAATCTTAAGATGCAATTTCCTGACCAACCGATTTATGTTCATTTCTATTCTCCCAGATGGATTTGCCGTGTTGGCAACTACCGCAGTTATGAAGAGGCAGACAGGATGCTGAGAGCAGTTCATAAAATGGGATACAAATCGGCAAGCATAGTCAGAGGAAAAATCACAGTGCAATATTAATTTAAGTTTGTGAGTTTAGCCGAGTCCATCGGTTTCAGATTTATGATGGATGAAATAAACCCCAAGACTGATAAAGATAATAAGGAATGAATCCGGAAAATGAATTTCGCGAGGGACTAGACGACCTCGCATCACATTATAAAAGCATACTGGAACTTTTGGGGGAAGACCCCGAACGCGATGGTTTACAGAAGACTCCGATGCGTGTGGCAAAGGCGATGCAAGTGCTGACACGCGGATACACCCAAGATCCGCACAAGGTATTGACCGATGCTCTGTTTGAGGAGAAGTACAATCAAATGGTGATTGTGAAAGATATTGATTTCTTTTCCATGTGTGAACATCATCTATTGCCATTTTATGGCAAAGTGCATGTGGCCTACATCCCCAAGGGATACATCACAGGCTTGAGCAAAATAGCACGTGTCGTGGATATCTACAGCCATCGGTTGCAGGTGCAGGAGCGACTGACACAACAGATTAAAGACTGCATCCAAAATACGCTCCATCCCCTTGGCGTGATGGTTGTGATAGAAGCCAAGCACATGTGCATGCAAATGCGTGGCGTGGAAAAACAAAACTCCATCACGACGACCAGCGATTTCAGCGGAGCCTTCAATCAGGCTAAAACCCGCGAAGAATTTATGAACCTTTTGCAAGGCGAATCTAAAAGAATCTAAATTTATTATTTCTTGATGCAAGAAATCTCATCTTTCTGCATTATTATAATAATAACAACAATAAATTAAAACAATTATAAAATGAAAACATTAAAAAATCTTTTATTCTTTGCTGTCATCAGTATGATTGCAGCTTTGACCTTTACATCATGTCTTAACAGCGATGACGATGACAATAGCAGCCAGTACCATGCTTATACGGCAGCTGAAAAGGCTGTGGTCATGAACGCTTTCGCTGGAAATTATACTGGCCGTATCAAATATTATAAAGATAATAATTATACAACTATCGATTCAACGGCAATCACATTCACGGCTTATGCGGATTCCAATTTCGTGATGCCTAATTTCCCGGTTAGCATTCTTGCCAATTATCTTAATACAACAGACGAAAAAAGCGTGTTGACATCGGTTTCAGGTGTCAATTTCAATGCTACCGCTCATCTGCCTATTTATGTATATAACTCTTATTTTGAAAATGGCTATTATGAATATTCTTTGATACCAAATAATTCCCTTTCTTTCACATCAAACGGTAAGAGCGTCATTATCACTTTCGCTAGCTATTTGTCAAGTACTACCACTAGCGGTCAATATTACTACCCGATGTGTTCTTATTACAAGAATCAGGTTGGCGGATATATTTTGATTGAGAATATTTCAATTGATGGCGTAAAGACAGCAGTGAATAAACCTTTGGTATTCTCTGGCACTAAATAGAATATAGATGAAATTTATTTCATGGAACGTAAACGGATTACGTGCCTGTGTCGGCAAGGGCTTTGAAGAATCTTTCAAAGCCCTTGATGCCGACTTTTTTTGTCTTCAGGAAACCAAGATGCAAGCCGGACAACTGGATATCCAGTTTGATGGTTATGATTCGTATTGGAACTATGCGGATAAAAAAGGTTATTCAGGAACGGCTATATTCACCAAGCATAAGCCGCTGAATGTGACTTACGGACTGAATATTGATGAGCACGACCACGAAGGCCGTGTGATCACTTTGGAGATGAATGATTTCTATCTAATCACCGTGTACACGCCAAATTCTCAGGATGGATTGCGCCGCTTGGATTATCGCATGACATGGGAAGAGGATTTCCGTGCTTATCTCAAGCGGTTGGATGAACACAAACCCGTGATTGTGTGTGGCGATATGAATGTTGCCCACGAAGAAATAGACATTAAGAACCCGAAGAGTAACCGCCATAATGCTGGATTTACCGATGAGGAAAGGGAGAAAATGACCACCTTGTTAAATAGTGGCTTCACAGATACTTTCCGTTTCAAATATCCTGAGCAGGTTACTTACTCATGGTGGTCGTACAGATTTCATGCCAGAGAAAACAATGCTGGGTGGCGCATTGACTATTTCTTGATTTCAGACAGATTAAAAGAACGGATGGAGGATGCCAAGATTCATACAGAAATCTTTGGTTCCGACCATTGTCCGGTAGAAGTGGATTTGAAATTAAGATAACTTCTTCAATCTCCAATGATTCTGAACTTGCGAGTGTTCAATAAATATAACGATAAAGGGTGACTTCCAATGGAGGTCACCCTTTGTGTGTATTCAATAGTATGTAAAATTTATATTTATTGTAAGAGAGATTACTGATTATTGTAAGAAAGATTTAATCTCTGAGAGAGGACGTTTCTCCATGGTTCCGTCAGTGCGTGTCACTGTAAAATAATCATGTTTTGAAACACCGTTTTCATATTCAGCGACTGCCACGCTGCCATCACGCATCATCAATGTGAAATAGCCATTGCGCTTGCCGTTCTTAAATGTTCCGTGCCATTTTTCCTTACCGTTTACGTAGTAAGTAGTGATGTCACCATCAAATTGAGTGTTTTTGTCATTTCCAAGGTCGATGAAACTGTAACCGCCTTCGGCTTTCAGATTACCGTTTACATAGAAATCCTGGAATACGTCACGCTTTTGCAGACCAGTACCTTCAGTCATCAGCAGGCGATAGTAACTAGCCTGACTCTTGTTTGCGACATTTGTCATGTTTTCTGCATAATAAATAGTGTCTGCAACCACTGTAGCATTTTCAACATGTTTGCGTCCATAAGATGCAACTGTCATTAATGCCATAACTGAAATCAAAACGATCTTTCTCATTTTCTTTTGTAATTTTATTAGGTTTTTATTCTTTTCTGACGCAAAGATAAGTAAATATATTATATACTTCCAAATAAATTAACGTTATTTTATTGTTATTTTTGACCTAAAAAATGAATGAAATTTATTAAGTTGGTTTTAATTTAAAACTTAACAAAAATGGGCTTTAAACTTACAATTTGTAAAATGACAATATCGATAATTCGTGTTTTTAAGTGACTGATGTGTCGTTTCGTCACTTTAAAAGCGATATTTTATAAAATCAATAAAATTGAAATTTATGGAACTTTCAATTTTACATAGTCGTTTTGCTGACGGTTTCGGCTTTTGTTGGGTGCTAAATGTTAATAAAGGATAATGGAAAAATGGAGGGATAACGAATGGTCCAATATTCGGGGAAAATTCGACTATTTCATCAGAATATCTTTGAGGGATGTTCCTGGTTCGAACATGTCCAAATCAACATCGGTCGTTATTCCGTCTATCAGTCCGCAGTCACTGTGTTGCCAAATGTTATGATGGCCGTCGCCTTCTATCACAGGGGACTGTCCATTATAGCGTGCAAGGAATAAATGATAACTATTAAAATAAGGTGCCAAGTTATCATTATAAAAAGAAGAATAACTATATATAATTGGTGATTTGCCGTAATAAGATTCGACCAAAGTCACAAACAGAGCTAGACTGTCACGCAACTGTTTCTTGCTCCATCCTCTTACACCGCGTTTTTCAACATCAACCATGGGGATGATATCTTGTCGGTTGCGACTTACATGCTGTTTGAAATTCGCGAACTGACTGGTTACTGTGCTCGACGAAGAGAAGAAATGGTACGAGCCCACATGGAGACCTGCATCTCTTGCGCCATTAAAATTTTCGTCATATCGACTATCCACAATCGTGCTTCCTTCCGTGGCTTTGATATAAACGAATTCCAGTCGGGCGTCATCAGCAACCTTTTCCCAATCGATTTTGCCCTGATGATGCGAAACATCGATGCCGTCATAATCCATCATCACATGGCGGTCTTTTCCGTTATCCTTGATACCCAGTATCATTTCCATCTCAGTCTGTATGTCCGATAGACGGTCTGAAAAGAATACTGCAAACGTGATGAATACGAAAAAGATGGCAGAAACAACAATCAGGAGTATTGAAAACACGCCTAATTTCTTCTTTCTGTGATGATGATGGTGGTGCGAATGATGTTCGTAATTTCCTATTGAAGACATATCGTCATTGGTAATGTGACACTAACGTTTACAGGAACACCATGATTTTTACCCGGAATCCAGCGGGGCATCATCTTAATCAATCTCACGGCTTCGCCGTCAATGCTTGGCGACGACTGGACAGCGACTCTCACATCTTGAATGTTGCCGTTCTTGTCGACCACGAATTTTGTAACGACTTTACCTCTAGCATTGGTGCCAATATTGTCGCTTGGATATATCAGATTTGCCGCCATATATTTCATCATGGCTTCGCGGCCTCCTCTGAATTGAGGCAGCGAATCTGCTGTGGTATATAGCGTGTCTCCGTTGAATGTGGTAACGGATGGTGTTAATACGGGTGTGCGTGAAGGAATTGTCGCCTTAAAAAGTTTCGTCGCCGTTCTTGTCAGTAGACCTTCCATGTCTTCATATTTCACGTATGAAGTGAAAGGGATTACCTCTGCTCCTGTGATGGCTAGACCTCGAAAGTACATTCGGTCTGAAGCCAATGCTGCATCAAGAATGTTGAATGAGTACACCTCATCCTGAATGGAAGCGTCCGAATTGATCAGTATCCGTTGGATGAAGTTATCAGGGCAATCTCCGTCCTCCAATTTTGATGTGCGCAGAATATCTTTGAGTAGTAATACCTTGTCATTAATGATGTCATAAGTCACGAACTTGCTGATGGTGTCCCCTTTTTGTGATGAGGCCGAAGCAGGAGTCACGACCCTCGATACGTTGAACGAGATAAACCGTCCGGGCTCATATCCCAATTCCTTGAGTTTACAGTCGGTATAACAGAATTTCGAGTCATCGGGTATGGAGGCGAACTGCCGCGTCACAGGATTTCCCCAACTGTTTTTGAATGCTGTGTAAGCTGCATCGAAATTGTCTTCATCCTGCTTGAAAAGCAGGTTGGAAAGTTTTCTTTGCAAGGGCCGTACAGATGAATAATCCACGATGGAGGGCCACTCCAGGTCCACATCTATCACATTCGTTTCATTACCTTTCTGATATAGTAGATGCTCTTTCACATATCTTATGTCACTCTTTTGTGCCACCAGTTCTTCCTGTGCCGAAACGGTCAAGGACAGTGCCGACACAAATAAAATTATCAGATTTCGTTTCATGTAGCCTTCCATGTTATTTTTCATCATTAATTTGCATCGTACCGCTGAAGCCGATGCTCTCGCGGTGCTGCGACGACACATCCACATTGGTATTGCCGTTATCATAAACATCCAATATAAAATAATAGGTGTCCTCTTCACTTTTCGCACTAAGTTCCACGCGCATACGGTTGTTCTTCACCTGATAAGCACGGTAGCTGGACATAGGTGCCGAGAAATTCAATGCCTTGCCGCCTCCGTAGGGCACGCTGTAGGCCGTGCCATAATAAGGAAGATAGGAAATGACGCTGTCTCCCCGCACTTCCAGCGAATAGTTGAAGTCCAAATGACGTGACCTGAAACGTTTGGGGTATACATAGTCCATGTCGATAATAAACTTTTGGTTGTTGATCGCCTCTATCACCTTTTGAGTTCTCTTCGCCTCTCTGGCAGCTTTTTCTTCTGGTGTGTATTTGGAAGTGCCGCACGAGAAGAGCACCAAAGCCAAAACTAGTAGTATAAATAGTTTTCTCATAACTGTTTCTATTTGTTTGCTAAGATAAGACAATTCTTCCGAAAACAGACATTTTGTTAGTAAAAATTATATTATCTTTGCGTACCAATGTGTTTGTTAGTGTGACTACTAACGGTTGCTAGCGTTGCTGCTAATGGTTACTGGCGTGGCTACTAACGGTTACTGGCGTGGCTGCTAATGGTTAATAGCGTGATTGCTAATGGTTAATAGCGTGATTGCTAATGGTTGGTATTGCTGTGGTTTGATGCTAACAGTTTTATTGAGTTCTAACTTCGGACGTTTGACTGATTGTCTAAATGATTGTTGTAAATATACAATAAATGTGGTCGTAATTTCACAATTATGGCTATTGCGGATAATAATTGTTAAAAAGATGTATACTATATCATAATGTTACAATATTATTCGTACATTTGCAGCCGACAAAACTCATTTGACGTATTCAGTTTTCGTCTTTCTTGTAGAAGTGAACTTCAGTAATTGAAATAATTATTTAAAGTATATATTAATTTAGGTATGAAACAGAAAAAGATGTTCTTGTTTGCGGCTGTAGCTGCTCTCTTGGTTTCATGTGGCAAAGGCAACATGAAATTCGGTGATAATCAGTATCCAGTACGCACGGTGGAGGCACAGGGTGCAGCCACGGAGACGACTTACCCTGCAACTATCAAGGGTATTCAGGATGTGGAAATTCGTCC
>ENA-UOYA01004382-UOYA01004382.1-activated-sludge-metagenome-genome-assembly--contig:-NODE-4382-length-11894-cov-4.597010_pt1 | contig 11894 bp, 7 predicted proteins | sample MGYA00238163_ERZ764804 | MGnify/ENA primary metagenome ERZ764804 (study PRJEB28919, sample SAMN05720223) | activated sludge metagenome | isolation source: Anaerobic digester | place: Hong Kong...
AACTACAGATCCGACGCCGCCTATTATTCCGTTGATCACAAGTCCATAAAGCCATTCCGGACAGTTGCTGCCCAGAAGTCCGCCGACAATTGCAGGAATGCCCGGAATCCACAGCCCGAACATGCTCCATCCATCTCCGAAAAGTCCTTCCGTCGCCCACTTCGTCGCCCACGCGCCCACAGTGGTTACGCTGATGTAATATACTCCGAACATAATCAAAGCTGCTATCGGCAATGCCGCCCATCGGTTGGTAAGAACCCTGTCAATTTTGTCCGACACGCTGAGCCCATCGCCTCTGTGCCTTTTGTAGCATGTCTTGAGTGCCTCTCCTATGTAAACGTAACGTTCGTTTGCGATAATCGCCTCCGAATCGTCGCCGAGTTCTTCTTCTGCCGCCTTTATGTCCAGTTCGATGTGGTCAAGATTCTCCTTTGATACGGCAAGCTTTTCGATAACTTTTGCATCGCGCTCGAAAAGCTTGATTGCATACCATCTCTGTTTATCTTCGGGCACATCATGCAACACGCGTTCTTCTATATGAGCAAGCGCATGTTCTACAGGTCCCGAGAAATTATGACGCGGTATTGTTCTTACTTTGTTATTGACCGCGTCTATTGCTGTCTGAACCGCAAGCTCAACACCGTCACTCTTCAGAGCTGAGACTGCGATAACTTCACAGCCGAATTTTCTCTTAAGCTCTTCAAGATCAATAACATCGCCGTTCTTATGCACAAGGTCTATCATATTGACAGCAATAATCACGGGTATTCCAATCTCGACAAGCTGCGTTGTCAGATAGAGATTTCTCTCAGGATTGGTACCGTCAACAACATCAAGTATTGCATCAGGTTCTTCATCAATGAGATACTTTCTCGTAACTACTTCTTCGAGCGTATAAGGCGACAGAGAATATATGCCGGGAAGGTCAGTTATTATTACATCTTCACGTCCCTTGAGTTTGCCTTCCTTCTTCTCCACCGTAACTCCCGGCCAGTTGCCTACATACTGGTTGGAACCGGTAAGTATATTGAACAGTGTAGTCTTTCCGCAATTAGGATTTCCCGCCAAAGCAACCTTCATATCATTCAACCTCTATATTCTGAGCTTCAGATTTACGTATAGTAAGCTCATAACCGCGTACGGTAAGTTCAATCGGGTCTCCGAGCGGAGCTACTTTGCGTACTGTTATCTCTGTTCCTTTGGTTATGCCCATATCCATAATCCTGCGTCTCAAAGCGCCTTCGCCATTAAGCCTGACAACAATGGCCTTGCGTCCCACCTTAACATCACTGAGTACTGTCATTAACATATCTCCCGCAAACAAAGCATAAGTTAGTTATAGCTAACCGTCTCTAATATACCAAATACTGAGGCATTGACAAGCCGTTTTCGTGATTTTTATGAGAATAGACAGAAAGAAGTTAGTTAAAACTAACTGACAGCCATCATTATGTAGAAAAATATGCATACAGCAAATTCGAATAACAGATATTTTGTGTTATTCTAAACGCATGTGAGGTGCAATATGGATAAGAAAGAATCAAGCGAGATGTATCTCGAGACAATCTTAGTTCTGACAAAGTCTATAGGGAATGTACGATCTTTGGATATAGCGCGGGAGATGGGGTATTCGAAGCCAAGTGTATCATCCGCTATGTCTAAGCTGCGCAATGAGCGTTATGTCGAGGTAGGCGAGAACGGCTATGTCAGACTGACAAATTCAGGAAGAGAAATTGCAGAAAAGGTGTATGAGAGACACACCATAATCAGCGCTGTCCTTGAAAAAATCGGCGTCAATCCGAAGACTGCCGCCGAAGATGCCTGCAGAATTGAGCATGTAATCAGTGATGAATCGTTCCTTGCAATAAAAGACCGGCTATATAAAGTATCGAAATAATCAGGATACTTCTTCCGTTTTGTCAGCTTTTGCCTTTACAGGCGCACGGTCGCAGATTATAAGGCAGATTCCCGCTACGCCTATGAATCCGCATACTATGAATATTATGACCTGATACATCTCATCAACATTCTGAAGCTGTCCGCCGCTGAACGAATCAAAGATATTGAACAGCATATGGAACAGAACGCCCAATGAGACAGAATCAAATTTGTATCTCACATATCCTATAGCTATACCGAGCACAGTAGCATAAAGTCCCTGGACAAGATTCATATGGAACAATCCGAACAGCAACGCCTGAATAATTATGGCAGGTATGGCACTAAGTCCCGACTTGCGAAGATATCCGTAACTCAGACCTCTGAATACCAGTTCTTCAACTATCGGGCCAATAACTATTACACATACAAATGTCAGAACCGAATTATCGGTAAGACCTGACGTCTCGATAAGCTCATTATAGTTTTCCATGATATCCGGGAAAAAACAGCTAATGGAAGCAAGAATAAGCGCTACAAACGCATATGTTCCGAGTGCCATCATTAAGACCATAATAACCGACTTGACGCTGAATGACTTGAAAAAGCTGATTTTGCCCTTTTTGATAAAGGCTGAGCGATACCACAGGAAGAACACGACAAACGCAATGACCGCGTAAATTATCATAATGTATATGTTGTATCCTAGAAGCTTCTCTCTGACTCCTTCCATCAACTCATCACCCGACAAGTCATTATTGGGGGATGAACCCATCACACTGAATACAGCCTTAAATGCAAAAGGAACAGTTGTAAGCGTCTGGATAATCAGTGCCATAACAAGCGGTACAAAAGCCAAAAGAAAAGTCAGAATTCTGAATTTCTTCTTCTCCTGGGTTTTGTCACCCAGCTCGATACAATTATTATCTTCCATTAGATCCCCCAAATAAATATACTAATCAAATTGTACTTACTAAAATCACCGTTGTCAATGCTTAAAACGCACTATGGTAACGCCACTGTCTCCTTCTCCCTGAATTCCGTCGCGATAAGTATCGACTGAATCATTGCGGCTGAGTACCTCACGGACGCATGCTCTGAGCGCGCCGGTGCCTTTGCCGTGTACGATGCGGCATTCGTTGATTCCTGACATTGAACACTCCTCAAGATATCTGCCGAGTCTGGATTCGGCTTCGGCAGTCGTCATACCGATAAGCATAAGCTCTGACTGGATATTTGATACCATCTCGAACCTGCTTCTGGTAACAGCCGCTGTCTTTCCTGAAGACGCAGCAGTCTGCTTTCTGCGTCTGGCCTGCTCATCATGCTGAGTCTTGGTCGGCATTCTCAGTTCATCCAGCTTAACCGTATACTTCATTGATCCGGCTGATATCTGAACCGAACCGCTCTTTGAAGGCAATGTCAGCGCGACTCCGGTGACATCAAAAGAAGGAACATAGTAACTCTCACCGACAATGACACTTCTGACAGGCTCTCCGCTCAAAGCGACACGCCGCGCTATCTCATCATCTTCAGGCTCTGAAATATCGTTTATTCCCGCCCTGAGTCTTCTTCTTATATTGTTGAGCTCTTCTATGGTCTCTTCCCGGCTCTGCTGCTTTGCTCTCCTGCGCATATCACGCAGAAGTCCGTTAATCTCATCCTCACGTTCCTCAAGCATTGCCTTCTGTTCTGCTCTTGACTCGACAAGAATCTTGTTTTTCGACGCCTTCAAAGCCGCCTTCTCATCTTCCAGCGCTTTTTTGGCAAGTTCAAGCTGAGCCTTAAGTTCATTAGAACCGGCAAGATTCTCGGACGCTTCCTTGGCGTCCTTTTCCGCCTTGGCAATCAGAGTCTCGTAAGCTATCTCCTCTGAAGAAATATGTGAAGCGGCATTATCAAGAATCTTCTGCGGAAGTCCAAGTTTGCTGGAAATCACAAATGCGTTGGATGAGCCGGGACGGCCGATAATGAGCTTATATGTAGGAGCAAGAGTGTCAGTATCAAACTCACACGAAGCATTCATAACTCCCGGAGTATCAACGGCATAACTCTTGAGTTCACGGTAATGCGTAGTTGCCATTATCACGCAGCCCCTCATCCTCAGCTCTTCAATAATTGCTATGGCAAGCGCAGCGCCCTCCGTCGGATCCGTTCCGGAACCGAGCTCATCGAGGAGCACCAGAGATTTGCCGCGGACATTGCGAAGTATGAACACAATATTTGATATGTGCGACGAAAACGTAGACAGACTCTGTTCTATGCTTTGCTCATCGCCGATATCTGCGAGCACACGGTCGAAAACGCACACTTCGCTTCCATCCTCCGCCGGTATTCCGAGACCGGCAAGTGTCATCAGAGTAAGCAGTCCGCAGGTTTTGAGAGACACCGTCTTGCCGCCGGTATTAGGACCCGTTATTACAAGAGTACTGTATTGATCACCAATCTCAATATCAACAGGAACCACAGCGTCATCGGGAATAAGCGGATGTCTCGCTTTGCGATATGACACTCTTCCCCGGTTGTTAAGAACTGCCGTAACTGACCTTGTTCTCACCCCGTACGAAGCCTTTGCCATGCAAAAATCAAGAGTTCCGCAGAGTTCAACATTTCTTTTGAAAACATCTTTGCTGCGCAGAACCGAAGCGGTTAAACTTCCAAGTATTCTCAGAATCTCCGCTTCTTCCTGAGATGTCAGTTCGGATATCCGGTTATTGGCCTCTACCACGCTCATCGGTTCAAGGAAAAGCGTCTGTCCGGTAGCAGATGCGCCATGGACGATACCGTCAATTCTTCCCTTAAAATCCGCCTTCACCGGAACACAGTAACGTCCTTCTCTTATAGTTATTATAGCCTCCTGAAGCATATCCTCATTGCCGGCAATAACACGTTCAAGCAGGCTTCTGATTCCGTTTGCAACAGTCTTTCGTTCCCGACGGATGTCAGAAAGAAGCTTACTTGCTCTGTCAGATACTTCATTTTCACCCATTATTGCTGTATCAATACTCTGATAAAGCTTATCATCATCCTCAAGACTGTCAGTTGCGCCCATGATATCCGGTTCCGTATTGTCCACAAAGGGTGAACCGGCCGACCGTGCCTTTGAAGCTGCCGCCTTGATATCCCTGACACTTCTTAATACCGCGGCAAAATCCAAAAGCTGTCCGCATGTAAGGGTTCCGCCGGCCTGTGCATATACCAGTGCGTCATCGATATATCTGACGCCGCCCAAAGGCAGCGCACCGAAACGCATAATATGCTCCATTCCTTCTCTGGTCCATTCAAGACCGTCTCTCACATAGTTCTCATCGCAACACGGAGTCATCTCCTCACAAAGCTTCTTACCGTATGCTGTTCTCGCCTCAGCGATAACCTTGTCTCGGATCTTTGTGAATTCAAGTGTCTCAAGCACTCTTCCGCGGATCTTCCGTTTATCGAGCTGCTCATCAAATGTCATATACTCATACATAAAATCACCATATCAGCTGTTAATAAATACAGGGCTCCGCTGCCGGATAAATCCGGAATGAAGCCCTGTCATAATCATGTTAATCACTGAAGATTGCTTCAGCGAAGTCTCCTGGCACTCTTGATGAATTCTTCCGAGATAGTCTTTGTCATAGAAAGGCCTTCTTCGATATCAATATCATCAATCTTTCCTGCCCTCTCAATTACAAGACGGTTAAAATTCTTATTGCTTATGCAGTCAATTGCGCGTATTCCCATGAGGCTTGCAGTAGTTCTATCGCGAAGAGTCGGCGAACCGCCTCTTTGCAGATGTCCGAGTATAGTAGGTCTGGCTTCGATTCCCGTAGTCTCTTCTATCTGCTTTGCAATATCTTCAGCGTGTCCGACGCCTTCAGCAACAATAACAATATAGTGCTTCTTTCCTTTGTTCCTGCCGTCAAGAATAATTCTCAGCACGTCACGGTTAAACTCATAGGGAACCTCAGGAATAAGAATACTCTCAGCTCCCGTCGCAATACCAACGTTCATTGCAATCCACCCTGCATGTCTTCCCATTACCTCAATGACACTGCAGCGCTCATGCGAAGAAGCGGTGTCTCTGAGCTTATCAATACACTGCATTGCGGTATTCATGGCAGTATCATATCCGATTGTATATTCTGTTGACGCAATATCGTTGTCAATTGTTCCGGGAAGCCCGATAACAGGCATTCCAATTCTTGCAAGCGCTCTTGCGCCCTTGTAAGAACCGTCTCCGCCGATTACAACAAGCGCGTCAAGCTCATAGGCCTCCATCATGCGCGCGCCCTTAAGCACGCCCTGATCTGTTGTAAAGGTCTTGGATCTTGCGGTCATAAGAAAAGTTCCGCCGCGCTGCAAAGTTTCCGATACTGAACGGCTGTCAAGCTCCTTGATCTCGCCCTTCCACAAGCCATGGAATCCGCGCTGTACGCCGTACATCTCAAATCCTGCGTTAATTCCCGCACGAATAACCGCTCTTATTGCAGCATTCATTCCCGGAGCATCTCCGCCGCTTGTAAGAACACCGACTCTCTTAACAGGTTCGATGGTCTCTTTGTCAATGTTATCGTAATTGGGTGCAACAAGAGTATTAATATCTGGAAGATTACTCTCATCATATAAAAGTCGGCCCATAGTATATGTCCTCCGAAACAGCATTTTTATCTTAAGAATTATACACTAATTTGTTCTTTTTTAATGTACATAGTTTGTAATATCTTAAAAAATTGAAAATGTCTCCAAACTGCTTTATGTATGCGGCTTAAATCACAATCTTGTCAAGAACCCCGGATATACTCTCGTGAAACACGAGTGTCGCATCACTGTCCCGTGACGTGATATCCCTGTTGATTACAATCAGATACCTGCCGCGAAAATCATATGTGAGAGACGCTGCAGGCTGAACCGCGAGTGATGTTCCCCCTATAATCAGACAATCGGCATTATCCACAAGTCTCTTTGACTCAATCCATGCGTTCCTGGGAAGTCCTTCCCCGTACAAAGTCACGTCCGGACGTACAATACCGTTGCACCGCTGACATCTCGGCAGATCACCGGCAGACTTGAATATATAGTCTGAAGGGTATTTCTCATGACACTTCATGCAGTAATTTCTCAGAGTTGACCCGTGAATCTCCTGAACATTACAGCTGCCTGCGCGCTGGTGAAGACCGTCAATATTCTGGGTAATAATTCCGTCAAGCAGTCCTGCCTTCTCCATCTGAGCCAGTCTGATATGAGCGCCGTTAGGTTCGATTCCGGCAGTATTCAGCTTCTGACGGTAGAACTCATAGAAAACTTTCGGATTCTCCTCCAGACAGTCAATACTTAGCAGATACTCCGGCGAAAACCTGTCAAACTTCACATCGTGCTGGTTATACAATCCGTCCTTGCTTCTGAAATCAGGTATTCCGCTCTCCGTTGAGACCCCGGCTCCGCCAAAGAAAACAACGTGACTGCTCTCATGGACAATCCTGTTCAGTCTCTCATAATCATCTTCCATAAATTTATCCTCCGCACTTCGTCAGATAATGTGATTATATCTCAGCAGAAAGTAATGTTGTCATCCCCGACAATATCTCCAAGAAACTCAATAACCCGTTTATCAGTCATGACATCACAGATTCTGTCAAGCCGCTTGACCGTTCCGTCAGAAGCAAATTCAACTTCAACCGGCATATCTCCGTGGAAGTACGCGAGAAAATATACAAGTCTCTCAAATTCAGGTGATCTGATGCTCCCGCTGTATCTGATTCTCAGAACAGTGTCTGAAGTGACAGCATCTTCACCTACATGCAAATTTGCAGCCACATCATACGGAATATCTTCAGAATCAGAATAACCGCTTATGTCTGCTCTGTTATCGGGCGTGTTGAAGCCATCACTTCTCGTCGATAAATCATTCCTGCCTGATTCCTTAATTGCAAGACAGTATGCTCTGTCTCCGCATATCCTTGCGATATCCTTCTCATCGTTACTCAGAGGGAAACAGGCGCTGACAAACATTGACAGACCTTCACCATCTCTCACCTGTCTTCTGCCGACAAAAATATAGGCTCTGTTCTTCTCAATAATCCGATTTAATTCATCGAAGCTCTTTCCGTAAAGCATTACTTCATAACTGCCGAACAGATCTTCGCAGGCAATTGTCGCCAGCATTGTCTTGCGCTTCGTATATCTAGTCTTCTTGGACGTGACAAGTCCGCACATAGCAACCTGTCTGTTATCATCAAGTGAATCAATTCCGTCAAGCTCTGCTTTGTCGCGGGCCTCACCCATATCAAACGTAACAAGCCTTCCGATCGTATGACGATACTGATCAAGCGGATTACCTGACAGATATATTCCAACCATCTCTTTCTCGTATCCGAGTTTAATATCATCTGGGTATTCAGGAATATCCGGTACAAAGATGCTGACATCGCCCGTAACCTGTTCTCCCATATCAAACAGTGACATCTGACCGTCTATGTTGCTGTTGGACGACGCCACCAGTTTCTCAAGTTCAGTCTGAACACAGGCAACCATTCTTGCTCTGTTCACGCCAAAGCAGTCAAGAGCCGATGACAGAATAAGCGCCTCGCACACATTGCGCTTTATTCCGGACCTGGAGCTTCGAACAAGGAAGTCCTCAAAAGATTTGAACCTTCCGTTTCTGTCGCGTTCTGCGAGAACATCAAGAATTGCTCCTTCTCCCACATTCTTTATGACGCTCAGTCCGATTCTGATGGCTCCGCCCTCCTCTGTAGTAAACTTCTCTGTACTCTTATTGATATCGGGAGGCAGAATTCTGAGTCCAAGATCCTCGCAGCAGCTTATATAGTAGGACGCCTTATCAAGCTCTGTCCTGAAGGAATTAAGAATCGCAGCCATGAACTCAGACGGATAATGAAACTTAAGATAAGCTGTCCAATAGCCTACAAGCGCATAGCAGGCGGCGTGAGACTTATTGAATGCATACCCGGCAAATCCGGATACATCGTCGAAAATCTTCGCGGCTGTCTTCTCGGGAACTCCGCGCCTGATTGCTCCGTCTATCTGTCTGCCCTTATCGTCCGTACCGCCGTACATAAACAGTTGACGGTAATTCTCCATCATTGATTTCTTCTTCTTGCTCATCGCTCTTCTGATATTGTCGGACTGTCCCATAGAAAAACCTGCCAGGTCTCTGACTATCTGCATAACCTGTTCCTGATATATAGCACAGCCATAAGTTACGTTAAGAATAGGTTCAAGAAGAGGATGATCATAGGTAATATGAGACGGATTATGTCTGCAATCCACATACTTTGGAATCTGATCCATAGGCCCCGGACGATAAAGAGAAATCCCTGCAATGATATCTTCGAGACTCTCGGGCTCAAGCTGCTTCATAAAACTTGTCATACCCCGGCTCTCAAGCTGGAACACCCCTACAGTATCCCCGCTGCCTATCATCTTGTAAACATCACTGTCATCAAGAGGAATACGGTTCAGTTCTATATTAATCCCGAAGTTCCTCGCAATCATGTCTATACAATCCTGCAAAACCGTCAGCGTTCTGAGTCCGAGAAAATCAAACTTCAGAAGTCCTATGCTCTCAACATCAGCTTTGGCAAACTGAACAACTGTTGTATCATCATTTACTGCGAGCGGAGCGATATCAGTGATATCCTTTCCGGAGATAATAATACCGGCAGCGTGAGTACTCGCGTTGCGTGGCAGTCCTTCTATCCTCATAGCCATATCAATAACTCTTTTGGACTCAGGATCCTGTTCATAGCACTCCTTAAATTCTGTGCTGATCTCAAGTGCGTTCTTAAGCGTCATTCCGGGCGAGAAAGGTATCATCTTCGTCAGCTTGTTACTCTGGGCTACAGGCATATTGAGAACCCTGGCCACATCCTTTACTGCCTGCCGTGCGGCAAGCGTACCGAACGTCACAACATGAGCCACCCTGTTCTTCCCGTATTTGGCAGTAACATAATCTATTGCAATCTGCCGCCGTTCATCGTTGAAATCTACATCAAAATCCGGCATTGATACACGTTCACTGTTCAGAAAGCGCTCAAATACAAGACCATATCTGATAGGGTCGATATCTGTTATTCCTATTGCATAAGCCACAAGAGATCCGGCTCCGGATCCTCTTCCTGGACCTACAGTAACACTATGGGTCTTCGAGTAGTTGATAAAGTCCCACACTATAAGATAGTAATCTGTATAACCCATGCTGCTGATAACTGACAGCTCGTAATCTGCCCTTTTCCTGTATTCATCCTCACTTCCCATAGGCGGCATACTCTCAAATCTGTCTCCAAGGCCACGCTCAATGAGATGCGAGAGATAATCCTCATGGCTCCCGTACTCCGCAGGCACCTCAAAAACCGGAAGATGTACAGTATTGAAATCATACTCAGCCGAACACATATCAGCGATTCTTCCTGAATTGTCAATTGCTTCTGCAAGATCGGGGAAAAACTGCCGCATCTGCGCCTCAGACTTGACGTAAAACTCATCGCATGACATTCTCATACGATTCTCATCATCAATTCTGGCGGCGGTCGATATGCAAAGCAGTACATCCTGCGCCTCATAGTCACTCTTGTTCAGATAATGACAGTCATTTGTAGCAACAAGCGGTATCCCGGTCTCCCTCGAAATCTTGACAAGGCCTGAATTAACCCTGGCTTGAACTGCCGTGGTATTTGCCTGTATCTCAAGGTAATAGCTGCCTCTTCCGAACAGCTTGTCATATTCAATTGCAGTAGCCCTTGCACCTTCGAAATTACCGTCATTAATCATGCATGCCACTTTGCCGGCAACGCAGCCTGAAAGACATATAAGTCCCTCATGCCACCTGGCGAGCAGTTCCTCATCTATTCTCGGACGCCTGTAAAAGCCCTCGGTAAAGCCGGCCGAAACAAGTCTGTTAAGATTGACGAGGCCATCATTGTTCCTGGCAAGCAGCACCAGATGGTTATATGCTCTCGAATTATCGCCTATGGCAACACTCTTATCGAAACGCGAGCCCGGCGCTACATAGACTTCACAACCGATTACGGGATGTATTCCCGCTTCAGTCATCGCCTTATAGAATGATACGGCACCGTACATAACCCCGTGATCGGTAATCGCACAGGACGTCATTCCCATCTCCTTGAGACGTGCCGCAAGATCCTTGATTTTTATAGCACCGTCAAGAAGACTGTACTCAGTATGCAGATGGAGATGACAAAATTCACTCATGACTTTATACCCTTAAGTTCAATGATAATATCTCTGATTTCAGCCGCTTTCTCGAAATCGAGTGCCTTTGCGGCGACCTCCATCTCATGAGAAAGCTTATCGATCATCCTGTTCTTATCTTCTTCGCTTCCGCCGGTGACACCTTCATTTATCAGTCTTACCGGATCGATGGTATCACCCTTGCTGCTGGTCCTGCTGCCCTTCCTGCCTGAAGAAGACGCCGAGCCTTTCCTGTCAGAAGATGACGAAGCGCTCTGCGCAACTATATCGAATACATCTCTTACGGCCTTCTTTATTGTCTTTGGAACAATACCGTGTTCCTGATTGAATCTTCTCTGAATCTCTCTTCTTCTGTTTGTCTCTGATACAGCATTCATCATAGAATCGGTAATCTCATCCGCATAAAGAATAACTCTTCCGTGCTCGTTGCGGGCACATCTTCCGATTATCTGTATCAACGATCTCTCTGACCTCAGGAACCCTTCCTTGTCTGCATCAAGTATCATAAGCAATGACACTTCGGGCAGATCAATTCCTTCTCTCAAAAGGTTGATTCCGACAATTACATCAATCTCGTCATTCCTCAGTCTGTTAAGTATCTGCATTCGCTCAACAGCCTTGATGTCTGAATGGATATAGGTAACTCTTACTCCTTCCTTTGTAAGAAATTCTGTCAGGTCTTCCGCCATTCTCTTTGTAAGCGTCATAATGAGACTCTTGTCCCCGCGCTTCTTCTGTTCCTGAAGTTCCCCGAGAATATCCTCTATCTGACCTTCGACAGGTCTGATATCAATCTCAGG
>ENA-UOYA01004384-UOYA01004384.1-activated-sludge-metagenome-genome-assembly--contig:-NODE-4384-length-11888-cov-6.780276_pt1 | contig 11888 bp, 9 predicted proteins | sample MGYA00238163_ERZ764804 | MGnify/ENA primary metagenome ERZ764804 (study PRJEB28919, sample SAMN05720223) | activated sludge metagenome | isolation source: Anaerobic digester | place: Hong Kong...
ATGAAATGACAGGGATTATTGGAGGAGTAAGTATAACCAAATTAAAAGGTATCATTGTCCCCCTCCCCCCACTAGAAGAACAAAAGCGCATCGTAGCAAAGATTGAAGAACTGATGCCTTATGTGGATAAATACGATGTAGCCTATTCTGAAGTGGAGGAGCTGAATAAAAAGTTCCCGGAAGATATGCAAAAGTCTATTTTGCAATATGCCATTCAAGGCAAGCTGGTAGAGCAGCGAGAAGAAGATGGAACGGCAGAAGACCTTTATAAGCAGATTCAAGAAGAGAAGAAAAAACTGATTAAGGAAGGCAAGATTAAAAAGACCAAGGCACTTCCTGAGATTACTGAAGATGAGATACCATTTGATATTCCGGAGAATTGGAAGTGGGTTAGGTTGGGTGATGTAATCCATTTGACATCTGGTCAGGACATGACTCCAAATAAGTATAATGATATTTCTAAAGGTATCCCTTATCTAACAGGTGCGAGTAACATTCAAGATGGAGAAATTTTGATTAATAGATGGACAGAAGAACCTAAAGCAATAGCTCTTAAAGGCGATGTTTTGTTGACTTGTAAAGGTACAGTTGGCAAAACAACAATCCTTGAACAGGATGAAGTACATATTGCTAGACAAATTATGTCAATTAGAACTATAGTTGTCGATGCTGAGTTTATACGGTACTTTCTTAAGAGCTATGTTAATATTTTGAAATCGCTGGCAAAGAGTATGATTCCTGGGATAGAAAGGAAAAATGTTCTAGAAGCTCCTTTCCCCCTTCCTCCGCTTGCAGAACAAAAACGTATTGTGGAGAAGATAGAAGAACTTCTACCATATACCAATCAACTGGTAAAGAAGGTAGACTAAATCCCCCAGGGGTGGTCTAATCTCTACAAGATCTCAAAATGGTGACCGCGCCAGGGTCTTGCGTGAAACATCGCATAATTCCATAGGGGGGATACCCCCAATAGCATCAAATAAGTGCCACATAGCCTTGTAACCCTTGATATTAAGGGGTTAACGGGTTATGTGGCTATTTTTATTTCGTTTCATAGTATCCGATTTTGCTGAATTTTGGGCGCATAAAAAGTTGATTTAAGCCCATTTTTTAGCCCTAAAATGTATGATTTGTCTTGCTATTGTGTGACTTTAGAGTGATATATAGTGTAACCAAATAAGGAAAGGATGATGAACATGGAATTTAAAATCACATACGAAATCAAAGGACAACGCAGAAAAGAACTGGTGCAGGCAATCAGCGACTATCTCAACACCATCCCCAAATACCTCAGCGTCCCCACCTGCGCCTATGAGATTGGCGAACTGACCGTTGACCGGGAAGGGGCTGTGATCATTAAGGACACCATGACACCAGCTGAGGTGGACATCATGGTTCGTGACCTGGAAGCACAAGGATTTCTACCGACAAACTACGGTGAAAATGCCTTTGATGGCATTGAGGTATCCATGCCAAGGGAGATGTTCACCGACAAGGCAATCGGCTCAATGGACTTAAGAATCATCGAAAATGATGTGAAGGTGCGGTTCCCATGGTTTCCAAAAACAGAAGATGACGAGGAAATCAAACACTATACTCAGTTTACCGAAGCCTTATGCAAGATGGCAATCGACCGCAACAGGGTAGCCTCCACACCGAAGAAAAGCGAAAATGAAAAATACGATTTCAGGTGTTTCCTTTTAAGACTTGGGAAGAAGAAACATCTACTTTTACTGAAGATATCGGGATACGTGAGGAATATAAATATCATGATGATGATGGTCAAAGTGGAGGGAATACTAAAGAAATTAAAGATGCCAGAGGTATTATTAACTGGTTTAAAAAACAAAAATAAAAGTGTACCGAAATCGGGTACACTGGGCATTTCAGAATGTGTTGTAAGGAGACTAAAAGCCTTGTAGCACATTTATTTTTTAAAAATGTGCATATGGCGAGAATCTTGGTGTTTACTTGGTGTTTTAAGCAACAATAAACCCCAAAACGAAAATGAACAATACACAATCTCATTTCAACAAAGCCCGACAATAAGCGGTTTATAGCACTTTACTAAACGATACGAAATGCCTTTTGACGGTTCGAGAAAGAAATTCTTGATACGATGGGATCTTGTAAAGCCGCACTTCTCGTAAAAATTCAGAATTGAAGGGATATCGCCTGTTCCCACAAACATAGTTTTGCAATCAGGATAACAGGAGAAAACAAAATCTATCAGCGCTTTTCCATAGCCTTTTCTCTGAAAAGCAGGCAGAACCGCTATGTTTTTCAGCTCGTAAATACCATCGCCTTCTTTTGTAACTACGCATTGGGCCTTTACACCGCCGTCATCCAGGACAAACATTTGACCATGCCCAATATATCTGTCTACCATGTCCTCCTGCTCATCTGCCAGCAGCAGCAGGTCTATATATTCTTTTTTGTTTCCTGTAACTTCTGTGATTTCCATATTTAAAACCCTTTCATTTTCTGTTTTATTCCTTTCTCTATTTGCCATGGTTTTCCTGCAACCAGAAGTTGACAAACCCGATCACGCCCGTCTGCCTGCTTGCCTGTATGTGCTCTATAGGGTATGCCCCGGAGGAGCATCCTCGTGATAACTTTTATCCTAAAGAAGGAATCAGCGCAAAGTTGCTGGAAAATGCATAGTGAAGGCACAGGGCCTTAGGGAACACAAAAGGCTGAAGAATTCGGATGAAAGTTACCGCTCCTTTGAAAGTATTGTTATTAGAGGGGGTATGGGAAATGTGTTTTTTCTTCAAGGAAGACGTATATATCGGTTACTCTTTGGTGGAGCTGGCAAAAGTAAGGCAGGCTCTGCACAATGAGGGGATCAAATATTCATATAATGTGGTGGACCACTCGGGTCAATGGAGGGGCCGGGGTACGATAAGGGGCAATTCTGGAAGCGCGGGAATGAATATGAATTATTCGAAGCAGTATACTGTTTCAGTGAAGAGAAAAGACTTTGAGCAGGCTCGTTATCTTGTTCAGAGGGCTTTGCATTCATAAGCAGACTATATATTTTTTTTGTTCCTATAACTCCTGCGATTTTCATATTTAAAACCCTTTCATTTTCTGTTTTATTCCTTTCTGCATTTACCATGGTTTTCCTGCTCTTATACCTGGTCAGATTTGCGACGGCGTGCGTAAGTGCTTTGCAAACAGTGTAAGATTCCAGCAATAAGAAAGTATTATAAGCAGCACATCATTTAATAAACGTTCAAAAGCGAGGGTCTTAAAATGCTGAAAAAGGTTTTGCATATATTGATCATTATCAGTCTGGCTGTTGGTTTGACCGGTTGCTCGCAGACCATTAATGAAGAAAAGATCATTTCCGGGCAGGCACAGAAGGAAGTTAACGAAGTAAAGGATTCTGCTGTACCCGACTTTGAAACCATATACGATAACACCGTTGAGATCCAGGTCCATTTTGATCCCAACGGGATGTATAAAGACTTTCAAGCCATCAAGATCCAGGACGGCAAAATGCTGTCTGACATCTTGGCCATGATCGGGAAAAGCCAAGTCATTACGGATGAATCCGAAGTTAATGACATGAGCGGCATGGCCACAAAGGATAACCGTTTGATCCTGATTGCCAAGGACGGGAGCCAGAAGGAAATCAAGTTTGCCTATGATGATCCGGCCTTTGCGGAGGGTTATCTTGAAATCGATGAAGTCAAATATGATCCGGGTTACAGTTTTTTCAGGTATATAAAGGACTTTACCAAGTACCGGCATTTTGATACCAATATCGATGATGAAGTCAAAGATTTGTTTAGCAAATATAATTGGACCATTGACTATAGGGTGAGCTCCACTAAAGAAACCCTACCCGCTGATCTGAAACACGGGGCGGGAGAATTCCCCATTAAGATTTACTGGGCTTATAATAATGAACTATCCAGGGAGATCGGGCTGGATTACACCGGCTTGCTGGGCAAGGAAGTGCAGGCGGAGATCTATCGCTTAAGAGAGCCCCTCCCTGAAACCATGCATCCTCGCATGAACGCCCGGGGAATCATTATGAAATATGAGAATAAAATCGTCGGGGCCTATATCGATGCCGGCCGACATGACTCCTTCGCCTGCTCCCTGGACCGGAAAAGCCTGCAGGACATAGCCGGCAAGGAATGGGATGACTGGGTAAGTGACCATATCGATTATAATAATGAGCTGGAAAAGAAGTTATCCAAAATGACCCCGGAGGAAATCATCCGGCAGTATTATGACGCAATGGACCGTCATGACCAGAAGTTGATGTTTGCCTGTATGACCCGGCAGCATCTGTGCACTTATCTGTCAGCCAATATGGACAATAACCGGCTGATCAATGAGGATTTCGATGATGTTTTCAGCGATGGTGAAGGGAATGTGAAATCCGCGAAACTCCTTGATGTGAAGGAAATGGGCGGGATGAGCAATGAACCCGGCATGAAAGAATATGTCGTGACTGTAGATTACCAGTTTAAAAAAGATATCACCTCCAGCAGCGGAAAGCAGCCGAGATTTTTAATTCTTAAACAGGAGTCCCCGCAAAGCGGCTGGCGAATCCACAGTGAAGGGACCGGGCCTTAGCTCTAAGCGAGATTAAGGTATTTGATCGGCGTTATTTAACGGGGAGGGTATAACATGCTTGCACTGGTAAATGTGGGTACCGCCCCATAAGCCGCTCCCGGCCAGAGCATGGCCATGAAAGCCAGGGTCAGTAATATGGATATAATTTTGGATTTCTTTTTCAAGTGTAAAATAACTGTTCACTCCTCTCCATATAATAAAAACATTCATTGCCATATTTTTACTTCGAATGGGTGTTTGATAACAGGCGGGCACCTCCTCAGCTTGTGATTGATGGCAGACAATTTCTGCCTAAAGTGTTTACATTATAATTATTTACTTGACAGCAGTAATCACCCTGGGGGTGATTCCAGGTATAATTACCGATATAACCCCAGGGGTGATTCGGGGGAAAATCATGGTATGACCTCGGTTATGCGTGCTTGTGAAAGAGATATAAATATATGTAAGGTTACAAAAGGCAAGCGTATTAATAGGCGTTAAATTATTATTTCGGAAGAGCTTAAAGGAATGTCCAGATTAAAGAAATCGGTAAAAGGGCCATAAGGTAAGGTAAAATATGGTTAAGGAAGACTTTCGAAGGTGGTTTTATTATGCAGGACGTACATGAAACTTTATTATACATTGCTTTTTCTATGTCCAGCCAGGGCCAAATCATTACCGTTGATGCCGTCAGGCAGCCGCTAAAATGGCTGCTTTGCGAAAATATCGATCCGGAAAAGGAAATGTCCCAACTGGTTAAGGATCAATTCCTGCTGGTGAATAAGGCTGGCGAGTTCACCTTCACCCCGCTTGGTGAGAAGGAAGCCTGGCGAATCAACAAAGCTCGGGCACGGAACGACTTTGATCTGCTTGTTGCCCGGGCAGCCAACAGTACTGCCTACCTGAACTATTGCGCAGATCTATACGGTTATCGCATGCCCTTGTTCAATGCCATGGATAAAGCGCAGCTGGATGACCTTTTCAATAACCATATTATCTCCCCCAATGATACAGTATTGGATCTGGGCTGCGGCAGCGGATGTATTCTGGAGCATTTGGTCAAAAAATACTTCTGCCGGGGCATTGGCATTGATCAGGTGAATAGGACTACGGTCACCAGATGCAGCCCTCTGATTTCCTATATTGAAGGGGATATCGATGCCTTTGCTGACTACCGAATAAGCCCCACCCTGACCCTGGCTGTTGACAGTCTTTATTTCAGCAGCGATTTAGACGGATTGATTGCAGAGTTAAAGGCCATTCCCCGCAACCGTTTATTCCTGTATTGGTCGCAGTATATTTTTGATGCATCAAAAAAGGACGGCAGGCTTTTAGATGGCGGCCATACCAGACTGGCCGGCATCCTGCAAAAGCAGAAGCTGACTTACAAAGTTATTGATTATAGTGCCAACGAATACGCCTTATACGAAAGAGCTTTACAAGTACTCCCCAAATATAAAGAAGCTCTGACCGCTGAAGGAAACAGTGATTTATACGAAAAGTACCTGCGGGAAAGTATAAGCGGTAAGGAAATGTATGACCAGGGTCGGGCCAGCCGCCATCTATATATTGTTGAGGCATAAAAACGCAAGGGTACGGTGATGAGATGCTGACTGCCTGGCATGAAAAAAGAACGCCCGGTATAACAAATATTAAGCCGTCCACCAGGACGGCCAATAAAGAGATTCCTGGAGGTGTTTTACTTAATATGCACGTTTGTGGCCTGCTGCCCTTTAGGCCCGGATGTCAGCTCAAACTCGACTGTCTGACCTTCAGATAATGATCGGAATCCGCTGCCTTGTATGGATGACTGGTGAACAAATACATCGTTCCCATTCTCCGTTTCGATGAATCCGAAGCCCTTAGCGTCATTGAACCATTTAACTTTGCCTAACATAAAATCCCTCCTAAGAAAATCTATCAATATCTTTCCCTTCCGGGATGTAAAATTACATGTATATTTATCCTGAAACAATCCCGTCCTTATTGAAAAAAGTACAACCCCTTCCCTTTTATTTTGGCATGAAGCTTATAGGTCGCAGATCATACCGCCATCGATAACAAATTCTGCTCCTGTACAGTAAGTGGAGTCATCCGAGACCAGGAAGATAACTAAATTCGCCAGCGGTTTAACATAAGACTCAAAGAGTTTATTCAAACTTGATTGTTCCTCGTATATTTCACCTGATAAAATTTCTATCTCGAAACAATTTGTATTATAATGGTGATAAGGTTCGCAATAATTATAATATAGGTGGTGGAATTATATGTATGAACATGTAGAGAACCTGACCATGCCGCAGGCCTTTGCCAGAACGGTGAACCGGTGCGGCGACCGCATCGCACAGCGTTTCAATCCTGACTTGTATTATGGAGACAACGGCGGCCAGTTTACCTGGAAAGAAATGCAGTCCCGAGTGGAGGATATCGCCTGCGGATTCCTCAGTTTAGGTTTGGAAAAAGCTGAGCGGGTAGCCATTATGGCTCCCAGCAGCCCCTACTGGACTCATTCCGATGTTGCCATTATCGGCTGCGGCGCCGTGGTGGTAACGATTTATCCGACCCTGTCTCTGAATGAAGCCTCCTACATCGTCAATGACTCGGAAAGCCGCTATCTGATGGTCGGAAATAAAGACATTTTAGAGCGGATCCTGCCGGGCATGGACGGAATGCCTACGTTACAGAAGATCATCATGCTGGATACCCGCTATGAATCCAATGATCCACGGGTGATAAATCTCACACAGCTGATGAAGCTGGGCCAGGAAAACCGTTCCCGCCAATATGACTTATACCAGGAACGCTCCCAAAATATCAGCCTTGAAGACTGGGCTACCATCCTTTATACATCGGGCACCACCGGTCAGGGCAAAGGGGTCATTATCACCCATTGGTGCTTTGCCTCCAGAGTCGACGGGGTTTTTTACTATTTTTTAAATTCCGGACATCCACTGAATGAAGAAGATACGGTGCTCTCCTTCCTGCCCTTGTCACACATTTTCGACCGTGCCTGTTCCCAATGGCTGGCCATATGGATGAGTGCCACCATCGCTTACGCCGACAGTCCGGCTACCATGATGGCGGACCTGAAGAAGTACAACCCCACCTGGTTCTCCTGTGTGCCCCGCCTTTATGAACGTATTTACATGGCATTTCAGCAGATGCTGGAAGCCAGCCCCATGAAAAAACGGATGTTTCATTGGGCCCTGGGGGTTGGCGAGGAGGTTCTCTCTTACCGCATGGATAAATTCGGCCGCTATGACATGCGCCCTGAATTTCCTCTCTGTCTGCCCGCCGGCCTGCGTTTAAAGTACAAGGTGGCTGACAAGCTGTTTGCCAGAGTGCGTGAATTGTTCGGCGAGCGGATGCGCTTCTCCTTCTCCGCCAGTGCCGGTATCTCTCCGGATCTTCTGAAATTTTTCTATACCGTGGGCGTTCCGGTCATCGAAGGTTATGGCTCCACCGAAACCACCAGCGCCTGCTGCTATAATCCCATGTCAGCCTGTAAACCAGGTTCCATTGGCCCCCAAGCCAATGGCAGCAAATGCCGGGTGGCGGAAGACGGAGAACTGGAAGTCAGCGGTGCCGGCATATTTGCCGGTTACCTGAACAAGCCCGAGGAAACCAGGGAGTCATTTACGGAGGATGGCTGGTTTAAGACCGGCGACCTGGTGGTAAAGGATGTTGATGGTTATTACCGGATCGTCGACCGCAAAAAGGCCATTATCTGTTTGGCCACCGGCAAGAATGTGGCCCCCTACAAACTGGAAAGTCAGTTTTCCACCACCGTTGAAGTAGATCAGGTATTCGTGATCGGCGACGAGCGCAATTTTATTTCCGCCCTGCTGGTCCCCAACTTCCTGCATTTTATCGAGGTGTTCGACCGCAATGGGATCGTCTATGACAAGAGCAAGCTCAAATACATGGAAGCCGGCGGAGCCACCTTATGCGCAGAAGTAGGTGAAGACTTCATCGAGCAGCCGCTGCTGAAAGAACAGATCGCAGCAGCAGTCAAACAGGTAAACAGCCACCTGGAAGAATTCGAAGTCATCAAGCGCTATACCATTCTTCCCCGGCGCTTTACGGAAGAAGCCGGCGAACTGACGCCTACCTTGAAGACCAAAAAACGTGTTATCCTGGAAAAATATGCGGATGTCATTGACTCACAATACCAGCGCTAGCAAATGTTTACAATTATAATCATATCATTAGAAGCCGGGTCTCATTGCCCGGCTTCTGCATTTGCGGATTAATCAGGGATTATGGCCTCCGGGACAGAAAGAGCATTACCTACGAAGGAGTTTCCCGCGGTAAAAAAGAATATGTTTTTAATATCGCGATTAAGGAGATGGGGGAATGCCAAAAATCATTGCCTGCTACAAATGGGTGGCAGATGAAGCTGACATAAGGATCGATGCCGATCTATCCGTAGACTTAAGTAAAGCCAAGGGGAAAATCAGTGAATATGACCGCAACGCCATCGAAGCTGCGGTGCAGGCGGCAGCTGCCATGGGCGGTCAAGCCGTGGGGCTGACCTTTGGTACCACCAAAGCCAGACAGTCCCTGAAAGATGCTCTCTCCCGCGGTCTGGAGGAAGCTATCTATATCAATACGGAGGAAGCAAACGAAGCAGATGGGGCAGCTACGGCCCGGGCCCTGGCGGCAGCCATCAGGAAAACCGAAGATGTAAGTCTGGTTATCTGTGCCGAAGGGGCCAGTGACACCTATCAGCGTCAGACCGCCCCCCGCCTGGGAGCTTTGCTGGATCTGCCGGTGATCACCTCAGTGACTAAAATGGAAATCAGCGGCAATACATTAACCGCGGTCAGAAAACTGGAAGACTGCCTGCAGACTGTCAAAGCGCAGCTCCCGGCGGTTGTGGCGGTACTGCCGGAAATTAATGGTGCTCCCATCCCGGGATTAAAAGCAGTTTTAGCTGCCGGCAAAAAGCCGGTCACCGAATTCAGCAGCACCGATCTGGGTGTTGATTTGAAACCAAAAAGTCAGGTGACTGAATGCAAGGGCTATATCATGAACCGCAAAAACATCATTCTAAGCGAAGGCGATACGGCTGACAAAGTAAAAGCACTGGCAGCCGCCTTGAGAAAGGAAGGTGTTCTGTAATGGCCGGCATTTATATTTACAGTGAAAGCAAAGACCTGGCAGCAGAACTGGTTGGTTTTGCCCGGGGAACCGGCAAGCCGGCCATACTCCTGACGCTGGACGAAAAAACTGCTGAGGAACTAAAGAACAGCGGTGCTGATAAAATCATTCTGATTACCGGCAGCAGTGAGCTGATCGAAAACTATGCCCGGACCATCGCCGATCTGCTGGTCAAAGAAGGGGCAGAATTATTAGCCGTCGGCGCCACTGCCCGGGGCCGGGATCTGGCCGCACGCATAGCCGGGTATCTGGACTGTGCCATGGCAAGTGACGTCACCGCAGCAAGATTTGCCGATGGCAAGCTTACCACCACCAGAATGCTGTATGGCGGAGCCGTGCAGCAAAGCGAGGCCTTGGCCGGCTTAAGCGTGATCACCATTCCGGCCGGCAAATTTGAACCGGTCAATGGTGAAACCCCTGTTGAAACCATCGAACTGGCGGCGGATAACCGGGTGAGCCTGGTGGAAACCGCCCCCATCGTCAAACAGGGCGCCGACCTTGTTGCCGCGGAAAAGGTAGTCTGTGTCGGTATGGGCATGGACAAAGCGGAAGACATGAAAATCGCTCAGGACCTGGCTGATGCCATCGGCGCGGTGATCGCCTGTACCAGAGGCATTGCGGAAGAAAGACACTGGCTGCCGGTGGAACAATATATCGGGATCTCAGGCGCGGTGATCAAGCCCAAACTCTATATTTCCATGGGGGTATCGGGTCAGGTGCAGCACGTCTTTGGCATCAGAGATGCGCAGATTATCGTTGCCGTTGACACCAATGAAAAAGCCCCTGTCTTTAAAGCTGCCGATTATGGCATCGTGGGAGACATGTATGAAGTGATCCCGGCCCTGACCGAAGCCCTGAAGAAGTAAGGCCGGGGGTGAACCCTATCGTGGAGGTGAATGAACCTGAGCAGCGAAGATAAATTTGACGCGATCATAATCGGCGCCGGACCAGCCGGCAGTGCCTGCGCCTATACTTTGGCAAAAGAAGGCCGATCCGTCTTGATGATTGAACGGGGCGACACCCCCGGCAGCAAGAACGTGACCGGGGGCAGGCTTTATACCTATGCCCTGGAATTGCTGGAACCGGGGCTGTTCTCCGAAGCAGCCCTGGAAAGGAAAGTGACCCATGAGCAGATCATGATGCTAAGCGGGGACCGGTCTGTCAGTATCGATTATCACAACCCGGCCTATAATGCCGCCGGTCAGCCCCCCATGTCCTATACCGTCCTGCGGGCGGTTTTTGACGAGTGGCTGGCAGGAAAGGCCGAAGAAATGGGAGCCATGCTGGTCTGCAGCATTAAAGTGGACGATCTTATTGAGCAGGACGGTAAAATCGTCGGAGTCATTGCCGGCGAAGATGAAATGTATGCCGAAGTGGTCATTGCCGCTGATGGGGTCAACTCTATTATGGCGCAAAAGGCCGGACTCATCTCCGACATCAAAAAAGAAACCGTCGGCGTAGGCGTAAAAGAAATCATAGAACTCCCGTCCAAAACTATCGAGGAACGTTTCCATTTGCCAGCCGGCGAAGGGGCGGCCCGGATGCTGCTGGGATGTACCGCCGGCATCCATGGAGGTGGCTTCCTTTATACCAATCAGGACAGTATCTCTTTAGGAGCGGTCTTCATGCCGGAAGGAGCAGCGGAGAAGAAAAAATCCGTACACGAGATGTTCCAGGAACTGAAAATGCACCCCGCCATTTATCCATTGATCACAGGAGGCCAAACCGTAGAGTATTCCGCCCACCTGGTCGGGGAAGCCGGCTTCCGGGGAATCCCTCAGAAGCTTTACCGGGAAGGATTTCTGATGGTGGGCGATGCGGCTGGTTTTGTCATCAATACCGGCTACTCCATCAGAGGGATCGATCTGGCCATTGTCAGCGGGATCGCCGCTGCCCGGGCTGTGATCTCTGCCGCAGACAGCACTGCCGTGGGACCCGCCTACATGAAAGAACTGGAGAATTTGCAGCTGCTGCCAACCATGAAGGCAGTTGACGGCTATTTTGACGTACTGGAAACTAAATGGCTTTATGATAAAGTACCGAATTTAGCCAATGATGTCTTTGACAGCCTGTTTACCGTCACCGGTGCAGTCCCGCAAAAACTAAGCAAAACTGTGACCGGTGCGCTCAAAGCCAATGACCTGTCG
>ENA-UOYA01004386-UOYA01004386.1-activated-sludge-metagenome-genome-assembly--contig:-NODE-4386-length-11885-cov-5.754184_pt1 | contig 11885 bp, 8 predicted proteins | sample MGYA00238163_ERZ764804 | MGnify/ENA primary metagenome ERZ764804 (study PRJEB28919, sample SAMN05720223) | activated sludge metagenome | isolation source: Anaerobic digester | place: Hong Kong...
CTACGCAGAGCACGGCCGGCGCCGGCGGCGGAGTCACAGTCGGGTCTGCCACTGCCGGTAACGGATATGTATCGGGAGCCGACGGAACTGCCGGTATTGTCAGTATGTCATCGTCTTCGGGCGGCGTCAGCATCTCAGCGACACGCGGCTGGGGCAGCAAAGGCAACTTTACGGTTACAAAGAATTCAAACGGAGATTATGTTGTGTCCAATATGTCCGGTGATAAGTGGGTGTACAGCGGGCTCAGCGGTGATATCTGGAACAATTCGTCGGTTACTTTAACTTCGGGCGATAAGTCATATCTTTCCAGTTCATTCGGGTTGACGTTCAACTGACAAAACGTCAACGAGTTCATAAATTAGTTCAAATTTATCTATAGTTTGGTGATGATACCGCGGGCAGTGCGGAGTAGAATGATAAAACAGTGTGAGAAATAATTCTTTATATAGATCACCCTTGAGGAAGGCCGTTTCGTAAGAAGCGGCCTTTCTTAACGGCAATTACGGTTCATGACGGCTGACACTGTCAGCAGGCGTCAGTGATTATCCCCATGAAGCCTTCGCTCTGCGTTTAAGAGATTGCAAAGCGCCTCAGACTGTGGATTTTGCAGGACTTCTGATGTCAGTCCCTCTTCACATACCGAGCCCCTGTCCATAACAATAACACGAGGACAAATCTGCCTGACTATGTGAATATTATGAGTGATAAGAACTATGGATGTTCCTTTCTCGCGGTTGATTCGGGTGAGGAGCTTCAGTATCTCCGAAGCTGAACTTGCGTCAAGCGATGAGAACGGCTCGTCTGCCATGATTACAAAAGGCTCGAGAATCAGACACATCGCTATCGCGACACGCTGACGCTGGCCGCCTGACAGCGCCGATGGAAGTCTTGTCAGATATTCGCTGCCGAGACCTACGTCTGTCAGAGCTTTCTCGATTCTGATCTTCATATCCCGTGATGACATTCTTTTGCGTGCTGCAATAAGAGGTTCTTTGAGATGCCACATAACGCTGTGCGCAGGGTTGAGGCATGACACGGGATCCTGAAAGACCGCGCCGATCCGGCCGCCGGTGCAGGTGATACTGCCGGTGTGCGGGATAAGCCCGAGAACAGTTTTCGACAGCGTCGTTTTACCGCAGCCGCTTGAACCGATAAGGCCGAGAATCTCATGCGGATATATATCAAGATTTATGTCGGAGAGGACAGTCTTTGCAGAATTGTCGTAACGCGCCGCCAAGTGCCGGGCGGTGAGAATCGGGCTTGAAGAGTAATCGACAGAGGCTCGCGTCAGGCCGAGAGTTCTCGGGTCAAGCCGTGCGTTGGTCAGAAGCTCCGCGGTGTATCCGGAATGAGGGTGGGAAAGCATCTCCTCGGCGGAATCACGGTCAACTATCTCGCCGCCTCGCATTACAATTACGCGGTCGCAGAAATTGCGGACGGCGGACAGGTCGTGCGATATAAACAGAACGGTCATATGAAGACGGTGGCAGATATCTTTGAGCAAAGCCAGTATGGCAACGGTTGTAACTGTGTCGAGGGAAGATGTCGGTTCGTCGCAGATAAGAAGCTTTGGCGACAAAAGAGCGGCTCCGGCGATAAGAACCCTCTGACGCTGACCTCCGGAGAGCTGGTGTGGGTATCGGATATAAATGTCTTCGGGGTCTGTAAAGCCGACCATAGACAGTATCGCAAGAATCTTTGCTCTGCGGTCAGCTCTGTCTTTGTTTCCGTGGCACTCAAGGATCTCATCAAGACTTTTGCCGACTTTGCAAAGAGGGTCGAGCGCCGTCGAGGGCTCCTGAAAAATCACTCCTATATCCGAGCCAAGCATCATGCGGCGCCTTCTTCTGTTCATTGTGAGCAGGTTCTCACCTGCGAAACTGATTCTGCCGCTAATTATTCTGGCACTGTCCGGCAGCAACCCCGCGATTGCCATGGCTGTCATAGTCTTGCCGCTGCCTGAGTTGCCTATAAGTCCCAATATCTCGCCGTCGCGTATCCCGAACTCTATGTTCTTTACGACAGGAACGGGATCAGGATTTCTTACTCCCGGGAAAGCGATTGACAGGTCGTGGACTTTTACCAAGTGCGTGTGTCTGGTATTCACATGGCACCTCCCGAGGACAGGCTTACGCGAAGTCCTTCAGAAAGGAAATACAGACCGAGAATGTAAAAAATCAGCATCAGAGAAGGAAATACAAGAAGCCATGGCGACGTCATAAGGTATGACTGGCTGTCGGCGAGCATTTTGCCGAAGCTTGCGTCGGGTGGCTGGACTCCGAGTCCGAGATAACTCATTCCTGACTCGAAAAGAGTCATGTTGGCTAGACCAATTACTGTGGCAGGCAGTAATTGAGGCAACAGATTCGGCAGTATGTGCGCGGCCATTATCCTGACAGGTTTTACGCCTGTGACCCTGGCGTGCAGGATATATCCCCGCTCTTTTATCTCCATTGTGCCGGCGCGGCAGACTCTCGCGAATGTCGGAGCGAAAACAAGTCCCAACGCCCATATGACGTTGAACATCGAGGCACCGAACACGGCAACCGCGACAAGAGCCAGAAGTATTCCGGGAAAACACATTATACTGTTGTTGAAGAGCATTATTGATTTGTCGGTGAAGCCTCCGAAGTAACCTGCCGGAAGACCTGTTGCGACTCCGAGGACAAGAGCTATGGCGATGCCTGCGAAAGATATGAATATGGTGTACTTGGAAGCTGACAAAACTCTTGAGAACACATCCCTGCCAAAGTTGTCCGTCCCGAAAATGTGAGAGGCGCAAGGCGCAACGAGCTTTGCCGAAGCATCCGTTGCGTTGGGATCATAAGGAAGGCAGACAAGCGACATAATAAACGCGGTTACACAGATTCCTAAAAGAATACCGCCGGTAATATAAAAAGCCCTGGATCTCATATAAGTCACCCCCTCCTTATTTCAGTCTGATGCGCGGATCCATCAGACCGGCGCATATGTCGGCGAGAAAATACAGAATCACCGTTATAAGCGCCAGATAGAAGACCATTCCGGACAGCAGCGGAAAATCCCTGCGGGAAATTGCCGCGAGAAGCAGACGCCCGAGTCCGGGAAGATTGAATACCTGTTCCACGATGATACTGCCGCCGAGAATGTCGGACAGAACGAGAGATATGATTGTTGCCGAGGAAACGTTGGAATTCGGAAGAACGTGACGGAAAAGTATCCGCAGGTCAGACAGTCCGTGGCTCTTTGACGTCCTGACGTAATCTGAAGCGTTCTGTTCAATTATCGCCGAGCGCATAAACTTGAATGTCATCGCTATCTTTGGCAGTGCAATCGCAACGGACGGCAGGAAAAGACTTGCCGCGTAAGCACCGAAATTGACTTCCGGTCCGACATAATTTCCGAGCGTGAAGATTCCGAGAACTTTGCTCGCAAACACAATCAGCAGAAGCGACAGTATGAACGGCGGAACCGCGAAAAGCACGTGACCAAGAACAGAAAAGATCTGGTCAGGTATGTGTCCCGGCCTGCGCGCCGATATGACTGCCAGCGGATATGAGATGACGATTACAAGACAGAGCGCCATGACACTCATGCCTAAAGTCACGGGGAGTCTCTGGGTAATAAGTGAGATTACGGGAACATGGTAGGCGACGGAATTGCCGAGATTGCCTGTCAGTGCGCCGCCAAGCCAGCTGAGATACTGCAGAACCACAGGTCTGTCGAGGCCGAGCTGCATTCTGAGCGCTTCAACCTGAGAAGGTGAAGCATCGGGCCCGAGCATTATCTGTGCGGCATCTCCGGGGATTATGGAAAACGCGGCGAACGTGAAGAAAGACACAAGAAGAAGCGTAGCCAAAAGCTCGATAAGTTTGGCAATTGCATATCTTAAATTCTGTCGGCTGTTCTGGCTCAAAGTTCATTCTCCGCTTTTGTTGTTGTTTTATTATATATGGTTTTCGGGATTTGTAAAAAAAGAAAACCAGATCGGTTCAAAACAAAAAGAGCCGCTGAAAATACATGCAGCGGCTCTTTCATAAACAGAAATTGTCCTTTTACGCGAGTTTAACCGTCGACATGTCCTGAACGTACATGGGATATACGGAATATCCCGTAAGTCTTGTCGATACAGCGGTCAGTGTGGTCGGATCCTGAATATAGCATGACGCACTGTCTTTTACCATAAGCGCCAGAATCTGATGATAGAGGTCAATCTTGGCGTCGTTGTCCGTAAGCGTCGGAATCTGTTCGAGCAGAGCGTCAACGTCGCTGTTCGAGTAGTTTATGAAGTTGCCGGAAGCGCCCGTCTGGTAGCGCTGCAGAACATCATACGGAGCGAAGTCGCTTGTCAGCGCGATAACTGTTGTCTGATAGTCGCGGTTTGTGTAAACCTGATCGAGCCAAGTCGCCCAGTCCACCTGGGTAATCTGTAGATTTATTCCTACTTCGGAGAGTTCAGAAGCGAGTTCAACAGCTGTATTTACATGAATCAGATAATTTGAGGGCACGGTAACCGTAAGGTCAAGACCGTTACCGTAGCCCGCATCGGCAAGAAGTGAACGTGCTTTGTCCTGATCCTGCGTGTAGGTTCCGTCAAGCGAAGTATCGTAGTACTCTCCCATTGCAGGGCTCATTGCGGTTGTGAGTTCTGTTCCGGAGCCGCCCATCGTCGTATTAATGATGTCCGCACGGTTGACAGCGAGGTTGATTGCTTCGCGTACACGAACGTCGTTCAAAGGCTCAACGCTGTTGTTGAGCGCGAAAACCTGTACCATATTCGAGTTGTTCGACTCTATTGTAAATTTGGACGGGTCGAGCTGATCTGCGTGATCACGGTCGAGATACGGGAAAATATCTATATTGCCGTTCTGAAGTTCAAGCAGACCTGCGTCCATGTCGGCACAGATTTTGAAGGTCACGGTATCGAGATAGGGAAGCCCTGACTGCCAGTAATCGGGGTTCTTTGCAAGGACTACAGACTGTCCGACGGTGTAGGAAACAAACTTGAACGGACCGGTGCCTACGGGTGCCGTATCGCATTCCGTGTAGCCGTCGGGAATAATGCCTACGGTAAAATTGCTGAGCATCTCTGAGTCAGGTGATTCAAGTGTTACTACAACCTGATTCTTGTCGTTCTTCTCAACGTCTGCCACACAGTCAAGCTCTGCTGTGAGAGCTGTTCCGTCCTGAGAATCAAGCAGTCCGGCAGCACGCTTAAGCGAATATACAACGTCGTCAGCGTCAAGCGTGTCGCCGTTATGGAATTTGACTCCGTCGCGGATTGTAAAGGTGTAGACTGATGAATCTTCAGATATGTCGACTCCGGTGGCAAGACATGGATTGAGGCTGCCTGTGGAATCGAACTTATACAGTCCTTCGTATATGTTGAAAATCAGTTCTTTGTCTCCCGCCGCGACCACTGTGTGCGGATCAAAAGACGATGGCTCCTGAGTGATGCCGACCGTGACATTGTTGTTGCCCTGACTTGAAGAAGTCCCGCCGCAGGCGCAAATGCCGGTTCCCAAAGCGAGAACGAGTGCCGCAGCCGCAACTTTGCGTACAAAATTGGTCATATGGATACCCCCAAAATGATTATTGGACTAATTATAAGAGACAGCAAAAATTGTTGAAGTTGTTAGGCTGAACAAAATTCTCCAAACCTGACAGGGTTCTTAGGTGATTGTTCATAAAATGTTAAAAATAAAAATTTGAAATAACTAATAAAAACCTATTGTCAGTAGTATAATAATTATCATTTATTACTGATTTTGTGAAAATTGAAGACAGGGAGTAATCTTATATGAAGAAATGTCCGGTTTGCGGAGTTATGATGGGCGACAATGTAGCTCGCTGCTCTATGTGTAAGTATGATTTTCAGAAGGCTTCCCAAGGCAATACGAAGGAGGCCACTGCCGAGGCTCAGCAGATTCTTGAACAGAAGGAAGCGGAGAATATAGCGAGGGCTGAAGCCAAGCGTTCTGAGGACGAGAAGAGAATTCTTGAGGCAATTGAGAATCTGCAGGATAAATTTGATTCCGAGAAGCTCAGACTTGAGTCAGAATTTTCGGTGATACAGAAGAAGAAGCTCGATGAGAAGATTGCCCTGGAGCAGGAAGTGTCGGTCATACGCAAGGATTATGATCAGGTCAAGTCAGAGCATGACAGACTTAAGGGCGAAGTTGCCACAATGGAAGCTGACAGCCGTAAGAAGATACAGGCTGAACGTGAAGAGATGATAAGGCAGGCGAAGGCCGAGCAGGAGAGAATTCTCGGCGAAGCCCAGCAGCAGACCGAACAGCTCGCAATTCAGGTTGAGAAGGAATACGGAGATGCCATGTCAAAGAGGGATCAGCTCCTCGGCGAAGCAAAGGAACTCCAGGAATTAATGAATAATGCGGACAAGATCAAGGCCGACAAGGAAGCTGAGATTAAGGCCTGCGAAGACAAGATAAAGAAGCTCCATGACGATTTTGAGAAGGAGAAGGTCAGAACTACCGACGAACTCAAGAGAGTTGCTGCAGATCAGGAGGCAGTATCGCTTCAGCTCAAGACTCAGGCCGAGAAGGAGCGCGATGCTGCTTATGTTGAGAAGGAGAAGCTTATTGCCCAGGCACAGGCCGAGCGTGAGCAGATTATTGCTGAGCTTGAGGCCCGCAACAAGCAGGCACAGGCCGAGCTAGACGCCATGACAGAACAGGCAAAGGGCGTTATGGCTGATGCCGAGGCTGCGCTTAACAAGCGTGACCAGCTCAAGAAGGAAATCAGCGATTTCGAAGCTACAGCCAATAATCAGCGCAAGGAACTCGAGGCAGCTTCAGCGTCGAAGCATAAGGAACTTGAAGGTATTGTTGCGGCAAAGCGCAAAGAGACTGAAGAGCTCGAAGCCAGGAAGGCTGAGGCTGAGAAGCTTTACAAGGAATATGTCGCACAGCACAGCAATCTTGAGAATGAGATTAAGGCGTTGACGCCGAAGCTCACGGAAGCCAGAAAGGTCATAGAAGATGCCAAGAAGGCGCCGGTTCTCGCGGAGGCAGCAGCGCAGGAGATTGTGCTCTCTGCCGAGAAGCAGGCCGTATTCCTCAAGGAAGCCGCGCTGAGCGAGAGTCAGAAGGGCGAGATCCTTAAGAGTATTGAAGAGAAGGACAACAAGATTAAGGAGATAGAGATGGAGAAGGCTGAACTCGAGAAGAAGCTTGCTGCGCTTGAGAAATCCATTGCGGAGCTTGAGAAGAAAATCAGAGAAGGCGGCGTTGGCGGCGGAGCAGACAACGGTCCAAAGGATTACAGCGTTGAAGTCGTTGAGCACAACAGCGCATCCGAAGTTGATACCGGAAAGCTTGAGAAGGTTCTTGAGAAGAGAGCGAAGGACGGCTGGAAGCTTGTTCAGATAGTGGACGATGACGGCGGCAAGCTCATCTCTTCTCTCGGCGACAGCACGGAGAGTGCGTCTTTGTCGGTCGGAGCTTATTCATCAAAGGAGGATCGTCTGGTTCTCATTTTTGACAGACCGGTTAAGAGGTAACTGTAACTTATTCGAATTATGGACCGGCAGGTAGATTACCTGCCGGTTTTTTCATGACCACAGACGCAAATTTTTGTCTAAATCTGCACAAAAAGTTTTCATTTTTTGTGACTATGTTTGTGGAAATGGCATACCAAGTATTCTATAATAAAAAAGTTATTGAAATTTGACTTTAAAGGAGGACTAACTGATGGAAATATATTCCGCAGATAAGATTCGCAACATCGCCCTGTTCGGGCATGTCGGTTCAGGTAAGACAACTTTGGCCGAGGCTATTCTGTTTTACACCAAAGCTATTTCGCGTCAGGGCAGGGTCGAGGGCGGCAGCACCACACTTGACTACGATTCCGAAGAGATTAAGCGCGGCATGTCGGTCAGCCTCTCGGTTGCGTGCTGCGAATACAAGGGCAGTAAAATCAATATAATTGACACTCCGGGAGATTTTGATTTTCTCGGCGAAGAGATGAGCGGCATAAGGGTCGCGGACAGCGGAGTTATCATGATTTCAGCCAAAGGAGGCACTTCGGTCGGTTCGCAGAAAGCGATAAGGCTCCTTGACGGAAAGAATGTTCCGTATCTGTTTTTCGTGAACAGAATGGATGAGCCTAACAGTGATTATGAGGGCGTTGTATCAAGGATGACGGAACGTTACGGAGACAGCGTGATTCCGCTGTCGTTTCCGATTATGGAAGACGGCGAGATGACGGGAATTGTCGACGTAATGAACCGCAAGGCGTTCTCAATCAACAAGAAGACCGGAGCGTTTGAGGAATTCGCGCTTCCTGAGGAATATCAGGGCAGAGTCAGTGAGCTTCAGGACCGCGTAAACCAGGTGGTAGCGGCCGCGGATGATACTTTGATGGAGAAGTATTTTGCCGGAGAGGAATTCACCGAAGATGAGTTCCGTCACGGTGTACACGTCGGCTTCCGCGAGGGCAAGCTGCATCCTATCTACTGCGGTTCCGCATATATGAACTGGGGAATCGATTTTCTGCTTAACTGCATTGCGAAGGATACTCCGCCGGCGGGCAAGAAGCCTGCGCTTACGGCGACGCTTCCGAGCGGCGGAACCGTTGACGTTTCCTGCAATGTTCAAGATCCTATGGCGGCGTTTATTTTCAAGACCATATCAGATCCGTTCGTCGGAAAGATAAGTATTTTCAAGGTTAATTCCGGAACAATAAGAGCTAATTCCACATGTTACAACGCGACAAAGGGGAGAGACGAGCGAATCGGCGGTCTGTTCTATCTGCGCGGCAAGGAGCAGATAGCGACAGACAAGGTTACGGCAGGCGACATAGGTGCCGCTTCGAAGCTTACCAGTGCGGATACCAATGATACACTCTGCGACAGATCAAGAATACTCGAGATGCCGAAGATCAAATTCCCGTCTACATGCCTGTCAAAGAATATCGTGCCGCTCAAGAAGGGCGACGAGGATAAGATAATATCCGGTCTTGCGAAGCTTTCGGACGGTGACAGATGTTTTACCGTTGAGACCAATCCTGAGACCAAACAGATGGTGCTTTCGGGCATAGGCGATATGCAGCTCAAGGTGCTTGTATCGCAGCTTCAGGAAAGATATAAGGTTGACTGTGAGCTCAGACAGCTCAAGGTTCCGTACCGTGAGACAATACGCAAGAAGGTCAAGGTTCAGGGCAAACACAAGAAGCAGTCAGGCGGTCACGGCCAGTACGGAGACGTCTGGATTGAGTTTGAACCGAATCCTGATACCGAAGCGCTCGTCTTCGAGGAGAACGTTTTCGGAGGTGCGGTACCGAAGAACTTCTTCCCTGCGGTTGAGAAGGGTCTGGAAGAATCTGTTCAGTGCGGAATTCTCGCCGGCTATCCGGTTGTGAATCTTAAGGCGACGCTGGTAGACGGCTCATACCATGAGGTTGATTCTTCGGAAATGGCGTTCAAGATTGCTGCCAACCTTGCGTTTAAGGCGGGAATGGCTGCTGCGGATCCGATAATTCTCGAACCTATAAGCAAGGCGGAGATTCATATTCCGGAAGACAAGCAGGGCGACATAATGGGTGACCTGAACAAGAGACGCGCTAGAATTGTCGGAATTGATGCCGATGACGACGGCTCGGTTATTCACTGCGCTGTGCCGACAGCCGAGATGCTTGATTATGCGACTGATCTGAAGTCGATGACGCAGGGCCGCGGATGGTTCGTGCTCTCACATGTCCGCTATGACCCGGCACCGCAGGATATTGCCGATAAGGTTATCGCGGCAGCGCAGGCTAACGCTTAAAGCCCGGGGTGACTGTCAAATTAGAAACTGACAGCAGATTAACAGGACAGATGAAAGAAACACGCCGCAGACCATACGGAATGCGGCGTGTTTTGTTGTTCAGTCACAGCTGTGTCAGCATTCCCCGAGTGCTGTTGTATCAGTAAATCTGATAGATTGTGGTTCCTTCTTCCGCGAAGTACGCGGCCTGCTTAAGGTTTGCCGCGAAGAAATCACGATTGAAGATAATGCCGTTTGAGAATGTGGCGGTGTCGAATTCCGGGTCGGCAATGAGGTATTTAATCCCGCGTTCCTTGCAGTATCTTGTGAATTCATCGATATTTCCGTTGCAGCCGGTAAGCAGCCAGCAGTAGATGGTGTCTCTTGTATAGGTGTCGTGACCTACGGACCATGCGTAGTATGGCCAGCCGTAGTACATCGGGCGTCCTGCGAGAATGAAACGGTTCATCGACCACATCGGAGTCAGGAAAACATCCGAAGGGTCGGTGTTCGATATCACCCACTCTGTCAGCGGTGAATCTGTGTTGACGATCATAGGATCCTTGTTGTAATTGATGTAGGTTGCCCACTCGGATATGCCGGTTGCAGTGAGCGGCACAAGAAGCGCAAGAGCAAGAATGACTCCGCAGATTTCCAGCGCAATCCAGGCGACAGGAGAAAGACCTTTGCTGTATAAAGGCGCGGCAGGGGCCGCTTCATGCGAGACGGTGCCTATTGAGCTTTGCTCCGAAGACGGATTGTCTGCGGTTTCAGACTTATCTGATTTGACGGCGGGGGACGTGTCATTGACGACGGGTTCTTCGTCGCCGAAAACAAATGCCGGGCTGTCAGCCGCTTCTTCCTTTAGGGCGATATTTCCGGGACGTACTCCGCCGGCTTCATCGCCAAATACGACCTCTGATTCTTTGCAGTCAGTGTCAGGAGCGTTGTCAGGCACGGAGGCTTTTCCGTCTGGCTCAGATACTTCTTCGGCTTCAGAGATTTCTTCAAATCCGGAAACCGTAATATTCCCGCCTTCTGCCGCATCTGCAGCTTCGGGCGTGCCGGTGCCTGCGGAAACGACTGAGTCTGCGGTTCTGCCGGCTTCTTCCGATTCAATCCCGGCACCATTCTCTTCGGAGGAAAGAAGCCTGCGTCTTTTGAACGGGATGAGGAACAGTCCTGACAGAAGAATTGCCACGAAAACATCTGACAGAATCATCGTAATCTGAATGTATTTGTGGTTGGCGAGAATCTCGTTTGTAATCTGGAACAGGAAAGCGAAGACACCGGGAGTAAGAAAACACAGGAATAGTATCGCTCTGTAGACCGGACGCTTGTGGATTATATCCGTAACGAGGAAGATTACCGCGCATACAAGAGCGAGAATCAATGTCAGACCGCTGATAATTACCAGGTAGCGTGTTATAGAACCGAGTGACTTGTCGGTGAGGATGAAGCCCGGCATGAAATGCAGGGATACCACGTTGGAAGCGCCGCCTGAAAAGGCCGCGGTCTGCGCGAACGAAGATATGACGGCGACTGATGCTACGATTATATGGATGAGTCTGCTCTCAGAGAAGACCGCCATAGCGACAAGAATCAGGATGAACGCGATGAGACACGAGCCGTGAAAATACGGCATCACCGCGGTAAAAATGCAGGCGAGAACCATCACGGACCAGGGGCGCAGAGGGTCACCGCTTCGCACAAGCCAGGCGTTGCGTCCGGCGACAAGGGCTTTTATGCCGTTCTTGCCGATGGATATCAGCATTCTCCGCAGAAAAGGAATAAACAGAATTATCAGAATGAGCAGTACAGATATGCCGAGCATCAGGTGACGCTGGTTGGGGTAGACGTTGATTGCCCAGATTCCCCAGTTATCGTAATCCGTCACGCCGTACCATTGATCGTAAGAGAGTATTGCTGCCGCCGCCTGGCGAAATGAGAGCCCGGATGATGTCAGTTCACGCAGGTGCACGAAAACGTTCAGCGAACTTCTGAACAGCACAAGAACCGGCGCGAGCACAAATGCGAGCCGTCTTCCGCTGAGCAGAACCGAGAGGAGACCGACGAGAACCAGTGCGCATACCATAACTATGACAGAGGGCACATTGATGGCGGTGTCAATCGGGAATCCGA
>ENA-UOYA01004387-UOYA01004387.1-activated-sludge-metagenome-genome-assembly--contig:-NODE-4387-length-11883-cov-6.113375_pt1 | contig 11883 bp, 10 predicted proteins | sample MGYA00238163_ERZ764804 | MGnify/ENA primary metagenome ERZ764804 (study PRJEB28919, sample SAMN05720223) | activated sludge metagenome | isolation source: Anaerobic digester | place: Hong Kong...
ACAACTTTCAAAAGTGGTTTTGAACCATTTTAAACCCATGATACCAGAAAAATTTCATGGTGTTTGGCAACAAGGAATTGACACTAATGACTATTACCTGAAACTTTGTGGTTCTGGTGGTGGCGGATACATCCTTGGTTTTACTGAAGATTTAGAAAAAGCAAAAAAAGCGCTAAAAGATTATAAACTAGAGGTAGTTTATCAGTTTTAATTCTCATCATGCTTAACCGAAAAACCAAACATTTGCTGTTAAAAATATTCAGCATGTTTTCAGTTGTTCGCGGCTATAACATTCCAATAATTGCGCTAGCGCAATACCTTTCAGCGATTTTTATTCTTGCTCCAGAAAAAAGAGCACTCAATGTAATCCTAGACGTCAACCTTTTTTTGATTGTTGTACTTTCTAGTTTGACAATTGCATCAGGGTATATCATTAATAATTTTTATGACAGCAAAAAAGACCTAATCAATCGACCAAATAAATCAAAACTCGATAGATTAGTAAGTCAAAAAACCAAACTGCAAGTATATTTTTCTGTAAACTTTATTGTTTTTCTTCTCGCTTTTTTTATTTCATTTAGAGCGGTTTTATTTTTTTCAGTATACATTTTTTTGATTTGGTTTTACTCACACAAATTGAAAAAAAAGGTGTTTATAGGAAATTTGACTGCAGCATTCTTAGCCGTTTTACCATTTTTTGCTATCCTTTTATACTACAAGAATCTGTATCCTCAAATATTTGCACACGCAACTTTTCTTTTTTTACTGTTGTTGATTAGAGAAATTATTAAAGATTTAGAAAACATTAAAGGCGATATTGCCAACGATTATAAAACCATTCCAGTACTTTATGGCGAAATTTTTTCCAAAAAAGTTGTGACCATATTGACAACATCTACTATTATTCCCATTTATTTTTTAATTGAAATATTTGAGGTGAGATATATGGATATTTATTTTTATGTGAGCATGCTGACATTGATACTATTTGTTCAAAAACTTTGGAAATCAAAAACAAAATCAGATTATTTAAAACTTCATAACATCCTAAAGTTTTTAGTTGTTTCGGGTGTATTTTGCATTATTTTGATAAACCCTGAAGTGCTCATACACGGAAAAATAGTCATCAATTCTTTACGATAAACTATCACTCCAAGGTTTCAAATTTCACTATCTTTGCAAAAATTATTTAGCAATGCAGAATTCCAATCGCTCAAACAGAAAATCATCGAGCAAACCAACTGGTAAAGGAAAAAACTTTGGAGACAAGCCAACTCGTGGTAAAAGCGAACATTCAAAATCTAAAGCACCTTTGGCAAAAAGATCTCAAAAACCAACAAAACCTGCAGTTGCAAATAATTCGCCAAAGCCTATCAAATCTGATGACATTCGTTTGAACAAATATATATCAAACTCTGGTGTGTGTTCTCGTCGTGAGGCAGATGTTTACATTCAGTCTGGTAATGTGAAAGTAAATGGTGAAGTCATCGTTGAACTGGGTTACAAAGTAAAACCAGGCGATGTGGTTACCTTTGATGGTTCAACTTTAAAGCCAGAAAAAAAGGAATACATTCTACTCAATAAACCCAAAAACTTCACTACTTCAAATGAAGAAGACAGCAACGATAGAAATGTTTTAGAACTTGTACGCGCAGCTACAAAAGCTAAAATCCAACCTATTGGCAGAATGGATAAAAACACAACCGGATTATTGGTTTTCACAAATGATACGGATATGATTAGAAAATTCAGTTTACCAAATCAAAAATCACCAAAAATTTATCAGGTTTCCCTAGACAGAAATTTAAAATTTGAAGATTTAGAAAAAATTGCTGGTGGCGTAACACTTGATAATCACAGACTTTTCGTAGACGAAATTAGCTATATCGATAATGAACCAAAAACAGAAATTGGTTTAAAATTGAGAACACCAAATGTAAAAGTAGTTCGAGCTATTTTTGAAAGCTTTGATTACAATGTATTGAAAATAGACAGAGTTTCATTTGCTGGTTTAACCAAAAAGAATCTACCACGTGGCAACTGGCGTTTTTTAACAGAACAAGAAATTATCAATTTGAAAAATATTTAATTTTATATTTACAAAACCTAAATCCTCTTGTCTAAAATGAGAGGATTTTTTATTTAAATAACATGTCAGCAGAAAAAAATTTATCGATTGCGCATCTTTGGTTCGAGGCTTTCAACGCACACAATCTTGAAAAACTCTTATCGCTTTATGATGATGAAGCACAACATTTTAGTCCAAAATTAAAAATTCGTCACCCAGAAACCAATGGATTAGTAATAGGAAAAGACGCTTTGCGTTCTTGGTGGCAAGATGCTTTTGACAGATTACCAAGTTTGCACTACAAGGTAACTTCGCTCACAGCCAATTCAGATAGAGTTTTTATGGAATACACCCGAACTGTAGAAGGCGAGACAGAAATGCTTGTAGCAGAAGTATTGGAAATTAAAGACGGAAAAATAGTTTTTTCAAGAGTGTATCACGGATAAATTATAGTACTATTAACAAAAAATCAACCTAAAAGTTTTTAGTTTTACACAACTAATCTATTAACCATGAAAAAAATATACGCTTTTTCTATAATTATGTTTGCTGCAATACTTTTTGCTTCATGCAAATCTGAAGAAAAAATGACTGACTTTAAAACATTAACTGACAATTATTTCAAAGAGAAAAATGCTTTAAATCCATTAGATGCAACTTTGAATGGTCAAAGTGAGTTTAATGATGAATTGGTTTTTGAAATGACAGATTCTTACAGGAATAAACGCAAAGCCTTTTTTGAAAAATATCTTAATGAACTTAAATCTATCCAAAAAGATGACTTGACCGATGAAGAAAAAAACAGCTATGATATTTTGCAATGGGAAGCTGAACGCGGACTAGATTTACTGAAACAAAATGCTAACCTAACTCCTATCAATCAATTTGAGGGAACGCATTTAACTATGGGACAATTTGCTAGTGGCGAAAGCGCACAACCATTCAAAACTGTAAAAGACTATGAAAACTTTCTGAAAAGAATGGAACTTTTTAGCGTTTGGGTTGACTCTGCAATGGTGTACATGAAAAAAGGTATTCAAGAAAAAGTTGTCTTACCAAAATCATTAACCATCAAAGTAGTTCCACAATTTGAAGCGTTAATAACTCCAAAAGTTGAAGACAATCTTTTTTATTCTAGTTGCAAAAAATTTCCAGACAACTTCACGAAAGAGGAAAAAGAAACTATTTCAAAAAAATATTCTGAAGCCATTTCAGAAAAATTAGTGCCTCAATTTCAAAAGCTAATCGATTTTATGAAGACTGACTATCTAGCTGCATCGAGAACCACAAGCGGCATTGGAAGTTTGAAAGGAGGAAATGATTTGTATAAAGTTTATGTGAAGCAATGGACAACTACAGATAAAACCCCAGAGCAAATTCACCAATTAGGTCTTAGCGAAGTAGCAAGAATAAAAGCTGAAATGGAGAAAGTGAAAGAACAAGTTGGTTTCAAAGGAAGCATTGTAGAATTTTTTGATTTCGTTAGAAACAACCCAGAGCTAAAACCTTTTAAATCTCCAGAAGAGGTAATTTCAAATTTTGAGCGTATCCACAAAATCATTACACCGAATGTGAATAAATTCTTTTCTCTACAACCTAAAACACCATTCCAAATTAAAAGAACAGAAGCATTCAGAGAAAAAACGGCAAGTGCAGAATATGTTCAAGGTTCAGAAGATGGTTCTCGTCCTGGAACTTTTTATGTACCTATTCCTGATGTAAAAAATTATAATTTCTATGGTGATGAGTCTTTGTTTTTGCATGAAGCAATTCCTGGTCATCATTTTCAAATTTCACTACAACAGGAAAACAAGGATTTACCCGATTTTAGAAAATTCAACTGGTTTGGAGCTTATGGCGAAGGTTGGGCTTTGTATACAGAAAGTTTAGGAAAAGATTTAGGTTTATATACAAATCCATACCAATATTTTGGAATGCTAGGAAACGAAATGCTTAGAGCAGTTAGACTTGTTGTAGATACTGGGATGCATTATAAAGGTTGGACACGAGAACAAGCTATTGAGTTTGGAATGAATAATCTAGCGGAAAACAAAGATGTCATTGTTCAAGAAATCGAAAGATACATGGCTATTCCTGGTCAAGCATTGTCATACAAAATAGGACAATTAAAAATTATTGAACTTCGTGAAAAAGCCAAAAAAGAAATGCAAAACAAATTTGACATTAAAGTATTTCATCAAAAAGTTCTCGAGTCTGGTGTGATGCCATTAGCATTGCTAGAAGATAAAATTGATAAATGGATTAAAACAGGAAAATAAAAAAAGCGCTTCAATTTTGAAGCGCTTTTTTTAATTATTAATTGCCTTTTCAAGAGTTGGCAAGTCCAATGTTTTACCGTCGATATCAAAATAATCATAAGTGTATTTGAGCTTTCCGTCAACTTCATCGATTCTAACATGCATTTGATAAAAACCACCTTTCCACTCCACAATCACATCAAATGTATAATCAGAAACGCCAGTGCTTGGTCGCATCGTTGTAGCATAAATCAACCTTCTTGATTTTAATGTTAAAGTTCCTATTTCAAAATTTTCATACGTGCCAATTTCCTTCCCCTTCGAGTGATTATCATCGTTATGTCCTATAACATGACTTTTCTTTTTAATCTCTTTAGGATCATTATAGATATCTTTGATAGAAAAAATAACATCCTTTAACGAGCTTTTGCCAACATTAAAAAGGTAAAATCTAATTTGGTGTCTATAACTTTTCTGGCCATCTTTGTCACCAGAGTCGTCTTTTGCTAAATCAATATCAGTAATTTCAACCACTGGAATATTCTTCCCAAACATCAATTTGAAAGGGTCGTCTTTTCCATTTTTTTTATCAGCATTATTTTCTAAAACCTTTTTTTGCTCCAATTCATAGTTCAATAATTCCAATTTTCTTCTGGCTTCCTCTAATTCACTTTTGGTTTTATTCGCTTTGATGTTCTCATTTCCGTTAAGAAAAAAATAAACCGAAAGCCCAATTAGTAAACATCCGAGTATGGCTAATATTATTGTAATCATAAGCGAGCTTTTTTTCATTTTATCTCAGTTTAACAATTTACTGACCTGTTAAAAAATAGACGACGAAAGTAAATAAATTTATAAATGTGATAAATTATAACCGACAAACAGCTGAAAAAATTGATAAAACGTCATGGAAATAAAAAAGCCCAAACCTAAGTTTGAGCTTTTGTGCGGGTGATAGGACTCGAACCTACACGCCTTGCGGCACCAGATCCTAAGTCTGGCACGTCTACCAATTTCGCCACACCCGCAAAAATTGTGAGTGCAAATATATAAATAATTATCAAATTCAAATGTGAATCTTGATTTTTTTTAAATCTCTTTTTTTAAGTATTTTTGACAATATTCTATTTAAAATTAAAATGAACAATATCAAACAATACGTTCAAGAAAACAAAGAACGTTTTATCAATGAATTAATCGAGTTATTAAAAATTCCATCTGTAAGTGCTGATAGCGCTTATTCTCAAGACGTTATTGACACTGCTGAAGCCGTCAAAAAAAGTTTAGAAAAAGCTGGATGTAATCATGTGGAAATTTGTGAAACACCAGGTTATCCAATTGTTTTTGGTGAACACATAATTGACAAAAATTTACCAACAGTTTTAGTTTATGGTCATTATGATGTGCAACCGCCAGATCCAATGGAGCTCTGGACTTCTCCTCCATTTGAACCTGTGATTAAAACTACCGAAATTCATCCAGAAGGAGCCATTTTTGCTCGTGGCGCTTGCGACGACAAAGGTCAAATGTATATGCATGTAAAAGCTTTTGAATACATGATTGCTAATAATTGTTTGCCTTGCAATGTAAAATTCATGATTGAAGGCGAAGAAGAAGTAGGCTCTAAATCGTTAGGTTGGTTCGTTGAAAACAATCAAGAGAAACTAAGCTGCGACGTGATTTTAATTTCCGATACGGGAATGATTTCAAATTCACAACCAAGTATCACAACGGGTTTACGCGGTTTAAGCTACGTAGAAGTGGAAGTTACTGGACCAAATCGCGATTTGCATTCTGGACTTTATGGTGGCGCAGTTGCCAATCCAATCAATGTTTTGACCAAAATGATTGCATCGCTTCACGACGAAAATAATCATATTACCATTCCCGGTTTTTATGACAAAGTAGAAGAACTTTCTAAAGATGAAAGAGCCGAAATGGCAAAACGTCCTTACAGCGAAGACGATTATAAAAAAGCACTAGACATTGCCGATGTCTATGGCGAAACTGGATATTCAACTAACGAAAGAAATTCTATTCGCCCAACGCTAGATGTAAACGGGATTTGGGGCGGTTATACTGGCGAAGGTGCAAAAACAGTTATCGCAAGTAAAGCTTACGCAAAAATATCCATGCGTTTAGTTCCAAATCAAGATTGGGAAGAAATCACCGAATTGTTTACAAAACACTTTGAAAGTATTGCTCCAAAAGCTGTTAAAGTAAAAGTAACACCTCATCACGGTGGACAAGGTTATGTAACACCAATTGATAGTATTGGTTACCAAGCAGCTAATAAAGCCTACACAGAAACATTTGGCGTTCAAGCTATTCCTGTTCGTTCAGGTGGAAGTATTCCTATTGTTGCACTATTTGAGAAAGAATTAAAATCTAAAACCATCTTAATGGGATTTGGATTGGATAGTGATGCCATTCACTCGCCAAACGAGCATTATGGAATTTTTAATTATTTGAAAGGAATAGAAACCATTCCTCTTTTCTACAAGTATTTTGTGGAATTGAATAAATAAATTTATAAAATATCCGTTTCAAACAAACGGATATTTTTATTTGTTTAAACCATGAAAAAAGCATTCATTCTCTCAGTTATACTTCTAATTTTTAGCTGTAAAACCAACAAAACCATCAACCATCATCGGGAAGGAAAATGGGTTTTTAAAGATACCATGAACGGCGTTTTATACAAATCTAAAGGAAAATATAAGCAAAGTAGGGAAATCAAAACTTGGAAATATTTTGAAAATCGCAAACTCGTTAAAGTTGAAAAATACGTGGATAATATTTGTCATATTAAAACTTTTGACGAAAAAGGCAGAACAACTTCATCAGGGAAATCAATTATAGTTGATGAAAATAATGAAACCCATTGGTATCTGACTGGCGATTGGATTTTCTATGATGAAAGTGGAAAAATCATCGGGATAAAAAAATATGAAAAAGGCGAATTAATCTCTGAAATTGAAATGTAAACTCATTTACATTAAGAAAAACCAACTAAAATTTTCCTTTTATCCCAATTTTTCAAATAAAGCAAAAATGTTAAATTTTCATTCTACACTTGTAGAATTAAATTCATATTCTACATTTGTAGAGTTAATTCTAAAAATGTAGAAATGCAACTATCCAATTCCGAAGAACAAGTAATGGAACATTTATGGAAACTCAAAAAAGCTTTCATGAAAGATTTACTCGAAGCTTATCCTGAGCCAAAGCCAGCTACAACAACTGTTGCCACGCTTTTGAAACGAATGATTGATAAAAAATTTGTGGCTTACAACGAATTTGGGAATTCCAGAGAATATTATCCGTTGGTAAAAAAAGAAGATTATTTTTCTAAACACGTGAATGGATTGATTAAAAATTTCTTTAACAATTCAGCCTCGCAGTTTGCATCCTTCTTTACTAAAGAAACAAATCTGAGTGAAAAAGAATTGGAAGAATTGAAAAAAATTATAGATGTAGAACTTCAAAAAAAGAAAAAATGATCGACTTTCTATTAAAATCAACCATCTGCCTAACTGTTTTTCTTGGCTTTTATCATCTAGTCTTGGAGCGAGAAAAAATGCATCAATTCAATCGATTTTATCTTTTGGGTTCGATTGTAATTTCATTGGCAATTCCATTTCTAACATTTGAAATTATCAAAATTGTTCCCGTCATTCAAGCAATAGAACCATTAAATATGACCATTACACCTGGAATGATTCCAGATAATGAAATTCAAGCAAATAGTATTTCCCGAGAAGAAAATATTAATTTAATTTCTTTCATTCTTTGGAGTTTGTATGGAATAATCTGTTTCCTATTATTATTGCGATTCGGAAAAAACATCTGGAAATTAATTTCAAAGTCTAAATTAAATCCGATTGTAAAATATAAAAATGCTACTTTGATTTTGATTGAAGAAAAAACGCTTCCACATACTTTTTTGAATTCGATATTTATCAATTTTGAAGATTACAATAATCAAAAAATAGAAGACGAATTATATGCCCATGAATTGGTTCACGTAACTCAAAGGCATACTTTAGATATATTATTTATTGAATTCATGAGAGTGATTTTTTGGTTCAACCCAATATTTATTTTCTACAAAAAAGCCATTCAACTTAATCATGAATTTCTAGCCGATGAAGAAATTGTGAAAACCTATAACAATGTTTCATTTTATCAAAATTTGCTTTTGCAAAAAGGCTCTGGAACAAAAACGGTTTACTTGGCGAGTAATTTGAACTATTTGGTAACCAAAAAACGATTGATTATGATGACGAAAAACACATCGCAAAAAATAGCTTTACTAAAAAAAGTAGCTATTGTTCCTATTCTTGGAGTTTTAATCTACTTTTTCTGCATAAATGTAGTGGCACAAGAAAAAGTAGTGAATACAAATCCTGAAATAAAAAACCCTCAAATAACAGACAAAGATAAAATTAGAGATAGTTATTACAGCGGAGTTTACGTGAAAATATATGATGAAAAAAACAATAGAAAAGAGGTTACACTTTATGAAAATCTTTCTCTTGAAGACAGAAGAAAATATTTGAGTTTTGTACCAGAAATAATGATTGAAAATGAAATTCCTGAGCCCTTATTTGAAAAAATGAAAACTAAAAATATGGCTATTTGGATCAATGGAAAAGTAATTTCTAAAGAAGAAATTAAAAAATTTAAGCGAACAGATTTCAGTTACTACACCTATAGTTTTATTCACAAAAATGCAAGATCAAAACGTTTCCCTCAAGAATATCAATATAATCTTTATACCAAAAAATATTTTGATGAAAATCTAAAGAATAGCCATTTACATTTTAGCGGAGATACGATTAAAATAGGTGTTACTTCCTATAAAACTGTAATGAAGGACAAAGTTTTAAAAAATCTAAATCCCAAAGCAGACACAATAGCTTGGTACACGAAAGATAAAGAAGGCTACAATCTATATGTTAATGAGAAAAAACAAAAGAAAATTATTGTAATTGATGCTGGACATGGAGGAACAGATTTGGGTGCTACAAAAGAAGAATTGAATGAAAAAAAATTAACCTCAGAGATAGCAAAAAAAATCAAAACTTTATTTTCTGATACAAATGTTGAAATACTTTTTACAAGAGATGAAGATGAATTTATGGACTTAAAAAGCAGAACTGATTTCATCAATGCGAATAAGGCTGATTTGGTTATTTCGCTTCATATAAACTTCAATAAAAATACCGAAACAAAGGGATTTGAAATATTTGTTAGCGATAAAAATGAAACATTTGAAAAATCGAAACTATTAGCCGAAAAACTATCTTCAAAAATATCAAAAACACAACTTAAAAACAGAGGTTTAAAAACTGCTCCTTTTTATATATTGAAGAATTCCACAAGTCCTTCAATGGTCGTTGAACTTGGTTTCCTTTCAAATGAAAGTGACAGAAATTTTATTACGAGTGAAAAAGGTCAAACCGAAATTGCTAAATCAATTTTAGATTTTATTTCGGAAATGAATTAAGCAAAGAAAATAATTTAAAGTTCAAAATTCCGCTCTAATCAAGCGGTTTTTTTATTTATAATCAGCATTTTACAATAATTGCATTTTTTTGGCGTTATATTTGTATATCATCAATCATCATAAAATCAATCAATCATGTTAAAACGTTTTTTTATCTTATGTTCTGGTGTCGATAGCGACATTGTGAATGGTTGTTCTAACGGCGAACAAAACAAATATGCTGGAATTGGAGCTACAGTATTCTTCACTGCGATTATGGCTTTTATAGCCAGTAGTTATGCACTTTTTACGGTTTTTGACAATGTTTATACAGCCGTTTTCTTTGGGTTAGTTTGGGGTTTTTTAATCTTCAATCTCGATAGATTTATTGTTTCAACGATAAAAAAACGTGATAATTTTCTCGACGAATTTATTCAAGCAACACCTCGAATTGTTTTGGCGATTATTATTGCTATTGTAATTTCAAAACCATTGGAAATCAAAATTTTTGAAAAGGAAATTAATACCGTTTTATTAAAAGAAAAAAATCAAATGGCTATTGCTAATAAAACGCAAGTTTCTAATTATTTCAAAACAGACGTAGATAAAAACAAAGCCGAAATAGATAGTTTAAAATCTTCGATTTCAAAGAAAGAAAAAGAAGTTGCAGCGCTTTACAATTCCTATATAACAGAAGCTGAAGGAACAGCAGGAACCAAGAAAATGGGTAAAGGTCCAATATATAAAGAAAAACGTGAAGCACACGATTTAGCCACAAAACAATTGGATAGTTTGAAAATTACAAATGCTAAAATAATCGCCGAGAAAGAAGCTAAAGCCAAAACACTTCAAGCCGATTTAGACAAAAAAGTAACCGAAACACAACCTATTATTGATGGCTTTGATGGATTGATGGCCCGAATTAATGCACTTGGAAAATTGCCTTCGTTACCATCGTTATTTATAATGTTACTATTTTTTGCAATAGAAACCTCGCCAATTATTGCTAAATTATTGTCGCCTAAAGGTGAATATGATTTTAAACAAGAAGATGCGGAAATGGGCATAAAAAACCTAATTGCTCAAAACAGATATCAAAGTGATTTGCAACGCAAAACCGATTCCGAAATTTACGATAAAGTATACGCCGATATTCGAGACGATAAAGAGTTGTATAATTACAAGAAGAAAGGCGCAACAGAACTCTTGAAACTGCAAGCCGATGGTTTTGTAGAAAAACAAAAGAAATCAATGTAAAATAAAACCCAACTTTTTAAGTTGGGTTTTATTTTATGGCAAAAATGCATATCCCTTTCTGGTTTTCCAAAGGAAATATTTTTCTAGCATAACTTTACTAAAATCATAAATTACATTTGGAAGCATAATTGCAAATGTTCTAGGTTTGAACAAGTGATTTGAGAAAATGATTACTTCTTTTTTTCCTGCATCCATGATACACAATCCTGGTATTTTTCCCCAAGCTTTATGTTTTAAATCAGTTCTTCCTTTTGAAAGGCGAACTATATTTTCTGCCACAATTTTTCCAGTTTCATCAGATGGATAACCTGTTTTTGGTGCGGCAAATGGAATATTTTTACAAGTGAAAGGTAAATCAACTTGAACCGCAATTCCTGCAGCCCAAACATTTTTTATTTGTTTGTGTTGATAGGTATCTTCTACAGGAATATATCCATTGGCTGTAGGTGTCAATGAAGGAGAATTTTGAACAAAATCCACACCCACAAATGGTGGCATTAATTGAGTTAAATGACTTTTTAAAACTTCTCCATTTGACAATTTTACGCTATCTGGTGTAACTTCTTCTACTGCAACTTGCGTTCTGTAATGAATGTTGAACATTTTCATGAATGTTTTAAGCATCGTTTCGCCCATTGGCATACCATCAATTCCAAAATGTCCCAAATAATCTTCTGGTGTTATCCAATACAAATCAACTTTCTTACGAATTTTTTGTTCGCGAAGCCATTTTTCTACATTGAATAAAAATTCATAAGCTGCGCCCATACATCCTGCATTTTGAGTTGCGCCAATAACAATTGGTCCAG
>ENA-UOYA01004388-UOYA01004388.1-activated-sludge-metagenome-genome-assembly--contig:-NODE-4388-length-11883-cov-5.626733_pt1 | contig 11883 bp, 10 predicted proteins | sample MGYA00238163_ERZ764804 | MGnify/ENA primary metagenome ERZ764804 (study PRJEB28919, sample SAMN05720223) | activated sludge metagenome | isolation source: Anaerobic digester | place: Hong Kong...
CTGTGCGGAGCGTTGTGCCTCTGTACTCTATTGTTGCGGGTGGAATTGTAAATTTCCCCGCTGTGCGCGCATAGAGAGTATAGGAATATGATATTGTCGCTGAAGTCTTTCCGTTAATCCATTCCATGCTCGTCGATTTATTTGGCCCGGACATAACGACAAATTGTTCGAACTTCGGCGGCTGGAAATTTTTTGTAGCATTTGCATCGCTTCCACTTACCGTAAAAGTAACATTGAACTGTTCGCCAACAGAAACACTTGTAGCGGAAGCTGAAGCAGTGAAAGTTGGTTCTTCTCCATACGCTTCATTCAATCCAATCAATATACTCACATTGAGAATAAAGGCTATGAATATATTTTTGCTCATCATTGTTAAAAAATCTTTTTGGTTACCAATCTTTTTCAACTCGAACTCTTGCTCCTTCACGTTTCCGTAAATTCTTTTGAATTTCCTTTTCATTGTTTTTAATTGCTTCTAAAATACGTTCGGCTTCTTCCTTAGGCATCTGTTGCTTTTGCGAGAGTTGCGGTTGTTGTTGCTGTTGCTGTTGTTGTTTCTGCTGTTGATTTTGCTGTTGGTTCTGCTGGTTTTTATTCTGCTGTTGTTGATTCTGTTGCTGGTTTTTTTGCTGTTTATTCTGTTGATCATTCTTTTGTTGTTTTAACTTCTCAAGCGCCATCTGAAGATTATAGAGCGCTTCCTGATCGCCGGGACGATAGCGAAGCGACTGCTGATATGCTTTTACCGCTTCTTGATATTTATTCCCTTGATAGAGAGTATTGCCGATGTTGTACCACGCATCGGCTCGTTGATCATTAGAAGTCATCAGCTGCTCTGCCTGCGCATAGTGTTGAAGCGCTTCATCGTAGCGCTGTTCTTTGTAGTAGGCATTGCCTGCATCATAGAGCGCTGCATCGGACTTCGGATTCTTTTCTAATGCCTTTTTGTAGGCTACTTCGGCATCTGTATATCGTTTTTCTTTGTAAGCGCGATTTCCTTCTTTAACGAGCGAACGCACCGTTTGTCCAGAAGCAGTGCAAACAAAAATGAGAAGTAGCGAAACAACTTCGGGTAAGAGTCGTTTTATCCGATTTAATAATTTGCTTCGTCGTTCTGATACCATAAGTTCAATGAGCAAAAAGAATATTGCACAAGCAAGAGGATATTGATATCGTGATTCAAATCCAGCAACTTGTTTTGTTCCAAATTCAGCTTTTTGAAGTGAATTGATTTCCTTAAAAATATCTTCAATCTCATTGCCAGCGCTTGTTGCGCGATAGTACTTTCCGCCAGTTGCTTCAGCTATTCGACGCAGAGCTGTTTCATCGAGTTTCGATAATACAATCGAACCTTTTCGATCGCGTTTATAGTCTGCACGATTTCCATTTGCATCATAGAGTGGAATTGGACCGCCTTCGAGAGTTCCCATTCCTACGGAATAAATTCGCACTCCAGCGCGCTTTGCATCCTCTGCGGCGCTCATAAAATCGCCTTCCGTATTTTCGCCATCGGAGACAACAATAATTGCTTTTTGTGCGGGACTTTCCTTGATGAATGATGAAAGCGCTAACTCGATGGCTTTTCCTATTTGCGTGCCAGGGACAGGAACTGCATCAACATCTATTGCTGAAAGAAAAAGATCCGCCGCAGTATAATCGGATGTGAGAGGAAATTGAACAAAGGCATCGCCAGCAAAAACGATTAAACCAACACGATCGCCGGATAATTTCTTGAGCAATTCAGAGACATCGCGCTTTGCTTTCTCGAGTCGGTTTGGACGAATGTCTTCAGCTTTCATGCTAAGCGATACGTCGAGCGTTACAAAGAGATCGATTCCCTCTCTCTTAACTTCCTCCAATCGTGTGCCGACTAAAGGATTTGCAACTGTCAAAATTAGACAGGCAAGAGTTAACAGCAGAAGCGCTTGTTTGAGGTATCGTTTCCCTTTACTAAATTCAGGCGCAAGAAGTGGGAAGATCGTCTTGCTTACAAACGTGTTGAGCTTTTGCTGTTGCCATCGGTTGAAGAAATAAAATCCAATTGCTCCAATGGGAACAAGCAACAAGAACCATAGGTACTCAGGATGTGAAAATCGTAGCATAGCGTTCTTTCACCTATGATTTTTTATTCTTACAAAATTTTTTGTAGAAAGAATTTCCATCGAATATATTCTTCGTTTGTTAAGGAAGTTGGCGCAGAACGCTCGAACGTAATCCAATTTCTGCGATGAAGCAAAGGAATCCTAATGCTAACCAGCTTCCGTAAAGATCTGTGTAACGACGGTACGCTGTTACCTCTATCTTTGAACGTTCTAATTTGTCGATCTCTTGATAAATTGCTTTCAGTGTGCGATTATCCGTAGCGCGATAGTATTTTCCTCCAGTGAGCGACGCTACTTCTGTCAAAACTTTTTCATCGATATCGACAGGGACCATCTGACGTCGTATGCCGAACGGGGTTTCAACAGGATAGGGAGCTTGACCTTGAGCGCCTACGCCGACTGTATAAATCCGAATGCCATACGTTGCAGCAATTTTAGCAGCGGTAATTGGATCGATTTCGCCGCGATTGTTGACGCCATCGGTCAGTAAAATCATTACCTTGCTTTTTGCTTTCGAATCCTTGACGCGATTGACGCCGTTGGCAATTGCAAGTCCAATTGCTGTCCCATCGGCGATCATTCCATTTTTTACATCCTTGAGTAAATTCTTGAGCACCGGGTAATCGAGCGTCAGGGGACATTGCGTAAAACTTTCGGCAGAGAAAATAACAAGTCCGATGCGATCATTGGAACGTCCATCAATAAAATCCGATGCAACTTGTTTTGCGGCTTCGAGTCTGTTCGGTGAAAAATCTTCTGCCAGCATGCTACCAGAGACGTCGAGAACGAGAACGATATCAATTCCTTCGGTTGTGATATTTTGTTTACTCGAGATTGACTGTGGTCGTGCAAGCGCAACAATGAAGAAAGCAATTGCAAGCAGCCGAAGCCAGATCGGAAGCCGTGCAAGTCGTTCGCGCCATGTTTTTGGAAGCGGCTTTGTGAGTTGAAGAGATGGAAAAGGCAATTCAACAAGTTGTTTTCGTTCAGTCTTCCACCAATAGTACCAAAGAGCTGGAATTAAAAGGAGAAGCCACAAAAATTCAGGATTGGCAAATCGATCACCCAGCATGCACAGCCTCCGGAACTTGTTGTGTTACCTGTTGTTCTTTTGGACTCATCGCCTGTACTATTTCATAGGCGCATTTTATTTCGCGTTCGTTATCCTCTGGATTCGGAACGAACTTTGCAAACTTCACTAAGTCTGCGGTACGCAAGCACCACTCTAACGAATCCCATACGCGAAGCGCATCAGGTATGTGTTTCAGGGAAGTAAGAATTTCATCCGTTGTAAATTCAAGCGCAGGAATTTCCCAGCGCTTTGCAAAGAATGTTCGGAGAATGTCCGTTACCTCAGAGTAATATTCTTTTACAAGTCCTTGCTGCCATAATCTTTTTTCTTCGAGTTTGCGTAACGCTGCAAGAGCTTCTTTGTGAGGCGGAATAATTATTACAGGAATGTTTTGCTGCTCTTTGCGCTTCTTCTTTTTCTTATAGTAGTACCATCCACCTATTGCCAATCCAATGAGAAGAATGACAATAAGATAGGGAAGTAAATCTGCAAATTTAATCGGCGCGTTATGAGGCGGTTTTAAATCTTTTATCTCGCCTTGTGGATTGATTGATAATCCTCGAAAATTTAGAAATAACGGATCAGTGTTTGCAATATGAGCTGAGGTGTCGCTGTGGATGTAATATCGAAATGGAATAGGAGGAAGAAATACCCGTCCCGAGTCCGTTGTGCTGAGATAAATTGTCCATCGCATCTTCTTTAAATTTTGGTCAATATGAAGTACCTCAAAAGAGCCAACGCTATCTGTTAGGATCGGAGCAATCGAATCAATTGGAGCTTTTGTGCTTGCTTCGATTTTGAGTTCAACGCAATCGCCAATAATGTACGATGTCGAATCAGTGTGAGCTTTCAATTGTACCGATGGCTGTGCGCAGAGAATTGATGTGGAAAAAATGAAGAAGATTGTAAGTGAAAGATGTTTCATAGAAAGTTACAATCGTTGCTCGCGTAATCTGAAAAAATCTGCTAACGGTTTAATGTAAGGTTGATCAACATTGATCAGCACTTCATCGAGTCTGGACTTCAAGAAAAGAGTATGACGTTCTGCCGCTGCACGCTCGCGAAATTTTTGATAGATCAATCGAGAGCGCGGATCCATAGTATCGAGGAATCGAAATGCGCCTGTTTCTGCATCCCGTGCTCGAATGATACCAGCGTTTGGTAGAGCTCGTTCTCGTGGATCTTGCAAAACAATACCGATGAGGTCATGACGTTTGCCAACGATTCTAAGAGCAGCGTCGTATCCGCTATCAATAAAGTCGGAGATCAGGAAGACAATAGCGCGTTTCTTCTGCACGTGATTGAGATACTCGAGCGCGGTTCCAATATTTGTTGCTGGTTCGGTTGGTTCAAAGGAAAGGAGCTCGCGAATAATGCGCAATGTGTGTCCACGACCTTTCCTTGGTGGAACATATTTTTCTATCCGATCGGTAAAGAGCAGAAGTCCAACTTTATCATTGTTCTTCATTGCAGAGAATGCAAGCACAGCGCTAATTTCTGCTGCAATGTCGCGTTTAAGATTGAGATGTGAACCAAAGAATTGCGAACCGCTCATATCAACCATCAGAATGACTGTCAGCTCGCGTTCTTCTTCGAATACCTTTACAAAAGGGTGATTGAATCGTGCGGTAACGTTCCAGTCAATCGTGCGAATTTCATCGCCAAACTGATACTCGCGGACTTCTGTAAATTCCATTCCTCTGCCTTTGAAGACTGAGTGGTATTCGCCAGAGAAAACCTGATTTACAAGTCCTCGAGTACGAATTTCGAGCTGTCGTACTTTTTTTAGGAGTTCTTTTGCTTCCATACGCTTCTGCGGTTTTGACGTTGTTGATGCACGCTTTTATGGCACTTCGATTGCGTTTAATATTTCCGAAACGATAGTCTCAGAAGTAATATCTTCCGCTTCTGCTTCGTATGTTACTGCAATTCGATGCCTGAGAACATCGGGACAGAGGGCGCGAACATCTTCTGGAATAACATATCCGCGCCGTTTGATGAATGCATGAGCTTTTGCTGCAAGCGCTAAATTGATCGTTGCACGCGGAGAAGCGCCATAGTTAATGAGCGAGGAAAGTTTTTCTAACTTATACGCCTTTGGCTCGCGCGTGGCAAACACGATGTCCAGAATGTATCTTTCGATTTTTTCATCGATATACACCTGTTGAACAGCGTTTCGCGCAGCAAGAATATCTTTTGTATGAATCACGGGCTTTACAGAAATGTCGTTGCCCTGAATGTTCTGTCGCATAATAGCAAGTTCTTCTTCCCGCGTCGGATATCCGATTTTTACCTTGAGCATAAACCTATCAACCTGCGCTTCAGGAAGTGGATAAGTGCCTTCCTGTTCAATTGGATTTTGCGTTGCAAGCACAAGGAACGGCTCTTCGAGCTTATAAGTTTCTTCGCCGATTGTTACCTGTCGTTCCTGCATTGCTTCGAGCAGCGCGCTCTGAACCTTTGCAGGAGCGCGGTTGATTTCATCGGCAAGGATAAAGTTTGCAAAGATAGGTCCTTTCCGTGTAAAGAATTTTCCATCTTTTTGGTTGTAAATCATTGTTCCAACGAGATCGGCAGGCAAGAGGTCTGGCGTGAATTGAATTCGCTGAAACTTTGCCTGAATAGCGGAAGCAAGCGTTTTAATTGCGAGCGTTTTCGCAAGTCCTGGAACGCCCTCGAGCAAAATGTGGCCGTTACAAAGCAAGCCGATGAGGAGTCGTTCTACCATATTTTTTTGACCGACGATGACTTTACTTACTTCAGAAGTGAGCGAGTCGACGAATGCGCTTTCTTTTTGAATCATTTCATTGATTGATTTAATATCCACTGATTTCTCCTTATGTAAATTTTGAAACTTACAACCACATTGACTGACGAAGGTTGAATTCTATCAGTTCCCTGCCTTCAATAAATTTCGAGCCACTCAACAAATTCATTTCGAACTTGCATTGCGGCTCGCATTAAAAGCAATGATAAAGTAAGAAGAATTCGCTGTTGAATCAATGAAAGGCGAGAAACTTTAATTCCCAACGATGCCGTCAATTTGAGAAATGTGCATTTTGCATTTCACTGAATCCGTTCTTATATTGAAACAGCCCATAGGCAGAGATTCTTAACTCTGAGTAATGGGCTTTTTCATCAGAGAAGTTGGGCACGTGGCGAAACTGGCAGACGCGCTAGCCTTAGGAGCTAGTGAGGCAACTCATGGGGGTTCAACTCCCCCCGTGCCCACATTGCTTTGAGTAAGATTTTTCTAAACAATTATTGTAAGGAATAAAACGTGGAAGTAGATATAAAAGAACTCTCAACTGTTTCCCATGAAGTCGAAATTACTGCTACGGCTGAAGAACTAAAACCGCACTTCGATAAAGCGTATAATGATTATCGGAAGAAGATAGAAATTCGTGGTTTTCGGAAAGGTCATGCCCCTCTTGACCTAATAAAGAAATTGTATGGCGATTTAATTGAACATGATTCACTAGAAGATATTGCTGGGGAATTCTATCGTCAAACAGTCAAAGAAAAGGAACTTAAGCCCATCGGTGAACCTGAACTTGTGGATATGAACTATGAACCCGGAAAGGAATTTAAATTCAAAATCCGTTATGACGTTCGTCCAGCTATTACACTTCAAAATTATAAAGGCATTACAATTACAAAACCTGTTCACACAGTAACCGATGCTGAAGTTGAGGACGAAATTCTGCACCTACGACGTGAAAAAGCGACAATGGTTCCGGTCGATAAGGTTACTGATCCAGAGCATATTGTTACTGTTGATGTTCAAGAACTTGACGAGAGCGGCGCTCCAATTATCGGTAGAAAGGACACGAATATTCGACTATACCTTGCCGATGAACGCCTTTCGCCAGAATACAAAGAGCATTTGAAAGACGCTGTCGTTGGGGGAGCGTACCCTATTAAGTTTGAACTCAATCGTGATGGACAGCCGTACGTCGAAGTAAATGAATTAACGGTAACGAAGATCGAGAAAGTTCAACTTCCAGAGCTTGATGATAAGTTTGCCGAAGAAATTTCCAATGGCGAATTTCATACTGTAGAAGAATTGCGTCAGGATGTGAAAAAGAAATTAGCAAATTACTGGAAAGAGCAAAGCGAACGGCGTGTAAAGAATGATCTCATTAACGAGTTACTTCGCATTCATGATTTTCAGGCGCCAGAATCGCTGATTCGTTCAGTACTAAATCAGTTATTAGAAGAAATGAAGAACGAATATCCTGGCAAGAAATTGCCTGATGATTTCGATACAGAAGCATTCTATGAACGAAACAGAGCTTATGCAATTGCACAATCGAAATGGGCTCTCCTGCGCGAAGAACTTCTCAAAGCAGAAAATATCACCGTAACTGATGAAGAACTTGAGAAATATGCAGTGGTAGACGCTGAACGCATGAAAATTCCAAAAGAACGCATCATTCAATACTATAAATCATCAGAGCAAATTCTGGATAGGTTTATGGGAGAAAAGTTGATGAAAACCCTATTAGACTCTGCTGTGATAAAAGAGGTACCAGAAGAGCAGTTAAAACCAGCTATTATTGAAGGAGATAAAAAATAGAATGAAAACGCCAATCATTACAGATCAGTTAGTTCCAATCGTTGTTGAACAGACAGGACGAGGCGAACGCTCGTTCGATATTTTTTCGAGACTTTTGAAGGAACGAATTGTTTTTTTAGGACTTCCGATTGATGATACAATCGCCAGTCTTGTTATTGCACAGCTTTTATTTCTTGAATCCGAGGATCCGGATAAGGATATTCACCTTTACATTAACAGTCCTGGTGGAAGTGTGTCTGCCGGACTTGCCATTTATGATACGATGCAGTATATTCGACCAGACGTATCGACCATCTGTATCGGAATGGCGGCAAGTATGGCGGCTGTTCTCTTAGCAGGCGGCGCAAAAGGAAAACGGACTGCATTGCCGAACTCAAAAATTATGATTCATCAACCTTGGGGCGGCGTGCAGGGAACAGCTTCGGATATCAGTATTCAAGCGGAAGAAATTTTGAAAACGAAGAAGAAGATCAACGAAATTCTGGCGTCCCATACTGGCAGATCGCTCGAACAGATTGAAAAAGATACTGATAGAGATTACTATCTTTCAGCGAGCGAAGCAAAAGAGTATGGATTGATTGATAACGTTTTGATAAAACGAGCTTCTGAGACAAAGAAATAATTGACTGAACGACAGGAGAAAAACAATGAGCCAGAGAACGCGTTCATCAGATAAAATTGCATGCTCCTTCTGTGGGCGTACGCCTGAAGAAGTCAATAGTATCATCGCCGGACCGGATGTGTACATTTGCGACCTTTGCGTAGCCAGTTCCGTTGAGATTATTAAAAACAATATGGCTGCGATCAATGCGCGAAAACTTGGCGTGCGGCGTGCTCTAACGCCTGTAGATATTAAGAATGCTCTCGATGAATTTGTGATCGGACAGGAATTTGCAAAGCGTACGCTGTCTGTGGCAGTCTATAATCACTACAAGCGCATCGAGAACAACGAAATGATGGCGTCGCTCGATGACGTTGAAATTGAAAAGAGCAATATTTTGCTCATTGGTCCAACAGGCACGGGAAAAACTTTGCTTGCCCAAACGCTCGCGAAAATTCTCGATGTGCCGTTTGCCATCGCCGATGCAACAACATTGACAGAAGCGGGATATGTTGGCGACGATGTCGAAACGATTCTTGTTTACCTTCTTCAAAACGCCGACTACAACGTCGAGAAAGCTGAGCGTGGTATTGTGTACATCGATGAGATCGATAAAATTGCACGCAAGAGCGATAGTGCTTCTATTACACGAGATGTTTCTGGCGAAGGAGTTCAGCAGGCTCTTCTAAAAATTCTGGAAGGCACCATCGCCGGCGTTCCGCCAAAAGGCGGAAGAAAACATCCAGAGCAAAGTCTTATTAGCATCAACACAAAAAATATATTGTTTATATGCGGTGGAGCATTCGATGGCTTGGAGCGAATTATTGAACATCGCATCAGTCAAAATCCAATGGGATTTGGAGCGGATGTACACGGGAAGAAGAATAAGTCGCGTGAAAAACTGTTCACGCAGGTTGAACCTGACGATTTGCTGAAGTTTGGTCTTATCCCGGAATTTGTTGGACGTCTTCCAGTCGTTGCCACGCTCGATCCTCTTGATGATACAGCGTTGCTCAATATTTTGACACAGCCGCGCAATGCTATTGTTAAGCAATATCAAAAGCTCTTTGCGCTGGAAGGCGTTGAATTGGAATTTGAAGAAACGGCTCTCAAAATGGTTGTTGATAAAGCAATGGAGCGAGGAACAGGCGCGAGAGCTCTACGGTCGATTATTGAGTCAGTAATGCTCGATGTAATGTACAGCCTCCCTTCGCGTAACAATGTATCGAAGTGCATTATCACGAAAGATACCATTGCCAAAGCGAAGGAACCGATTTTCCTCTACGAGGAACGAAAATCTGCATAGCAGTAAATCATTCTTGATTGTATTCTCACGTGAAATGATCAACCCACAGGTTCACCTGTGGGTTGTAACTCACAGAAGTATTTGCCTGAACTTTTATCCCAATTTATGCATTAGAAATCTTTGAAGGTTGTTGCCTCGATACGCCTTACGGTTACTCGGCAACCGATTCCCTCACGATGGCTGAGGTGGATGCCAATCCGTATCGAAGCCACCGCAAAGCATCCTGTAACCCACGGGTTCACCCGTGGGAAGGACTTGCATGAGAAAAATGGGAGAACAATCTTTTGGATTGTAAGATGCTTAGCCTATCGGAACAATATCCCAACCGTTACGTGGTGCAGCCCGCCAATGCTTCCGTAAGAATTGTAAGCGTAATCGATAACGTAATCTTTGATAGTGAGTCCACCGCCAAACGCAAAGCCTGCAAATTCAGTTTTAGAAATCAAGCGAAGGTCTTTCCGTTGTTCATTGTTGTAGCCTGCGCGAAGTCGTAGCGACTGACTCATATGAAATTCAACTCCAAATGTAAATGAGTCGAAGCGGTTAAGAAAATTATCGGTAGATTCGTTGAGCCTATGGAAAGCGAAATTGATATCCGCAGGCAAATGCTCGGGTCGGAGCGTAAGCCCAATAGACACATCGGTCGGTAGAGACTCATTTGTGCCGTTGTAATTTGACAGTTGCTTTCCGAGGTGGAGAACGCTTGCCCCAAGAGTCAAATTTTTCGAAGGAATGGAGTATGTAATGCCGCATCCAGCGGAAAGCGCAGAAGAGGAATACTCCGCAATGGATGAGTGAATGTATTCAATGTTTACGCCGGCAGTAAAATTTTCAGCGAATGTTCTTCCTGCTCCAGCGACAATTGCTATATCTGATGCGCCAAATGTTCCAATCACATAATCTGAAGCGTCAGTTCTATCGAATGAGCCGTAGTTGAAATAAAGAACCCCAATGCCAACCGTTCCAATTGTTTCGACCGGTTTAGCGTATGTGGCGCTACCGGAGTAAATTCCGGCAAGATGCTTGAAGTAGCCAACGGAAAGCTGAGGATAAGGGATGGTAACTAACGATGCAGGATTATAGAAAAGTACGTTCGGATCACTACTCGTTGTAATGTAACTGCCGTTCAGCGCTGCCGCCCGCGCCCCAACATCGGTACGAAGAAAATCATACACAGCATTTTGTGAGAATGAATACGAATAGAATCCTGCTATGCAAAGGAGTAAATACAAAAACTTTTTCATACAGCTTCAAAATATCGAATATGTTTTTGAAGTGCAATAATTTCTTTGTGGGAAGGAATGAAATTCAAAAAAAATTGTTACATTAGGAAAAAGGATTACCTATGAAATTGCAACGAGAGATCATTCAACAAGCGCCGAAAGTATTGCTCCATGACCACCTTGACGGCGGCGTTCGACCTCAAACAATTATCGAGTTAGCAAAGGATGTCCACTATACAAAACTACCGACTACCGATCCTGGCGAGCTTGCTGAGTGGTTCCATCGTGGGGCAAAGCGTGGAAGTCTGCCGTTATTCCTCGAAGGATTCGAACATACCTGTGGAGTGCTGCAACGGAAGAGGCCCTCGAACGCGTTGCGTATGAGATGTTAGAAGATATGAAGAAGGACGGCGTTGTCTATGTCGAAACTCGGTTTGCGCCAATTCTCCATACAACAAAAGGACTCGATCGCCCTAAAGTCGTGATGTCGGTGTTAAAAGGATTAGAGCAGGGAAGAAAAGATTTTGGCGTGCAATATGGAGTAATTCTTTGTGCGATGCGAAATATGGAACCTGCTCTATCGCAGGAAATTGCAGAGCTTGCAGTTGATTTTAGACAGCGCGGAGTTGTTGGTTTTGACCTCGCGGGCGAAGAAGGCGGTTATCCACCAAAGAAACATATCGATGCCTTTGAGTACATTCAGAGGGAAAATTTTAATATTACCATTCACGCTGGCGAAGCGTTCGGCAAAGAGTCGATCTGGCAGGCGATTCAATGGTGCGGCGCTCATCGTATCGGACATGCAACTCGCTTAATTGAAGATATTAATGTGAAAGATGGCGAGGTGGTGAGTATGGGAACCCTTGCGCAATACGTGCTCGACAAACGCATTCCTCTTGAAATTTGTCTTACGAGCAACGTTCACACCGGCGCAGTGCCAAGCATTGAAGAGCATCCATTCGGAATATACTATCAGCAGAAATTCAGAGTAACATTGAAC
>ENA-UOYA01004390-UOYA01004390.1-activated-sludge-metagenome-genome-assembly--contig:-NODE-4390-length-11873-cov-8.497208_pt1 | contig 11873 bp, 11 predicted proteins | sample MGYA00238163_ERZ764804 | MGnify/ENA primary metagenome ERZ764804 (study PRJEB28919, sample SAMN05720223) | activated sludge metagenome | isolation source: Anaerobic digester | place: Hong Kong...
AAGCACAAATAGTGCTTTGTTTTCTCATATTCCTCAATAGCTCAGTCGGTAGAGCGAACGTAATCAATTTACAACGTGAAATATCTCAGAAAATTACAAAGTCAATTTTGCAAAATACTTGCAGATTTGGAAATATATTCCTCCTTAGCTCAGTCGGTAGAGCATGCGGCTGTTAACCGCAGGGTCGCTGGTTTCAATTAGCGATACAGTTTCGAGTTTAGTTAGCGAAACAAATTTTACCGAGCAGAGCGGTTGATAAAAATTTAATAGTAAAAATATTCCTTCTTAGCTCAGTCGGTAGAGCATGCGGCTGTTAACCGCAGGGTCGTTGGTTCGAGTCCAACAGAGGGAGCCAATCACGCATAATCCGAACACATCTTTAGTAACGAATGTGTTCGGATTTATTGTTTATATTTGATATTTATACTTACCGCCCATAGCCAAATGACCATGGGCGGTATTTAATATTTTCGTAACCGTCAAACCACCCACACCTACCACTATTAAAAAATCTATGATAAGATAATAGTTGGAGGTGATTGCAATGACAGCCCAAGATAAATGGGAAAAAATGATCAGACAGTTTAGGAAAAGCGGAAAAGTCAGCGTACCCGTCAAACCCACCCCACCTGCATTTACAATGTGATTTGGTAAAATCAAAAAGAAATATGACAGCTTGATGATTACAAATTGAGGTCATGTTTAGGATGGATATTTGCATACAGCACTTCGCAGAATGTTTGAAGTCAGCGATAAAAGATTGCAGACAATCCTTGTTGAAGCACGAACAGAAATCTATAATGAAGTTAAAAAACTTGGAGGAAAAGTAACTGTAGAGCATGGAGTTGGGTTAACTCGGGCGAAAGATTTGTGTCGAGTACAAATCATAATAAATTTAAACTTATGAAATTAATAAAGACCGCCATGGGATTCTACAACATCATGATTCCTGGAAAAATATTTGTTTAATTTCTTAAACCCCAGGGATATAGCACTTTATGGATGATTTTATCTATCATTCATTGTATCCATCAAGAAAATTAAATTCTTTTCCACCTTTTTTATAACCGATTACAGTATCCAGATTTATATTGCTTACGCTGTTAAATATATTTTTATCAATCATACTGTTTGTCTGACGGAATTTTTTGATAAGAGCTTTCATTTCCTGCCGCTTTGAACCTCCGCCGCCATTATCACACATTGTACAGTTTTCCGTGAATCGGCAGGCACATTGAATGAATTGCAGGTCATTGTAGTTTTTCCATGCAAGAATGTCGGTTTCTTTAACAAAATACATCGGGCGGATAAGCTCCATTCCTTTAAAATTAGTGCTGTGAAGCTTAGGCATCATGGTCTGAATCTGCCCACTGTAAAGCATACTCATCAGAATTGTTTCAATCACATCGTCGAAATGATGGCCAAGCGCAATTTTGTTACATCCCAGCTCCTGAGCATTCTTATAAAGATAGCCCCTGCGCATTCTTGCACAAAGATAGCAGGGGCTTTTTTCAATATCAGCCACTATGTCAAATATTTTTGTTTCAAATATCTGTATTGGAACATTCAAAAGCTCTGCATTATTAATAATAGCTTGTCTGTTTATAGGATTATAGCCAGGGTCCATTACAAGAAACACAAGCTCAAAGCGGAATTTCCCATGGCGCTGAAGCTCCTGCATACATTTAGCCATCAGCATAGAATCTTTGCCGCCGGAAATACATACGGCAATACGGTCGTTTTCTTTAATAAGCTGATATTCCTTAATTCCCCTGACAAATTGACACCATATGTTTTTGTGATACTTTTTTATAATGCTTCGTTCAATTTCCTGATAGCGTTCCATTTAATCCTCCAAAAGTTTATTTCTTTGTCAAGGCTTTATAGCATAAATCGAATATGTTCAAAAATTTATTTATCTCTTCATATTCAGTAAGATGACTAAGGCTGATTCTCCATGAGGACAGTGCATTTTTCTTGTCACCTGTTATCGCATAAACTGCCCTTGACGGAGTATTTTGAATTGAACAGGCGGATTTTATAGAAATACATATGTCATATTGCTCAAGAGCAGCCTTCAAATCTTTTGCCTTTACTCCGTTAACGCTCAGATTAAGAATAAATGGAGAAGACTTTTCTGTGCTATTTAGTCTTACAAGCGGATAAGCGGACAGCTTTTGTTTTAGGTAACAGTTTAGCTCTGTCACATATTTTAATCTTTCCTGCATATTTTCAAAGCTTATACTAACAGCCTTTTCAAGAGCCACTGCATGAGAAAGTGCAGGAGTTCCGCTGCGAAATACCGTTGTTCCTGTACCGCCGTGTATTAATGGTGTAAGAGAAGTGGTAATCTTTTTTATAAGCACGCCTGAACCATTCAGCCCATAAAATTTATGCGGAGTGAAGGTAATACAGTCCCCACAGCAGAAATCCACAGGAATTTTCCCAACCGCCTGTGTGGCATCAGTATGAAGACGGCAATTCGGATAATTCGCAAGAATATCTGATATTTCCTTTATAGGCTGAATAATTCCAAGCTCGCTGTCAACGGTGCAAACAGATACAAGTATAGTATCACTTCTAATCAGCTCTTTTAAATGAGCCAAGTCAACCTGACCTTGTGGATTAATTTCAATAAGGTCAATTTCATACCCTTGCTCCTGAAGAAAAGTCAGACTCCCGCTTATTGACGGATGCTCCAAACAAGTGGAAATAATATGCTTTCCAAAAGCTCTGTATGAATGAGCAATTCCCTTTATTGCAAGATTATTTGCTTCACTTGCACCTGATGTGTAAATAACTTCTTCTTTCAATACATGCAGATGTTCAGCAAGAGCAGAAGTAGTTTTATCAAGCCTATCATGTGCGGATCTTCCAAGTGGATGCGAAGAATTCGGGTTTGCAGTGAAACTCAGCTCAGTATTCATAAAATAATCAAGAACATTTTTATCAGCGGGTGTATTTGCCGCATAGTCCAGATATATCATAACTTCCTCTTTTCCTTATATCCTATTAATTAAGTATAATTAGTATTTGTGATTTGTCAAGCAACAGAATGAATTCATACTGTATATATAGTAATAATGCCACAATGCATACTATACCTATAGGAATATTTTAAACATATATACAAAAGTTTTTTCTCATGTTAAAAAAGTCTTGACTTTAACAGCGGGAAAGAATATAATAAATACATAGTTAAAACATATCATACATATATGTTAAATTTAAAGAGTGGCAGGTGAGCAGTTTGTTATCAAAAATAATGCATAAACGATGTTATAATTCTTATTCATCAAAAAAATAATGGATAAGGGTGGTATACATGAGTTTAGATAAAAATTCTCTTCTTATACACGGAGGAATAGACGGCGATAAAAGAACTGGTGCAGTAAATGTCCCCATTTATCAGACCGCTACATATAAACAGATAAGACTTGGTGAGCATACAGGCTATGAATATACAAGGACAGGAAACCCGACAAGAGAGGCTCTTGAAAGACTTATTGCTGATCTTGAACACGGAAATTTCGGATTTGCATTTGCTTCGGGAATGGCAGCAACGACCGCAGTTCTAAGTCTTTTCAAATCAGGCGACAGGATTATAATATCAAGCAATGTATACGGCGGAACATTCAGAGTGCTTGATAAGATTTTCAGTAATTTTGGTATTACATATGAAATTGCTGACACAACAGATCTGGCGCTTCTTGATAAAAGTATAACAACTGACGTAAAGGCGGTTTTTATTGAAAGTCCTGCAAATCCTCTTCTTACAGTGACAGATATTCATGCTGTATCTGAAATAACAAAAAAGCACAATATACTTCTCATAGTTGACAACACGTTTATGACGCCTTATCTGCAAAGACCTCTTGAACTTGGTGCTGATATAGTTGTTCACAGTGCAACGAAATATTTAGGCGGACACCGTGATCTTGTTGCAGGGCTTGCGGCTGTAAAGGATAAAAATCTTGCAGAAAAACTTTATTTTATACAGAATGCTACAGGAGGAGTTCTCCCGCCGTTTGATTCATTCCTGCTTATAAGGGGAATTAAAACTCTTTCAGTGCGAATGGATAGACATATCAGCAATGCGGAGGCTGCTGCAAAATATCTTAAAACCAACCCTGCCGTAAAGGAAGTATACTATCCGGGACTTGAAGATAATCCGGGTTATGAAATACAGAAAAAGCAGGCGGACGGTGCGGGAGGAATGATTTCATTTGAGCTTGCTGACGGATACAGTCCAGCAAAATTCTTTGACGGATTAAAGCTTATAGCACTCGCTGAAAGCCTTGGGGGAGTTGAATCGCTTGCCTGCCATCCGTCAACAATGACACATGCTTCAATTCCGCAGGAAATCAGAGAAAAAGTCGGAATAACCGAAAACCTTATCCGTATTTCAATAGGAATTGAAAGTGAAAAGGATATTATAGACGACCTTGAAAACGCTTTGCGTTTCAGCAGAGAGGATTAGGCTTATGGGGATGTATTACAACAGTATTCATGAACTTATCGGAAATACACCTATATTGAAACTCAATCATCTTGGCGCAAAAAAAGATGTTGAAATATTTGCGAAGCTTGAGCTTTGGAACCCAGGAGGAAGCGTCAAGGACAGAATTGGTACTTACATGATAAAGGACGCTGAGGATAAGGGGCTTCTTAAATACGGCGGAACAATAATTGAAGCAACAGCAGGAAACACAGGGCTTGGAATTGCCGTTGCTGCACTTAATAAAGGCTACAGGGTTATATTTGTTGTTCCGACAAAGTTTTCCGCTGAAAAGCAGACACTTATGAAAGCTCTTGGGGCGGAAATTATAAACACCCCCAGAGAGGGCGGAATGCTTGGAGCAGCACAAAAGGCAGAGGAACTGCTGAAAACAATTCCCGATTCTGTTACGCTTAAACAGTTTGATAATATGAGCAACCCTCTTGCACACTACGAAACAACAGGACCTGAAATATACAGTCAGCTTGACGGAAATATTGACTATCTTGTTGCAGGGGCAGGAAGCGGAGGAACTTTCACAGGTATTGTCAAATATCTGAAAGAACACAACCCCCAGATTAAAGGAATTCTTGCAGACCCAGTCGGTTCGACAATCGGCGGAGGAGAACATTCCGATTATGACATTGAGGGAATAGGCAATGATTTTATAGCAAAGACAATGGATATAAACCTTGTTGATGATGTTATAAAAATAAACGATAAAGAAGCACTTGATACAGTTAAGCTTCTTGCGGCAAAAGAGGGAATAATTGCAGGCTCATCTTCCGGAGCAGCACTTGCAGCAGCGTTAAAGCTAGCTGAAAAAATTGACAAAGGAAGAATAGTTACTGTTTTCCCTGACAGGGGCGACAGATATTTCAGTAAAAATATTTTAGGGGAGTAAGAAAATGATGTGCTGCTGTATGTATAAAATGGGGATGTCAAAATTGAATAACATGCACTAGCTTGAGCTTATTCTGCAGTAACAACAGCAGAACAGCAGTCAGGTTAGAGCCTGACTGCTGTTTTTTATATCCAAATGAATGGAGGAAAATCAATATGAAAACGCTGTATACAAATATCAACAGAAACGGCAGGGTAACGGCCGCAATGATTACAAGAATCGGAGCAAAACGAATGTGTATTCAGCAAAGCTGTATTGTTATAAAATGCTGTATGCCTTAAAGGAATGATTGGATGAATAAATTTATCGAAATACATGACCTTTATAAGACATTTTACGGGAAGAAAGATAAAGATAGTGTAGAAGTTTTAAAAGGAATTAATCTTGAAATAGAGAAAGGCGATATTTTCGGGATTGTCGGTTTCAGCGGAGCAGGGAAATCAACTCTTGTCCGATGCATTAACCGCCTTGAAGAGCCTGACAGCGGTGTAATAACAATCGGCGGAACAGAAATAACTGCACTTAAAAAGAAAGAACTTGAAAAGCAGAGAAGAAAAATAGGAATGATTTTTCAGACTTTCAATCTTTTTGAATCCCAGACGGTTTTTCAGAATATTGCATATCCGCTTCAGATTTCAGGTGTTAAAAAGCAAAAGATAAAAGAGAGAACAGAGGAAATTCTTGAACTGGTTGGGCTTACAGATAAAAGAAATGCCTATCCGGGACAGCTTTCAGGAGGACAAAAGCAGAGAGTTGGCATAGCAAGAGCGCTTGCAAACAACCCCGATGTGCTGTTAAGCGATGAGGCAACAAGCGCACTTGACCCACAGACGACATTATCCATTCTTGAGCTTTTGAAAGATATAAACAAAAAGCTTGGGATAACAATTCTGCTGATTACGCATGAGCTTGAGGTAATAAAATATGCCTGCACAAATATGGCTATCCTTGAGGACGGAGCAATAACAGACAGAGGAAGCGTCCGTGATGTGTTCATGAAGCCGACCTGTCAGACAGGAAAAATATTTCTTGAGGTGTATTCGGAATTCCAGAAAACGGAATGGTCGGGAGGTGCGGGAATATGAGCCTTAGAAACCACAGTTTCTGGGAAGTTTTACAGTCAGCTTTCACACAAAAAGTATGGGATACGCTCTGGCCGGCAATATGGGATACACTTTATATGGTTGCAGTTACTGCTGTTATTACACTGATTTTTGGAATAGCGCTCGGACTTTTTCTTGTGCTTACAAGTGATGATGGACTTTATCCGTTAATTGCTTTCAACAGAACACTCGGCGGAATAATAAATGCACTCCGCTCGCTTCCCCAGATAATCATGATTATAGTAATGCTCCCTGTTGCAAGACTTCTCGTCGGGCAGGCATACGGAGTAAACGCTTGTATCATAGCACTTGCAGCAAGCTGTATACCGATGTTTGCGAGGCTTGTTGAAAGCAGTCTACTTGAAATACCGAAAGGTAAAATTGAAGCAGCAAAAGCGATGGGAAGTGATAATTTCCGAATACTTTTCAGGGTTATGATACCTGAATCGCTTCCGTCGCTTATAAGGGCATTCACCGTTGCCCTGATTGCAATAATTTCAATGACTGCCCTTGCTGGAAATTTCGGCGCCGGCGGAATAGGTGACATAGCAGTTCGCTTCGGATTCCAGAGATTTCAGCATGATGTGCTTTTTGCAACGGTATTTGTACTTATAATAGTAGTTCAGTTTGTTCAGCTTACAGGAGACTTATTTTCAAAGCTGCTGCTTAAAAAGTGGCACTTAATTTAATTTTAAAAAATGAGGAGAAATATATTATGAAAAAGAAGTTTTTATCAATATTATCACTGGTATTAATTTTAACAGGAATTTTTACAGGCTGCGCAAATAACAAAACCGATAGTTTGTTAACAGCCGAAACAACGGCTAAGGTGGTGGAAACAACTTCGGCGACAACGAAAACAAAGCTTATCGGTCTTGCTGACCTTGTTCCGCACAGTGAGCTTATTGAATTCATCAAGCCTCAGCTTGAAGCACAGGGGATTGAAATTGAACTTGTCGGAACTGCTGCTGATGCAACATGGAACGAAAAGCTTGATGTCGGAGATGTTGATTTCAACTTCTTTCAGCACCTGCCTTACCTTGAGGAATATAACGAAACTAACGGAACAAACCTTGTAAGCGCAGGTTATATCCACGTTGAGCCTATTGCCGCTTATTCCGAAAAGTATACAAAGGTTGAAGAAATTCCTGAAAACGCAACAGTAGTAGTTCCGAACGATGCGACAAATGAATACAGAGCGCTCCGAATTCTTGAAATTGCAGGCTTTATAAAGCTTAATCCTGACCTTCCTGAGCTTAAAGCTTCTGTAAGCGATATCGTCGAATATATCAAGCCCATTAAGATTACTGAAATAGATTCAGCTCAGATTATCGGTCTTGCTAAGGACTTTGATGTATATATCGTTAATACAAACAAGGCAATTGAAGCAGGGATTGACACATCAAAATTCCTTTTCAAAGAGGGCGAGGATTCACCATATGCAAATATTATAGCAGTAAAGGCTGAAAAAGCAAACGACCCGGCAATACAGGCACTTGTAAAGGCACTCCAGTCCGATGAAACAAGAAAATTCATCGAGGATAAATATAACGGGGCAGTTATTCCGGCAAAAATTGATTAATAAACAAGAGGAGAAATAATCATGGCAAAAAAGCTAAAGCAGATTGCAATCTACGGAAAAGGCGGTATCGGCAAGTCCACCACCACATCAAACATAAGCGCGGCTCTTTCGGATATGGGCTATAAGGTAATGCAGTTCGGATGTGATCCGAAAGCGGATTCAACAAATACACTTCGTGACGGAACCTACATACCGACTGTTCTCGACCTTTTGAGAGAGAAGAAAACAGTTGACGCACATGAAACTATTTTTACGGGCTATAATGGGATTTACTGTGTCGAAGCCGGGGGACCAGCCCCCGGTGTAGGCTGTGCAGGCCGAGGAATTACTACAGCTGTCCAGCTTCTGAAACAGCAGAAGGTATTTGAAGAGCTTGACCTTGACTATGTTATCTATGATGTACTTGGAGATGTTGTCTGCGGAGGATTTGCCGTGCCGATAAGAGAGGGAATTGCTGAACATGTTTTCACAGTTTCATCTGCTGACTTCATGGCAATTTATGCGGCAAACAATCTTTTCAAGGGTATACAGAAGTATTCAAATGCAGGCGGAGCATTGCTTGGTGGTGTAATTGCTAACTCTGTTACAAATCCGTTTCAGAAAGAAATTATTGATGATTTTGTAGCAAAAACACATACACAGGTTATGGAGTATGTTCCTCGTTCAATTACGGTTACTCAAAGTGAGCTTTCGGGAAGAACAACTATTGAGGCTCAGCCGAATTCAGAGCAGGCGAAGATTTACAGAAATCTTGCAAAGCGGATTGATGAACATACTCAGTCAACAGTTCCTGCTCCCCTTGATTCACAGCAGTTAAAGGAATGGGCGGCATACTGGGCAGATCAGCTTATTGCTATTGAAACTGGTGAAATAAGAGATCAGGGCGCAAAAATCTGATGAAACGGAGAAAAGCTAATGAGTGATATTAATTTAAAAGCTCCCGAAGTGCAGGTTCGTGAAATAAGGCTGAATTCAATAACTGGCTTTCAGGGTACAGCAAAGGAACTTGTCAGCGGCTGTTCCGGCTGCGGACTTAAAGATAAGGTGCGGTCATTCAGTCAGTGCCTTGGCTGTTCAACCTCCTTTGCAGCCTGTACAACCGTACTTATTCAGGACGCGGCAGTAATAAGCCACGGTCCTGTCGGATGCTCCTCATGTCTGCATGAATTTGCTTTTACATACAGAGTTAATTCTGAACTGAGAGAGATAAAAAATCCCACACAGCGCAAAATTTTTTCAACCAATCTTGAGGAACGTGACACTATCTACGGAGGAAACGAAAAGCTTGCCGATGCAATCAGGGAGGTTTATGAAAGAACTCACCCTAATGCGATTTTTGTTATAACTACCTGTGCATCGGGAATTATCGGAGATGATGTCGAGGGAATTACCAATGAAGCGGAAGAAGAGCTTGGAGTACCCGTAGCCGCAATTTTCTGCGAGGGCTTCCGTTCGAGAATATGGACATCAGGCTTTGACGCAGGATATCACGGAATAGCAAGAAAGCTTATAAAACCTCCTGTCCAGAAAAGAAACATTATAAATGTTATAAATTTCTGGGGAACGGATATTTTCACAGAGTGGCTTGGAGAATTTGGATATAAGCCGAATTATCTGACTCCATATTCAACCGTTGATGCCATTGCTCATTCTTCTGAAGCAACAGCAACAATTCAGGCTTGTGCAACTTTAGGCTCATATCTTGGTGCGGCACTTGAAAAAGACTTCGGAGTAAAAGAAATAAGAACCTCCCCTCCATACGGAATTGCACAGACAGACAGATGGTTCAGGGAGCTTGGACAGATCCTCGGTAAAGAAAAAGAAGCTGAGGAGTTTATACAAAAAAAGAAAGAGCAGTATCTCCCAAAAATAGAAGAACTTCGTGAAAAGCTCAAAGGGAAAACTGCTTTCGTTACAGCAGGAGCATCACACGGTCATTCGCTCCTTGCAATACTTGGTGAACTCGGTATGAAAGCACAGGGGGCAGCTATTTTCCACCATGACCCTGTATATGACAACGGCGCTCCAGAATCCGATACATTAGGGCATACCGTTAATGATTATGGAGATGTCCCTAATTATAACGTCTGCAATAAACAGGAATTTGAGCTTGTTAATCAGCTTAACCGAATTCGTCCTGACATTCTTCTTGCAAGACACGGCGGAATGACATTATGGGGTGCAAAATTCGGAATACCGTCCCTGCTTATCGGCGACGAGCATTACGGAATGGGTTATGAGGGGCTTGTGAATTACGGCGAACGTATTCTTGAAACCCTTGAAAATAATGAATTTGTAACTAACCTTGCAAAAAACACGGTAAATCCATATTCAAAATGGTGGCTTGAGCAAAAGCCTCATACATTCCTTGGAGGTGACAACTGATGTCAGGAATTATTGAACAGGAGCGCTATACCTGCGCTATCGGCGCATTGCAGTCGGTGGTTGCAATCCCCCGTGCAGTACCGATTCTTCATTCAGGACCGGGCTGTGGAACAATGGTAAACGGCTTTTTTGAACGTGCAAGAGGCTATGCAGGAGGAAACACTTCCCCTTGTACAAATTTCAGCGAAACAGAGGTTGTTTTCGGAGGAACAGACAGGCTCCGCAAAATTATTGAGAATACATATAAGGTTCTTGATACAGATTTGCAGGTTGTTGTAACAGGCTGTACAGCTGATATTGTCGGCGATGACGTTGCATCTGTTGTAAATGAATTTGCGGACGAGGGGAAGCCCATTGTTCATGTTGAAACGGCGGGCTTCAAGTCAAACAATCTTGTTGCACACAGTAATATTGTCAATGCAATAATAGATCAGTATGTTGATAAATTTATTGATGAAAACCCTATACGTTCAGAAAAAAAGTTGGTTAACCTTTTTGCGTCAATACCGTATCAGGATCAGTTCTGGAAAGGCAATCTTCAAGAGTACAAGAGGCTTCTTGAAGGACTGGGACTTGAAGTGAACATTCTTTTCGGCCCTCATTCGGGCGGAGTAAAAGAATGGCAGACTATACCCAAAGCTAATTTCAACATACTTGTATCCCCATGGTATGGCGAACCTATCGTTAAAAATCTTGAAGAGAAATATGGTCAGCCGTATTATCATTTCAGATATCTTCCGATTGGTGCAAATGAAACACTAAAATTCCTTAACGGGGTACTTAAATTTGCAAATGAAAACGGTGCAGAGCTTGATATTGAAAAAGCTCAGCGTTTTATAGGTGAAGAAAATAATGCATATTACGAAGAGATTGATAACCTTGCGACATTTCTGACAGAGTTTCGTTACGGACTTCCTAACCATGTTCACATTCTCCATGATGCAGGATATGTAGTCGGACTTTCAAAGTTTCTCCTGCATGAAGTCGGAATTGTTCCCAAAGAGCAGTTTATTGTTGACAATACACCCGATGAATATATCGAACAGGTTACTGCTGATTTGAAATCAACTTCTGATAAGCGTGAAATTCCAGTATTCTTTAATCCCGACGCTGGAGCGGCTCAGGATATTATAAGAAAGCTTAACAACAAGGGCAGGGGAATTATTCTAGGCAGTGGCTGGGATAAGGAGCTTGCAAAAGAAAAGGATTTTGATTTTCTGTCAATTTCTGTTCCGACACCGTACAGACTTGTCCTTACAACAAACTATGTCGGCTTTACAGGCGGATTAAGAGTTATTGAGGATATTTACGACACCGTGCTTTACTCATACAAGTAAGGAGGAGAAATATGCCGAGAGTAGCGCTGGCAACCACAGACGGAAAATTTATAAATGAACATTT
>ENA-UOYA01004391-UOYA01004391.1-activated-sludge-metagenome-genome-assembly--contig:-NODE-4391-length-11872-cov-3.999831_pt1 | contig 11872 bp, 8 predicted proteins | sample MGYA00238163_ERZ764804 | MGnify/ENA primary metagenome ERZ764804 (study PRJEB28919, sample SAMN05720223) | activated sludge metagenome | isolation source: Anaerobic digester | place: Hong Kong...
GGTCGACGCGGGTCAGGCCCGACACGCGCGCGATGAAGAACAGGCTCGCGAGCACCAGCCCGACCTCGACGGCGACCGTGATGTCGAAGACCACGGTCAGCGCGAACGTCGACAGCATGATCGTCCGGTAGTTGAGCGAGAACCGGCGCAGCCGCGCGAAGGCCGACCAGTCGCCCATGTTCCACGCGACGAACAGCAGGATCGCCGCGAGGCTGGCCATCGGGATGTCGCGCGCGAGCGGCGCGAGCACCAGCACGATCGCCAGCAGCGTCGCCGCGTGGATCATGCCGGCGACCGGCGTGCGCGCGCCGGTCCGCACGTTGGTGACCGTGCGCGCGATGGTGCCGGTCGCCGCGATGCCGCCGAAGAACGGGGCGACCACGTTCGCGACGCCCTGGGCCATCAGTTCCTGGTTCGGGTCGTGGCGGTCGCCGATCATGCCGTCGGCGACCCGCGCGCACAGCAGCGACTCGATCGCGCCGAGCAGCGCGATCGAGATCGTCGGGCCGACCAGGTTCTGGGCGGTCTGCCATTCGAACGCCGGCAGCGCGAACGGCGGCAGGCCCTGCGGGATGCCCCCGAAGCGGGTGCCGATCGTGTCCACCTGCAGCCCGAACACCGACACCGCGACCACGCCGGCCACCAGGACCGCGATCGTGCCGGGCACCCGTGCCATCCAGCGGCGCCAGGTCGCGTGGTTGGGCTTGTACGACTTCGGCCACAGCACCACCACCGCGAGCGACGCGACGCCGAGCCAGAGCGCGCTCCAGTTCACCGTGTGCAGGTGGTCCCAGAGCGCGCCGAGCTGCGAGAAGAAGTTCGCCGGCATCTTGGGGATCGACAGCCCGAGGAAGTCCTTGAGCTGCTGCATCGCGATGATCACCGCGATGCCGCTGGTGAAGCCGGTGACGATCGACACCGGGATGTACCGGATCAGCTGGCCCATCCGCAGCGCGCCCATCCCGAACATCAGCACGCCGGCCATCGCGGTCGCGATCAGCAGGTTGGCGACGCCGTAGCGCTCGACGATCGCGTAGAGCAGCGCGACGAACGCGCCCGCCGGTCCGCCGATCTGCACCTTCGAGCCGCCGAGGGCCGAGATCAGGAAGCCGGCGATGATCGCGGTGAAGATCCCCGCCTCGGGCTTGACGCCGCTGGCGATGCCGAAGGCCATCGCCAGCGGCAGCGCGACCACGCCGACGGTGATGCCCGCGGACAGGTCGGCGGCGAAGTCCTCGCGCCGGTAGCCCTTGGCCGTGTCGAGCAGGCGGGGGCGGAAGACCAGCGGCTTCATGGCGGTGGGCGCTCAGCGCGTGCGGTCGGGCGGCGAGGACGGCGAGGGGGGCGAGGGGGCCGGCGGCGCCAGTGGCCGCGACAGCGTCGTCGGCGGAGGCGTCAGCGGATTGTGCGACGACAGCGCGACCGTGGCATCCGGTTCGAAGCCCAGGTCCTTCCAGAACCCGAGCAGGCGGGGCTGGTCGCTGCGCACGCCGAGCTGCAGCCGGCCGATCCCGGCGGCGCGGGCGGCGGCCTCGACCGCCCCGGCGAGCGGCCGGCCCAGGCCCCGCCCGCGGACCGCGTGCAGCAGGCCCATCCGCTTGATCTCCCAGCTCGGCACCGCGTGCGGCACCGGCACCCAGCGGACCGAGCCCACCGGCGTGTCGTCGAGCCGCAGCACGAACGCGCCGCCGCGCTCGAGCAGCGCGGCGACGTCGGCGACGGTCTCGCGGTACGCCGACGAGTCCGCGGCGACCGTGCCGTGCCAGGCGCGCTGGGTCAGGTCGTGGACGAGCGCGGCGTCCGCGGGCGAGGCCGCGGTCACCGTCGCGCGGCCGGCGGCGCTCATCGCACCTTCATGCCCGGGAGCGCGCCTTCGTGGGGGTCCAGCAGGAACACGCCGCCGCCGTCGTCGGGGAACGACGCGGCCAGCACCATGCCTTCGCTCAGTCCGAACTTCATCCTGCGCGGCGCGAGGTTGGCCACCATCACGGTCAGGCGGCCGGCCAGCTGCTCGGGCGCGTACCACCGGCGGATGCCCGAGAACACCGTCCGCGTGCGGCCCTCGCCGGCGTCCAGCGTGAGCCGCAGCAGCTTGTCGGAGCCCTCGACCGTCTCGGCCGCGACGATCCGGGCGATCCGCAGGTCGAGCTTCGCGAAGTCGTCGATCGAGATCGTGCCCTCGGGAAGGGCCGATGCGGCGTCCGCGGGCCTCTCCACCGCCTTCGCCGCCTTCGCCGCCTTCGCCGCGGCACCGGACGGCCCGTCGCCGCCCGGCTTCGCCGCGCCGCCGGCAGCCCCCCCGGCCGGACCGCCCGGCGCGACGCCGGCCGCCGGCGCCGCCGCCGCGGGCGCCTCGAACAGCGCGTCCAGCTGCTTCGGATCGACCCGCGTCGTCAGGTGCCGGTACGCCTCGATCCGGTGGCCGGCCGGCAGCGGCTGGTCGAGGGCCGCCCAGTCGAGCGAGGGCAGGTTCATGAAGCCGCGGACCTGCTCGGCCATCGCCGGCAGCACCGGCGCGAGCAGCAGCACCAGGTCGCGGAACGCCCGCAGCGCGGTCGAGCAGCAGCGGTGCAGGTCGGCGGCGCGCGCCGGATCCTTCGCCAGCTCCCAGGGCTTCTCGGCGTCGACGTACTGATTGACCGCGTCGGCGAGCTGCATCACCTCGCGGATCGCCTTGCCGAACTCGCGCTGCTCGTACAGCGCCGCGACCGCCTCGGGGCCGGCCCAGGGCTTGGCGAACCCCTCGTGGGCGCCGTGGTCCACCGGCGCGAGCCGGCCGTCGAAGCGCTTGACCAGGAAGCCCGCGCAGCGGCTCGCGATGTTGACCAGCTTGCCGACCAGGTCGGCGTTGACCCGCGCGACGAAGTCCTCGGGGTTGAAGTCGATGTCCTCGACGCGGCCGTTGAGCTTCGCGGCGAGGTAGTAGCGCAGCCACTCGGGGTTCATCCCGAGCTCGAGGTAGCGCAGCGGCGACAGGCCGGTGCCGCGCGACTTGCTCATCTTCTCGCCGGACACGGTGATGAAGCCGTGCACGTTCACGCGGTCCGGCACCTTGTAGCCGGCGAACTTCAGCATCGCCGGCCAGAAGAGGGTGTGGAAGTAGATGATGTCCTTGCCGATGAAGTGGACCTGCTCGAGGTCCGCGTCCGGCGCGACGAAGGTCGCGAAGTCCAGGCCGCGCTTCGCGCAGTTCGCCTTCAGCGACGCGAGGTAGCCGATCGGCGCGTCGAGCCACACGTAGAAGTACTTGCCCGGCGCGTCGGGGATCGGGATGCCGAAGTACGGCGCGTCGCGCGAGATGTCCCAGTCGGCGAGCCCGCCGCTCCTCGAGCCGTCCGCGGCGGTCGTGCCCTCGAGCCACTCGCGGGCCTTGTTCGCGACCTCCGGCTGCAGCCGCCCGTCGAGCGCCCAGCCCTTCAGGAACTCGACGCAGCGCGGGTCCGACAGCGAGAAGAAGTAGTGCTCCGACTGGCGCAGCACCGGCGTCGCGCCGGTGATCGTCGAGTACGGGTTCTTCAGGTCCGTGGGCGCGTAGACGGCGCCGCAGACCTCGCACGAGTCGCCGTACTGGTCCTTCGCGCCGCACTTCGGGCACTCGCCCTTGATGTAGCGGTCGGGCAGGAACATGCCCTTGACCGGGTCGTAGAACTGCTCGATGGTCCGGGTCGAGATCAGGCCGGCCGCGCGCAGCTTGCGGTAGATGTCCTGGGACAGCTCGACGTTCTCCGGCGAGTCGGTGCTGTGCCAGTGGTCGAACGACACGTGGAAGCCGTCGAGGTAGCGCGGCCGTTCGGCGGCGATCCGCGCGACGAGCTGCTGCGGCGTCACGCCCTCGGCCTCGGCCTTCAGCATGATCGGCGCGCCGTGCGCGTCGTCGGCGCAGACGAAGTGCACCTCGTGCCCCTGCATCCGCTGGAACCGCACCCAGATGTCGGCCTGGATGTACTCCATGATGTGGCCGATGTGGAACGAGCCGTTCGCGTAGGGCAGGGCGGTGGTGACGAAGAAGCGCCGGGGCATGGAGGTCTCGGTGGCCGGGCGTGGCCGGCAAAGACCACGAGTTTAGCGCGGGCACGGCGTCGGCCGACCGCGGCGGCCGTCGGGACATCGCGTTTCGGATAGACTCGGCGCCCGGTCCGCGGCGGGCGTCGCGGCCCCATTCCCTCTCCGCAGCGAACCTGGAGCGAACATGGCCGTCACGGTCGAGCAGGTGGACGCGGCGCTGGCCGGCGTCGTCGACCCCAACACCGGTAAGGACCTCGCGTCGTCGCGATCCGCGCGCAACGTCCGGGTCGACGGTGGCCACGTCAGCGTCGACGTCGAGCTCGGGTATCCCGCGCGCAGCCAGGTGGACGCGATCCGGCGCGCGGTCGTCGACGCGATCCGCGCGATCCCCGGCGTGGACAACGTCAGCGCCAACGTCCACCAGAAGATCGTCGCGCACGCGGCCCAGCGAGGCGTGAAGCTGCTGCCCGGCGTCAAGAACATCATCGCCGTCGCGTCGGGCAAGGGCGGCGTCGGCAAGAGCACCACCGCGGTCAACCTCGCGCTCGCGCTGTCGGCCGAGGGCGCGTCGGTCGGCGTGCTCGACGCGGACATCTACGGCCCGTCGCAGCCGCAGATGCTCGGCATCACCGGCAAGCCGAGGTCGGCCGACGGCAAGACGATCGAGCCGATGGAGGGCCACGGCGTGCAGGCGAGCTCGATCGGCTTCCTGATCGACACCGACACGCCGATGGTCTGGCGCGGCCCGATGGTCACCCAGGCGCTCGAGCAGCTGCTGCGCGAGACCAACTGGCGCGAGCTCGACTACCTGGTGGTCGACCTGCCGCCCGGCACCGGCGACATCCACCTGACGCTGTCGCAGAAGATCCCGGTCACCGGTGCGGTGATCGTCACCACGCCGCAGGACATCGCGCTGCTCGACGCGCGCAAGGGCCTGAAGATGTTCGAGAAGGTCGGCATCCCGATCCTCGGCATCGTCGAGAACATGGCGATCCACGTCTGCACGAACTGCGGCCACGCCGAGCACGTGTTCGGCGCGGGCGGCGGCGAGCGGATGGCGAAGGACTACGGCGTCGAGTACCTCGGTGGCCTGCCGCTCGACATCCGCATCCGCGAGCAGACCGACTCCGGCCGCCCGACGGTGGTCGCCGAGCCCGACGGCGAGATCGCGCGGACCTACGGAGCGATCGCCCGGCGGGTCGCGGTGAAGATCGCCGCCCAGTCGAAGGACATGTCCTCGAAGTTCCCGTCGATCGTCGTGCAGAACACCTGAGCGGGGCTCAGGCCGACCAGGGCAGCGTGCCGCGCGGCGCGCGGATCCGGCCCGCGTCGTGGGCGTCGTAGCCCGGCAGCGCGGCGACCGCGTCGCGCCACGCGGGCGAGGCCAGCGCGGCGACCACGCTGCGCGCCGCGGGGGTCTCGAGCGCCTCCCGGTCCGCGACCAGCAGGTAGTCCTCGACCACCAGCGGCACGAACGCGAGGCCGAGCCCGGCCGCGGCCGCCTGCAGCCCGAATCCGGCGTCCGCCTGTCCCGACGCGACCGCGACCGCGACCGCGACGTGGGTCGGCTCGATCCGCTCGTGGCCCGGCAGCGACTCGGGCGCGACCCCCGCGGCGCGCAGCAGCTCGTCGAGCAGGGCCCGGGTGCCGGTGCCGGGCGCGCGGTTGACGACGCGCAGGCGCCGCAGCTGCCCCAGCGACTGCACGCGGCGCGGGTTGCCGGGCGGCAGCATCAGGCCCTGGGTGCGGCGGGCGACCTGCACCAGCCGGTCGCGCGAGGGCCGCAGCCGCGGCGCGTAGGCGGCGTGCAGCGCCGAGCCGCGACGCGCGAGCTCGGGTCGCGAACAGGGCAGGTGGATGCCGGCGAACGTGCAGCGGCCGGCGCGCAGCGCGGCGAGCGCGTCCGCGCCGTCGCCGGCGCGCAGGTCGAACAGCACCCCGTCCGCGGCCTCGCACAGGCCGCGCAGCCGGGGCAGGGCCGGGTCGTCGGCCGCGACGCAGCCGGCGACCGGCACCGCGCGGTCGAACGCGACGCTGAGCTCGCGGCCGATCTCGGCGGCGAGGTCGTCGATCCGCGGGGCGAGGCGCGCGCGCAGCCTCGCCTCGGCCCACAGCAGCGACTCGGCGAACTCGCTCAGGCGCGCCGCGCGCCCCTTGTCCCAGCGGATCAGCGGGCGCCCGAGCCGCGACTCCTGCGCCTTGAGCCAGCCCCACAGGTGCCGGTAGGACCAGCCGAGCGAACGCGCCGCCGCGGCGATCGAGCCCTCCTGTCGGACGGCGCCGAGCACCTCGAACAGCGGATTGCGCAGCTGCGGCTCGCCCGCGGCGGCGAACGCGTAGCCGAGGGCGACGGAGACGATGTCGGACATGGCGGGCGGAGGCGTGCGACGCGCATTGTCGCAGCGTCCGGCCCCGGAGCCGGGCGCCTCAGCCGGCCCCGGCGACCGCGCAGGCGCTCTCGGCGCCGTCCGCGCCCCCCTCCGGCTTCTTCTGGCGCAGCACCACGCCGTTCTTGACGGCGATCACTTCGGCGAGGATCGACACCGCGATCTCGGCCGGCGTGCGGCTGCCGATGTCCAGGCCGATCGGGCCGTGCAGCCGCGAGATCTCGGCGTCCGACAGGTCGAACAGCTTCAGCCGCTCCTTGCGCTTGGCGGTGTTCGAGCGCGAGCCGAGCGCGCCGACGTAGAAGCACGGCGACTTCAGCGCCTCGAGCAGGACCATGTCGTCGAGCTTCGGATCGTGGGTGACCGCGATCACCGCGGCGTGCGCGTCGAGCTCCAGGCGCAGCACCGCGTCGTCCGGCATCTCCTTCGTGAAGGTGGTGCCGGGCACGTCCCAGGTCAGGTGGTACTCCTCGCGCGGGTCGCAGACGATCACCTCGAAGTCGAGCGCGAGCGCCATGCCGGCGAGCACGCGCGACAGCTGCCCGGCGCCGATCACCAGCATCCGCCAGCGCGGGCCGAACACCTGGCGCATCGAGTCGGCGCCCAGCTCGAAGGGCTCGCCCCGCCGCGCGGACTCGAGCGTCACCGCGCCCGTCCGCAGGTCGAGCCGGCGTCCGACCAGCTCGTGGCGCGCGGTGCGCTCGAGCAGCGCGTCGATCCAGCCGACCTCGACCAGCGGCTCCTGCACCAGCCGCAGCGTGCCGCCGCAGGGCAGCCCGAAGCGCGCGGCCTCGTCCTTCGTGATGCCGTAGACGATCGTCGAGGGCGTGCCGACGCGCTCGCCCTTGCGCACGCGGTCGATCAGGTCGTCCTCGACGCAGCCGCCGGACACGGAGCCGACGACCAGGCCGTCGTCGCGCAGGCACAGCAGCGCGCCGGCGGGGCGGGGCGCCGAGCCCCAGGTCTCGGCGACCGTGACCAGCCACGCGCGCCGCCCCTCGCGCACCCAGTCGCGCGCCTGGCGCAGCACCTGCAGATCGAGACTGTCCATCGAAGCGTCCTCCGGGCGCGTCCGCGCCGTTGTGTTCCGCCGTCGTGCCCGTGCCCGCCGGGCCCGACGCCGGATCCCGCGATCACATCGTAGTCGAGCCGCCGCCCGGCCTCCAGCCGGGGCGCCGCGGCCCGGAGGCGTCGCGGAGCGCCCGCCCGAGGTCCTCGAGCCGCGCCAGCGAGTGCACCGGCAGGTGCCGGTCGACGTGCGGCAGCAGCGCGCGCACCCCGGCCGCGCGCGGCTCGAAGCCGTCGTAGCGCAGCAGCGGGTTCAGCCAGACCAGCCGGTGCGCGAAGCGGGCGAGCTGCGCGGCCGCCTCGCCGAGCGAGCCGTCGTCGGCGCGGTCGAGCCCGTCGGTCACGAGCAGCACGGCGGCGTTGCCGGTCAGCACGCGGCGCGCCCAGCGGTGGTTGAACTCGCGCAGCGACGGACCGATCCGCGTGCCGCCGCTCCAGTCCGCGACCGCGTGCGACGCCGCCGCGACCGCCTCGTCCGGGTCGCGGTGGCGCAGCGCCCGGGTCACGTCGGTCAGCCGCGTGCCGAAGGTGAAGACCGCGACACGCGGTCGGGCGCGCATCAGCGCGTGCCCCCAGTGGAGCAGCACCCGGGCGTACCGGTCCATCGAGCCGGACACGTCGCACAGGATCACCAGCGGCGCGGGCCGCACGCGCCGCGCGCGCCGCGCGACCCGGCCGACCGACGGCTCGCGGGCCATCCGGCGCAGCGTCGCGCGCAGGTCGAGCGGCCCCCGCGGCGCGGCTCGCCAGCGCCTCACCGGCACCGGCTCGACCGGGACCGGCACCTCCCGGACCAGCCGCAGCGCCTCCCGGAACTCCTCGACCGTCATCGACTCGAAGTCGCGCCCGTGCAGCCGTTCGCGGTCGGACCAGGTCAGCATCGCGTCGGTGACGACCTCGTCGCCGTCGGGCGGCGTCGCGGGCGGCGTCGCGGCGCGCGGACCGGCGTGCAGGGCCTGCTCGAGCCGGGCGGGTCGCTTCGGACCCGGCGGCGTCGGGCCGCGACCCGAGACCTTCGGCAGCAGCGCGGCCATCATCCGCTCGACCAGCTTCGGGTCGCGCCAGAACGCATCGAACGCCGCGTCGAACACCGGCTGGTGCTCGCGCCGGCTCACCAGCGTCGCCGACAGCGCGGCGCGCACGTCCTCGCGACGGTCGAACCCGACGGCCTCGACCGCGCGCACCGCGGCGATCGACTGGTCGAGGCCGATCGGCAGCCCCGCGTCGCGCAGCAGCCGCGCGAACGCGACCACGTTGCGGGCGAGCCGCCCTCCGCCGGGCGTCGCGGTCAGCGGGCGCATCGGCGCGCGGCGCTCAGGCCGTGCCGACCGCCACCGCGATCTCCTGCAGCAGCTTCTGCGCGTCGCCGCCCTGCATCCGGGCGATGTCGTCCTGGTACTTGAGCAGCACGCCCAGGGTGTCCGACACCGACTGCGGGTCGAGCGCCATCCGGTCGAGCGCCACCAGCGCGTTGACCCAGTCGATCGTCTCGGCCACGCCCGGCGCCTTGAACAGGTCGAGCCCGCGCATCCGCTGCACGAAGGCCACCGCCTGGCGCGACAGCGCCGCGGGCGCGTTCGGCACCTTGCGCGCGACGATCGCGTACTCGCGCTCGAGGTCGGGGAACTCGACCCAGTGGTACAGGCAGCGGCGCTTCAGCGCATCGTGGATCTCGCGCGTGCGGTTCGAGGTGACGACCACGCGCGGCACGTGCCTCGCGCGGATCGCGCCGAGCTCGGGGATCGTGATCTGCCAGTCCGACAGCACCTCGAGCAGGAACGCCTCGAAGGGCTCGTCGGCGCGGTCGAGCTCGTCGATCAGCAGCACCGCCGGCCGGTCGGATTCCAGCGCGGCGAGCAGCGGCCGCGCGAGCAGCATGTCGCGCGCGTAGAGCGCGCGCTCGACGGCGCCGCGGTCGCCCGTGCCGCCGTCGGCCTCGGCCAGCCGCACGTGCAGCAGCTGGCGCGAGACGTTCCACTCGTAGGCCGCCTGCGCGACGTCGAGCCCCTCGTAGCACTGCAGCCGCACGAGGGGCGCGCCGGTCGCGTCGGCGAGCACCTTCGCGAGCTCGGTCTTGCCCACCCCCGCCTCGCCCTCGAGGAACAGCGGCCTCTCCAGCCGCAGGCTCAGGAACAGGGCGGTCGCCAGGCGCCGGTCCGCGACGTAGCCGCGGGTCGCGAGCAGCGCCTGGACGGCGTCGACCGAGTCCGCGGGCCCCGTCATGCGGTGCCGGTCGCCTGCGCCACCGCGCGCCGCGTCAGCGTCGCCACCAGCGCGGCGCGGTAGTCCGCGCCCGCGTGCAGGTCCGCGTTCATGTCGGCGGCGCCGATCGACAGGCCGTCGAGCGAGCCGGGCGCGAAGCCCTTCGACGACAGCGCCTGCTCGGCCGCGGTCCAGCGGAACGCGCTCGCCTTCGCGCCGGTCACCGCGACGCGCACGCCGGCCGGACCGTTCGAGACGAACACGCCGACGATCGCGAAGCGCGACGCGGGCTGCTTGAACTTCACGTAGGCGGCCTGCTTCGGCACCGGGAACTCGACCGAGACGATCAGCTCGCCGGGCTGCAGCGCGGTCTCGAACAGCCCCTTGAAGAAGTCGTCGGCGGCGATCGCGCGCGTGTTCGTGCGGATCGTCGCGCCCAGGCCCAGCACGCCCGCCGGATAGCAGGCGGCCGGGTCGGCGTTGGCGAGCGAGCCGCCGATCGTGCCCGAGTTGCGCACCATCGGGTCGCCGATGCCGCCGGCGAGCGCGGCGAGCGCCGGGATCGCCCGGCCGACCTCGGCCGAGCGCGCGACCGCCGAGTGCCGGCTCATCGCGCCGATCTTCACGGTGCCGCCCGAGACCTGGATGCCGGCCAGGCCGGCGATGCCGCCGAGGTCGACGAGGGCCGACGGCTGCGACAGCCGCAGCCGCATCGCCTGCACGAGGCTCTGGCCGCCGGCCAGGAAGCGCGCGTCCTCGGCCGAGCCCGCGCGCGCGGCGGCCGCGACGTCGGCGGGCCGCTGGTAGTCGAAGGTGTACATGGTGTCGTCTCCTCGTGGGTCAGGCGCGGCTGTTCAGCGCGCGCCACACGCGTTCCGGGGTCGCGGGCATCGCGAGGTCGCGCACGCCGATCGCGTCGGTGATCGCGTTGATCAGCGCCGGCGGCGAGCCGATCGCGCCGGCCTCGCCGCAGCCCTTCACGCCCAGCGGGTTGTGGGTGCACGGCGTCGCGCAGGTGTCGACCGTGAACATCGGCAGGTCGGTCGCCCGCGGCATCGCGTAGTCCATGTACGAGCCGGTCAGCAGCTGGCCGCTCTCCGGGTCGTAGATCGCCTGCTCGAGCAGCGCCTGGCCGATGCCCTGCGCGAGGCCGCCGTGGACCTGGCCCTCGACGATCATCGGGTTGACGATGTTGCCGAAGTCGTCGACCGCGGTGAACTTCTCGATCGTGACGGTCCCGGTGCCCGGGTCGACCTCCACCTCGCAGACGTACGAGCCGGCCGGGTAGGTGAAGTTGGTCGGGTCGTAGAACGCGTTCTCGTTCAGGCCGGGCTCGAGCTTGTCCAGCGGGTAGTTGTGCGGCACGTAGGCCGTCAACGCGATCTGCGCGAACGGCACCTTGCGGTCGGTGCCGGCCACCTTGAACTCGCCGTTGTCGAACTCGATGTCGGTGTCGGCCGCTTCGAGCAGGTGCGCGGCGATCTTCTTGCCCTTGACGATGACCTTGTCGACCGCCTTGACGATCGCGGTGCCGCCGACTGACAGCGAGCGGCTGCCATAGGTGCCCATGCCGAACGGGATCCGACCGGTGTCGCCGTGCACGATCTCGACGTTCTCGACCGGAATGCCCAGCTTGCCCGCCACCACCTGCGCGAAGGTCGTCTCGTGGCCCTGGCCGTGGCTGTGCGATCCGGTGAAGATCGTGACGGTTCCGGTCGGGTGCACGCGTACCTCGCCGGCCTCGAACAGGCCGGCGCGCGCGCCGAGCGCGCCGGCGATGTTCGACGGCGCGATGCCGCAGGCCTCGATGTAGCACGAGTAGCCGAGACCACGGATCTTGCCGCGCTTGGCCGCCTCGGCCTTGCGCGCCGGGTAGCCGGCCACGTCGGCCATCTTCAGCGCCTTGTCGAGCGTGGCCGCGTAGTCGCCGGTGTCGTAGGTGAGGCCGACCGGCGTCGCGTACGGGAACTGCGTGACGAAGTTGCGCCGGCGGATCTCGACCGGGTCGATCTTCATCTCGCGCGCGCACTGCTCGACGATGCGCTCGACGACGTAGGTCGCCTCGGGGCGGCCCGCGCCGCGGTAGGCGTCGACCGGCGCAGTGTTGGTGAACACCGATTTGACCTCGGCGTAGATCGCCGGCGTGCGGTACTGCCCGGCGAGCAGCGTCGCGTACAGGATCGTCGGCACCGACGACGCGAAGGTCGACA
>ENA-UOYA01004393-UOYA01004393.1-activated-sludge-metagenome-genome-assembly--contig:-NODE-4393-length-11871-cov-3.663338_pt1 | contig 11871 bp, 13 predicted proteins | sample MGYA00238163_ERZ764804 | MGnify/ENA primary metagenome ERZ764804 (study PRJEB28919, sample SAMN05720223) | activated sludge metagenome | isolation source: Anaerobic digester | place: Hong Kong...
TTCATCCTCGAAAGGGAGCCGCCAATGCGTGTTTTGATTGCTTTGGCCGTCGCCACAAGCATAGATGCTCTGGCAGTCGGCGTAACATTTGCTTGCTCCGATGTTGAAAAAATCGGACGGCTTCTCCTGAATGTTTTTATTATCGGAGCTATAACATTTTCTTTATGCATTGCAGGTGGGTTCCTCGGCAGAAAATCAGGTGATATATTTAAGGGCAGATCCGAAATAATCGGCGGAATAGTGTTGTTTATTATGGCATTTAAAATTTTTTTTGAAAATATCATCTAAAACCTTCTGGAATAGATATCGACAATTTCTTTCGCTCGTTTAAGGACTGATTCTTTAAGCGAATCGGGTGATTTTACCGCTATCCTTGAACCGAACTGCATTATCCAGGATACAAGGCCCTCGCTGACAACCGCCTCGGTCTTTATTATAAAATGCTCGTTGTCAAACCTACGGCAGTTTGTTTTTTCACCGAATCTGTCAGTAATCTCCTCAATAATTGAGTTTGAGCAAACAAGCTCTATAGTACTTTTCGGGCCGCTGAACATATTAAACAGCTTTGAGGCATAATCTGCGGAATCAAAGCTGTTTTTATAATCACTAACCTCAGAAAAACTCCTTGAATCAGTATCAAGGAGCTCCACCTTTTTCATTCTGTCAAGCCGGACATGCATTAGATTATCATAATTCGTCTTATTGCAAACGAGGTAATAATGGTCGTTGGACCATATCAGAGCATAAGGGTTAACTATGAAATCCTTATCTTCACTTGCATCAGAAAAATAGTTGAGGACCTTTTTTTTGGAATATTTAAATTCAATTTGCTTGTTTAAGGTAATTGCCCTGTTAATAACATCAATCGTATAATAAATCTGCTCATTGCTGCTTTTAAGTCTGTTGTCAATATAAACCTGATTTTTAAGCATATCCATCTGGCTATCGCTCACAAGCAGACCAATTTTATTTATTAAAGTTTTTGTTTTATTAGGTGGTATAAAATAAGCCGCCTGCACGGCATCAATCAGAAGCCTTATCTCTGCAAGTTCAAATTTTCTCGATGCCAGAAAATATCCTCTCCTAGGCGAACGGGTATTAATGATGTTCATCCCAAAATCCCTCAGGGATTCAATATCGGCATAAATTGATTTACGCTCGGCATCAATGTCATACTCGCGGAGACTTTCACACAATGCACCGGCAGACAGAATATGGTCATCATCAGTTTTTCTCTCAAATATCTCCATAAGGTACAATATTTTAGATTTTGACTTATGCTTGGCGCTCATTTTTAAACTTCCTTTATTATCCTTTTTTGCAGCCAATTCGGCAGTAAACTGATTAATACACCTCCGTGTTTTTAAATATATTAATTTTATTTTTTAAGCTCTGATTTTAATTCCTCATTTAGATCCTTGACAACCTTTTCATCAATTTTGACAACATCACGGTCATATGTAAGCAGGCCGTTGACTTCCAGCTCAACATCGCTGACCTGGGTATACACGGTTGCACTCAGGCCTTTTTTTACGAGCGGTATTATTTGCTTTTTCATCAGCCTTTCATAAGCCCTCGTAAGCGAAAATTTATCATTATACATTTTATATCCGAAGCTCTTTGCCTTATTCCAGACATGGTTCTGGACAATATTGCTATAACCTCCGAACTCGCTCAATACGAAGGGTCTTTTATCGGCTTTCGGTTTTCTGACCTTTAGAATGTATTTGTGAACGCTCTTGAAGTCTCCCCCTCCCTGGTCATACCAGCCGCTTGCATGGTCAACTAGCCTTGAGCTGTCAAATTCCTTGATTTTTGAGCTGATTCGCTTTGCATCAAACTGCCCCCAACCCTCATTGAAGGGTACCCAGCAGCCTATTGAGGTGCTGTTATACAGATTATCAATCATGCCAAACAGCTCTTCTTCAAAGCAATCACGCCAGTGCTTTTCGCCCCGTTTAAATTTTTTATACGCATTATCCTTAACCTTTATGCCAATGTTAGGCAGAACTCCGGCCAGGAAAGTGCCTATGTATTCCCCTCCGCTAACCATATCCTGCCAAACTATCATCCCGATTTTGTCGCAATGATAATACCATCTTTGAGGCTCAACCTTAATATGCTTCCTAAGCATATTAAACCCGAAATCCTTCATCATCCTGATATCATATGCCATGGCATCGTCTGTCGGCGGGGTCAAACCTCCGTCACACCAATATCCCTGGTCAAGCAGGCCGCAATAAAAATACGGTTCATTGTTCAGAAACAGCCTTGGCAAGCCTTCATCATCATTACCGATACTGTATTTTCTCATGCCGAAATAGCTGTTCACAGTGTCACAAAGGACATCACTGCAATAAAGCTCCAGAACTAGGTCATAGAGGAATGGGTCCTCAGGACTCCAGAGCTTCATATCCTGAATTGGAACAGGCTGATTTGTGCTTATCTCCCCTGAAAAGACAGTGTTTTCACCGTCATATATTTTGGCAATAAGGCGGCAGCCCTCTTCACAGGTCAGGATTGATTCAATATTTATGCACCTGTTATCAATATCAGGCAGGAGCTTTATAACTTCAATCCTCTTTTCATTGACCGGCTCGAGCCAAACAGTCTGCCAGATTCCCGAAGTTGCGGTGTACCAGAAGCCGTGAGGCTCGAGAACCTGTTTGCCTCTCTGCTGCCAGCCCTTATCCGTCGGGTCATAAACCTTAACTACAAGGTCATTTTCACCCTGCTGCAAAAAATCTGTTATATCAAAGCTGAAGGGATTGTAACCGCCTACATGATTCCCTACAGATTTGCCGTTGATAAAAACGGTACACTTCCAGTCAACAGCACCAAAGTGAAGGAGAATCCGCCTGCCCGCCCATGCGGCGTCGACAGTAAAGCTTCTTCTATACCATAAAAGCTCGTCAGGTGAAAGGTTCCTTTCAACACCTGAGAGCTGGCTTTCAATTGAAAATGGAACAAGGATTTTACCGTGAAATGACTGCGGGCAGTCAGAATCCGTTGAAGTGATTGCATAGTTATATTCACCGTTTAGACATTGCCATTCACTTCTCACAAACTGAGGACGGGGATAATCCGATAAAGGCATATCTGACCGTGCACTATCAAACCATCTGGTTCTTAATTTCCCCACACCTGTACCCCCTTCATGAGATAAAATAGATATTCAATTTGTTTAAGATTATACAACTTTTACCTCATCCAGTCAATATTTTTAGGCAAAGTCTGGAATCAAGTTAAACTAAAATAGAATTTTCTATTTATTCCCAGTTATATATGATATAATACATTATAAATATCAGCAAAGTAAAGGATGAAAAAAATGAAAATACCAAAGGCTGTTTTGTTTGATTATGGGGGAACACTGTTTAATGACGGTGAGCCTCACCTGCCGGACGCCGTTAAAGCCCTTAGGCTTGCGGCAGATAACCCCGAGGCAACAACTGACGATGAGCTTCTGAGTCTTACAAAGAACTTATGGAGCAGACTCAAACAAAATGAAAATGGCAGTGATGTTGACATACAGCTTACCTCAATGATAGAAAACATTACAAAACAGGCTGGGCTACACTACTCAATTAGTCTTGAAGAATGCGGGATTATTTTTGACATGAATCATTGCAGCGAAAGGCGGCCTGTTTCAAATATAGCCGGGCTTCTTGAAGCACTCAAGGCAAAGGAAATCCGCACAGCAGTGATAAGCAACACCGTAATGAGCGGTATTCAGATGAAAGCCTCAATAAGCACTCTTATGCCGGAAAGTAATTTTGAATTTGTTTACACAAGCGCTGACCTCGTTTTTAAAAAGCCCTGCGGGGATATGTTCCTTGCCGCAGCAAAAAATATGGGGCTGAAGCCCTGTGATTGCTGGTACTGCGGCGACAGCTTCAATAACGATGTAATAGGCAGCAGCAAGGCGGGTATGTTCCCAGTTTTTTATAACGAACAGGCAGAAAAGGGGTCTGAGCTTACCAAAATAAACTCAATTGAATGCTTTGTAATTAATGACTGGGCAGAGCTTACTAAAATGATTGAAGCCTTATAATTTCAGATGAATATCGAAAAATGGAATAAACTAATTTTAATAAAGGTATTGATTTTTTTGATATATTTGTCTATAATAGGCAAGCACCACATTAGTGCGGCACAATTTTGGAGAGTTGTCCGAGTTGGTCGAAGGAGCACGACTGGAAATCGTGTAACGGCCTAAACCCGTTCGAGGGTTCGAATCCCTTGCTCTCCGCCACAAAAAGCAGACTCATTTTGATACAATTTTGTATTGAGGTAAGTCTGTTTTTTCTTTGTATAAATGCACTTATAATACAAAAAGCTCAGCATAGTCTTTGGAATTCCAAATGTTTATACTAATGTCAAGGATAAGCCGATGTATCTGTAATACTGCTATGGATACAGTCATAATTGATAATATGTGTTGGAAAGCAGTGTATTGTATTTTTACAACAAAAGGAGTATGTTTTGGTTATAGGCTGGCATAAAAGACGGAAAAAGGCTCATACAATATCAGCATGCATTATTTATTGAGAGGTTAAAATGAAAAAATATATTATTTGGTTGCTATGGCTGTCCGCATTTATATTATTTATTACAGCGGCTGTAATTGCTCAATTCAGACCGTTCACCCAAAAACAATCCTCTATCCTGATTTTTATCATCTTTTCTATTTGCTTAACAGCTATGTTACTGCAAACATTGAAAAACAGAAACATTGACAGAACCTCGTCCAAAAAAAAACTTGGATGAAGAAACAAGAAGGCGTGTAAATTTAAGTTCTTATATTGCGAAAATTACTGTTATTATTGTAGGATATATTATGACAATAATTAAGCTTATCTCGGAATTATATTAAAGCATAAGTTTTTAGGGGGAAGACTATGCCGAAACACGAATTTGGAATCATGCCAAAAGCACCAATTACCGGGAAAAGATATGATGAGTATAACCCGCGCAAGTACAATTGTATTTCGGTAGACGATGATTATATCGAACCGCTTTGTGAACTATTGCTTGGCATTGACTTCTTTTGGCATACCGTTGATGTTATTGGAAAAGGTCTTGCATATTATGGAATCACTTTAATATCGCCAACAATGTCAGAAAAAGTTTTATCAATTACAAGAAATCAAATCGAATTAAAAGAGCTTAACACAATATTGGAAAAAGCTATTAAAGACAGCAAATATGTAATTCACTTCGGAATTTAACCTCTGAAGTTAATTATACCTCAAGGAATTCAAAGGCCCCTCTTTTTGAGGGGCTGATTTATTATTGCTATTTCCTTTTTGAGTAGTAATTTGCAAAAGCCTGCACTAAACGTTCTGTCTCCTCTTTTACCTTTTCGCACATTGTCATGCACTGTTCAGTACTCTCCGGCTGAATTCCGATGAAGATTACCTCACAGCCGACTTCATGCTCAAGATAACTTAACATCATGGGGAGCGGGAGCATGTGAGTTGAAAAAGACATTCCCCCGATTTCATCTGCTTCAAGTATGCGTACCTCTCCTATTGGTATATTCATTTGCGCGGCATCTATTATAATTAACATTTCAGGGAAAAAATTCTTGATAACGCCAGTAAAGTTTTCGGGTGCAGTTGAACCTGCCATCAAAAGCAGATTTTTATCCCTGACTACAGCAGAAAGCTTCTCAATAAAGTACATCCCTGCTGCGTCATCCGCACGCAGAACAGAGCCGACACCCAATATTGCCGTTTTCTTCTCAGGATTTATATTATCGTCTAAAAAGGGCTGAAGCATTTTCATAGCTCTATCGTTAAATCATCCTTATTAGTACTTGCAAAATCGATATTTTGAGTGTATGAAAGGCAGTTTTTTTTGCAGGAATCAACGCATTGGCAGCAAAATATGCAGTGGCCAACATTTAGAACTGCCTTCATCTTCTTTTCTTCTTTCGTCCCCTCATTGATTATCTTCAACGCTCCTGTGGGGCAGTCCTTCATGCATAGCCCGCAGTTTACGCAGTTTTCCGGATTATACTCAATTCTCCCGCGGTATTTCTTTTCAACATCAGGCAAGCCCTTGCCCAGATAAGATGTTGTTGCCGGTTTATTGAACAGGTTCATAAAAGCCTCTGAGGCAATTTTCGCCGGTCCCTTTCTTTTCATTGCAGTGCACCTCTTATCAAAAGATTTATAACAACCTGACCAAGTGCAACGGGAGCAAGATACTTCCAGCAGAACATGACAATGTGGTTAATTTCGAGCCTTGCCATTGTTACACGCATAAGAGTCAGGACTAAAAGAACCGCTAAAGTTTTTACTATGTATAATAAAAAGTCAACCCAGACAATGCCCGTCACAAACGGCAGAAAAATAGCCGAGAAAAGCGAGATAACAAGAACCATCTCACTATCCATTGCCATTTTGAAAAATGCCAGCAGTCTCCCGCTGTATTCCACAAGAACACCCGATACTATTTCTGTTTCCGCCTCAGGAGAATCAAACGGAGCACGCTCCAGCTTGCACTGGAATGAAATAATAGCAATAACCATCGCGGGAATATTAATAAGGGCATATAAAGGGTGTTCGTTGTAGAAAGCCGCCATTTCTGTAATCGACCATGTTCCCGCAAGTAAGGTCGGAGCAAGAACAGAAATAAACAAGGGCACCTCATATGCAAACATCTGAGTCAGAATTCGTACGGCGCCAAGAGTTGCATAAACATCTCTCGAATACCAGCCCGCAAGGAATTTTGCCAGCGGCGGTACTGTGAGAAAATACAAAACAATAATAATGTCACCACTGAATGAAAAAACTGCTTTACCTCCCAGCACCGGTATATAAAGAAAGGCGGCAGTCACTGCGGCAAGTGTCACAAAAGGCATCGCCCTAAATATTCTTTCATTCGCATCCGCAGGAATTATCGTTTTTTTGCCGATAAGCTTAAAAAAGTCTGCTACCGGCTGGTACCAATGCGGGCCTTCGCGGTTCTGCATATGTGCATACATTTTTCGGTCTACAAACTCCAGAATAAAGCTGTAAACCGACAAAAACAGAACTCCCGGAAAAATTAATGTTTTAATTAACATCTGTAAAAATATTATTGTCAACACCTCTTTGCATTCCTAACGCTTGAACACCGTTAAGTCGATACCCTGCTTTTTATACCAGTCTATGCCATACTGCCTCATAGCTCGCCAATCCATATCCCTAATACCGCTTTCGGATTTTACGATTGTTGCACGGTCAGTGCAGGAATAGCAAGGGTCAATTGCGGCAATTGTAATAGGGACATCTGCAAGATACCCACCCTCCAGCATATGCTTAACGCCGTGCCAGTTTGCCTCTGTTGGAGCACGAACCCTGACCCTGTCGGGAATATCAGTGCCGTTTGAACGAATATAATGGATGTCTTCTCCACGGGGAGCTTCAACCCGTGCAATAACTTCACCTGCGGGAACACGGCGAGGGGTCCTGACCGTCAGCGGACCATCGGGCAAATTATTTATGCAGAACCTTATTATATTGATGCTCTCCTGCATTTCAAAGATTCTCACAACCGTTCTTCCGTATACATCCGCATTTGTGTCCGTAACAATATGAACCGGGATTTCCTTATACGCACCATATGGTTCGGTGACACGGATATCATCCTCAACCCCTGCCGCTCTGGCAACCGGTCCGACCGCGCCGAATTTTATAACATCCTCATGAGAAAGCCTCCCGATGCCTTTAAGCCTTGAAATAAGTGTTGTTTCGGTTGTGGCAACATCGGCATAATATTTAATCTCTTCCTCCAGGGCATCCATTGTTTTGAGTATATCGGCGTTTATTGATTCATCCAAATCCCTTCTGACGCCCCCAATGGTGTTTACGCCGTAATTGACACGGTTACCGCCGACTGAAGCAAGAATGTCAAGAACCTTTTCTCTGTTGCGCCAGGTATACATAAACATGGTGTCAAAGCCTATTTCATGGCAGGCAACACCAAGCCATAATAGGTGGCTGTGAAGTCTTTCAAGCTCAGCAACAATGACACGGATATATTCCGCCCTTTTTGGAATTGACACGCCTGTCAGCTCCTCAATGGCCATGCAGAAAGCCGTGCTGTGTGCATGAGAGCAGATTCCGCAAACGCGCTCAATTATATATAAGTCCTGAATATAGGTTTTGCTTTCACAGGTTTTTTCAAGACCTCTGTGATTATATCCTACACCTATAACTGCATTAATGACCTTTTCGCCCTCCAATGTGATGTTAAAGCAGCTCGGTTCATCAAGAGAAGGATGCTGAGGCCCAATGGGGAAAACTATATTGTTATTATTTTTTTCACTCACTTTGTTTTTCCTCCTGCGGGCCTTCGTATGTCATGGTATCCTTGTTAAAATACCTGGGATCCCATTCCTTCCTCATCGGATAACTGCCTTTGGGCCAGCCGTCGGGCAAAGGATAATGAGGGCCTTCAGGCAAGCCCTCGACAATAACCCCGAAAAGGTCAACGAGCTCCCGTTCATGAAGTATTATTGACAAATACATGTCCGATACACTTTTGATAACAGGATTTGTTTTTGGTACACTCTCCCTTAAAGCCAGAAGAATATTTTCATGGTCTGACAAAATATAAAGTAGGCCAAGATTTTCGCCGTCATCCGTGCCCACAACATGGCTCGCCCGATAAAAGCCCAATTCATCGTGAGCAAATCGGATAACCTCCTCAAACTCCTCACGCAAAAGCGGCTTTGTTATTATGCGCTTTTCCTTCTGCAAATAAATTCTGCAATTAAGGAAAGGAAATTTGTTGCAGAGGGACTCAATTATTTCTTCTTCATGCATTTTGGGTTCCCTCCTTTTTCCCTTTTTTTAGATTTTCCAGCAGCTTATCAACTGCGCTGATTATTGCCTCGGGCCGAACGGCACAGCCGGGAATATAGACATCAACAGGCACAACTGTATCCACTCCCCCTGTGACACAGTAGCAGTCCTCAAAAATCCCTCCAGTACATGCGCAGGTTCCGACAGCTATAACAAACTTCGGTTCAGACATCTGGTCATAAATCTGAATAAGCCTTTCCCTTGTCTGCAATGTTACGGCACCGGTACACACGAGTACATCAGCATGGCGGGGGCTGCCCTGTTTGATAATACCAACACGTTCAAGGTCGTATCTCGGAGTCAGGGCATCAATTGTTTCAATGTCGCAGCCGTTGCAGGCGCCGGCATTGAAATGTATAATCCACGGGGATTTGCCTGTTCCCCAATCAATTGCTTTTTTAATAAGACTCAAATTAATCGTCACCTCTTGAATGCAATTAAAATTGCAAGGATGCCTGAAACAATATAAACAACGGGCAGAACACTCACATCACGCGGAGCAGTCGCAACAACAAGAATCAAAATATGAACTACCGTAAATATGAAGGCATATGAAAAAAACTCACTGTAATCGGGGTTGACATAGTTTTCAACATCACGCTGACCGCATGCGTAGGGCTCCAAAGCATGCTTCCCGTGCTCCCCCTTGCTTTCATACCCGGAGAGGAATTTTGAACCGATAATAAAAAACAGAAATAATACTGTAAATAAAACCGGTGGTGAAAAAAAGATTGCTTCCATAGTATTTCCTATCCCTTCAGCTGAGTCAGATTGCGGATATCCATATTTCCGTATTTTTTATATAATCCTATTGTTACTCCTGCAAATACAACGGCAACAATTACCTCAATCACTATGGCCGTAATGACATAAGCCTGAGAAAGTCCTATATGACCGTTAACATACCCTGCAAGTATCAGAAACATTGTTACTGCCTTCATAGCAACCTCAACGCCTATTATTATTTTTAGCATATGGTATGTCCGAATCATGCAGTAGCATCCTGCAATAATCATTAAAAAGCCAATGAACAGCATGCAGGTTTCAAAATTAAATATCTCCATAAATACCTCCATTTATCTGATAAAAGATTGCTCTACCTTGTGACCCTTTCATCCCTGAATAAAACAAATACGGCAATGCCTCCGGCAAGGATTGTAATAATCTGCCCCAAAATATCCGCCTGACGGGTGTTCCAGAAAATCTCACGGAAATCCTCCCCTGCGTTCTGTGCAATGCTTGTGAGCGCAAAATCCCTGGAGAGAATTGCGGCGGAAATAAAGGCGATACCCGAAATTATAAGTATAAAGGGAAGATAAGCCATCCTTTTTTTATCCTCATAGCGTTTTTCAATATCCTCTTTTTTCATTTTTGAAAGACTTATCGAGCTAATAAAAATAACAGTTACAAGCCCTGAGCAAGCAGAGACCTCGATGACCGCAGCCCAGACCGCTCCTATAACAAACATTATCACACCGAGCATTGCACTTGCCAAGGCGAGAAAAACCGCTGATTTTAATATACTGCGACTCATTATAGCCATAATGCAGAATATCAGCATAAAAGCTAAGCTGATATATATAATTATTTGCATATCAAAGCCTCCTTATATTATATCAGACCTCGGCTTTGCAGAAAAACCAAAATCAATGGGAACATTAATCCAAAAACACTTGTTACAATCGTCAGGAAAATCTCAACGAATTTTATGCTGCCCGTAATTTCTTTGACCTCGGAAAGGTGTTCGGGTGTTTTCCCGAAAAACACCTTTTTCTGCATCCGGAGCAGATATACTGCCGTAAATATGCTGGCAATTAGTGCAAAACCTGCAAGAACCCGATTCCCCGAGGTCCACAACGCGAGAATTACCAAAAGCTTGCTCCAGAACCCGGCGAAGGGAGGAATGCCTGCCGTTGAAAGAAAGGCCACTATCGAAGACAGGGCGGTAACCGGCATTCGGTTTTGGAGCCCGCCCATTTCCTCAATTTCAAGAGTGCCGGTCTGCTCATGAAGAGCTGCGGCATTTGAGAACAGCGTGGATTTAAATGCGGCATGGCTAAAAACATGAGCAATTGCGCCAATAAGCCCGAGAGGACTGCCCGTGCTCAGACCCAGAAGGATATACCCCATCTGGCTCACGCTTGAATAAGCAACAATCCTCTTGAAATGATTCTGGCAGGATGCAAGCAGAGCTCCTGCAACAATTGATATAATACCTATTGTTGCCAGGGAAAACTGCAGAGCTTTTACGCCTTTAAACAAGCTTGTAAGCACAACAAAGCTGTAAATACCCGCAATTTTAATTACAATTCCGCTTAGGAGAACGGATATTGAAGTATCGGCGCTCTGATGTGCGTCAGGAAGCCAGCTATGGAAGGGTACGGCACCAGTCTTTACCGCAAAGCCTGCTGTCATAAGAATCAGGGAAGCATAAATCAGAATGGTCTTGGGGTCCGAAGGATTCTCCAGAAGGCGTACCCCAATATCCCTGTAAGATAAGCTCCCCGTCTTCATGAATATGAAAGCAAAACCTGTAAGAATAAAAATAGTTGCGAGCTCAGAAATAATCAGATATTTTATTGAGCCCTCCAAGCCCTTTCTTGACTGAAACATAGCTATCATTACAAAGCTTGAAATGCCAACGACATCGAGAAAAACATACAATGAAAAAAGGTCATTAACCATAACCATGCCGTTTAAGCCTATAATTAGTGTCATCAGAAGGTTAACATAGGAGCCTTTCTTTGCATCAATAGTCCTTATTGCAATCATAACGGAAACAAAGCTTACAAATCCTATGCAAAACAGAAAAATCAGACTGATAGGGCTGATGCTGAAAAACTCTGCACCCTTTCTGTTAATATCCCACAAAACGGAGAATTTAAAATCCTGCAGCTTTTTTACATCCATTAGGTAAAATGCAAAAACGGCGGAGACTAACTGGAGAACGGTAACAGTGCCCGCCAGAATATAAAAATACTTCTCCATAAGTTGTTTGGGAAATATGTTGTTA
>ENA-UOYA01004394-UOYA01004394.1-activated-sludge-metagenome-genome-assembly--contig:-NODE-4394-length-11870-cov-6.454168_pt1 | contig 11870 bp, 9 predicted proteins | sample MGYA00238163_ERZ764804 | MGnify/ENA primary metagenome ERZ764804 (study PRJEB28919, sample SAMN05720223) | activated sludge metagenome | isolation source: Anaerobic digester | place: Hong Kong...
TCAAGCGCGACCATGACAAGGCTCAGGCCGTCATCGATGGCGACAAGCGCATCGACGCGCTTGAGGTCGAGGTAGATCGGCTTGCCGTGCGCATCATCGCGCTGCGCGCGCCGATGGCGGATGACCTGCGCGACGTGATCGCAGCACTCAAGATCTCGGGCGTTCTCGAACGCATCGGCGACTATGCGAAAAACATCGCAAAGCGCGTCGGCGAAGTTGAAGGTCGCATGAAGATCGAGCCGCTGACGCTCATCCCCGCCATGGCGGATATCGCCCAATCCATGGTGCGCGATGTGCTCAATGCCTATGCGGCCCGCGATGTAAACCTGGCCATCGAAGTCGTCGCGCGCGACGAAAAGGTCGACCAGTTCTACAACAGCATCTTCCGCAATCTGGTCGGCCATATGATGGAAAACCCGGCGACGATCAGTTCTGCCTCGCAACTTCTGTTCGTGGCCCGAAACGTCGAGCGCATCGGCGATCACGCAACCAACGTTGCCGAGCTCGTCTATTATGCGGCCACCGGTGAATATCACTGGGACCGTGACCTCCCCCGCCATCCGGAGCATCTGGGATAATGCAACCACGTCTGTTGATCGTCGAGGATGACCCGGCGCTTGCCGAGCTTCTCGTCTGGCATTTCGAAGCCGAGGGCTACCAAGTCCAGTCGACCGGCGACGGCGAAGAAGCGCTGCTTCTTGCAACCGAGACGCCGCCTGACGCCATCATCCTTGACTGGATGCTGGAGCAGCTCTCCGGCATTGAAGTGTGTCGCCGCCTGCGCCGCAATCCGGACATGGCGAGCGTGCCCATCATCATGCTGACCGCACGCGGCGAAGAGGAAGACCGCATCCGCGGGCTTGAGACTGGCGCCGACGATTACATGACGAAGCCCTTTTCGCCGCGCGAACTGGTGGCCCGGCTTTCTGCGGTCATGCGTCGCTCGCGCCCCGCGCTCGCAGGCCAGGTGCTTCGCGTCGATGATCTTGAGCTTGATCCGATTGCCCACCGCGTGCGGCGCGGCAGTGTGGAAGTGCCGCTGGGCCCCACCGAGTTCCGCCTGCTCCAGCACTTCATGGAACGTCCGGGCCGGGTACTCTCCCGCGCGCAGCTCGTGAATGGGGTCTGGGGGCATGACAGCGACATCGAGGAACGTACCGTCGATGTGCAGGTGAAGCGCCTTCGCGCCGCGATCAACAAGCCTGGCGGGCCCGACATGATCCGCACCGTCCGCAGCGCGGGCTATTCGCTGGGCTAACCCCTCAGCAATTGCTGGCGAATGGCCGGGTCATCGCATCGATGATCCGCTCATCAGCAGGCACTTGTCCATCGAGCATGAGCATCGCGAGGCCATGGACCAGCGCCCATGACTTGATCACCGCCATGCGTTGCTCATCCTCCGTCGCGCCGGGCGGCAGCAGGCTGGCAATGTTCTGCCGCAAAAGCCGCATCGCCGCGTTCACGGCGGTTTCATCGGCATCGAGCATGCCACCCGGCGGACGCGTGGTCATCATCAGGCGGAACAGCGCCGGGTTGGCGAGGGCAAAGCGCACATAGGCCCGTCCGGTCTCGTCAAAGCCCGCCTGCCCACCGCCAGCACCCTCCATCGCGTCTTGCTGCACGCGGGCAAGCTGCGCCGCGCCTTGCTCGCACAGGGCATAGAGCAGTGCCTGCTTGTCCGGGAAATGCCGGTAGACCGCCGTCGCGCTGACGCCGACCTTGCGCGCAACTTCGCGCAACGACAGGTCATCGACGCTGCGGTCCTTCAGCAGCTCAAGCCCCGCAGAAACCAGCGCCGCGCGCAGGTCTCCATGATGATAGCCGCGCGCTGCACCTAGCATGTTGACACTGTTACCATTGCTCGTCATGTTATCGCTGTAAACATAAAGTGAGTCGTCCTGCAAGGCTCAAGAGGAGAAGACGATGGCAAGTGCGGTTGAGACAATGATCCGGTCCGTCGTGACCAAGGGCGTAATGAAGGTTGCCGAGTTCAACCGGGGCCGCATGTCAGCTCCCGAGGCGCCGCACCCCTTCCTCACTGGTATTCACACGCCCATGGATGCGGAAAAGACCATCACCGACCTGAAGGTGACGGGCGAAATTCCGGCCGACCTTGACGGGCGCTATGTGCGCATCGGGCCGAACCCGGCCACGCCGCCCAACCCGGCGAGCTATCACTGGTTTCTTGGTGACGGCATGGTGCACGGCGTCAAGCTGAAGGGCGGCCGCGCGGAATGGTATCGCAACCGCTGGATCAAGAGCACCGCGGTTACGACCGCGCTCGGTCTTCCGCCAGCCCCCGGCCCGCGCAACGGGCGTGGCGACACGGTCAACACAAACGTCCTTGGCCATGCCGGTGCAACCTGGGCGCTCGTCGAGGCGGGCGGATACCCCGTGCGGATTACCGATGAGTTGGAGACCATCGCGCATGATCCCTTTGGCGGAACGCTCAAGGGTAGCTTTTCCGCGCATCCCCACCTCGACCCGGATAGCGGCGAGATGCACGCGATCTGCTATGAAGGCACCGACCAGACGACAATCCGCCACGTCGTTGTCGGCAGGGACGGCAAGGTCCGCCGTGAAGAGCCGATCCGCGTACAGGACGGTCCCTCCATCCATGACTGCATGATCACCAAAAGCTATGTGATCATCCTTGATCTGCCGGTGACCTTCTCGATGAAGAAGCTGCTGGGCGGCTTTGGCTTCCCTTATTCCTGGAACCCCGAGCACAAGGCGCGTGTTGGCCTTTTGCCCAAGGAAGGGAAGGACGCCGACGTTATCTGGTGCGATGTTGCGCCCTGCTATGTCTTCCACCCCGCCAACGCTTATGAAACAACGGACGGCAAGGTGATCTTCGACGCAGCCGTGCACGAGACGATGTTTGCCGAAAGCACGCAGGGTCCTGACTCACACCGCACACCCTTTGAGCGCTGGACGATCAACCCCGCAACGCGCCACATCGCGCGCGAGGTGATCGATGCGGACAACCAGGAATTCCCGCGCCCCAATGAAACGCTGATCGGCAAGCCCTACCGCTATGCCTATGCGATGGCGCTTCCGTCAGAGCGCGACCCTGCCTTTGCCAGCAGCACCAAGCTCTACAAACATGATCTCGAAGCCCGGACGCGCGAAGTGCATGACTTTGGGCCGGGCCGCATTCCCGGCGAGTTCGTCTTCGTCCCCCGCAAAGGCGGCACTGCGGAAGATGACGGCTGGCTGATGGGCTATGTCGTGGATACCAATAGCGAGACGAGCGAGCTGGTTATCCTCAAGGCGCAGGAGTTCAGCGGAAAACCGCAGGCGATCGTCCATATTCCGCACCGTATTCCGCCCGGTTTCCACGGCAATTGGGTGCCCGCCGCCTAACACCGCGCGAAAATAAATTTAACATAATACTTGAAGCGCAACCTCCCCTCCCCATCTCCGTCCTACCGGATGCCAATCGGGTCCGGTGGGGCGGAGGCGCACATCCCCCTCGTGCCTTCGCCCCATCAAGATGTTGCTTTTGAAAGGACATTCAAGATGAGGACTGTTTTTGATTTCGCCCCCTATCGCCGCTCGACCGTTGGCTTTGACCGCCTGTTCGATACGCTCGAAAATCTGGCGCAGGCCGATGGAAACGCTGGCAACTATCCGCCCTATGACATTGAGCGCACAGGCGAGGATGCCTATCGCATCACGATTGCTGTCGCCGGTTTCGCCGAGAGTGAAATCGAGCTGACCGCGCAGCAGAACCTGCTGGTCGTGAGCGCGAAGAAAGCCGAAAGCACGACTGTGGACGGCGGCGAACGCCAGTTCCTGCATCGCGGCATCGCCACGCGCGCATTTGAACGCCGCTTCCAGCTTGCCGACCATGTAGAGGTCCGTGGCGCCAAGCTGGAGAACGGCCTGCTCGCCATCGATCTGGTGCGCGAAGTGCCTGAAACGATGAAGCCCCGCCGCATTCCCGTGGCGTCGGCCAATGTCGCTTCGCTCGTCGATGCAACCGAAGAGGTGCGGCAGGCCGCCTGAGCCGCATGCCGGAGAGGCAAGGCTCCCTCCCCCTGACAGACGGCTGAAGGGCAGGCGCGCTTCCAATGGAGGCGCGCCTGTTTTTTTGCTTGATCAAACGCCGTGTCAGGCGGCTTTGGCTGTGCTTCCCTTGCCGCCGCGCACGTCTTCGGCACGGCGGAATGCCGGCATGGTGATCATGCCATTGCCATCAATCGCCACCGGCATTGCGCCGACCTGCATTGCCTCGACAGGCAGGCCCGCTGCGGCCATCGTATAAGGCGAAACACGATGGCGGGTACACAGTCCGCCATTGCCATCGTCCACCATCGTCTGCTCGAACTGCACGCCCTGCTGGTGCTTGCGCGACCTGCGGACAGTTGCAACCGCAAGCTGCCCCTCGCCAAAATCGAGGACGAACTGGGTATCAACCGGAACATCGACCAGCCCTTCAATCAGCGCGCCTGTTACGGACAGATTGCGCAACATGACCGGGTAATAGTGATTTTCGTGGATCGCGCCGATCTTGCGGAACATCGCCAACCGGTTGCTGCGCTGGCACGCTGGCCCAGATGGCACCAACACCCAGTCAGCGTCGCCAACATGCTCCAGAAATGACGCATTATCGACGGGCTTGCTGTACACATAGCCTTGAACATGGCTGACTTCGAGTTCCCGGATCATGGCAAGCTGATCCATGGATTCAATGCCTTCCGCCGTCGTCTCCATGTCGAGCGCCCGGGCGAGCGCGACAATGGCCGTGATGATCGCCTTGTTGCGCGACCCCGGCTCGGTCGCACCGCGCACGAAGCTCTGGTCGATCTTGATCTTGTCGAACGGCGCGCTCTTCAAATAGGCGAGCGACGAATAGCCCGTTCCAAAGTCGTCAAGCGACAGCCGGACGCCCAATGCCTTGAGCGCGGCGAACATTGCGTGCGTTTGCGGACCGTCATTCAGGAAGACGCTTTCCGTGATTTCAAGCTCCAGCCGCTCCGGGTTGAGCCCCGAATTAGCGAGCGCGCTCGCCACAATCGACGGCAGTTCCTCATTGGCGAACTGGATGGGCGAAACGTTCACCGCAACGCGCAAGGCCCCCGGCCAGGCAGCTGCATCTTCACACGCGCGGCGCAAGGCCCATTCGCCCAGCTTGGGAATGAGATTTGCCTCTTCCGCAATCGGGATGAACAGCGCCGGCGAAATGCGGCCCCGCTCAGGATGGTTCCAACGGATCAGCGCCTCGCAGCCTTTCACGGTATTGGTCGTCGCATCGACAAAGGGCTGGTAATTCAGCTCCATCTCGCCGCGGTCCAGCGCACCGTGAAGGTCGTGCTCGAGTATCCGGCGATCCTCAGCCGATTGCAGCAGATCGCTTGCAAAGAAGCGGAAGCGCCCGCGCCCGCCACCCTTTGCGGCGTAGAGCGCCAGGTCCGCGTTGCGGATCAACTCTTCGCTGTTCGCCCCATCATAGGGGAAGACCGCGACACCCACCGACGCCCCAATGAGGCAGCGGCTGCCATTTACGGCATAGGGCTGCGACAGCATGGTGATGATCTGGTTTGCAAGCTCGCCCAGATCACCGCGATCCTCGGTTCCGGGCATCAATATCTGGAATTCGTCGCCGCCAAGGCGGCAAACGCGTTCCGCGTCACCGACGACGCGGACAAGACGCTCGGCAACCTGCTTGAGCAGCGCATCCCCCGCCGGATGCCCCAGCGTGTCATTGACCTGCTTGAACCGGTCGAGATCGATGAGCATCACCGAACAGGCGCTGCGCTTTGCCTTTGCCGCGGCAATCGCGCTTTCCAGAAGGTCTCCCATCCGGCGGCGGTTGGCGAGCCCGGTCAGGGCATCGTACATGGCAAGCTTGCTGTTTTCCCGCTCAGCCGCCCGCTGCCCGGTAATATCCAGCCCATAGCCTGAGAAACCGGTAAAATTCCCCGCAGCATCCAATTGAGGCTGCCCCGCAATCTCCCACCAGACTTGGTCGCCCTCGGCTGCACTCCTGACCGCGAGATGTTCAAATCGGGTTTTGCGCGCCATCACAAAGGGAAGGTTGCGCTGTCGTTCTTCCTCATCGTCCGCCGAATTGAACAACTCCGTGAAATTTCGTCCCTTGGCGGCCGCTGCCGTCGTGCCAATTGCAGCAGCAACATACTCGCTGACATAGGTCACGCGGCCATCTGCATCGGTCGCCCAGAACCAGCCGGCACGCATGTCTTCGTAGTTGCGCACAAGATGTGCCGCTTCCCGGGGCGGAAGCGAGTGATCATAGACCACCGCTCCGCGCGTGTTGCCAAGCAACGCACCGAAACGGGCTCGGAAGCCCGTCTTGGCCTCAGCCGCACCGCTGTCATTGGCCTCGAACGCCTTCTTGACGTCGTCCTGTATCACGCGCTTGATCCCCGTTGCCGTGCGTCGAAAATTGCCGACATCGGGAAGATTAATCCGTTTTGATTGCAATTGCGTAAACCCGTGTCCGGAATCGATGGGTATCAGGCAAGAAGTCGCCGCATATCGCGCCAGATCAGATGAAAATCAGCCGCTTACCGACAGAAGTTGTTAACTCACCCACCTTAGAAAATACCTGCGCAATTAGTCTGCGCGCGTAACCGGCAGGACAGCGCCCACAGGGGGCGGCAACAGGGGACAATGGGGTATGACGGCGCAATCGCGACCTCCCAGATCGGGCAATGACAACCGGCCATTGGTCGGACTGCCAGCCATTCCGCCTGCGCCTGTGGATGCTGAAACCACCTCTGCGGCAGATCGTCGCAAGGATCGGCGAAGCATGACCGTTCTGCGCGTCGCAAAGCTGCAGTCCGGGAGCGCCGAAGAACTCGCCGTTGTCCGCAACGTGTCAGAAGGCGGTATTTGCCTCTTTACCGATCATGAATTCGAGGTCGGCTCGCCGGTCAGTATCTCGCTCATCGAGGAAATGGACGTCTCCGGTCGCGTCGTATGGGCGCGGGATCAGTTCATTGGCGTCGAGTTCGATCAGGACATGCCGATCGAAGAGCTGCTCGCCCGTCCCTCAACGCTGAAGGATGGCAAGCGCGCCCGCTTCCCGCGCCTCAATGTCGATGCCAAGGTCGTGGTACGGATGAGCAATCGCTCCATCGCGGCGCGCGTGCGTGACATTTCGCACAAGGGCGCAAAGCTCCTGTTGCCCGAACCGCCCGAACTGCAGACCCAGGGACTGGTTGTCGTTGTCGACGACCACACCAAGCTCGAGTCGATCATTCGCTGGTCGCAAGGCCCGGTCGTCGGCGTCGAGTTCCTCCGCCCCGTCAGCCCCAACCTGCTCTCGCATCTCGTGGGAATGTGGAAGGCCAAGTAAGCGCGACGGTGCATCCGCTAATGCCCGCCACGCCAATGGCAGGTTCCATCTAGCCTGCAGCGCTCCAAACCCTGTTCAGCTTCTCGATCACGGCGCGGGCGCCTTTGGTCGATTGAGTCCCGACGGTGAAACGACGCGCGGCGCCTGCAATGCTCTCGGACTGGTCCGCCAAGCTCATGGCCGCCGCTGTACTCTCTTCAACCAGCGCGGCATTGGCCTGTGTGATGTCGTCGATCTCGGAAATCGCCGCCGTGATCTGCGACAAGACGTTCGCCTGCACATCCGTCTTGCGGGAAATGTCGCCAAGCGCTGCGTTGATTTCGCTGACGCCCTCGACAATGCGGCCAAGAACCTCGCCGGCATCTCCCACCAGCCGCACACCATCTTCAACCTGACGCGTGCTCGTGCCGATCAGATCCTTGATTTCACGAGCCGCTTCCGCAGAGCGGAGCGCAAGCGCACGGACTTCGCTGGCAACCACCGAAAAGCCCTTGCCCGATTCCCCTGCCCGCGCAGCTTCAACACCGGCATTGAGCGCCAGCAAGTTGGTCTGGAACGCGATGCCGTCAATGAGCGACACGATCTGCGAGATTGCAACAGAGGAGGTTTCAATGGCGCCCATTGCATCGACGGCGCGGCCAATGACTTCGCCACCCGTTTCAGCATCACGCCGCGTGCGCGAGACGGTGTCGGCTATGCTGCCCACATTCCCGGCATTTTCCTTCACGCTTGCCGTGACTTGGGCCATCGCCGCCGCCGTTTCCTGAACGGACGCGGCCTGCCGTTCGGTCCTCCGGGCCAGATCATCAGACCCGACGCGAATTTCCGACGTTGCGCTCGACATGGAGTCGACGCCTTCGATCACGATGGAAAGCGTCCCCGCAAGCGTTTCGACGGCGGCGTTGAAATCCCGCTCGGCGCGCGCATAGGCTGGCGGCAATCCATGCAGGCGCGTCGAGAGATCGCCTGCGGCAAGCCTTGAAAGCGCTTCTCCCATATTCCCCAGAACAATCTCGCGCACCTGCTCTTCGGCGCGTTCGAAATAGGTCGACAAGGCGATGTCCATGTCCAGCAGCGATGCCTTCACCATTGTCGATACATCGCGCGCCAAGCGGCGGCGCCATGGGACAAGCGCCCACAGGCCAGGTGCAATCATCCGCTGTACGGCAGTGTCCAGAACGATGGCATAGCCCGCGATATACCATTTGGGTTCAACCCCTACACGCGCGTGAACCCGGCCAATGCCGGTCGCTCGCGCGATATAGACATCATCCATTCCGTCGGAAAACAATGCCAGCCAGTGATCCTGCTGGAGCTTTCGGGCATGGGCGATGTGGTTTGCGTCGCGGAAAAATGATGCGAGTTTGGGCTTGGCGGCAGCTTTGGCATAAAGCTGATCAAGAGCCTTGCCCAATGGGCCACGCAATTTGCGTGCAATGCGCCGAAAACGCGACGTCTCCTGCTCCAGACCATAGAAGTCGAGACGTTCCTGAAAATCGGGCTGCATTGTTTCGACCACCATTTTTGTTTCCAAATCGCCCAACAGGAAACGGCATTTCAAAAGCGCGATTAAATCTCCGGAACGGATATTTGTATTCTGAAGGTCTTGCTCTTCCACGGTGAGGTCGCCGCCGAGCACTCCTGACCGCACACAATCCGCCCCTCGCGTTACACCAAAAGCGTGAAATCCTTGCTTTGCGCTGCGTTTTTCCCCAAGGGCAGCGGGTTATGACGCAGAATTGGACCCCTGACAGCTGGAAGACCGCCGAGGCCCGCCAGCTTCCGACCTATCCCGACACCGCAGCGCTTGACGCCGCAACCGCGACACTTGGCAATTTTCCGCCGCTCGTTTTTGCGGGCGAAGCGCGCAGCCTGACAGCTGATCTGGCGCAGGTTGCAGCGGGCAAGGGCTTCCTGCTCCAGGGTGGCGATTGCGCCGAGAGCTTTGCAGAGTTCCATCCGAACAACATCCGCGACACCTTCAAGGTGCTGCTGCAGATGGCGGTTGTCCTTACCTTCTCATCCAAGCTGCCGACCGTGAAGGTTGGCCGCATGGCAGGCCAGTTCGCCAAGCCGCGCTCGGCCGACATGGAAGACATCAACGGCGTGTCGCTCCCGAGCTATCGTGGCGACATCATCAACGACATCGCCTTTGACGAGGTCGGCCGTGTGCCGGACCCGCAGCGCATGATCCGCGCCTATTCGCAGAGCGCAGCGACACTCAACCTGCTGCGCGCCTTTGCGCAGGGCGGCTATGCCAACCTTCATCAGGTCAATGCGTGGACGCATGACTTCATGGGCCGCTCGCCCTGGGCCAAGAAGTTTCAGGATGTGGCAGACCGCATCGCCGAAGCGCTCGACTTCATGGCGGCCTGCGGCATTGACCCGGACACCGTTCCGCAGCTCAAGGGCACGAGCTTCTACACCAGCCATGAAGCACTACTGCTCCCCTATGAGCAGGCGCTGACGCGTCAGGATTCGCTGACTGGCCAGTGGTACGACACCTCGGCGCACATGCTGTGGATCGGGGATCGCACCCGCTTCCAAGGCTCGGCGCATGTCGAGTATCTGCGCGGCATCGGCAACCCCATCGGCATGAAGTGCGGCCCGAGCCTTGAGCCGGAGGCGCTGCTGCGCCTGCTCGATACGCTCAACCCGAACCGCGTGCCCGGCCGCATGACGCTCATCACGCGCTACGGTCATGACAAGATCGAGGCGCACCTGCCCGCGCTTGTCCGTGCCGTGAAGGCAGAAGGCCATCCGGTCATCTGGTCATGCGACCCGATGCACGGCAATGTCGTCAAGGCAAACAATGGCTACAAAACGCGCCCGTTTGAGCGCATTCTTGCCGAAGTGCGCGGCTTCTTTGCCGTACACCGTGCAGAAGGCACGCATGGCGGCGGCATCCATATCGAGATGACCGGCCAGAACGTGACCGAGTGCACCGGCGGCGCCATCGACGTGACCGAGCAGAATCTCGCTGATCGCTATCACACGCATTGCGACCCGCGCCTCAATGCAGGCCAGTCGCTTGAGCTTGCCTTCCTCATTGCGGAAATGCTCAATCAGGAAATGAAGGAACGCGCGGCCGAAAAGGCTGCTGCCTGATCCGGACATGAAAGCGGCGTCAGAGCCGGGGGGCTGCTCTGACGCCGCTGTACATTGGACCATCGGGGGATGGCTTGCGACCCAATAATCAGGGTTTAGCCCACGCAGCCTCTCAGCGCCGTGTCCGGTGTATTAACCATTTGTCATCTTGGCCGAAGCCCCGCCCGGCCTGCTTCAGGCAGAAACGGCGAACAGCGTCGTCCCGACATATTTTTCCAGCGTGGAATCATACAGTTCGCTGACCTCGAACGGATCGTCAGCAAGCGCGATATCGGCCATGCCATCCACCTTGAATGTCGCCATTTTCGGCTCGCGCGGCGGATTTCCATTTTTCAGGAGCGGAACCGCGTCAAGATAGACCAGATCACGGCGCGTGTAGAGGATGTGCGGCGCCAGCAGGAATGATGTGCTGTTGTAGGTTCCCGTCAGGCATTTCTTCAGGGCGATGGCTTCAAGAATGGCGCGATTGGCTGTCATGGGCGATGTGATTGACGCATCGTTCCAGAACGCGCAACAAAATTGTGCAGCGCAGCATACAAATTTCGCCACCAACTTGCGTTGCAGTTCGACCAACGTCCTTCCAACGTCAGGCTGCACTGGTCTATCACCACGGCACGCTACAACAGGAGGCATGGGATGAAGACGCAACGCATTCTGGTTTCAGCCGTCGCGCTGACGCTCTCGACGCTTACCCTTTCGGCGGTATCGCCCGTTCAGGCCGCGGAGAATTCCCGCAGCTACAAGCCGGTTGATCTCTTCGCGCTGGAATATGCTGCCGACCCGCAGATTTCGCCCGATGGTCGCCAGATCGCCTATGTGCGCCGGAGCTTTGACATCATGACCGACAAGGCGCGGTCAAACATCTGGATCGTCAATGTCGCAACCGGTGAGCATCGCCCCCTCCTGTCTGGCGGCGCAAGCTTCTCAAGCCCGCGCTGGTCACCCGATGGAAAGCGCCTTGCCTATGTGAGCGCGTCTGAGGGCAGCGCGCAGATTTACATCCGCTGGATGGATAGCGGCGCCACCGCGCGTGTCACCAACCTGACGCAAGGCCCCGGCGGCATCACCTGGTCGCCCGATGGCAAGTCGATTGCCTTTTCGATGTTCGTCCCCGGCGAAGGCAAGTTGATCGCCTCGATGCCAGCCGCCCCCGAAGGCGCGAAATGGGCGCCCAAGCCCATCGTGATTGATCGCCTCAACTATCGTGGTGACGGAGAAGGCTATGCCGAACAGGGCCATAGCCATGTCTTCACCGTGTCGACTGAAGGCGGCGTCCCCCGTCAGGTGACGACGGGTGAGTTTGACTATGGCGGCGCGATAGACTGGAGCCGTGACGGCAAGACGCTCTATGTCTCCGCCACGCGCACCGATGATCCTGAACGCACGCCGCTGCGTGACCAGATTTATGCCGTTGATGTTGCCTCAAAGGCCATTA
>ENA-UOYA01004397-UOYA01004397.1-activated-sludge-metagenome-genome-assembly--contig:-NODE-4397-length-11865-cov-6.133446_pt1 | contig 11865 bp, 9 predicted proteins | sample MGYA00238163_ERZ764804 | MGnify/ENA primary metagenome ERZ764804 (study PRJEB28919, sample SAMN05720223) | activated sludge metagenome | isolation source: Anaerobic digester | place: Hong Kong...
CTCTTCCCGCTTATTTCTCCCGTCCACCCGGATACTGTGCGTGCCGGAACGCACAGTATCCGGGTGGACGGGAGAAATAAGCGGGAAGAGCATCAAACTGATTGATGCAAATACTACCTTCCTCCCGGGGCATATGTGGCTGGAATATTATCTGCCCGGCTATGGCTGGATTCCGGCTGATCCTACTTTTACCTATACGGTTAATAATGTCCGGCAGGTTGAATACAGTCGTCTGACCGGAATCAGGCAGCCCAGTTTCGTCGATAGTTGTGAAATGGCGGGGCATGCTGTTTCATACAGCTTTCGGGGCGATGTTGACGTAAACACCAATGTCACTATTTATAAGTTAGGGGTTGACGGTGTCATGCCGCTTCCGGTGGAAGGCACACAAGCGCCGTTGCTCTATTTGGAAGATATACCCTTGATTTTTGACGTTAATCCGGTGATTGAAAATGGGCGTACGCTTGTGCCGATGCGCGGTATTTTTCAGGCCCTGGGGGCGGCTGTTGAATGGGACGGGGTGACCCAGAGAATTGTCGCAATGTCGCCTGAGCGAAAAGTGGAATTACAAATCGGTCAGACCCAGGCTTGGGTAAACGGCGAACTGCGTACGCTTGATGTATCACCATGTATTCTTGACAGCAGAACGATGATCCCGCTTAGGTTTGTGGGAGAAGCGCTCGGTTGCCAGGTGGACTGGGACGGGAATCTGCGGACGATCAATCTGCGGTTTCATTAATAGGTTTACATTTTTGCTCCGGCGCGGATATATATATGGTGGAAAATAAAACAGCCCCGGTGGGATGAATGGGGTTCATTTCATAACCTCCGGAAAATACCAATAAGTTTTATTGGTATTTTTTATGGCTTTTTTATACAGCATTCACAGTTTAATAGATACTTTTATGGAAAACGTTGAAATTATTACTATATTTCTGTAAAATATTAGATGTTAGTACTTATAGGGAGGGAACCTATCATGAGGAAAATCGCAACATTATTACTGCTTGCATTTACTCTGACAATAGCAGGAACGACAGGTGTTGGGGCCGTGGTGCCCGGGTATGAGGATGCTGTGAAGGGATATAAAATAGCTGACGTTACTTTAGAATTTAAATATTATGATGGCACTACAGACACTGGTACATATTGGATTTACAACGATCCAAGATATTCAAATGATGAGGTGATCGAACAAACTTTAGCAAGCTTTTGGAAAACAAATCAAACATATATTCGTCGCATTAGCCACGTAAACGGTATTCCCATTGAAAATACCAAGTGGGCAAAGTATGGCGGGGTAATTCAGCATGTGGGAGGAAATTATCAGTTTCCGGACGATCCCATCCCACAAACTCCGGTTGCTGCAGAGGTGACTGTTTTCATCAATGGGAAGCAAGTGGAGTTCCCTGATCAAAAGCCAATAATCATTCAAGGAAGAACAATGGTACCCATCCGTGCGGTATTCGAGCATCCTGATGTGCAAGCAGAAGTAAAGTGGAATGAAGAAGAACGTACCGTCACCGCAACAGACCGTTCGGGCAAGACAATTGTGTTTCGTATTGGGGAAAATAACTATCGAGTTAAAACAGGTTTAAATGAAGAATTAAAATACTCGGATGTTGCGCCGGTCATTGAAAACAGCCGTACTCTCTTGCCTCTGCGTGCTTTATCCGAATCACTTGATTTTCAGGTAGACTGGATTGAAGATGAAAGGAAAGTCGAGATAAAAGAGAAACCGGGAAACAAGCGTAAACTATTGTCACCAGAAGAATGGGCTGCCTTCCTGCAGGGGGGGTAACGCCTAATGAGAACAGCAAAATTCCGAATAATATCGGCATTAGCACTACTGCTAACATATATACTGACGAGCATTGTGCCGGCAAATTTATTGCCGGCTTTTGCTGCTGCTCCCCGCTTTGCTATTGATGAAACAAATACCAGGCAAATAAAAGATAGCTTTACAGAGACAGGACTGCCTTTTCACGAGGCCTGGACATGTGATTTAAAAGGGAAGGTAAACAGCCAGCCCATTGTGGTAGACGGATATATCTATGTGCAGGCGGGAAAAGATCTCCTCAAGCTTTCATTGGAAGAAGGCGAGATTCTAGGTCGGATTACGGTAAACCAGCATGAATTACCTTCCGGTTCGTCGCCAACATATGCAGAAACCACTCATGCCCCGCGGATTTATCAGGCTACCCGTGATCACCGACTTTGGGCTATAGACCCGTTAACTTTTAAGCCTATCTGGGAACAACCGTTAATTTTGACTACAGATAAACAAAGCGATAATTACAAAAAAAGATACCGGGTTACCTCCAGCCCTTTTGTGTATATTCATAATCATCGTACATATATTGCTGTGGGAACAGCTAATGGAGATGCTACTGGACTGCCGGGGCAATATGCTGATAATGGTTTCTTTATCATCCAAGATATTGGGTTTAAACCACAGGTTGTATATTGGAATCAAATGCCGGGGGAGGTTACAGGCTCTCCAATCTTTCATAATGGGATGATCATTGGTACAGAAAACACTCAGGGTAAAGAATCTGAACTTATTAGATATCTACCTAATGTAAATTCATTTACATCATCAAAATGTGCAGTCAACTTGGGTGTCCCAGGTTCACCAGCAGCAGAAGGTGACTATATATATGTTGCCGACAGAACAGGATGTATTTATAAGATTTTAAATAAAAGTGAAACAGAAATTACAAAAATATGGATAAACCCCGAAAAACCAGGCGATTTTAATGCGCCTCGTAAACAAAACAGCTACAACCTTATGTCGCCGGTCATCGGCAATAAATACATTTACCTGCCGTTAGTACATTACAACAATTACTCCAGCGGTGGACCGGGTGCCGTTATTGCCGTGGATAAAGAAACAGGCTTTACACACAAAGTTCGCCCCTTTAATTCCATCCTCAAATCGAATATGCTCTATTGGAAGCCGTCACCGGAGGCAGAGCAGGATTATGTTTTCGTCTTTGCCTATGACGGCACGGCATGGGTTTTAGATGGCCAAACTTTAGAGCCTGTACCATGGTTCTATGACCAAAAAGAGAATAAAGTTAAAGAAGTGGTCCAGCTTTTTGCGGTGGAACCGGGCAGTGTTGCCCCGGAAATGGTTATTGCCGACTCCTACCTCTTGATTACGGACGGACAAGGAATCATGCATGCCTATAAGGCAGAAGAGCCGGTAAACTTCAAGGCCGTATCTCTGGAACCTATTAAAGCTCTTGAATCACTTGACGCTCAAGCATCAGCAGAAACTGAAGCATCAACTGCCACATCCCCGGAAGCACCGGTACCGGCAAAAGACAGCCTGAACGAAGGAGAGCAAGCCGGAGACAGGGAATATCAACCCGGCGAGCGGGTGCAGCTTCAATTTACGGTGGAAAATACTTCTCCGGAGGATTATACTGAGATTCCGCTCATCCTTACCACCCCGGACGGAACGGTCCTCCCCGGCGGTACTGTTGACTTAAAAGCGGGCGAGAGATTAACGGTTACGCCCTGGACGGTTGAAGTTCCTCCTTCCGGCAGTCTGCTCTACCGGGCAACTATCAACCCCGAAGGACATCCCCAGGAAATTACCGCGGAAATAAAACCGCGTATTGATAATACTGCCGAGGTAGAGCTTAATAAAACAGTTCTTGATCTGGAAGTAGTCTCCCTCTCGGTGGCAACCCCTACCGAGGCTGGAATAGTGCAAAACATTGAAACCGTTATTGCCAATAATACGGGACAAGCTATCCCGGAAGCCTTAATCCAATGGCAGGAAGACAGCAAGGTAATCCGGGAAGAAAAAGTATCCTTTGCCGTCGGGGAAAGCAAAACCCTTTCCTTTGCCTGGCGTGCCCCTGAGCGGGAAGCCACCGTCAATATCGCCGTCATCGCCGACCCTGCCCAACTTATTCCCGATGCAAACCGTGCCAACAATTTTAAGGAAGCATACATCGCCGTCAATCAATTCGTGAAAAGAAGTTGTAAAGAACCCTTGGACAGAGCCGGTTGGGATGTGGTTTATCACATCATTACCGGCTATCATACAAAAACAGTCTATGATACGGTAACCGTGGGAACGGATGAAAAAGGCAACCCCATAACACGGACTGAGGCGCGTACGGTAACCGATTATACCAATCCTATTTGGGAACCGGTTACGGTCACCTATAACGAATGGCTTGAATTGGATGTCAGTGTCAATACCAAACAGGGGATTCCCACCGATCCGAAGAATCCGCAAAAGAGCGACCGGGAAAGCCGAGGATCATGGGAGATTATTCCCTATGCCGAAGAGCAGTCCAAAAAGCTGCGTAAGAAAGTGGACCCCAATGAGATTACCCGGGCCGGTTATGGTTTTGAAGTCATTGTCGTGACCAACTACCAAAACGACTGGGAAAGCAAAGTCCCTTCGGGATTGGCAAACACGGCGCAGCCCATTGGCGGCACATTTGCAGGACCGGCCCGTGTGATCGCCGAATTCTTTAATCCAAGCAACAAGTTTGTTAAAGCCGTTGAGCTGGCACAAGTCTCCGGCCGCGCCGACAGAACAGGCCAGTGTACCTGGATGTTGCCGGCCACCCGTTATACCTTTAAGGATGGTGAAACCATTTACGAAAGAAAGCATTATACCAGTCCCGATGACAAAGACGGCAATTATACGGTGCAAATCCGCGTTGAATACGCCGGTAAACATGGATTGTATTTCTGTAAACAAAAAAACGTCGAAATATGGGGGGATATGTATGATGATATTTATACTGCCCCCATGCCCCTTAATTTACGGTAACGGGTAGAAAATTTGGTTTACATTTTTGCTCTGGGGTGGATACTTATATGGTAGAAAAATAAATTCATTTCCGGAATAGAAGGAAAGCATTTATACCTGCGAAGATAAAGAGGGGAAGGGGAGAGATTTTGATGTGGAGTATATTCCATTTGTTTAAACCAAGGGAAGAGAAGCGAGGGTATTTTGTGCATACAAGCGGGGGAAAAAATATGCTTTGCAAGATATTAAACGAGTATGATACAAAAGAAGAAGCCACCCAAGATTTGGTTGACTTAGTGGCAAATAAAATTACGGAAAAAGATCTGTACAAAGAATTTTTGAAGAGACAATCCTGGTAGGTTTACATTTTAGGCCCGGCGCGGATATATATACAGTAGAAAAGTAAATCATACCTTTTGGTATGAAATGGAGGATGAAGAAAATGAATAGAAAACAACTGAGAAGTCTAACGCCGGAAGCCGCCTGGAAGTTTTTTACTGCAGAAGGGGAGACAGTGGAAGGATTTATTTCCGAGTTTGTCGATGACGGATATGAGCTGACAGATATCAAAACAATGGTCAGAATCTTTGCAAGTGAGACACCAATGACCTTAGACCATCCATTATTGCAAGAAGATATTGATTTTTTGGAAGCTTCGTTCGAAAAATATATGATGGAGCACATTGAGAAAATCGGCGGCTTCGCCAACTTGAAACTAATGTCCCATGATGAATTAATGAAAAGATGGGATGATGGGGTGGCAGACATGTTTTATTTAATGGAGAGAAGAGGCTATAAGATTCAGAACCCCAGAATTAAGCAACTGGTGGAGGAGAAGTATTATCGGTAGGTTGTGACAGTTGGCGGAAAGGTGAAAAGTGTATAGGTGTATATGCTTATATGACGCGATACAGCCAGAAGCAGCGATATTTTCCATTCGATTTCTGTGCACGAAAACCTATTGCCACAGGTTTTCCCGAGTGTTCGCCACCGGAGATCACCACACCGTTATCGTCGATATGAGCTCCTGTCAAATCCTCTGTGGTAGTCACACCAATATCTGCGATACCGAGCGAGAGCGTTCCTTGCTTAAAATCCTTTACCACCTCGGCGGCACTGTCGTCTGCATATAGGGTGGCTTCGGCCAGCACCACAGAAAAATCCGCCTGCAAGGCTTTTGCGAGGGAAACGGGGGTATCGTAGGTTTCATCCCCGTTAGTATCCTCAGTGATTTTGGCATAGTAAAGTTTATCTAATCCGATAGTTACCCCTTTGGCCGATTTGACACCGGAATTTTTAGCATTATGCGCAATTCAACCATGGCAGGTTAAGCTTATGGCCAATTAGCGGTCAATCTGCGTGCAAGTTTTGCCCAATAGTCTAACAGATGAATCGTTGTCAAAATTCGTTTACGGTGATAATATTTAATCAAATTATTTAATGGTTTGCAGATGGGGAGGAAGCCGTCAACCTCAGAAACAATGGAAGCTGTTGGTTAAGGATAACCTCTGGCAGAAATATATACGCAAATGGAAGAGAGGGAAAACACTAATGTTTAGAGAAATGAGAAGAAGCAAGCAATTATTAGCAATGGATGACACAATCGCAGTAATGAAAAGATGCACAAATGGGGTCATGGCGTGTATCGGTGACGATGATTATCCTTACGGCGTACCGCTTAACTATGTCTATTGCAATGATAAAATCTATTTTCATTCCGCAAAAACCGGACATAAAATCGATGCAATTACGAAGAACCCCAAGGTATCATTTGCCGTAATCGATGAGGATACAATAGTAAGTGCAGAATACACCTCTTATTTCCGTAGTGTGATTGCTTTCGGGAAAGCAAGAATTGTCGAAGGGGAAGAACGGCAGAAAGCTTTTGCGGCCTTAGTTGAAAAGTACTCCGGCGATCAGCCGGAAGAAGCAAAGCATCAGAAAATAGCCGAATGCACACAGGCTTTTATTATTGCCATTGACATTGAACACATCACCGGCAAAGAAGCCATTGAATACGTGAAAACTAGAAAGTAATAGCAGTTTTGTCCTTGTGTCCTTAGGCTAATGCTTTTTGGATAATTCCACAGGCTAATCTTTTTCCTGCCGCACCTGCCGGTTGGGTGCGGTAGTCATCGGGGTTCTGATGGATAATGACTGATTTCCCAACGACTTGTTCCGGTAGGAATTTGTCTGTGTAGAAGTACATGTAGGCATAGCCCCTGTTTGAGAAGAGAACCGGAAAATCACCGGCATGATTTCCATGGGGCTGGTTCGTCGGATTCCAGTGTCCGCCGGCAGCCTGGAAGGGGTTTTGGGGATCGCCAATTTCACAATTGCCAAACTCATGCAGATGAAAACCATGAGGACCAATGGGCGCTTCCCCGTTCGTGGACGGTTGGTAAGGGGGAAGGCCGTAAATTTCGGCAAAGACTAAGGTTCCGTTGGGGGCCTGAAAAAATCTGACCGCACCTTCGATCTGCGGTCTTAATGGTCCGCCTTTGATACAGGCAATTGCCACTGCCTTATTTCTGGGCAAAAGTATTTCATTTAATGAGGTGGACATCAATATCACTTCTTTCTTTTGCAACATATTTCAGCGCCAGTTTAACAGTGCTGAATTTTCTACTGATGCGTTATAATATGCAGAACCCCAGATAAATGTTGGCGGAGGCGAGGAGGAAAGTAATGAAAAAAGCGCAAATCGTCTACTTTTCAGGAACCGGTGGAACAGCACGGGTTTCCGCGGAGTTCGCCAAGTCTTTAATCAGTCATCAGGTAGAAGCGCAGATAATTCCTTTGGATCTGCAGGAGTTCGATTACCGCTCGTTCGCGGCACCCAGTGAGCAGTCGGCTGATGTTGATTTACTGATTCTTCTCTTTCCAGTGCATGCTTTTGATGCTCCGGAGCCGGTCTATGAATGGCTGAGCACAATACCCGACGGCAATGGGCAGGCGGTTGCGGTCATTTCTGTTTCAGGCGGCGGAGAGGTTTGGCCAAACACGGCTTGTCGGGCAGGTTGTATTAAAATCTTTGAGCAAAAAGGATATGACGTTATTTATGAACGGATGTTTATGATGCCCTCCAATGTTTTTTCTGCGACCCAGGAGCAATTAGCGCTTAGACTACTGCAGGTATTACCGTCCAAGGCGGAAAATTGCGTTTCGGAAATACTATCCGGAGTTCGGCGCAGGAAAAGGGCACCGCTAACGTCGCGGATCATGGCTGCTTCTGCCAAACTTGAAAAGAAGTCGGTCAGAAAGCTCGCCCAAAAATATTTTCAAGTGAATGAAAAATGCACGGGCTGTGGCTGGTGTGCGAAGGCTTGCCCCCGAAAAAACATCGAAATGATGGCGGCTCGTCCTTCTTTTGGTGAGCAATGTGTCGCGTGTCTTCGCTGTACTTATGGCTGTCCGGCCAAGGCTATTCAGATGAGAAAGTTTAAATTTTTCTTACTGAAGGAAGGGTTTAACCTGGATGAGTTGGAGAAAAGTCTAAGTAATAGTGAGCTTGCCCCAAGAGAAGAGAATGTTAAAGCAGGCTTTCTGTTTGGGGGAGTTCATGATTATTTGTCGGGTAAGCAATAGTAGTATGTTTATTAATACTTTTTGAGATGCCAAAAAAGCACCCTTTTGCGGGGCGCTTAATATGTATCTGACACATGAGTATGCCTGTAAGCCGAGTTCTGTGCTCCTTGCGGAGTGATGGTCATCTATCTTGGATGTCAGTTACCTGACACCTCCAGCGACCTTACCCGGAAGCGGAACGGGCCGTTCCATTGCTTCCCTATTCGGTCTTGCTCCCGGTGGGGTTTACCGAGCCGGCCAGTCACCTGACCGCTGGTGAGCTCTTACCTCACCTTTCCACCCTTACCTGTGCGGAATAATCCGCCATCGGCGGTATGTCTCTGTGGCACTATCCTTGGAGTCGCCTCCACTGGGTGTTACCCAGCACCTTGCCCTGTGGAGCTCGGACTTTCCTCAGGTGCGGCCTTTCGGCACTTGCACCCGCGACCATCCGGCATACTCATGTTTTTTCAATATGATGCATTTATTCTATCATGCATTTTTCATAATCAGTGACTTTCACCATCATGCTCCATAATTGTGATGTTCAGCACTCGAATTAATATGTTATCATAGAAACGGGCTTACATCAAGTGGTAAATCCACCCTATTGTGCTTACATAGCTTACATAGACTTCACATAGACAGGAAACAGTTCCTCACCAAGACTATTGTATCAGCTTATTTTTCCGTTGACAAAGGGGCGCATTTTCTCATATGATGAGGGCAATAGATGATGATGACAAAGAAAAAAATGAATAAGAAAGAAATAGAATGGTATTCGGGAGGGATCTTGATGGCGCATACTTTATCGGTGCTGGTAGAAAACAGACCTGGTGTATTGACGAGAATATCCGGCTTAATCAGTCGCAGGGCTTTTAATATCGAGAGTATTGCGGCTGGCTATACGGAAGAACCCGACATGACAAGAATAACGGTGGTTGTGAACGGTGATGATCAGGAGATTGAGCAGGTCACTAACCAATTAGCCAAGCTTGTTGATGTCATAAAAATTGTTGATCAGACCCGGATCGATTCATTGGAAAGGGAATTAGTATTAATCAAGGTAAAGGCTCTGCCGGAAAAGCGTTCTGACATTGTTGATATCGTGGATATTTTCCGGGCGCGCATTGTTGATGTGAATAGAGAGACGATGGTGATTGAGTTAAGCGGTTCCCAGGATAAGATTGATGCCTTATGTGAAGTACTCAAGGATCATGGCATTGTGGAAATCGTCCGGACCGGTAAAATCGTTATTTCGCGTGGACCTCTGCCCGCTAAAGAGCTATAAGAATCTTTAGTATAGTCATGGAAGGAAGAAGGGACGGGACCAGATGCTACGATTGATTATCGGCAGATCCGGTTCAGGGAAAACCAGGCAGTGTCTGGTAGAAATAGCGACTAAGGAACAAGCGGGTGTGAGGACAAACTGTATTTATCTTGTTCCCGAGCAAGGCTCTTTTCATGCGGAAAAAAGCCTCTTAAAGTATGTGCAAAAAGGGGCAACGACAAGCGGTACTTTTCGTGCCCAGGTGCTCAGCTTTCAGCGGCTGGCCTGGCGCGTCCTGCAAGAAACGGGGGGCGGCTTGGCTGCGCCCCTTGATGATCTGGGGAAGGCCCTGTTACTCAAGCACATTATTGAGAAAAATAAAACCCATTTTAAAGTATTTGCGCGGGTTATGGACAGACCTGGTTTTTTGGAGCAATTAGTGCGGACTCTTTCGGAGATGAAGATTTATCGGATTACCCCTGAGCAGTTAGCAGGTCTTTGCGGTGAAACAGCGGAGGACATGCTCGCTGGCTTGGAGGGAAAGCTGGCGGAATTCACGTTTATTTATCAACAATTTGAGGCTTATATCGCCGAGCGGTATTTAGATATTGATGATAATTTGGAGTTGCTCACTGCACGGCTGTATAAGGCAGCTTTTCTGCGCAAGGCCGAGGTGTGGATAGATGGCTTTGATGGTTTTACCCCGCAGGAATATGCGGTCATTCGCGAATTAATGTTGCACTGCCCGGCGGTAAATATTACCTTATGCCTGGCCAAAGAACATCTGCGGCAAAAGCTGCCGGAGACCCATGTTTTTTTCCAGCCCTGGGATACATATCAGCATTTGCAGGGCCTGGCGGCGGAGATTGGCTGCGCGGTGGGAGAGACAGTGTTGCTACCGGAGCCGCAGAAACGACGTTTTGCGGGTGCGGGGAGCGGGCATTTGGCGTTGTTGGAAGAGAGCTTTTTAGGCTCTGTTGCGCCTGTGGCGGGGCCCGTGGAAGGAATCAGGTTACGGGCAGCCGCAAACCGGCGGGCCGAGGTGGAAGAAGCTGCGGCTGAGATTCTCGCTCTCTGCCGGGATAAAGGACTGCGCTATCAGGATATCGCGGTGCTTTTGCGTGATTTTACGAATTATGAGGATTTGCTGGCCAATGTCTTTCGGGATTACGAGATTCCATATTTTTTAGATATGAAAAAACCGGTTCGTCACCATCCTTTACCCGATTTAATTCAAGCGGTGCTGGAGGTCGTCCAGGGGGGATGGCGCTATGAGCCTCTTTTTCGTGCGCTGAAAACCGACCTCTTAGGCGTATCCCGTCAGGAAACGGCTCTGTTAGAGAATTATTGCTTAGCCCATGGGCTGAAAGGCAGTCGCTGGACAGACGGTAAGCCCTGGGAGTATCGTTCCGGCTTTCGGTGGGATGAAGGGAAAGACGAGCAGCAAGGAAGCATCCTGGAACAGAAGCTGTTGCGCCAGGTCAATCGTGCCCGCACGAAAGTGGTGGCGATGTTGCTTCCTTTTCAGCAGGCTATACAGGCCGCCCGTACCGGGCGGGCCTTTAGTGAAGCATTATTTGCCTTTTTGACACGCATGGAAGTGGTGGAAACATTAGAATGCTGGAGTAAAAAGGCGGAAACTGAGGGCGAGTTGGAGGAGGCACGGCTCCATCTTGCGGTCTGGCAAAAAATCCTGGACTTGCTTGATAGCCTGGTAGGAGTTTTAGGTGAGCAGGAGATGACCTTAGCTGAGTTTACCGAAGTGGTGACCGGCGGTCTGGAAACCCTGGAGCTGGGGTTAATTCCTCCCGGGCTGGATCAGGTGCTGGTGGGTTCGGTAGACCGTTCCCGTCACCCGGACTTGAAAGCGGTGCTGATCCTTGGCGTAAACGAAGGAATCTTTCCGGCGCGGGCGGTAGAAAACGGTTTATTCAGTGATGAAGAAAAACTGTTTTTTCAGGAACGGCAGATCAACATGGCACCGACCACGGAGAAAAAGCTGTATGCAGAGCAGTTTTTAATTTATCGGGCGCTGACTGCGGCCAAGCAATATTTAACGCTGAGTTTTGCCATGGCTGATGCGGAAGGGAAAGCACTGGCCCCATCACCTCTGATCAAGCGGATTGAGGAGCTTTTTCCGGGGGTTACTGTTAATTTTGTCTCCGCGGAGAAGAACAGCGGAAACGGGAACAATTCGGATGAGCAGTCCGACCTGATCATGGCTGAAGAACTGGTGACCTGTCCG
>ENA-UOYA01004400-UOYA01004400.1-activated-sludge-metagenome-genome-assembly--contig:-NODE-4400-length-11862-cov-5.759888_pt1 | contig 11862 bp, 9 predicted proteins | sample MGYA00238163_ERZ764804 | MGnify/ENA primary metagenome ERZ764804 (study PRJEB28919, sample SAMN05720223) | activated sludge metagenome | isolation source: Anaerobic digester | place: Hong Kong...
ATACAGCCCGGGAGGTGGTACGGTCTTCCACTGTTTTTACCACCCACACTCCGGTGCCGGCCGGGCATGACCTTTTTGACGAAGAGCTTATCGCCAGCTATTTTGGAAACATGGTTGCCGAGATGGGCATAGATTTTAGAGCACTCAAAGACCTGGCCTGGGATGGAGAGCGGCAAAAATTCAACATGACCCTGCTGGCCCTGCGCCACTCCTTTATGTCTAACGGGGTCAGCCGGCTGCACGGCAAGGTGGCCAGAGAAATGTTTCGTCCCTGCTACAGCAGGCTGCATCCTGAGGAAATTCCCGTTACCTCGGTAACTAACGGGGTGCATGTGGAAACCTGGCTGGCTGCCGAATTGAAAGAACTTTTTTCACGTTACCTGGGGAAAAGGTGGTTTGAGCAAATTGCCCAGCCGGAAATGTGGGCTGGTGTGGATGATATTCCTGACCAGGAATTGTGGAGAGTGCGCCGGCTGCTAAAGGAGAAGATGATCTTATTTGCGCGGACCAGTTTAAAACAGCAGCGCCGGCGCAACCGGGAACCGCTGCAGCATATTATTGAGGTAGACGACTACCTGGACCCCGATATCCTTACCATAGGTTTCGCCAGGCGTTTTGCCACCTATAAGAGGGCGTGCCTGCTTTTCAGCAATTTGGCCAGGCTGGAACAGCTGGTCAACAATTCCGAGCGGCCTGTCAGACTGGTTTTTGCCGGCAAAGCGCATCCCGCTGACAGCGCGGGGCAGGATTTAATCAAGAAAATATACGACTTTTCAATGCGCCCGGAATTAAGGGGTAAGGTGCTGCTCCTGGAAAATTACGACATCCACATGGCCCGACACCTGGTCCAGGGGGTGGATATCTGGCTCAACACACCGCGCCGCCCGATGGAAGCCAGCGGTACCAGCGGCATCAAGGCTGCCGTAAACGGCCTGATCAATGTCAGCACCCTGGATGGTTGGTGGCCGGAAGCTTACAACGGCTCCAACGGCTTTGCCGTCGGTTCAGAAAGCGCTTATGAGGACGATGAGATCCAGGACCGCGATGATTGCTACTCGCTGTACAGCGTTCTGGAAGAAAAGGTGGTGCCCATGTACTACCGGAAGACGGAAGGGTTCTCGCCGGAGTGGGTACGCCTGATGAAAGAGACCATCAAGTCGGTCGCCCCCGTTTTTAACACCGGGCGTATGGTTGCTGAGTATACTGAGAGATTTTACATACCCGCTATCAAAAGGGGAAAAAACTTTACGGACAATAACAATTACCTGGCCGGCCACGCCAGCAACTTTAAAAAGCTGATCCTGGATTACTGGGACCAGGTATCCTTTGTTTCGGTTGAATCCAGCGGCAGGCCGAAGATGAATGCGGGAGAGACGATTGAACTGAATGCCGTCCTCAGCCTGGGCCTGATTTACACCAGGAGTGTGGCTGTGGAGATGGTGTACGGGGAGGTGGTGGAAGGCGGCCTGAAGAATATAACGGTGCTTCCCATGACTTTGGAGAGTGAAATTGCCGAGAATATCTACCGTTATACCGGCCGGCTGACCATGCCTCAGGGCGCCTTCGGGTACACCGTGCGGGTAAGGCCTGACAGCAGGGACTTTCCCTACCAGGAACTGCCCCTGATCACCTGGGCGCCGGTGTTCTAATAATAGTTACTCATTAGGATATATTACACAAGGAGAAAGGTATATTAATGTGGAAAACAATGTTAAATTAATCTATTCCTGAATCCGTGACGCTTTTAAAATACAGAGCTCAATATGACATTATATGGAATTTTCGGGACTTAGGAATTATAACACTGCCCTCAAATCACATGGGCAGGGTCGGGAAGTGAAGTCCAGTAGGTTTCAACTTCAATGTCTGGAACGAGTAGGGCCTGACCGTTTGCGAGAATGGTTCTCTCAGTGACTTTATACACCAATCGAACGGGTGTTTTGAACCCTTTTGGTTTCCACATCACACTGCCCATATAGACGGTCTTCCCTTCGCGCTCGATACACCCTGGTCCGTTCTGTTGGGCAATGGCCAACCAGACTTCTGTCTTTTCTTTTCGTATATTGCGTTTAATGATGAAGTCCGCTTTTGTCTCCTTGTCTAAGCGGACGCTAATGTTTTCGGCGCTGTCATTCCCGGAATCCATCCGGACAAGAAGGGGTAGAGAACTTAAGTGTTTTCCATGGCTGATACTTTTTCTTAAGAATTCGACTGTCCCGTTTTGGCTATGGTCCTTTCCCTGGCGTAGTTCGGTGTTAATGCCGTATCCTTCCCGGGCTAAATAGGCAAAAATCGGGGCAAAGCCGTCAAATCCCTTGTAAGTACGTGAAACACCTTCTTTCTTTGAGTCGGAATTATCGAATGGGGATACATCAATGTCCAACGGTAAGTACTGGCGCTGTGCCTCCAATGTTCCCAGATAAATCGGCGTCAATGGTGCAGAACTGTTTTTAATCAGTTTTACAGACTCTTCAAGGATAATATCGTTCCATTGAAGGTTACTTGCAGCCATATCCAGACGCTGCCGGAGTGTCGGACTTGACGGTGTGTCCTTAAGATTAAGCGCTAACGTAAAAAAGTTGTCTTGGCGAAATGGTTCAATGTGGTCAAAATCACTTTTTCCTTGACAGAGAAGACCGATGTAAGCTGTGCCGATTTCTCCGTGAGTGATCTGTGGGGTTAAAACACCTGGGACCTTTGTTTTATCCAGCCATAATTTTAAGGCGGTTTTATTTAATAGCGCTCCAACTAAAGCTAATCCTGAATGAGGCGTTAGGTCTTCATTAGATTGTTCAATAATAAATTTCATGCATGCACCCCGCAGGTGAAAAATCAGTTTCGGGATTATCCCTTGTTAATTCTATTATACGGGGTTTTTTGCCAAATTTCTTGGTTTTTTTGTATTAAGCTATCACGGATTCAGGTGTCCTTCAATATCTGGGCTTAGTTTGTTATTCCCTTTTTGGTCTTCATGGGCTAAAAATTTTTCCAGTTTTCTCGAAAATGCTGCTTGACATTTTACCGCTGGGCTTTTGTAAAAGTTCTTGCAAAATAAAAATCCCTGGGATAGTCCAAGGTTTTAGGTGTTTGATTTTATTTTATTGTTTATCAATTTATAGACCTTATTGTAACAGGGAATTTGTTTCTGTTCTAACATAGGGGGTTAAAATTGTCTTTAATGGATATCTCTACAATAGGCAACCCTAATCTCCAGTTGCTGATTGTGACATATATGGTATAATTAAACAGTGGGCAGCCTATGGGGTCTTAATTTAATAAAAAATATTTAAGGATGTGTTAATATTTCAAGGTATAAAATAAAAAAAAGAATTAAAAAGAACAAATGCTTAGATGAATTAGAAGAATGGAATGATAACCAGTATAACCCAGGCCATTGGACTGGCGGAAATATCCCTCCATTTATTAAGCGCCCAAACAAATTGTTAATAATATATTTCTTATTAATATCTTTTTTTATTTTAGGATTTTTTATTATATCTCTTATTCAAAAACCCTAATTGATTTAACTATTTTTTGACATAATTTAACAAAATATTATATCAGATTCATAACGCCTAATGGTTATTTAAATTACAATATTACCATAAGTCGGAAACCGCTTTTCTTTACCGGCGGGCTGATGGATATGACTTGCGTTAGTTCACCCCCAGTGTGGAAGTCGATCTCTGCGGCCATGCGACACTGGCCTCCGCCCATATTTTATGGGAAAAAGGTTTTTTGGGCAGGGACGAAACCGCAAAATTCTATACTAGAAGCGGCATCCTTATCAGGGGAGTTTGATTTTGTTTCGCGATTTTTTGCTCCGGCGGCAGGCGTCAATGAAGACCCGGTGACAGGTTCGTCTCATTGTTGTTTGGAGCCTTTCTGGCAGGCCAGGCTGCGGAAAGATAATTTTACCGCTTTCCAGGCTTCGCGGCGGGGTGGGGTTCTTAAAGTGCGGGTGCGGGGAGACCGTGTGCTTATATCGGGAAAAGCGATTACAGTCTTCGCAGGTAATTTATTTGCGTAATTAAGTTAGAATGGAAAAAAGGGAAATTAAGGATTGACAATTTTTGCGACCGGATAATATGGTAAAATATAGTTAATATAAAAATAGTGGTGAAAATAAATTGACCACTTTAATAAGACATTAAACGAATATATCCCAGTACTTACCGAAATAATGAGCATGGACAAAGAAGTAGTATCCCTCTACCTTTTCGGATCTTATGCGGAGGACAAACAGACACCGGCAAGTGATGTCGACCTTGCGGTCCTGCTTGAAATGGACTTCCCGGCGGAACGCTATTTTGAAAAGAAGCTGGAACTTCTTTCAATAGTCACATCATCGCTTAAAACTGGCGAAGTTGACCTTATAATCCTGAACCAGGCTCCGCCCTTCCTTTCTTACCAGATTTTGAGCAAGGGGCGGTTGCTTTTTACAAGGGAAGATAAAAAAGGGCAGAAGGTAAACTTTCAAGTTCGGAATAAAGAATTAAATGATCCTTCATGTTTGTTATGACGAACTAAAGGAGTTTTGTTTGTATTATTGCAATTCGACCACTCTTTTGAGAATTCTTCAAAACTTCCTAATAAAACATTGATTCCAAGTTTCCTAATATTATCTATAATTCTCATGTTCCTATCAAACAATAGCCTCGATAGCTATGCGAAAAAAGAGTATATTTTTTTAGGATATTCTGCCGCTTTTTCCTAGAAGCCTATACAGGCTTCTCTTAAAATTATCGTCGTCCTCAGATGTTCTTTTTCTAGGGCCTTTTGTTCTGCCTCCGCCCCTGCGGATCCTGGCTTTAATTTCCCTTTCTTCGAGTAAAAACTCAATGGTCTCTTCCCGGAAAATCCGCCCGGCGGGGGATAGGGCAAAGGCGCCCTTGCCCAGCGCCATGGCCGCCAGACCCCAGTCCTGGGTCACTACAATATCCCCCCTGGCGGTGAGGTTTACCACCTGCATATCGGCTTCCTGGGGGGCGTTTCCTACCACCACGTGCCGGTCGGACTCGATGCGATGGTTGAAGCTGGCCACCGTGACCAAAGGAACCGAAAACTCTTTCGCCGCAAGGCGGCAAATGTCCAGCGCGTTTTTGGGAGTCGCGTCCGCATCGACAATAATTTTCATAGCTTGCTCCGTTCTAATTATGAGAGGTGGCAGGCAGCCCAATGTCCGCTGCCTTTTTCTGATAAAACCGGTGCTGTCTGACGGCACCTGGCTTCTGCTTTGGGACAGCGGCTGTTAAAACCACAGCCCGAAGACAGCTTGAAAGTGTTTGAAGCTTCGCCTGGCAGGATAACCCGCCGGCTTGTTGTTTCCAGGTCGGGATCCGGCGCCGGAATGGCTGAAAGCACTGCCTGTGTGTATGGGTGAAGGGGATGTTCAAAAAGTTCATCTTTACTTGCCAGTTCTACCACCTGCCCCAGGTACATCACCGCTATACGATTACATATGTGCCTGACCATGGAAAGGTCATGAGAAATAAAGAGGTAAGTTAATTCTTTTTGTTTTTGCAGGTCCTCCAGTAAATTTACTATCTGTGCCTGAATTGAGGCGTCAAGCGCTGTCAGCGGCTCGTCACAAACAATAAAATCAGGTTCCACGGCAAGCGCCCGGGCGATAGCTATTCTCTGGCGCTGCCCGCCGCTGAATTCATGCGGGTACCTGCCGGACAGGCCGGGATGCAGGCCGACTGTCTGCAGCAACTCAATTACACGCTCCCGCTTGAATCCCTTTTGGCCCTGACTGTGTATATCTATTGCCTCACCAATGATTTCTCCCGCTGTCATACGCGGGTTTAATGAAGCGTAGGGATCCTGAAAGACCATCTGCATATGTTTATTAAGTGCTATATTATGGGGGCTCCCGGTTTTATGTACATCTATGCCGTCATAGATTACCTGCCCTGATGTTGGTTTGTACAGGCGTACAATGATTTTACCCAGGGTGGTTTTGCCGCAGCCGCTTTCTCCTACCAAACCCAGTGTTTCGCCGCGGTAAATATCAAAAGTAATATCGTTTACAGCTTTCCGGACCTGCCTGCGGCCCGTTTTAAAATATTTCTTGAGGTTTTTAATTTGAACAAGCTTTTTCAATATCTGTCACTCTGCCATATCTCAGATATATTTTCTTATTCTTTAATAATTATTAAAAGCGTAACGGTGGGTAAGCCAGCAGCACACCTGGTGAGAACCTGCGAGATTAGTTGCCTGAGGCGGCAACTCCCTGCAGATCAGCATGGCCTGCCCGCAGCGCGGCCAAAACGCGCAGCCTTGCGGCGGGTTAATCAAATCAGGCGGGCGGCCGGGAATGGGACTAAGTTTTTGCCGCTGGCCCGGCCGTGGTATTGAATCCAGCAGCCCACGGGTATATGGATGGCCCGGGTCATGAAATATGTCCCCGGCCGTCCCGCTTTCAACTATTTTGCCTGCATACATAACCATGACACGAGAGGCGATTCCCGCCGCAATACCTAAATCATGAGTGATCAGAAGCAGTGATGTTCCCAGGTTTTGTTTTAATTCCTGCAGCAGTTCCAAAATTTGAGCCTGAATAGTGACATCCAGGGCCGTTGTGGGCTCGTCTGCAATGAGCAGCCTGGGGCCGCCGGCCAAGGCCATGGCAATCATCGCCCTTTGTTTCATGCCCCCGCTCAGCTGGTGGGGGTACTGCTTATAAACCATTTCAGGGTCGGGCAATCCAGCCATAGAGATAACTTCCAGGGCTCTTTGTTTTTTCTCTGAAGCCGGAAGCTCGCTGTGGTTTTGCAAAACCTCCATAATTTGAGTTCCCACCTTTAAAGTGGGATTGAGTGAAGTATTGGTTTCCTGAAAGATCATAGCAATACTGCCGCCGCGAATTTTTCTCATTTCTTTTTCGTTTTTAAGCAATAAGTCCTGGCCGTCAAAAATTACCTGCCCGCTTACGATACAGCCGGGAGGAGTGGGAAGCAGCTTCATTATTGAGAGTGCGGTGACGCTTTTGCCGCAGCCTGACTCTCCCACAACAGCGGTTACTTCTCCCATGACCAGGTCAAAGCTTACACCTTGCAAAGCCTGGACTTCCCCCAGATTGGTTTTGAAATTAACTTTTAGGTCTTTGACTGAAAGCAGTTGTGTCACGTTAGCCCTCCTCGGGGGTCCATCGCGTCACGCAGACCGTCACCAACAAAATTGAAAGCAAACATGGTTAAGCTGATCAGAAAGGCGGGAAAAAACAGCTGCCAGGGATAATTGCGCAGTCCGTGCATACCTTCGCTGGCCAGTACACCCCAACTTGCCTGCGGCGATGAGACTCCCAGCCCCAGAAAGCTTAGAAATGCTTCCGTGAAAATAGCCTCCGGCACCAGGAGTGTGGCGGTCACAATGATAGGTCCCATAGCATTGGGGATCAGGTGACGTGAAAGAATCCGCCATTTGCTTATTCCCAGCAAACGCGCGGCGAGAACATATTCCCGCTCTTTGAGAGAGAGCACCTGTCCTCTCACTATTCTGGCCATGTTCAGCCAGCAAACCAGTCCCAGGGCTAAAAAGATTGCCTTCAGGCCCGGTTCAAAAAGTATAATTAGTAAAATAACATAGAGCAGGAAAGGGATGCTTAGCAGTACTTCCACCAGGCGCATCATGATCTCATCGGCGCGGCCGCCCAAATACCCGGAAATACCACCATAAAGCACACCGATTACCAGGCAAGTTACGCTGGTCAACAGTCCAATAAACAGTGAAATGCGGGCGCCCCACCAGACCCTGGTGAATAAATCTCTTCCCAGAGCGTCAGTGCCGAACCAGTAAATGCTGTTTGGAGCCCTGTTGACCATGGACAGGTCCTGATCATAATAAGTATGGCCGGACATGCAGGGGCCAATGACTGACATTAATACAAGCAAACCGATTATAATTAAACCGGTCATGGCCAGTTTGTGTTTTTTAAAGCGCGACCAGACATCCTTCCAGTAACCGTGTGCGGGAGGACTTGTGTTTTCATACGCCTGCAGTTCGTCCGGCAGAGGCTGAAACATTTGCGGTTTTATTTCCATACGGCTATACTTCCTTGGAGTCAAATAGTTTTATGCGCGGGTCAATGGCTATGTAGATCAGGTCCACAATAAGGTTCATCAACATTAAAAAGGCGCTGTAAAAAATAGTAACACCAAGAATAACCGTGTAGTCCCTGTTGGTTATACTCTGTACAAACCACCTGCCGAGCCCCGGAATGGCAAAAATGAATTCCACCACAAAACTTCCCGTGAGAATAGCGGCGATTAATGGGCCGGAGTAGGTTACGACCGGCAGAATGGCATTGGGCAGTGCATGGCGCAGGATGATATTACTTTCAGAAAGCCCTTTGGCCCTGGCTGTTCTTATATAATCCAGCCGCAGTACCTCCAGCATGCTGGAACGTACTAAGCGGGCAATAAAGGCCGTGGGCAGCGCGGCCAGCGCCAGGGTGGGGAGCACTGCCTGCTGCCAGGCGCCCCAAAGAGCGGAAGGAAGGACGCGCAGTTTGTAAGCAAACACATACATCAGCAAGCCCGCAAGGATAAAACTGGGTATGGAGAAGCCAAAAGTAGCCATAGTCATTACCGTATAATCCTGCCAGCGTTTTTGCCGCAAGGCTGAGACAGTCCCCGCCAGGATACCCGCCGACAAAGACAGCACAATTGCCAGCGAACCCAGCGCCGCGGAAACCGGGAAGCCCTCGCGGATGATGCTGTTAACAGTCCTGTTTTCATATTTGAAAGAAGGCCCGAGGTCGCCTTGCAGCAGGTTAATCAAATAGCCGGCGTATTGCTTGTATAAGGGGTCGTTAAGATGGTAGCGCTGTTCCAGGTTGCGCAGGATTGCATCCGGCAGTTTTTTTTCAGAGGCAAAAGGCCCGCCGGGTATTAAGTGCATGATTGTAAAGGTTATAGTTACGATTAACCACAAGGCTAACAACGAAGTCAATGCTCTTCTGAGAAAATAACCCATCTGAGAATCACCTTTCCGGGAAACGTCTATAAACATAAAAATATAAAAACAAATTGACAGGATTAACATAATTAAAAAGGTATATGAGTTTTCACTCATATACCTTGCATACTTTACCTTCTTTACTCCACGTACGCGTATTTAAAATCCGCGAAAACTCCGAAAGGTGGAACAATGACCTTTTTGGCACTTTCTTTGATCAGGTTCGCGTTGGTATAGAAGTAAATGGGCATAACCGGCATTTCATCCATAAGGATCATTTCCGCCTTGCGCATAGCTTCCATCCTGATTTTTTGATCACTGGTGGAGTTTGCCTCATCAACCAGCGCGTCGTACGCGGCTTTTCCCCATCCGGTATAGTTGTTGCCGCCGTCTGTAACAAACAAGTCGATAAAGCTCATAGGATCCAGATAGTCAGGCGTCCAAGCGGCACGGGCTATATCGTAATCACCACTTTCCTCCCTGTCCATGTATACCTGCCATTCGGTGCTCTCCAGCGATACTTCAATGCCTAGATTATTCTTCCACATCTGCTGTATAGCTTCGGCAATCTTCATGTGGTTTTCACTGGTATTAAACAATATAGCCGCTTTAGGAAATCCTTTGCCTTCCGGATAGCCGGCCTCGGCTAGCAGCTTTTTGGCTTCCGTCAAATTTTCTTCAAACAAATTACCTGATGTCTGTCTGAAGTCTTTGCCTCCTTCATCTTTAAAACCAAAGGGTACGAAGGCGAAAGCGGGTTTTTCACCGGCCATCAGCACATTGTCGGTCAGTTGTTTGCGGTCTATAGCCATAGCCAGCGCTTTACGTACCCTTACGTCATCAAAGGGCTTGCGTGTTACGTTAAACCGGTAGAAGTATATTGAAGTGTCCGGAGCTATTTGCAGTTCCTTACTTTCCCGCATAGCGGTTATTTCCTGTACCGGCACTTCTTCCTGGAAGTCTAACTGACCAGTTTTAAACATGTTAAAACCGGTATCCACAGAATCAATTAAATAGATTTCCAGTTTGTTTAATCTGACTTTCGCGGCATCCCAGTAATTGGGGTTTTTTTCTAAAACGATTTTTTGATTGTGTTCCCAACTTACCATTTTAAACGGTCCATTGCCAATATATTTGGCAGGGTCGGTAAACCAGTTGTCATTGTCCTGCACACTTTTTTCATAGACCGGAAATAAAGTATAAAAGGCTGTAAGTCCAAGGAACTGAGGCGTGGGCTTCTCCAGGGTCACCTGCAAGGTTTTGTCGTCAATTGCCTTTATAGCCACATCTTCTTTTTTGCCTTTGCCGCTGTTGTAATCTTCAGCACCCTTCACATAAAAAAGTTGGTAGGCATACTCGGATGCGGTTTCAGGCGCCAGTACCCTTAACCAGCTGAAAACAAAGTCCTGCGCTTTTATTGGCTCGCCGTTGCCCCATTTTGCGTCACGCAGTTTAAAAGTATAGATAAGTCCGTCCGTGGATATTTGCCAGCTTTCTGCTATAGCCGGCTTTATTTCTTGATTTTCATCGTAGCGGGTTAAACCGTCAAATAATTGCAGTATAATAGTGCCTTCCGGCATACCGTTGGCTTTGGCCGGATCAAGAGTTTCGGGTTCTGCGCAAACATTATACCTAATTAACTGGTCCCTTGTTTCTTTACCGGCGTTCCTTGCACTGCCGCAGCCACTTGCGAGAATGGCAATTAGTAATGAAGAGAGTAAAATAAATAAATGTTTCCTCCGAAATAGGTCTAAACAAAAACGATATTTATTCCGAATACTGTAATAGTATGAAATCCTAAATCACCCCTTCTATCTATTACCAAATCATTATTATGAAAAATTATATAATAATTTAGCGAAATTTGGTATAAAAAATTTAAATTTTGTAAGAATCCTTTTAAATAGTTCTTTTAGCTTTTTTTTAAATTAGTTTAATAATATAAAACACTAAAAAAAGAAGCGTCTTTTCAAATAGCTGAAAGACGCTCTAATACTTTTTTCTTGTCCTAATTTCTATGACCGGCGCCTGAAGCAACTATTAAAGACAACAAGACAAACATAATCTGAAAGATTTTCCAGCGCATTCCTTTATCGCTCCTTTCATGTTTTTTCACTATTTTTCCAAAATCTTATTTTCATTATAATTTTATTTTAACTGCCTGTAAATTACTTTTTTTCAACATATTCTTACATTTTTTTGTTGTTAAAAAAATTGTCGTTAAATTGTTTTTTTAAAAGGAATTTTAAAAAAAATTTAGAAAAAATAGTCTTTAAAAGACAACTTAAATGGGGGCAGCTACAATTATTTCAATAAGTAAGAAAACTAATGAAGTTAATAGACCAGAATTGATTTATCGTATAATAATTGATATTTTGGGTTTATGCTTAATTATATATGTGGCACCAAAATTGAGCATGGAACTAATTTGGATTTACGTATTCTGGACTGTTTTTAGTACCGCCACTGAATTAAAACCAGTAACCATTTCATACGGAGACCAATTAACAGTTTCTTTTGCGGTGCATATCTCTTCATTGTTTCTTTTTGGACTGCCAACTGCAATTTTAATATCAACAATTTCTAATATAATTGTTGATGCTACTGGCAAACGCGGTTTAAATAAATTGTTATTTAATTTTAGTCAATATGCAATAAGTATCTATGCGGCATACATTGGATATCATTATTTGTTGCCTAATAATATAGAACATTTGAATTTAGTAAACCATATAAATTTAAGAGAATACTTTCCAGCAATGTTCCTCAGTTGCATTATATATGTCATAGTAAATTATACATTAGTTTCAACAGTTGTTTCGTTGCATAATAAGACAAAACTATTAAGGGAATTAACCAGAGATATAAAACTTGAGCTATTGCACTTTGCTTCTTTGGTAC
>ENA-UOYA01004402-UOYA01004402.1-activated-sludge-metagenome-genome-assembly--contig:-NODE-4402-length-11849-cov-6.466932_pt1 | contig 11849 bp, 10 predicted proteins | sample MGYA00238163_ERZ764804 | MGnify/ENA primary metagenome ERZ764804 (study PRJEB28919, sample SAMN05720223) | activated sludge metagenome | isolation source: Anaerobic digester | place: Hong Kong...
AACTCGAGGTAGGCCTGCGCCGCCGCGCGTGTGCCGCGCTTGTCCGCCACCTTGTCCACCACGGCAACGGGCGGCTCGGCCAGAATCGTCAGCGGCGGCACGACCACGTCGAAGCGGTCCTTGCCGATCTCGCGCGTGGCCAGCAGAGCCTCGTTTTCCCAGGCCAGCAGCACGTCGCCGATGCCGCGCTGCACGAAGGTATTGGTGGCGCCGCGCGCGCCGGTGTCGAGCACCGGCACGTGGCGGAACAGCTCGGCCACGTAGGCGCGTGCGGTCGCCTCGCTGCCGTCGGGTTGGCGCAGCGCCCAGCCCCAGGCGGCGAGGTAGTTCCAGCGCGCGCCGCCCGAGGTCTTGGGATTGGGCGTGATCACCTGCACGCCGGGCTTGATCAGGTCGGGCCAGTCGCGGATGCCCTTGGGGTTGCCGCGACGCACGAGGAAGACAATGGTGGACGTGTACGGCGTGGCGCGGTGCGGCAGACGCTGCTGCCAATCGGCCGCCACCAGGCCGCGCTCGGCCAGCACGTCGATGTCGTAGGCCAAGGCCAGCGTCACCACGTCGGCTTCCAGCCCGTCGAGCACCGCACGCGCCTGCTTTCCTGAACCGCCGTTGGAGGTGTTGATGGTCAGCGCTTCGCCGTGCTCGTTCTTCCACTGCTGCGCAAACGCCGCGTTGACATCGCGGTACAGCTCGCGCGTCGGGTCGTAGGACACGTTGAGCAGGCTGCGCTGGGCCGCAAGGTCGCTGGCGCCGCACAGCAGCGCCACGAGGGCGATCGCAAGCAGCAGGGAGAGTGGGCGGGGTAGGCAGCGCATGGCGGGCCCGGGTGGCTTCGGCCCAGACACCTTAGTCCAGGGCGGTGGTAGGTCGAATTGACCTTGGACAATTTGCTTATGACCGCTGCTGCGGGATGGACGCACGGAGCAACCCCGCGCGGCCGTCCGGCGCGTTGCAGTTGGCGACGGCAGCCGCCGTAGTCCGGGGAACCGACCATGAGCCACGCCCTGTCCCTGTCGCCGAATCCGCCCTTCAGCTGGGCGCGCAGCTCGGCCATCTCCGCCACCCTGGCCTTTCACGCCGCGGTGTTTGTGCTGCTCCTCGCGCCGCCGGTGCTGCGGCAGCTCACGCCGGTGCTGCCCGCAGCGCCCATCACCGTGCTGGTGCAGGAACCCACCCCTCCGCCCAAACCGCTGCCGGTGCTCGATCCGCCCAAGCCGCCGGCGCGCCCGCACGTGCCGCACAAGATTCCGCTGGCGCCACCGCAGCGCCCGCAGGACATCCTGGTCACCGATGCCTCCCCGCAGGTCTCCGAGCCCCCGCCGGGTGAGCCCGCGGGGCCGCTGACCGAGGCAGCCGCGGCTGATACCGCGCCGACGCCGCTGGGTTACGCCACGCGCCATCCGGTGCCCTATCCCGCCCTGGCCAAACGCCGCGGCGAGCAGGGTACGGTGCTGTTGCGCGTGCTGATCGGCAGCGATGGCGCGCCGCAGCGCATCGAGATCGAGCGCTCGTCGGGATCGGTGCTGCTGGACCGTGCCGCGCGCGAGGCGGTGCTGAAATGGCGCTTCACGCCCGGCACGAAGAACGGCGCGCCTTACGCCGCCTGGGGGCTGGTGCCGATCGAGTTCCGCCTCGATGCCGGCTGAGCGCTGCGGCTATTCGACGTCGCGGATGCGGCCCCGGCCTTCGTTGTCCCAGTAGCCGAACCAGCGCCGCGCGACGTGCTTGTAAATGCGCTTGCCGGTGGCACTCCAGCCGCGCGCGATCCACGAGCGCCGCCCGAGCAGGCGGCGCTCGCAGGGCGTCAGCGCCTGCGCGCAGTAGCTGCGCTTGTGCTTGAGCAGGTGGCGCAGGTCTTCTCGTGCGAGCAGGCGGAACAGGCGTCCGCGGCGGCGGCTCAGCCAGCAGATCTGGAAGTCCACGACAGCGGGGCTGCCGTCGCCACGCACCAGCCAGTTCGCCTCCTTGGCCAGGTCGTTGTGCGCCAGGCCCCGCGCGCGCAGGGCGCGCAGCAGGCGGTGGGCGGCGCGAAACCAGGCCGCGTCGCGTGGCGGTGTCTGCGGCATCGGTGCGCCGTCGAGGTAGCTGCGCTCCAGCACGGCGCCGTCGAAGCCGAGCAGCTGCGGTACGCCGTCGAGACCCGCGAGCCGCGCCAGCGCGCGCGCCTCGTGCGCGGCGGCGCGGCGGGCGAGCCAGCGCAGGGCCACATGCGCGCTGCGCGTGTCGCGGCGAATGCACAGGCTGCCGTCGACGCGACGCACGCGCTCGATCTGGCCGAAGGCATCGGCCTTGAGCACGACCACGGTGTCGGCAGTGCAGTTCTCGGTCATCGTGCAAGCCTAGCAGCCTGCGCGTGGACTGTTGCGGCGCGGCTTGCGCTCGGCGGCTGGGCGCCGGGATCATGCGCGGCATGCCCACGGTGCGGTGTCTGCTCCCCAGTTTTCTTCTGCCGGTCGCGGCTGCGCTGTCCGCGGCCACCCTGCAGGTGACCAGCACGGGTGACACCGTCGCCAACGACGGCGCCTGCAGCCTGCGTGAGGCGGTTTCGTCCGCCAACACCCAAACGGCGTCCGGCGCAGCGGCGGGTGAATGCGGCGTCGGGCAGTCGCCGCCCTTCGACCGCATCGAGCTGCCGCCCGGCAGTTACCGCCTGCAGCGTGGCGGTGCGGCCGAAGACGACAACGTCTCCGGCGACCTGGACATCCGCCGCGGCGGCCTGGCCATTGTTGGGGCGGGAGCGGACCTCACCGAGATCCGCGGCGACCGCAACCAGCGGGTCCTGGATATCGGTGCCGGGCTGCCGGCCCCTGGCGGCGATCCGGTGCTGCTCGCCGGCCTGACGCTGCGCAACGGCAGCGACAGCGAAGGCGGCGGCGTGCGCACGGCGCCGGGCTGGGCGCTGATCGTCGATGGCTGCGTCCTCGCCAACAATACGGCCGGTCGCGGTGGCGGCATTGCCGCGGCCGGTGCCCTGATCCTGCAGGCCAGCACCCTGCACGCCAATGCCGCGACCGATCCGGGCAGCGGTGCCGGCGGCGGCCTCTACTACGCCGGCGCCACACCGGCGCAGTTGCGCAACGTCACCTTCAACGCCAACGAGAGCGCCACCGACGGCGCCGCGGCGCTGTTCGCCGGTCCCGCGCGACTGAACAATGTCACCGCCGCCGCCAACGTCAGCGACGCCGACGCCAACGGCAGCGGCGATGCCGCCATCCTGGCGCAGGCGACGGTGCAACTGTCCAACAGCCTGCTCGCCGCCAACATCGATTTCAGCCTGCTGATCGGCGGAAACTTCACGCCCGACTGCGCTGGTAGCCCCGGCGCACTGCAGTCGCTGGACCACAACCTCATCGGCAATCTCGGCGTGTCCTGCACCGTCGCAGCGCTGCCTGCCGATCAGTTCGGCACGGCCGCCGCGCCACTGAACCCGCGCCTGTTGCCGCTCGGCGCCTATGGCGGTCGCACCGAGACGCAGTTGCCCGAGGCCGTCAGCCCGGCCGTGGACCGCGGCGCGCCGAATGGCGCCGACGCCCCGTGCGAGCTCGTCGATCAGCGCGGCGTGGTGCGGCCGCTGGGCGCGTACTGTGACATCGGTGCCGTCGAGTCGGACGACCGCATCTTCGCCGACGGCCTCGAACTGGGTTGATCCTGCACCAGCGGTGCGGCTGCAGCATGGGGAGGTTCAGGCGTGCGGCCTAGACTGGCGCGACGCCTCCTCTCCCGGCCGCGTCGTGAACCTGCGCATGTGTGCCCTCTCCCTGTCGATGCTGCTTGCCGCTGGTGCCTGCGGACGCCACGCCGCGCCGCCGGTGGCGCCGCATGCGGGGCGAGCGGCTGCCGTGCCGGAATCGGCGCCGGCGGTGGAGATCCGTTACCCGGCGCTGCCGGCCGGCGCGAGGAGTCTGGATCGCGCCCTGCAGGCCTACGCGGCGAGCGAGCGGGAGTCCTTTCTGGCACAGGTTGCCGCGCAGGCCGGTTCCACCGGGGATGCGGCCTCGCCCTGGCGACTGCACCTGAGTTTCCGGGTCGAGGGTGACGGCCGCGACTTCCTCGGCGTGCTGGCCCAGGGCGAGGCCTATACCGGCGGCGCCCACGGCAATCCCCTGCTGGCCAGCTTCGTGTGGCACCGCCGCAGCGATCGGGTGCTGGCCCTGTCCGACCTGTTCGTGCGGCCCGACGCGGCACTGCAGCGCCTGTCCACGCACGCCGCGGCGGCGCTGCGCTCGCGCGCGGGCGCCGAAGCGGCGCGCATCGCCGACGGCACGGCGCCGCGTGCGGAAAACTATGCCGTGTTCCTCATCGACCTGGACGCGGCGGGTCGGGCATGCGGCCTGCGCCTGCTGTTTCCCGCTTACCAGGTGGCGCCCTACGCCGCGGGTCTGCAGCAGGTCGCCGTGCCGGCCCCGCAGTTCGTCGACCTGCTGCGGCCGGAATTCCGTGCCGCCTTCCTGGCGCCGAAGCCCGGCTAGCTCCCCCTCCCCGCCTCTTCGCGCGAGATCGCCCCCCATGGAAATTGCCCTGTTCGTCCTGGCCGGCCTGCTGATCCTCATCGGCCTGGCCGGCACCCTGCTGCCGGCCCTGCCCGGCATCCCGTTGGTCTATGCCGGCATGTTCCTGGCCGCCTGGGCCGACCACTTCCAGCACATCGGCTGGGTCACCCTTGCCGTCCTCGGCGCGCTGTGCCTGATCGCCCTGGCCATCGACTTCTTCGCCAGCCTGGTCGGCGCCAAGCGCGTGGGCGCGAGCGGCTGGGCTCTCGCCGGCGCCGCGGTGGGTACCGTGGTGGGTCTGTTCTTCGGCCTCGTCGGCGTCCTGGCCGGCCCCTTCGCCGGCGCGCTGGCCGGAGAACTCGTGGCCGGCGGCACGTTGCGCCGGGCCACCAGCGTGGGCCTGGGAACCTGGCTCGGCATGGTGCTGGGCGCCCTGGTAAAGGTCGCACTCGCCTTCACCATGCTGGGCGTTTTCGCCGTCGCGCTGCTGTTCGGCTGATCGCCAGGGCTAAGACGCGGCGATGCCGGCGCACGCCGGCCGCGTCACTCCCGACTCAGGTGGGCCACGGCGGCGGTGGCCGCCTCGCGCCGCGCGTCGTCGAATTCGTCCACGTCGATCCCCTCCACCGTGCCCGGGTCGAGGCAGTGCACGTTGACGTCGATGCCGTTGGGGTGGGAGCGCGGCACGTAGAAGGACTTGATCCCGCAGACGCGGCAGAAGCGGTGCCGCGCCGTGCCGGTGTTGAAGCGGTAGTCGTGCAGGAACTCTTCGCCCTGCAGCAGGCGAAAGCGCGTGGTCGGCACGATCAGGTGGAGGAAGCCGCTCATGCGACAGATGGAACAGTTGCAGAGCAGGGCGTGCAGGCGAGAGGGTGCCTGCACCTCGAAGCGCACGCGGCCGCAGTGGCAGCCGCCGCGGTGAAGGATCATCCTTTCGTCCATGGCGTGGCAGCATACGGCGCGTGCGACCGCCGCAACAGGTGCCGCCGGCTGGATCGAGCGGTGACGGGAACGCGCCGGCGTGGGGCGAAAAAAAGCCCCGGCGCGAAGGCCGGGGCTCGAAGGTCGCGTTGCCTGCCGCCGCGGGGCGGCAGGCGGTGCGCAGGGCTTAGTTGATGGTGCCCTTCAGCGTCACACCCGAATAGGCCGAGTAGGCGCGCACGTTGACGTAGTACGTGCCCGAGGTCGGCGAATTGAAGGTGCAGGTCTCGGCGTTGCCACTCAGGTACGGACGGCAGTCGTAGGTGCTGGTGGTCGGGGCCGAGCCACGGCGCACGTACAGGTCGGCGTCGCCGGTGCCACCGGAGATGGTGAACACCACGCTGGTCTTGCCGGCCGGCACGACGAGCGTGTAGTTGGCCGAAGTGGTACCCGTGGCCTGGGAAGGCAGGCTCACCGGCACACCGCTGGTCAGCACGGTGCCGCCACCGCCGCCGCCACCGCCGGTGGTGTAGCTGCCGGTCAGGGAGGCGCCGGAGAAGGCGGCATACGCCTTGAGGCGGACGTAGTAGGTGCCGGCCTGCGCGGTCGTGATGGTGCAGGTCTCGTTGTTGCCCGACAGGTACGGGCGGCAGTCATAGGACGAGTCGGTCGGCGCGCTGCCGAACTTCACGTACATGTCCGCATCGCCGGTACCACCGGACATCACGAACTTCAGGTTGGTGGCACCCGCCGGCACCTGCAGGGTGTAGTTGACCGACTGACCGGCCGTGGGCTGGCTGATGCCGGTGACGGCCACGCCGTTGGTCAGCGGGCCGCCGGTGCTGCCACCGCCGCCGCCGCCACCGCCACCGCCGGAGCACGAGCTGGTGGAGACGCCCACCGCGCTGAAGGCCGACGTGACATTGGCCGTGGACAGGCCCAGATCCGTGGCCGCGGTCAGCACGCCGCAGGCGCCGCTGACGAAGGTGCTGCTCGGGGTCCAGTACAGCGCGTTGGCGCGGGCGAACACCTTGAACGCCGTCGGGGTGTTCCAGCCGCTGGTCTTGGCCAGGGTGCAGAACGCCTTGTTGTACACGCCCGAGGAGTAGTGCACGTCGAGCGAGCTGGTGTAGTTCGCCGCGTTGTCGATCGAGCCGCCGTCCTGGGTCGGGTTGCACATGTAGCGCAGGGCCTGACCCGAGGCGCCCTTGAAGATCTCCTGGCCCACGAGGAAGTCGTTCGTGCCCTTCCAGTAGTACTCGGTGGCCTCGCCGCCCATGTCGGAGAAGGCTTCGTTCATGCCGCCCGACTGGCCGGAGTAGGTCAGGTTGGAATGCTGCTCGGTGAAGCCGTGCGAGACTTCGTGGCCGGCCACGTCGGCGCTGACCAGCGGATAGAAGGTGCTGGCGCCGTCGCCGAAGGACATGGTGGAGCCGTCCCAGAAGGCGTTCTCGTAGCTCGAGCTGTAGTGCACGCGCATCACCAGCTGGAAGCTGAGCGCGTTGTAGCCGGTGTAGGCCGGATACATGCTGGTGATCACGCCGCCGAAATAGTGCGCGTCGTTGATCGGCGAATAGCCGCCGTTGATGGTCTTGTAGGTGTTGCGCGGGCAGGTGTAGGAGTAGGCCGTCGTGCCGCTCGTGCCGCCGTTGAGGTTCACCGACTTGACGTTGGTGTTGTTCATCGTGCAGGTCGTGCCCGACTGGCTCACGTCGAGGTAGCCGTAGATGCCGCCCGAGCCCCACTCGTACTGGCCGGTCTTGGTGTTGCCGCCGGGACCGGTGCCGATCGCGGCATGGGTCAGACCCTCCCACTGCTTGAGCACGGCGCCGGTCTTGGCGTCGAGGATCAGGAAGGGACGGGTCGGCGAGCCACCGTTCACGCTGTCGGCGAAGAAGCTCACCACGTGCACGATGCGGGCGACGCCGTTGTCACCGACATAGACCATCTTGGTGGCGCTCTCGCGCTCAACGCGCATCGAGCCGGCGCGCGCGCGCAGCGCCTGCGCCTTGGCGATGCCGATGGCCTGGCGCGCGGTCAGGGAGGAGTCGTCGGCCTTGATGTCGTCGGCGAGGCTGGACACGGTGCGACCGAACAGGTTCACCAGGTTGCCGTCCTTGCCCTCGCTCACGATCACGTGCTCGCCCCACACGGGCAGGCCGCGGAAGGTCTGCTGGTAGCGGTAGTGCATCGTGCCGTCCGCGTCCTGCAGCGTGGCCAGGGCCTGCAGCGAGGACTCGGTGTCCAGGCCGAGCATCTCGGCGTGGCGCGCATTGGCGCTGGCGGCGGGCCCCATGCCCTTGGTGGCCGACTGGTAGCTGGCGTTGACGCGCGCGACGTCCAGGCCATGCAGGTCGGTGAGGTTGGCGGCCTGGGCCGAAGCGCAGAGCAGGCCCAGAGCGATAGGCGAAAGCGCAAGACACGCCAGATGGCGCTTGGTGAACGTATTCACTAGTTGACTCCCCAGATGATCAGAAGGTCGTCGCAGTTGCGACGGTGTTGTCCTTGCTGCCACCGGGTCGACCGGCCGCACTTCGTCTGGGATTGCGAGATCCCGGCTGCATGACTAGCGGTTGTTCGACCCGGACTGCGTCGAGGGACCCCCGTCCCCTGACGCGGCGCCGGACACTAGCAGGCCGCCCGGAGGATGTAATGCTGCGCTGCAAAAGCCGCCTGCGGCGTGGCGCGGCAGCGCCGGTCGGGCGCCAGATCGCGCCGGTCCGGTCCGGGGCGTCGGCAGCGCGGCAGCGTGGGAGGGCCGCGTGGCCCGCCCGTGTGTCCGCGCTCAGTGCGGCTGTGGTCGGCCTTCGCCGCGCTCCAGCACGCCGTCACCGTTGCGGTCGCGGCGGGCGAAGCGTTCCCGCGCCGCTGCCAGGTACTCCTCGCGACTGACACGGCCATCGTGATCGCTGTCCAGGCGCGCCACCAGGCGCGCGGCCAGGCGATCGCGGCGCGCTGCCCGGTCCGGCGCGTCGAGCAGTTCCTGCGGACCGAGGCGGCCGTCGTGATTGCTGTCCGCCGCCGCGAACCGCGCGTCGGCCGCCGCGAGGAACTCGGCGCGGCTGACGCGCCCGTCGTGGTCGGTGTCGAGCGCCTGCAGGCGCTGCTCGCGGCGGACGTCGCGGGCGGACGCCGTGTCCGGAGCGGCGGGCCGCGCCCACTCGCCATGCTCAAGCACGCCGTCGCCATTGCGGTCCAGGCGGGCGAACAGGCGCTCGCGGGCGGCGCGCGCTTCGGCCGCGTCCAGCACGCCGTCGTCATTGCGGTCGGCTCGTTCCAGCAAGCGCGCCACGCGGCGCTCGGCCCGCGCCTGCCAGGCGGGCGCGGCGGCGAAGTCGCCGGCGTCGAGGCTGCCGCGGTGGTGTCGATCCAGGGCCTCGAAGCGGGCGGCGGCCGCGGCCAGGAACTCAGCCTCGCTGATGCGGCCGTCGCCATTGGCGTCGACCCGCGGCGTCGGCAGGGCCTCGGCGGCGCGGACGGCGCCGAGTGCGGTGGTCAGGCCGATGGCCAGCAGGATGGGGCGGAACATGGGACCTCCGAGGGGAGTGCGGCGTGGCGCTGATGCCACTGCCCGCACACAACGCCCCGGAGGCGCGGCGGTTGACGCGGCGGCTCAGGCCGCCGCGCGTGCCAGCACGGCCGCGGCGAAGCGCGCGGCGCTGCCCGGGGCGTGGGCGAAGAACAGCGAGGGCTCGGCGAGTTCCAGTTCAAGCAGGCACGGCGCGCCGTCCGTGGTGCGCAGCAGGTCGACGCGGGCGTAGAGCAGCGGTGCGGCGAACGGCACCGCGGCCAGCGTGCGCTCCGCCAGCTCGCGCTCGGCCGCATCCGGCTCGCGCGGCGTGATGTGTTCCGCGGCGAAGAGCGCGCGCGTCGGGCCCTCGCCGCGCCGCAGCAGCGGCCCCTTGCGGATGGCGTGGCTGTAGCCGCCGTCGATGAATACCAGTGCGGTCTCGCCCAGGCTGTCGACCCGGTCGAGGTAGGGCTGCAGCAGGGCGCTGCGGCCCGCGGCGAGCAGCCGCCGCAGGTGCGCGTCGGCGGCGGCAGTCTCGCTGCGGCCATAGCGCTGCGCGTCGCGCGAACCCGCGCCGACGCAGGGCTTGACGACGAAATCGGCGCTGTCGCCGTGGCGGGCGAGGAAGTTGCCGAGGGCGCTCTCGGCGTCATCCCCCGGTTCGACGTAGGACCCGGGCACCGTGGCCACGCCCGCGTGTGCCAGTTCGCCGAGGTAGTGCTTGTCGGTGTTCCAGCGCAGCATCGCCGGCGGGTTGAGCAGGCGCGTCTGCGCCGCAGCGCGGTCGATCCAGGCGAGGAATTCGCCCAGACGCTGCGAGTAGTCCCAGGTCGATCGCAGCAGGGCCAGATCCACCGCGCGCCAGTCGAAAGCGGCATCGTCCCAAGCCGGCGTCGCCACCTCGGCGCCGAGCGCCTCCAGGGCGGCCTGCAGTGGCGGCAGATCGTCGTCAAGCTGACGGGCGGCGTCGGCGGTGACCAGGGCGATGCGCGGCATGGCGAGTCCGTATGTCAGGAGGGATCGTGCAGGTGGCCCTGGGCGTCCACGCGCAGACGCACGGCACGCGGGTCGTCGGCCGGCGGGGGCGAGGTGAACTGCAGCGTGCACAGCTTGCCCAGGCGGGCGATGACCGGCGCCTGCGCCGCCTGCGACAAGGTCAGCCCGGGCCAGTCCTCGGCACGGCACAGCGCGCCATCCACCACCGTGGTGACGACGCGGGTCCCGGCGAATACCGCGCAGGACATCAGCGGCGCGCCGGGCGCTGCCGCCGCCTTGGCGATGGTGTCGGCGTGCACGCGGAAATCGTCGTTGAACGACGCGGCGTCGAGCAGGAGGCGGCATCCGCGCGGCCACTCGCGCGCGGCAAGCTCACCGGCCAGCACGAGCTGCCTCGCGCCGTCGGCGGCGAACCGCGCCGTCCAGGCCTCGCCGACGGCGCGCGTGCGCCACAGTCCGCCCGCACCCAGCATCAGCAGCAGACCCAGGCCGAGGACGCGCGCGCGCGGCCCCGGCACGGTCGCTGCGGCGCCGAGCAGCAGGGCCAGCGCGGCCGCGGCCAGGTAGTAGAAGCGCAGGTTGACCGTGAGCGCGTAGCCCGGCGGCAGCAGCGCCAGGCGCGTGACGGGCCACTGCAGCAGCGGGGTGGCGCACAGCAGGGCGGCGCCCGTCAGTGCCAGCGTAGCGGAGCCATCCTTGGCCGCGCGCAGGCGTGGCAGGGCGTAGGCAAGCAGTCCGCCCAGCGCGAGCAGCACGGGCCAGACGTAAGCGGGCGGACCCACCGGGCCGCTGGCTTCGTCGAAACCGGCGAACAGGGCATGCGGCAGGCGCAGCCACCAGGCTGTGATTCCGCCCAGGGCCGCTGCGGGAACGTCGGTGATCGGCAGGGACGTGTCGACGGCCGTGCCGCTGGCCAGGCGCAGCAGGGCGGCAGCCAGGATCGGCAGAGCCACGGCCAGCCACAGGTCGGCCCGGCGCTCGCGCCGGCGCCAGGCGCGCCAGAGCAGGCGCAGCAGCAACCAGCCGGCCACGGCGTAGGCGGTCTCCTTGGACAGCAGCGCGCCGAGCAGCAGCAGCGCCAGCGCGAGGCGGCCGCGCTGCTGCGCAAGCGCGCGCTCGAATGCCAGCAGGGCGCCCAGGCCGCAGGCCAGCGCAACCGGGTCGAAGCGGTCGGACAGCCACAGCGCCGTACCGGCCCCGCAGGGCAGGCAGGCGAAGACCAGTCCCGCAATCCAGGCTGCCTCGGTGCGTCCGCTGAGACGGCCGGCCAGTCGCGCCACCAGGGCGGCGTTGAGTGCATGCAGCACGAGGTCGACGGCATGGTGGGCCAGGGCATTGGTGCCCCAGGCCTGGCCGCTCAGCCACCACAGCAGCAACGGCAGCGGACGGTAGAAGTAGACGAAGTATGGATTGCCTGCTAGCAGTGGCCAGGGATCATCGAGCTGACGTGCCGCGACCAGCCAGCCGAAGTCTTCCGGCGTGATGCCGCCGTGCAGTGCTGGCCAAAAGCCGACGGCGGCAAGCAGGGCCGCGGCCGTCATGGCCGCCCAGGACGGGCGTGGCAGGGGATCAGCAGTCGTCATGCGCAGTGCCCGATGGCGGGGTCACATGTCGAACTTGTGCAGCTCGAAGCCGGCGTGCTGGTAGGTCTTCCAGCGCGCGCGCGAGCCGCTGCGCTGGGCTTCATCGGCGGGTACGACTTCCAGCACCCGTTCGAACAGGCCCGGGGCGCAGTCGTCGCGCAGGTTGAGCACCAGCGGGCGGTCCGCGGTGGCCATGCCCGGTGGCACGATCAGCACCGGCGTGATGGCATCGTCCTCGTCGCCGGCGATCTGGTGTGGGATGAAGGCATCTTCATCGAACTCCCACAGCAGGCCGTCGAGCTCTTCGGCCTGCTCCAGCGAGCGCGCGAGCACCAGCAGGTCGTGTCC
>ENA-UOYA01004403-UOYA01004403.1-activated-sludge-metagenome-genome-assembly--contig:-NODE-4403-length-11848-cov-5.232341_pt1 | contig 11848 bp, 11 predicted proteins | sample MGYA00238163_ERZ764804 | MGnify/ENA primary metagenome ERZ764804 (study PRJEB28919, sample SAMN05720223) | activated sludge metagenome | isolation source: Anaerobic digester | place: Hong Kong...
GTCGAACGGCAGGAACAGCAGCAGCGCGACGCCCTGCAGCACCGAGCCGAGCATCAGCGTGCGCAGCCCGCCGATGCGGTCGGCGATCCACCCCGACAGCAGGCGGCTCACGATGCCGAAGCCGAGCATCAGCGACATCATCTCGGCGCCGCGTGCCGGACCGAAGCCCAGGTCGGCGCAGTAGGCGACGATGTGCACCTGCGGCATCGCCATCGCGACGCAGCACGCCACGCCGGCGACGCACAGCAGCGCCTCGAGCGAGCGCGGCGACAGGCCCAGGGGCCGGGCCTGGGCGGCGAGCGACGCCGCCGACGCCGCGTCGCCGGCCGGCGCGAACGAAGGCGGCCGGCGGCGCAGCGCCATCGCGAGCGGCAGCATCGTCGCGATGCAGAACACGCCGAGCGCGACGTACGCGGTCCGCCATCCGAACGCCTCGACCACGCGCTGCGTGATCGGCGGCCACAGCGCGCCGCCGACGTACAGGCCCGCCGCGTTGATCGCGACCGCGATGCCGCGGCGCCGGACGAACCACAGGGACGCGTCCGCCATCAGCGGCGAGAAGGTCGCGGACGCGCCGAGCGCGCCGACCAGCAGCCCGCTCGCGAGGGTGAACCCGCCCGCGCCGGGCGCGAGGCCGGCGGCGATGTAGCCGACCCCCAGGCCGATCGTGCCGATCAGGACCGGCACGATCACGCCGAAACGGTCGGCGAGCCGACCCATCACCAGGCCGCCGACGCCGAGCCCGGCCATCGTGGCCGCGTACGGCATCGACGCCGACGAGCGGTCGATGCCGAAGTCGGCCTGGATCTGCGGCAGCACCACGCTGACCACGTACATGCTGCTCGAGCCGATCACGACGAGCAGCGTCGTCGCGCACAGCCGCAGCCACGCGGCGCGCGAATCGGGACCGGGGTGATCGTTCAATGCAGCGGACCCGAGCCCGAACCGTGGCAGGCCTTGTACTTGCGCCCGCTGCCGCAGGGGCAGGGGTCGTTGCGGCCGACCTTCGGCGCGTCCCGGCGCAGCGGGGGCGGCGCGTACGCGCGCTCGCGCGCCTCGCGGAAGAAGTCGAACACGTCCTGCACGCCGTCGAGCATCTCGTGGATCACGCCCTCGCGCTCGTCGTCGGCGATCGGCTCCCAGGCCTCGTCGTGGTCGTCGTGGTCCCCGTCGTCCCCGGCGCGCCCGTCGTCCGTGGCGTGCCCGTCGTCCGTCCCGTCCCCGTCGTCGTCCTGCTGCGCGTCGGCGACCAGCCGCATCACCGGATCGAGCGCGTCGGCGAACGCGTCGTCGTCGTCGAGCGGGCTCCACGCGTCGGGCCGCATCGCCATGCCGCGCGCGAAGCCGATCGCCCAGGCGTTGCCCCAGGCGATGCCGTCCTCGTCGTAGGCGAGCACCGGCGAGAAGCCCTCGCCGTCGTCGAGCATCGCGGCGACCGCGGCCCGATGGCGGTCGATCAGCTTCAGCAGCGCGGCGTCGTCGCCGCGGCCCTCGGCCGCCGCGCGCGCGCGCGGCGAGTCGCCCAGCACCATCGGCAGCCACTCGTCGCGCGCGATCGGCTCGGGACAGCACGCGATCGCGGCGAGGAAGCCGTCGAGCTCCTCGACCGCCATCGAGTCGTCGGGATCGATCTCGGCGAGCCGCGACTCGAGGGTCTCGATCTCGTCGTCGGTCAGCGGTCGGTCGTGGCCGGGGGCATCCATCCCCGGTATCGTACAGGCCCCGCGAGGAGGAGGATTCCATGGCACGAGAGAACAGTCCCGCCGTGATCGGCGGCGATCCGTCGCGCGCGGCCGGGCGGCTGTCCGGCAAGCGCGCGATCGTCACGGGCGCCGGCAGCGGCATCGGTCGCGCGGCGTCGCGGCTGTTCGCCGCGGAGGGCGCGGCGGTGCTCGTGGTGGACTGCGTCGCCGAATCGGTCGAGCAGACCGCGGCGATGATCCGCGAGGCGGGCGGCCGTGCGGTCGCGGTCGCGGCGGACGCGGGCAGCGAGCCCGACGTGCAGGCCGTCGTCGCCCGCGCCGCGGCCGAGCTCGGCGGCCTCGACGTCGTCTACGCGAACGCCGGCGTCAGCGGCGGCGACGTGCCGCTCGCCGAGCAGACGGTCGAGCTGTGGCAGAACGTGCTGCGCGTGAACCTGATCGGCCCGTTCCTGCTCGCCAAGCACGCGGGCGCGCGCATGGTCGCGCAGGGGCACGGCTCGATCGTCTGCACCGCGTCGGTCGCCGGCCTGCGCGCCAACGCCGGCGGCAACCCGTACAGCGCGAGCAAGGCCGGCGTGATCAGCCTCGTGCAGACCTGCGCGAACTCGTTCTGGGGCACCGGCGTGCGGATCAACGCGATCTGCCCGGGGCTGATCGAGACCGGCATGACGAAGCCGATCTTCGAGGCCGCGCGCGCCGGCGGCAACGAGGGCAAGCTCGGGCAGATCAACCCGCTCCAGCGCTACGGGCTGCCGCAGGAGATCGCCGCGGCCGCGCTGTTCCTCGCGAGCGACGAGTCCTCGTACGTGAACGGGCAGGCGCTGGCGGTCGACGGCGGGCTGAGCAGCACCCTGCCCTTCAAGCGGCGCGTCAGGTAGCCGGGCGGACCGGCGGCGGCGATCCCGCGCCACGGCACGATCCGGGCGCGCCGCCGCCGATCGGCCGCAGACGCCGGCGAGACATCGGTCACGGCGCCCCGCGTGGCCCCGTGAGAGGCTCGGGGGGTGTCGACCGCCACCCTCGCCCCGCCCCCGTCCCGCACCCGTCCGGCGGTGCCCGACGACGGGCCGGCGCTCGCGCTCCGGGTGAGCGCGGGCGTGGATGCCGACCGGCTGGCCGAGGAACTCGGCCGCGCGTGGCGCGCGACCGCTTGCGCGCGCCGCTCCGCGCCCGGGGTCGCGCTGTCGGTGGTCGAGACCTGCGGGCGCACGCCCGGCGAGCGCGAGCGCGACGCGATGCGCCTGCTCGCCGACGAGCGCCACGCCGACCGGCCCCGCGGCACCCTGCGCGCGACGCTGGTCAGCCTGGGCGCCGGCGACCACCTGCTGCTGCTCGCGGCCGCGCCGGGTGCGACCGCGCTGGCCGCGCTGTCCGCGATCGCCGCGGACCTCGGTCGGCTGTACCCGGTCGCGACGATCGCGCTGGGCTGAGCGGGCCGTCGGCCCGCGTCAGAATCCGTCGGCGCGCTCGCCGCGCCACCACGCCGGGGTCACCGCGACGCTGCCCGCGCCGTCCGAGATCCAGGCCTGCCCGTCCTGCACGGTCGCCGACAGCCGCATCGTCCGCGCGGCGAGCCGCGCGAGCGCCGCCGACGCCTCGGGATCGACCGCGACGACGGACAGGTTCGCGCTGCGCGCCAGCGCGGCTTCGTTCTGGCGCCACCAGATCGATGCCCGGGCGCCGCCGTACGCGAGCACGACGACCCGCGACGCGCGGCCGCAGGCCTTGCGGACCCACTTCTCGTCGGGCAGCCCGACCTCGACCCAGAGCTCGATCGCCCCGGTGTCGTCGACGCGTGCGAGGTCCGGCTCGTCCTCGGCCGACAGCCCGCGACCGAAGCGCATCCGCGCGTCGGCGAACAGCGCGAACGCGAGCACCCGCAGCATCAGCCGCTCCTCGGTCTCGGAGGGATGCAGCGCGAGGGTCAGCGCGTGGTCGGCGTAGACGCCGCGGTCGATGTCGGCGACCGACAGCTCGAGCTTGTGGACGGTGGAGCGCAGGGCCATGGGGCGCGATCGTAGCGCAGGCGGTCCGGCCCGCCCCCCGCCGCGTCAGTCGCCGGCGGCGAGGTGGCGGCGCAGCCTGGCGAGCAGCTCGACCAGCGTATCGACCTCGCGGTCGGACAGGCCGGCGGTCCAGTCGCGGATCCGTGCGAAGTCGTCGGCGTTGCGCCGGGCCCAGTAGCGGCGGTGCCGCTCGGTCGCGACCAGGCGCCGCACCCGTCGGTCGTCCGCGTCGACCTCGACCTCGAGGAAGCCCTTGCGCACGAGCGCGTCGACGATCTGGCGCGCGTTCTGATGGGTCATGCCGAGACCCGCCGCGACCTCGCCGAGCCCGGGCGGTCCGGGCCGTGCCTCGACGAACTGCAGCAGCGCGGCCTGCCGCGTCGTGAGCCCGTCCTCGGACAGCTCGCGGTCGAGCCTGCCGCGCAGCATCGTCGACGACGCGAGCAGACCCCGGAACAGCCGCACCCGCTGCGCGAGCGGTGCCGGCAGCACGTCGAGCCCGAACTCGAGCCATTGACCTCGATCGTTCATCCGCAATATATTACCTTTCGTCGGCGCCACACGGGAGCCCGCGATGATCGTCCTGATGCCCCACTGCGGGTTCCTGTCCGAGACGACGCGGATGCTCGGCATCGCTCGCGCGCTGCGCGCCGCCGGCGAACCGGTCGCGATCGCGTCGCACGGCGGCCCGTACGCGCAGGTGCTCGACGCGGCCGGCGAGCGCTGGACGCCGCTCGATCCGGCGATGGACCGCGCCCGCCAGGAGCGCTACCTGCGCGACCTCGTGCAGATCGGCCGGCCCGGGCTGCGGCTCCAGCCGCCCGACGAGGTCCGGCGATCGGTCGCGTCCGAGGCCGCGTTCCTGCGATCGACGGGCGCGAAGGCGGTCGTCGTCGGCTTCACGCTGACCGCGTACCTGTCGTCGCGCGTCGCCGGGATCCCGCTGGTCGCGTCGCACGGCGGCTCGTTCGTGCCGCCGGTGGCCGAGCTCGGCCTGATGCCGGTGCCCTCGCAGATGTCGATCCCCGGCACCGAATGGCTGCCGGCGCCGCTCAAGCGGCTGATGGCCAATCGGTCGACCGACCGGATGACCTGGCCCACCGCGTTCCTCAACGACGTGGCGGCCGAGCTCGGCGTCGAGCCGGTGCCGACGCTCGCGGCGCTGATGCTCGGCGACCTGACGCTGGTGACCGACGTGCCCGAGGTGCTCGGCGTGCCGGCCGGTGCGCTGGCCGCGTGGCGGCCGCGCCGCCCGGCCGCCTACCGGGCCGGCACGCGGCTCGTCTACACCGGCCCGCTGTTCGCGCGACTCGACGCGCCGATCCCGACGCAGGTCGAGGCCTTCCTCGACGGCGCGCGGCCGACCGCCTTCGTGGTGCTGAGCTCGTGCACGCCGACGATGCTGCGCGCGGTCGTCGCGCGGGTTCGAGCGACCGGGCTGCGCACGATCGTCGCCGCGACGATCCACGACTACGGGCCGAACGACGACCCGGACGTCGTGGTCGCGGGCCTGCTGCCCAGCCACGCGGTGATGCCCCGCGTCGACGTCGCGGTGACGATGGGCGGCCAGGGCAGCGTGCAGACCGCGATGGCCTGCGGCACGCCGCTCGCGGCCGTGCCGCTGCACCTCGAGCAGGAACTGAACGTGGCGCTCGCCGCCCGCCAGGGCATGGCGATCGCGGTCGCGCCGCGGCACGCCGGGACGCCGGTGATGACCGACGCGGTGCGGCGGCTGGTCGGCGAGCCGGCGTTCGCCGAGGGCGCGCGCCGGGCCCGCGCGCACTACGCGGGGGTCGACGGCGCGGCCGGCGCCGCGGTCGCGATCCGCGACTTCCTGCGCGCGGCACCGTCGCCCTCGCCGGTCGCCGTGCCGCGGCCCGCCTTCGCGCGGTAGCGCCTCGCCGCCGCGGCGAGCCGCCCCGCGATCCGCTCGCGCAGCGCCGCGGGCGCGATCACCTCGACCGTCTCGCCGTGGCGCAGGATGTCCATCTCCAGCTCCTCGCTCTCCGAGTACGGCAGCCGCAGCTCGTACCCGCCGTCGGGCAGCGTCTCGCCCTGCTGGCGCGGATGCCAGACCTCCGCGCGGACCCAGCGCGCGGCCTGCGGCGCGAAGCGCAGCACCGCCCACTCGCGCGGCCGGCCGCGGAAGATGCCGTAGGCCGAGCCGAGCGCGCGGTCGACCTCGGCGGGCGTCACGTCGAGCGCCTTGCGGTCGAGCAGCCGCGCCTCCTCGATCGCGTCGAGCGCGAACGTGCGCAGGGCCTCCGCCCGGTGGCAGAACGCGTCGAGGTACCAGGCGTTTCGCCAGTGCACGAGCCGCTGCGGCGACACCTCGCGACGCCCGCGCTCGTCGCGGCCCCGCGAGTGGTAGGCGAGCTCGAGGCGCTGGCGACCGACGAGCGCGGTCCCGACGCGCTCGAAGAAGCGCGGCGCCACCGGACGGTTCTGCGCGGCGACGATGCGCACGCGCTCGCGGATCGCCCGGGCGCCCCCCGCGCCCTGCGAGAGCAGCGACTCGAGCCGCTCGATCAGCGGGCCCACCCGATCGCCGATCAGCCCGCCCGGGTCGAGGTCCTCGAGCATCCGGTGCATCGTCAGCAGCGCGAGGATCTCGCGGTCGCTGAACCACAGGCCCGGCAGCTCGTACTGCGGCCCGAAGTCGGAACTCGCGAGCACGTAGCCGCCGCGGTCGCGGTCGAACACGATCGGCGCGTTGAACCGGTCGCGCAGCGCGGCGAGGTCGCGCACCAGCGTCGCGCGCGAGACTTCGAGCGCCGCCTGCAGCGACTTGAAGTCGATCACGCCGCGGGCGCGGATCAGCTGGTCGATCCGGTAGTAGCGCTCGGTCTGACGCATCGGGCCGGTCTCCTTCGGCGCGTCGGGCCTCGGCGCGCACCGCGACCCTGCCCGATCCCGGGGGGCGCTGTCCAGCGCGCCGCGCGGCGGCCGGCGCTCGCGTCGCCCCGCGGCCGCAGGCAGAATCGCGCGGATGCCCGCCGTCCTCGTCGCGCTGCTGCCGCTGACCACCGACCCCTCGGCCCTCGCGCTCGCCACGGCGCGCGTCGGCGACGCGGAGCGTGCGCGCGCGACCCGCTTCATCCGCGACGCCGACCGCGCGCGCCACCTGCTCGGCCGGGCGCTCGCGCGGGTGCTGGTCGCGCGGCGGCTCGCCGTCCCGCCGTCCTCGCTGCGGCTGGTGGAGGACGCCGACGGCAAGCCGGCGCTCGACGGCCCGGGCCCGGCGTTCAACCTCAGCCACTCCGGCGGCTGGATCGCGTGCGCGCTGGCCGAGGACGTCGCGGTCGGCGTCGACGTGCAGGAGCACACCCCGTCGATGGCCCGGCCGGACGACTTCGGCGACGTCTTCGGGCCGCGCGAGCGTGCGCGGATCGACGGCGCGGGCGACGAGGCCGCGCGGATCGGCGCGTTCGCGCGCGCGTGGGCCCGCAAGGAAGCGCTGCTCAAGGCGGTCGGGGTGGGCCTGCAGCTGAAGCTCGACGCGATCGACATCGTCGACGGCGACCCGCATCCGCGCTGGGACCCGCCCGGCGACGCCCGTTCGGCCGCCGCGCTCGCCGGCGGCTGGACGCTTCGCGACGTGCCGGTCGACGCGCGCCATGCCGGCGCGGTCGCGTGGCGCGGCGCGCCCCGACCGGTCGAGGTCGTCGCGCTCGACGCGGCGTCGCTCGGCCGCTGACACCGGGAGCGCCCCGTGCCGCCGGCCGCCGTCCCCGGCGCTTCCGACCGTCTGACCCTTCGCGACTACGCCCGCCGGCTCGCGCCCGCGCTGGCGATGGCGGCCGTCGCCGTCGTGCTGGCGACCCGCGACGGCACGCCGATGGCCGTCGGCACGACCGTCTTCGTGGTCGTCTGCACCCTGCTCTACCCGGTCTCGCGCTTCGTCCACGAACGGCTCGTCGACGCCGTGCTGGACGGCCGGCCGCTGTTCGATTCCCCGGGTCTCGCCCGCGCGTCGCGGTTCGCGACGATGGTGATGTGCTGGGCGCTCGCCGCGTTCGTGGCGCCCCTCGGCCTGGTCGCGCTGCGCTGGTGGCGGCGCCGGGCCGGAGGCTGAGCGTCAGAACATCGCCCGGATCCGCGCCCCCACGTCCACCGCGGGCGCCCGTCCGGCCGCGGGCGCTGCGGCGGCCGGAGCCGGAGGGGGCCCGATGCGCCGCAGTCGAGACAGCACGCCGCGGGTCATGAACCGGCTGCGGGCCGCATGCACGTAGGCCGCGCCCAGCCGCGGCTGCTGGACCACCGCATGGCGCAGCGGCTCGACCAGGTGCAGCGCGTCGCGCGCGCGGGTCATCGCGACGTACAGCAGGCGCCGCTCCTCGTCGATGCCCTCCTGCGTGCCGGTGTGGTACTCGTTCGGGAAATTGCCGTCGGTCACGTCGATCACGTAGACCGCGTCCCACTCCTGGCCCTTGGCCGAGTGGACGGTCGACAGCACCAGCCAGTCCTCGTCCTTCAGCGGCGCGCCGGCGAGGTCGCCCGAGGCCGACGGCGGGTCGAGGGCGAGCTCGGTCAGGAAGCGCTCGCGCGACGGGCTGCGCGCCGCGATCGTCGCGAGCATGTCGAGGTCGGCCGCCCGCACCGACGCGTCGTCGTGCCGCCGTTCGAGCAGCGGCCGGTACCAGTCGGCGACCGCATCGAGCTGTCCGGCCCAGGGCGTGGCCGGGTCGGCCAGCGTGGCCATCAGCGCGGCGAAGCCCGGCCAGTGGCCGCGCGCGGCGGCCGGCGGCGTGAACGCACCGAGCGACGCGAGGCCGCCGACCGACGCGAGGCCGCCCGGCGACGCGGGCCCACCGGTCGACGCGAGCCCGACCGCCCCGCTCGCGACGTGCTCCAGCGCGCGCTTCGCGCTCGCCGGCCCCATGCCGGGCATCAGCTGCAGCGCGCGGAACGCCGCGACGCCGTGGCGCGGATTGTCGGCCCAGCGCAGCACCGCGAGCACGTCCTTCACGTGCGTCGACTCGAGGAACTTCAACCCGCCGTGCTTCACGTACGGAATGCCGCGCCGGGTCAGCTCGACCTCGAGCAGGTCGCTGTGGTGGCTGCTGCGGAACAGCACCGCCTGCCGCTTCATCGGCACGCCGGCCTCGCGCCGCGCGAGCACCTGCGCGACCACCCAGTCGACCTGCTCGCGGTCGTCGGCGACGGTGACCAGCGCCGGGGTCTCGCCGCCCTCGCGGACCGCGTGCAGCGTCTTCGGGTACTGGCGGCGCCCCTCGGCGATCAGCGCGCCGGCCGCGTCGAGCACCGGCTGCACCGAGCGGTAATTGGTCTCGAGCGCGACCCGCGTGGCCGGCGGCTCGAACTGCGCGGGGAAGTCGAGGATGTTGCCGACGTCGGCCGCGCGGAACGAGTAGATCGACTGCGCGTCGTCGCCGACCACCGCGAGGCCGCGGCCGTCGGGGCGCAGCGCGCGCAGGATCCGCGCCTGCAGCGCGTTGGTGTCCTGGTACTCGTCGACCAGCACGTGGTCGAACCGCGCCGAGACCTCGGCGGCGAGCGCCGGGTCCGACATCGCCGCGTCCCACCACAGCAGCAGGTCGTCGTAGTCGAGCACGCCGTCGGCCTGCTTGCGCGCGACGTAGTCGCGGTAGAGCGCCGCGAGCTCGTCCTCCCACTCGAGGCACCACGGCTGCAGCGCGCGGATCGCCTCGTCGAGCGGGCGGCCGCCGTTCACGCGATGCGAGTAGATCGCGAGGCAGGTGTCCTTCTTCGGGAACCGCCGGTCCTTCGCCGACAGCCCGCGCTCGTGGCGCACCACGTCCATCAGGTCGGCCGCGTCGCCGCGGTCGAGGATGCCGAAGTTCTCGGCGAGCCCGACCTGCGTCGCGTGCTCGCGCAGCAGCCGCGCGCCGATCGCGTGGAAGGTGCCGGCCCAGGGCAGGCGCAGGCGCGGGCCGTCCGCGTCCGCGGCCGCCGGTGCACCCCGGGCGGCGGCCGCGCGCTGCGCGAGCGCGCGCGCGGCGAGCCGCTCGGCGCGGCGCGTCATCTCCTGCGCCGCGCGCCGACTGAACGTGAGCAGCAGGATGCGCGCCGGGTCGACGCCCTCGACGACCAGGTGCGCGACGCGGTGCGCGAGGGTCGCGGTCTTGCCGGTGCCGGCGCCGGCGATCACCAGCAGCGGGCCGCAGGAGAAGCGCCCGTCGGCGTCGCGCTCGCCGAAGGTCGCGGCCGCGCGCTGCGCGGGGTTCAGCGCGTCGAGCCAGGTCGGGTCGGAGAGGTCCATGGCGAGAGTCTCGCACGAGGCGCGGGCGGTCCTCGCGGCGCGCGCACCGATCCGCCAGCATGCGCGGATGCACGGCACCTGGATCCTTCGGCGCCCCGACGGCGGCGAGATCCGGCGCTTCCGCCAGACCTACTCGCTGGTGCGGCGTCCCGACGGCTGGCGGATCTTCGCGTCGATCATCCACGCGCCGGCCTGAGCCGCACCCCTACTGGAACGCCACCTCCGCGAAGCTCCGCAGCTTCCTGCTGTGCAGCCGCGTCGTCCCCTGCCGGCGCAGCAGCTCGATCGCACGCATGCCGATGCGCAGGTGCTGGTCGACGCTCGCGCGGTAGAAGCGGTTGGCCATGCCCGGCAGCTTGATCTCGCCGTGCAGCGGCTTGTCGGACACGCACAGCAGCGTGCCGTAGGGCACGCGGAACCGGAACCCGTTGGCCGCGATCGTCGCGCTCTCCATGTCGAGCGCGATCGCGCGGCTCTGCGAGAAGCGGCGCGTCGGGCCGTGCAGCGGCAGCAGCTCCCAGTTCCGGTTGTCGGTCGAGGCGACCGTGCCGGTGCGCATGATCCGCTTGAGCTCGTAGCCGGACAGCTGGGTCACGTCGGCGACCGCGTCCTGCAGCGCGACCTGGATCTCGGCGAGCGCCGGCACCGGCACCCACAGCGGCAGCTCCTCGTCGAGCACGTGGTCCTCGCGGACGTAGCCGTGCGCGAGCACGTAGTCGCCGAGCCGCTGGGTCGCGTGCAGCCCCGCGCAGTGGCCGAGCATCACCCACGCGTGCGGCCGCAGCACCGCGACGTGGTCGGTGATCGTCTTGGCGTTGGCGGGACCCACGCCGATGTTGATCATCGTGATGCCGCTGCCGTCCTCGCGGACGAGGTGGTAGGCCGGCATCTGCGGCAGCCGCGCGGGACGCTGCTCGCCGGCGGCGGCGTCGGTCGGCTCCTCGTCGGCGACCGCCGCGCCCGGCAGGCCGGCGCCCGCGTCGACGATCGGCGCGGCCGTGGTCGGCAGCGGGCCGGTGCGCGCGTACACGCGGTCGCCCGGCTCGACGAAGGCGACGTAGCCGTCGCCGCCCGACTGCCCGCTCGCCGGCATCGACATCAGCTGGCGACCCAGCCGCACGAACTCGTCGACGTAGAACTGGTAGTTGGTGAACAGCACGAAGTTCTGGAAGTGCGCGGGCGAGGTGCCGGTGTAGTGGCGCAGCCGGTGCAGCGAGTAGTCGACGCGCGGGGCGGTGAACAGCGCGAGCGGCAGCGGCTCGCCGGGCCGCGGCTCGTGCGTGCCGTTGGCGATGCCGTCGTCCATCGACGCGAGGTCGGGCAGGTCGAACAGGTCGCGCATGCGCAGCAGCCGCGTCGCGTCGAGCTCGGCCTCGACGTGCGCGTGCTCCGGGAACGCGAAGTGCACCGGGATCGGCTCGTGGCTGGTGCCGACGATCAGGCCGACGCCGTGGTTCTCGACCAGCAGCCGGAACTGCTCGGCGTAGTAGTGGCCGAACACGTCCGGGCGCGTCAGCGTGGTCTCGAACGTGCCCGGCCCCGCGACGAAGCCGTAGGCGAGCCGCGAATCGGCGCGTGCGACCGTGTCGGTCTCGACGCGCACGAACGGGTAGTGCGCGCGCACGCGACCGACCGCGTCGTCGCCGGCCACGTACCGGCGCAGCGCGTCGCGCAGGTGGGCGACGCCCGCGTCGTAGATCTCGCGCACGCGCGCCAGCGCGGCCTCGGGCGTGTCGAAGCGCTGGGGCGCGTAGAACGGGGCGTTCATGGGCGGCCTCGAAGATGGAACCGGCCGATTCTACGGCGCGCCTAGAATCGGCCGATGACGATCGACGGGGGTGCGATGGCGGACGACGGATCGGCGGACGACGGATCGGCGGACGACGGATCGGCGG
>ENA-UOYA01004404-UOYA01004404.1-activated-sludge-metagenome-genome-assembly--contig:-NODE-4404-length-11847-cov-7.753307_pt1 | contig 11847 bp, 8 predicted proteins | sample MGYA00238163_ERZ764804 | MGnify/ENA primary metagenome ERZ764804 (study PRJEB28919, sample SAMN05720223) | activated sludge metagenome | isolation source: Anaerobic digester | place: Hong Kong...
TGCAGGCGGGCGTAGCCCGCCTGCAAAACCCCACAAAAAAAAGTTCCCCTTCCCCACGCGCACGCGTGGGGAAGGGGCCAGGGGGCAAAAGTTGATTCTCAATCTTCAGTAGTCGCCAGGAAATTTTCCGTTTTTCAGTCAGTGGCGGCACCTTTGTCACGCAAGTGATTTTTTCGCTGATTCGCTGACTGCTGACTCGCTGATCTCTATTTTCGAAGGAGCAAGACGATGAATCCATTGGCGTTCGCCCGCTTTCACCCAGTGCCCTTGCGCGAGATTCGCCCTGCCGGCTGGCTCCACGATTTCCTCAAACGCCAGGCGACCGGCCTTACCGGCAACATCGCCGTCGCCGGCTACCCCTATGGCTATCCGTTCTGGGGCAGCGCCGAGGGCGATCTGAAAGGCTCCTACGACGCCTGGTGGCCCTACGAACAGACGGCCTACTGGATTGACGGCGCCCTGAAGTGCGGCTATCTCGTGGGCGACGCCGATCTGTACACCCAGGCGCTCGCCGAGGTGGATTTCGCCATCGAGCACGCCGCTGCAGACGGCTTCATCGGCCCAGAGCACCTGCGCGCGAAGGATCGCTGGCCCCATACGGTGTTCTTCCGCGCCGTGCTGGCGCAATACGAGATCAGCGGCGACGCACGCTATCTCGAAGCCCTGATCCGCCACTATCGCGCCATGCCGCATCCGCTGAGCTGGGACCGCGACGTGACCGGCGTGGAAATCCTGCTCGCCCTCTACCGGCAAAGCGGGCAAGCGGATTTGCTGGACCTGGCGGAGACGCTCTACGCGCGCTTCAACGCGCAGTGGCCGCAGCACGATTGCGCGCTTCAGACGCTGCTTTCCGACAAGCCGATCACCGAGCACGGCGTCACCTTCAACGAGGAAGCCAAACTCGCGGCCTTGCTGTATGGCGCGACCGGCAACGCCGACTATCTGCGCGCCGCGGTCCACGGCTACGCCAAACTCGAACAGCAGGCGGCGCTCGCGGATGGACTGCATTCCTGCTCGGAACACGTGCAGGGGCGGGATGCCCGCGATATGCACGAGACCTGCGACATCACCGACTACACCTGGGCACTCGCCTATCTCCTGCAAGCGACCGGCGACGCGAGCTACGCTGACCGCATCGAACAGGTCATCTTCAACGCCTTGCCCGGCGCCATCACCAAGGACTTTCACGCGCTGCAATACTTCTCCTGTCCCAACCAGATTCTGGCGACCAGCACGTCCAATCACAATCTCTTCATGCGCGGCTTGAACTGGATGAGCTACCGTCCAGATCACGAGGTTCAGTGCTGCCCGGGCAACGTCCATCGCGCCATGCCCAACTACATCGCTCAGATGTGGCTGCGGACAGCGGACAATGGCATCGTCGCGGCGCTGTATGGGCCGGGAAGCCTGCACACCACGGCCGGCGCGGCAGAGACGCCGGTCACGGTCACCGCGCGCACGCGCTACCCCTTCGAACAGGCCATCGAATTCACGCTGGAGCCGGCGGCGCCGGCGACCTTCGGGTTCACCGTGCGGATTCCGGCCTGGTGCGCTGAGGCGCAGTTGCAGCTCAACGGGGAGCCTGTGGCGGCCGAGTTGACGCCGGGGACTTTCTTCACGCTGGAGCGGCTGTGGCAGTCCGGGGACGTGCTGCGGGTCGAGGTGCCCTTCCGCTTGCAGCTGCACACCTGGCCTGCGGAGGGCGTCAGCCTGAGCTATGGGCCGTTGACGCTGGCACTGCCGATTCCGACGCACGCGGAAGTAGAGGCAGAGAACTCGACGACGCTCCAACGTCAGGCGACGCTCGGCGCGGACTATGAGCCGCGGCCCATCGTCAGCAAGCCGGATTTTCCCGCGTGGAATCTCACCCCCGCCGGGCCATGGAATTATGCGCTGTGCGTGGATGAGGCAGCGCTGAAGGATCTCCATGTGGAATGGAATCCGCGGTGCGACGATCCTTTCGATGTGGCCAATCCGCCGCTCAAGGTGCGGGTGAAAGCGCGCCGCGTGCGCGGCTGGCGTATGCTCCATGTCCGCCGCATCCGACAATTCGGCCACTGGACCGCGGACGGCGAATTCCGGCGGGGGCTGCGGACCGTCGAAGGCGATTTTCGCTTCACGCCACCGCTGCCCGATCCACAAAAGCTGGCGGCGAAATTGAGCGACGAGGTCGAGGAGCTCGAGCTGCTCCCGTATGGGGCGACGTTGTTGCGCCTCACGGTGTTCCCGCGAGGGTAGCGCCACGGGACACGGAGGGCGCAGAGCGAGTGAGCCGCGAGCCAGCGCTCTGTGCACCAGGGCATGACGTCTGCTTGGGAAATAGAGATCAGTGAGTCATGAGTGGAGAGCCGTTGCAATCTCTACTCATGACTCACATTTTTATTCTCAGTGGTGTGCCGGAGGAACATGTCAACTCCTCCTCGGGAAATAACAGGGGGTTGGAATCAGGCGCTTCCCATAGACCATGGTAGCGCTCAAAGCCTGACGATAAATTGTCAGGCGATGACCAGACCTGCTAAAACGGGCTCTTCTCGACGGACCAGAGCCGTGGCCCTTTCGCAGCATAGTTTTTGACTTAACACGAAAGGCACGTCTAGTTCACATCAAGCACAAAAACTGTGGCTGGAATTTTCCCCTGCTCAGTTTCCACCCATAACCGTATGTGATATCGTCCAGGTCGTCCCTCATAATCCAGTATTATGGATTCGTTAAAACGCCCGTCTGGTGACACAGCAATCAGAAGGGAGTCATAGATTTCTGCCGGGGATTGGAACGCTGAAGTAGCGTTCAATTCGGTGATATCCAAGGAGGTGGGAAAAGGCTCATAGGCCAAATTGAGCAGCAACTCATTCACTGAAGTGAGTACCTGACCCGAAAGACGGACTCGCGACCCCAATGCAATTTGCTTAGGCAATGGATCAAGTAGCACATAATGACCCACAAATTCTTGAGCAACGCAGAACTCGCCATTAGTATTGTTATAAACCAGGCCGATGCCCACATGGGTATGTGCAGGGTTCAAGATATTACGCCGGTGTTCGGGGCTATTCATCAACGCGGCCTCTGCCTCACGAATAACGGCCTCCCAGTCAGTTACAGGGACTGCAGAGCCATCCTCATAACGTTGAACCCGGCTGTAGACGTTCTCCTGCACCGCGTGTAGCCCACCGGCGTGAGTATAACGGTAATCAGGGCCATTGCCTTCCAGGTCCCAATGACTCAGGTAGCCATGCGCTGCCATTTCCTCAGCGTGGATCTGGCCCGCGTAGGCGGCAGTATCGTCCCAGGCCACAGAGGGAAGTCCCGCCGCAGCACGGTCGGCGTTGACAAGGTCAAGCATGAATTGGCGGAGGTAAAGTCGGTCGAAAGGGGCGGGGGTTTCAAATGCAGCAGGGGTGGAATCTGGCGTAATTACGCCCCCCGCTTCGGAGGCAGGCAGAAATGTAGGAGTAGCCGTGCGGAGCGGTCGAGGCTGGGAGACAGGGTGCTGGGACGTAAGAGTTAGAGAGCGCACGTGAAAGAACCATAGAATGATCCCGACGATAAAAAGCAGGGCGAATACTCCCCCAACAATCAACCAGGGAGAGGGACCGGATCGCCGGCGCGGGCGCGATCTTTGCCAGGAATAGCGGTCGGAACGTGAACGATGAGGGACGCTATATGACTTCTTTTTCTTAGTCATGGATTAGCTGTATATAAGCTTGGGGTTTCTGAAACACGGCCGCTCTCTTCCTCCAGCACAGATCCGCTCATGAGAGAGAGGGTCATTTTCTTACAGAAAATGACATAAATAAAAGACCACACAATCGAAGCGAGGACACCGGCAAAGGAGGTAAGCAATTTTAGATCGAAATCTAAAAGAAAACGTCTGACTCCAAGCATTTCACGCAGAAAAGAAGAAAATGAGCCAATTGGCACTTCTACTACTGCGGAGGCTACCTCCCCATTTTGCGATGTAAACGTCATGGCAATAGATAATGGAGCCGTAATGGGGGGAGCGCTGGTTGTTTCGAAATTCAAACGGTAAGAATAAAATTCATCAGGCAGCAGGTAAATTTCTTTTTGTGTAAATGCTGAAACCTTATCGGCTTCCAAAAATACATAATCAGGATCATATACAAGATCCATAGTGGCAGTTAGAGGCTCACTTGTAATGTTTCTTATCGTAACTAGCAATTCTCCCTGATCCTCTGCCGAGAGCTTAGGAGGAAAATACACTGCTATATCCGTTAATTGCTGGTCAGAATCTGAAATTGTAAGGGGCTTCATCCTTAAGTTGGGTTGAAAACTCAATTCCACCACCTCTACAAAAATCATAAAGAACAAAATAGATAATATAGTTCCAATAGAGATTTCCAAAAATCTCAATTGGGCTTTTAACAACGGATCGTCTAATCGCTCTTTGAGATTCCTTTGCTCTCTGGATTCTTCTAACTGACCTTTAAGTTGAGCATTCATATTATAACTCATCCATATGCAGAATATTCCAAACGGAATCTAACAAAAACAGCAAAACTAAATACAGCACAAATAGCAACCCATACAGACCAGAAATTTCCACACAAAAATAACCCAATGGCAATCATCAAAAACAATAAGCTATTGATGAACCATAACCATTGTAAAGCGCCCGCCCCTCCACCTGGATGAGGGTAAATGCCTTTGATAAACAAGCAGTAAAAAGAGGCCAGTACCAGGAACAATAAAGATGCACCCTTAAAAACCCAAGAAAGAGCCAGCAATTTTTCAAGCAGAATTACTCCCGTAGACAGGTATAAAATAGCTAGAGCAACAAAGAAAAGCCATTCCTTTCGTAAGGCATCACGGAATAATTTTCCGCGTCCCAATCCACATGCTTTACTTATGTAAGATTTGAACAATGGACTGAATAAGTATGACCCGTTTCTCTCTTTAGTTTTAATTAAACCGAGTTCTTTGAAGTACGATAAAGTGTCGCTTGAACTTATTCTAGTATTAGGTGAAACGACCTGGAGAAATTTACACAACCACTTCCGCGCAGGTGAGGGGAGATCCTCCCATATATTGACAATCACATCAGACTTGATTCCAATGCGTATGCCAAATCGCAATGCCAAAAAACTTTTCCACTTACTTAAATTAAGCAGCTCCTTCGCCAATTGAGGGTGCCCACCAGACAAATACACCAGGCGCTGCATAGTATGAGAGGATATACTTCTATTTTCCCCTTCAATCAACTTTTTGGTTTCATCTTCAGACAGTGGCTGGACAAAGATCTTAGAAAAACATGACAACAACGGTCTCAAAGTATCCCATTCTTCTCTATCAAAGGCATAAAAAGCACCCGGTCGTATGGCTATGATTATGGAGAAATTAGTCCCATACTCTTCCTGAAGCTTCAGAACTGATTCAAGATCCTCCAAGAAACGCGGAGAAGTTTTAGAAAAATTGAATTGATCCAGTATAAAAACCAGCCGCTTATTAGGAGAAAATCGCCCCCTGATCAGCCCGGCGAAATTCTCAAATTCTTTCTTTTCAGGCCTTACTATGTCAGAAGGCAAAGAATCAATTAAAGGAACAATACAATTATCTTTTATAATATCGCACCAACACAATTGATATTCCATTTCATTATTTTCTGATTTTGTTTTTTTGAATTCATGGAGCTGATAAGTTTTTCCCACCCCGGGCAATCCAATCAATAATACATTACGCCCGGCGTCACAAGCAAGTCTAAGTTGATCTTGTAGCGTCATCGCTTACTCTTTATAACATTACCCCAAAGAGGGATTCGGAGTTTTAGTCGGTTATCCCCTGGATCCCGAATGACCATCTTAGTAACCAACAGCTCCTGCATTATTGCTTGTGCATTAGAAATTGTTTGCCACGAATAACCATCTGGATCACGGTGCAGTCGTTCTAAGACTTCAAGATGTGCTGGGCTTAGTTTAAGCACATTCTCATATTTAGACCATAACGCGCCAAGGAAACCGACAAGGTCTTGTCGTATATCCTCAAATTTAAGAAATTTACACGAATCACCATTATATTTTTGGTAGGCCAGAAAACCAATCCAGCTCACCAATGCAGGATGTCCCCCTGTTTCCCTATAAATTTCATCAAAAGATCCGCTTAACCAGCGCCATCCTTCTATAATTAAATAATTTTCAGCATCTTCTCGATTAAACAATAGATACTTTTCAACATCTTCTCGATTAAACAATAGATACTTTTCCAAATCACCTCTTTCTATTATCTGACATTGTCCATTCTTACTTATAAGCTCATTCGGAAAAGGCTGGTAATCTTCAAGCACATAAATGACTTTCATGGCAGATTCAAGAGGAGAAAAAATCACTTTTCTCAAGGCTTCACTGGATCGCAATATCGGAGCGAGATTATGAAACGAATTTAATACAACACATAGTTTACCTGATTGCAGACATTTGTCTAACGAAGTGTAGAATTCCTCGCAGATTGCGGGTATCGCTTTAGAATCTTTAATCTCCGGAATGCACAAATTTAACTTTAATTGCTCTCGTAAAGCGTCGGTAAATATTTCAAAGAATTTCTCTGTTAAGGTCATAATATTTTCATCTTTAGACCTTAAGAAGAAGGTTAAGTCCACGTAGACCACTGAGAGATCGGTGACTTTCTTATTTCCACGCCACCATTGCTGCAGTGCAACTGTCTTTCCCATCCCAGGATCGGCGGTTATAGAGATAACACCACATGATAACTCACGAGCCCTGTCATTCAAGTAATCCGAAAAGCCGCTCGTTGGTCGCCAATGGTAGGTATCGAAACTTCGCTTCGCATGCCCCGGCGGCGGTGGAAAGGGATTTTCAGCCATTATTTGTCGTTACCTTTTTCTCAGGAATAAATATTCATAAATAACCCTCTCGGGTTGAGGCAACCTAGAGAGGCCTGCTTCGTCCAAGAACCCCTTGCTTGTTTTGTACGCAGAAAATAAACACCCATATCCACAAGGCAATTCCCCAAGAGGGCCACTCGCTAAAAGAGGACATGCCCATTCCCCCTGAGTAATGACTTCCTTGGGGTAAGACGAATTATGCTGTACTAAATCGTGGATCTTCCCTAGACACTCTATTCGCCGTGATAGGTCAGCGCATGACGGGTTTATTGAGCTCTGGGCTGGACTCTGGACTGCCAACTCTTCCAAGTTTTTCAAGGATTCAATAACTTGCTGCAGCTTGCTTAGAAAATCATCCCATGATGCATTTCCAGGATGAAGACAAGCCAGATCGTACAAAGACTTCCAGGCATCAAAGGGTACAGGTGGACGCCCATTTTGCGAAGATAAATACTCTTTAATTTTACCGTGCTCATTTATATTGAACTTAAATAATCTATTCGATGTCCGATAGTATAAATAATAGAAAAATCTATTCGGGTCTTGTGCACACAGCTTTAACGTATAGTCAAGCTCTATCAGCTGAAGGGATATAGTCGCTTGTGTGTTATTGATAGCCATTAAGCCTTACCTCCAAATCCGTCGTAGATCTTCTTGATTACAGGATCCTGTAATTTTCCATCTATAATGGATCGTTCAAACAATAGCTTTACCGCATCGCCGCGAGCAATGTTCATAGACTCTGATACTACAAAATCTTCGTGCATTTCGTCAATAACGCGCGTTATTTCACAATGAATATTTATAGCCTCTTTTACAACATCATCGTTTAAACAAGCCCCTCCTGTAAATCTGGGTTTATTCAGTTTTTTCAAAAAAAGCGCAGCAAAATAACCCGCAAGGCCGCCAAACAGAAAGGCCACCATAAGGCAGTACCAAGGGACCTGAAAGTAAGCACCTGGCACTGATGCCCCCTTGATGTAAACCAGCTCAACCTGGTCGCCGTGGCTCAATGCCATCGTTTGACTCACGGACAGGGAGAGCTGGTAACGGTCGCTCCCCGCCGGATTTAGCATCAGCGTGGTCGTATAACCATCTCCGATCAACACCACCGATGGCTGACAGGTGGCCGTGCATTGCTCCAGCGTGATGGTAATCGTATCTCCAGGGCGCAGCCCATCAAGAGGCGTAATGCTTAAGATAGGCGTAATTTTTGGAATAGCTTCATGCACTTCTAAGGTGTGTGTTACAGGCAGCACCGCAATGCCCAAATGCGGCGCCGCGTCGGCAGATAATGTCACTGTATACACCCCGCCTACCCCAGCGGTTGTGGTCAACACCCCCCTGAACTGGGTGCCCACAGGCGTAAGCGGCAACGCGGAAACGCCCTCAGGTCCATCCAACGCCGCGGTCATGGAGAAATCCTCCGTCCGGGCCACAGGGACCCCCTCAGGCGTGATCAATTCTGCTTGTACGAATAGTTCTTCTCCGGATACTATACTATCGGGCAACGGTTTCAGCCGAATAAAAAGCGGTAAGGCTGCATCCATTTCTCGATAGTACACCACAGCATCCGCCTCGAAGCGAATCGCCCAAATTCCATCCATGGGGCCTGCCCAAAAGAAATAATCGCTAGCACTTTGCAAAGGTTGGACCGGTTCTCCGTTCACTGTAAAGACCGGGACAAGCGGTTGATCCGTCACAATCTGCCATCGGACCCAGCGCCGATAGGGCGGCACCTCGCGGGTGATCTCCGCTGGCGCAACCAGTGATGAAAAATCATCGAACAGGTCAGCGGCACCCAGGATATCGAAGAGGAGCGCATAGACATCCTGCGGCGACTGCTGAAAACGAGGTGTGATCTGAGTCTCATAGCGCGCCAGCAGTCTCCGTCCCAATAAATCTTGCCAGACCGCATGGCTCTGCGCATCAGGTTCAGTAAATACCAGGAGATGCACCCGGATGTTGCGGTCGCGTAAAGCTTGCAGGATGCGCTCTGTATTTTGCGAGCCCTGCGCCAAATTATTGAAGATCCCATCGCTAATAAAGATCACATCACAGGCCGTTTCTACGCCGCAACTGGATTCTGCCAGCATTTTCCCAGCAGCCTCAAGCGCCACCGCAAAATCCGTACCCGTTCCCATATCCAAAGCCTGGATACGCGCCTGATCTGCTTTGGCCCAATCTTCCACAGGTGTGAGAGGCACAAGTACTTCTGTGGATCTGGCAAAACTAATCGCCCCCACGCGCTGCTGCGTTGTTGTCGTCAACAGACCCAATGCGCCGACCGAAAAACGTGTGAGGCGTAAACGCACCTCCTGGGGGTCCGTAGGATTGCCATCAGGAGACCCGACGCCGGTGATCGTACTGGGGCTGTTATCCAACAAGAAGACCACATCCTGGCCCGTTGGGGACACAGGCGCAGCCTGAACCTGGGCTGGCCCCTGGAGCGACCACAAAAAGGCCCCCAACAGAGCCACTCCCAGGCTCAAGCCAAGCCCCAGCAACTTGTACGTCACAAGGACACGAGTGTGCTGATCAGGCATTTATTCCCCCTAGATATCTGTTTTTCCATGCCAATGACCTGTGGGAGATCTCTTGTTGGAAGGACGGCTCATAGGCGGCACAAAGGTCTTCTTCGGCGCAGACGGCGGATCCACACTGACAGGGATCTTGCCAAAACGAATCTCTTCAATCAGCCGATAAATCAACCAAAGGAAAGCCAATCCCCCCAGGATAGCCAAGACCCATAATGGGAACAATACTAATATGGTGGGCCCTGCGGGAAGCGACTGGACCAAAGTCTGGCCGGTGCAGTCTACCAGCGACATATCACCGGGCGTGGTTACGACCTGAACTACGCCCATTCTACGGGGACGCAGCTGGTAGCCGGTATTTCGTCCCCGGTCGCCCAGGAAACCCCAGGCCCAACTCACAATTTCCGTCTGGGAGCTATCGGCGCCACGCGCGCTAAAGGGAACAATTGAAAAGGCCTCCGCATTATAGATCTCGCGTACCCGAACGTCGGTCGCCAGCACGTTTACAAAGCGCTGTGCAATACGCCCGAACGATTCCACCAATTCCACAGAGGTGCCCGCAGAAAGGATGTCCTCATTTGGATCAGTGACGAGGCTGGCCAGGTAGTTGGTATCGGCTTGCCCCAAGGCCACCGCAACGATCTGGAATCCGGCATTCCGAATTTGCAGCGCTACCGCCTGAGGATCAGGCCCAACATTAGGTATCCCATCAGAAAGCAACAAGAGCACACGCACCGCATTAGGGGGGATAGGTGTTTCTTGAATCGTCTGATACGCTTGGGTCAAACCCTCCCCCATATTCGTAGCATTTCCAGCATACAAGCGATTGATGCCACGCACGACGGAGTCGCGTGAGTTGCTAAAACTCTCAAGGGTACGCGCGGCGTCATTGAACTGAATTAATCCTACGCGATCTATATCCATATCCAGCAGATCTACAAATTCGGTAGCCGCTGTCTTGGCATCTTCGATCGGTGCTCCCGCCATACTGCCCGAGGTATCCAACACCAGGATAGCATAAACCGGGTTTGCACTACTTGGCGGCAAATCACACCGAGGTAAGGTACTCCCTGTTGCTCGCAATTCTACGTCCAGACGCTCATCCATAAATATAATCGAGGGCGTCGCACGACGCATGACAATGCCATCCTGAGTCTGCACCCTTACACCACCGACCCGGGCGTAGACGAACAGGCCTATTGCTAGCAATAGCAATCCAATGAAAAGAAAATCCTGCCATCGGCTCATAAATCTATACTGGGTCTTCATGATTCATTTCCTCCGTTATGTGTAGCTGAAGTCGCATCTAAATGCTCTGGGGCACTTGTAGGGATATGTTCCAATGCAGTGAGAAAAAGAGAACGCGCACGCTCGCGCTCCCCATGAATAAAAGCGACACGCGCTTGAGCAATAAGCGGATCAATATGAAGCACCCACTCCGCAAATCTTGTTCTCGAACTGTCAACAGAGGCTTCAATCTCGCCTTCTCGATTAGTGGCAAACGAAGGCTGAAATTGTGCTCGAGCACGCTCCAGCCACATTTGAGCATCCGCTGCCACCATATCCGCTTCGGGCAGACCCTTTACCAGCTCAGCAGCGCTTCCAAAGCGCACTACGGCGGCTTCTACATCTCCCTCTTGAAGTAATTGCCGCCCTTTAACCATCCGCGAGCCTGCCTGCAAGATTCTCTCATAAAGGTCGAGAGTTTCAGTGGCCACCTTCGAGGCTTCAAGTCGCTCCAATAAAGCCCACCCTTGCTCAAAATCGCCCTCGTCAATAGCAATTCGCAAAGCACGTAACAACTTGCGTCGCTCTACAGGCTGCATTTGGTCACTCGAGAAGGTATCCTGATCTACCGCTTCTTGTTGAGATTCCCCCTGCTGATGCCCTTCTTGTATCTGCTTGAAAGCTTCTTCATCAGGGCAGAGCGCCATCCCCAGTTCTAGACACTCCTCTATTTGCGCACTCCTACCAAATTGCAGACTTTCCAAAGTGAATTTCGACAACGCTTGACAGAGAGCCGGCGGCAATGAACCTAATTCAGGGTGCGTCTCTTTCAGCTGCTGCCATTTTTTGATCGCGGTTAGCGGTTCTTTTGAGGAAAGAGCAAGTAATGCCTCCAAATCACCCCCGGTTTGTTGCTCAGGGGGTGGCGTTTCACATGATACTGGCTGGACCTGTTCCTGCAATCGTGAGCGCATGAGAGTCAATTCGTACTTCTGCTGTGTATATTCACGCTGCTGCCCCTCCCACCCGAGTAATTTTTCGTAAATGGCGTCAAAGCGTCGCAGCGCTTCCATTTTTTGGTCCCTTTCCAATAGTTGATACGCAGCAGCCATGTCTTGAGAAAGTTCACGTAAATCTTGCGCCTCCGTAAGCAACATTTGCGTAGCATGAGCCTCCGGATAGGCCTCTGCGCCACGGCTAAAGGTGCGATAAGCATCAGAAAAAGCGCCA
>ENA-UOYA01004406-UOYA01004406.1-activated-sludge-metagenome-genome-assembly--contig:-NODE-4406-length-11846-cov-10.203375_pt1 | contig 11846 bp, 10 predicted proteins | sample MGYA00238163_ERZ764804 | MGnify/ENA primary metagenome ERZ764804 (study PRJEB28919, sample SAMN05720223) | activated sludge metagenome | isolation source: Anaerobic digester | place: Hong Kong...
CATGCTACCCTGCTGCACACTGGGCACCACCCAGCCATGCGTGGCCATGCCCCAATCGATATGAACAAGGAACAGCTCATAGATGAACGACAGTCCGATGATGGACACGAAACCGATGATGGCACGCTCCATCCGCTTATACGAATTGGTGAAAATCATAATCATCACGGCTGCCACAGTGAGAATCGAGCCCCATATTATCGGAATGCCGAAGAGCATCTGCAAGGCGATGGCACCACCAAGAATCTCAGCCATGGACGTAGAGATACTGGCCAACATGGCACTGACGATAATCGGGCGACCGATGTATTTGGGAACGTATTTCTCTGTCGCCTCACTGAGACACAGACCTGTTACGATGCCCAGATGCGCCACATTATGTTGCAGCGCGATGAGCATGATTGTGGACAGTGTGACAACCCACAACAGCGTGTAACCGAAATCCGAACCTGCGGCGAAATTGCTTGCCCAGTTGCCAGGATCGATGAAACCCACTGTGACGAGAAGTCCCGGTCCGATATATTTCAGAATGTCCAATCCACCCAACACATGCGGGTGTGTCTTACTTCTTAAATCTTTTATAAAGTTTATCATGCTGCAAAGATATGAAATTATTTCAAATTTCGACACACTACAAATAAGTATTTTTTCATTCTTTATTCATCTTTCATGCCATAATATTTTCCCGTCAGGTTTAAAATGAGTATTTTTGTGCACGATATAAACCAACCATTAAATAAAAAAGAATGAAAGCATTAAACACAGACAAAGCTCCCAAAGCCATCGGACCGTATAGTCAAGCTATCGAAGCCAACGGATTCGTGTTCGTTTCAGGTCAGTTACCTGTCGACCCAGCAACTGGCGATTTCGCCGAAGGAGGCATCAAAGAACTCACCCGCCAGTCGCTCACCAACATGAGCAACATCTTGAAAGAAGCCGGCATCGACTTGAGCGCTGTTGTCAAAACTACCGTTTTTCTCGCAGACATGAACGATTTCGCTGCCATGAACGAGGTTTACTCACAGTTTTTCAAGGAGCCTTTCCCTGCCCGTTCGGCTGTAGCCGTGAAGACTTTGCCCAAAGGCGCATTGGTGGAAGTGGAGTGCATCGCTGCAAAATGATGCATCCCTTGAATCATAAATGCACAATCAAATTACAAATATAGCAATCTGATTGTGCATTTTTAAATTTGCAGATGTCTATTTCACATCTTACACATGGATTTGAAATCAGTGATTCTAATACTGTTTCAACTTTATATTTATCTTCCTGAAGAATAATTCACGGCAGTGAGCGTGCTCTTGGATGAACCAGCACTGCTGACAGTTGGACTGGTATAAAGACCATGCCAATTATCGCCACTTACGCTTGCACCGCTATAGAGTGTGTAACTGGAGCCGCTGCTGATGTTTGGACTGGTGATGATGAAACTGGTGCTGCCTCCACCAGGTCCCATGCCGCCGCCGTTTGGTCCCATGCCACCACCGGATGATGTATAGCTACGACCCATGGTGAATGCCAAAATGTCTGTGCTGCCGTTGCGGAGCAGAAGTGTGGTACCGTTGCTGACGCTGCCACTATAAGACACATATCCCTGAGTAGAAGCATTCGTCGTGGGATGAGAGTTGCTGCCACCCACACCAATCAATGTGCCGCCAGTGAAATAAACTGTGTAATTTTCTTCCTCGTTGGCATCGATGCCGCACTCAGGACTTGTAGTGCCATAAGCCACGATGGTGCCACCTTTAATATACATGTTTCCATTGGAGTCGAGACCATCATTGCCTGAGGCGGTGACATAAATCTTTCCACCCGTGATATACATGTGACTGGAAGAGTTGATACAGTCGTCGGTGGAGGATACTTCTACCGTTCCTCCTGCTATCGTCAGTACCGATTTGCTTTCTATGCCCTCAGCTTCTTCACCCGTAGTGGTCACAGAGATGGTACCGCCATTGATATTCAAATTACCTTTGGCCTTGATTCCCTTGGCAGAACTGGTCAGACTGGTAGTATATTTATAGATGCCACCAGAGGTTTTGACCGTAATCGTGCCGTCGTTGATGGTGAGCACACTGTCACATTTCAGTCCCTTGCCACCCAGACCAGTACTGGTCAGCGTGAGCGTACCACCATTTATGGTGATATTGGCATCACTGCTGATAGCCGTACAGGTTTTGGTGTCAGCCTCATCACTGTCGTATTCGCCGCCACCCGTGGTGGTGATGGCATAAGTACCAGACGTCACGGTGACATTCCCTTCGGTATTCAGACCTTTGGTCGCCGTGCCCGTAACGGTGATATTCTGTGTTCCTGCCGTGAGCAGGGCATAGCCCGTGCATGTGGCATCATCTTCAGTATCGGCAGACACCTGGATGCCGTCATCACCAACTCCGCTGATATTGATGGTTCCACCCTTCTGCTCGAAATACTGATTGATGTTGAAGCCATCCTTCACTGCACTCTTGACGGTAATCGTGCCTGTAGTTTTTTTCAGCAACACATACTCGTCACCCCAAAAAGCATGAGCGGTGTTGCCATAGAGTACGAGAGAACCGCCACCTTCGAATTCGGTATGTCCATTGACCATGAAACAAGCTTTCTGCGAACCACCCGCACCATCGGTCAACGTGTTGGTGGTACCGTCGGAAAGGACCACGGCAATACGTTTACCATCTTGAATATCAATGGCATAACCATCGGCATTGGTAAGTGTGAGACCATTGAGGACAAGCGTAGCTTTCAACTCTCCGTCCATATAGAACGAACCGTCAGTAGATGTTCCACTCAAGGTATACGTAATTTCTTTGGCAAGACTCGCACTCTGCACAATATTCACATCGGCACCACTGGCGGTGACGGTGAGATACTGTGCCACGTTACCGGCGACAGTGACCTTGGCGGAGGTTCCGCTATAAGCCACGCTCACGGTGTTGTCGGTCACTTGGGTGTCATCGACATACATGTTGTCGACATCACTCAGGGAGAACGATTTATTCAGAATAGTAAGTGTGGAACCGTTGGAATATACCATATCGCCAGCCTCGGCGGCAGGTATGGCATAAGTGACCTCGCCCACAACCACGTTGAGTGTCTGTGCGGATATTGAAGTAACGATAAAAACGGAAATCAATACAGATAAAAATTTTCTCATTTCACAGTGATTTTATAGGTTTTGTTCGTTTCCTTCACCACATACACGCCAGGCTTGAGATTGGCTTTTGCCACATTCAAACTGATATAGGTCCCCATCCTGACACCCGACGTACTATAGACATCAACGCTGGTATCAGTAGCGGTCACAGTGGTTCCTTTGATTCCCGTAGCTGTGGATGAGAAATACATCTTACTCAAATCCGAAAGAGAGAATGTCTGGCTGGTGGTACCATTGGTTGCAACAAGTTTCCCGTCAGAGATTGTGATTTTCAAATTGCTAACCGCCAAAGACTGTTCCGCACCATTGGAGGTCTGAAATGTGAGGTAACCGTAATCGTCGGCCTTGGCCTGAACAGCTGCCACAAACATTAATAGTAGAATGATAAATCTATTCATACAATTGAAATTAAAAAAGTTTTCTTCTTCTAGGTTAGAATTTAAATTTATAAGTTACACCCAAGATGTGGATGTTGGGGTCATTGTCATCATCGTCATGATTCAAATCCTGATATCGATAATACAATCCGACGGCATTCTGCTTATTGATTTTCCAGTCGGCACCCACTGTGTAACGGGTCTTTTGCAGAGACCAACCGTTATAGAGTTCCACACTGGCATAAGGAATAATTTTGCAGTGAGGGATGTTGTATTCTATTTTGAACCGGCTACGGAGCACATTGCTGCCCTTGCCTTTCACGGTGGTATCCTCCCAATGAGAATTATCGTAATCGTATCTGTCGGTGGTTTTCTCTGGTCGGTATGTGTACTGCCAGCACTCACGCAATGAGAAATTGAAATCGCTCCAGTCGATGTCGCCCGTCAGAGACGCATTGAAACGATGACGAACGCCCCAATAGGAAGGTCGCAAATTGTTATAACTTCCATCGCTATGATAGGTGATTTTCTCTTCATTGTTATCATAGAGGAATGTATATCCAGCCGAGGCTGTGAGTCCTTTAACTATTTTATAATCAGCCCCCAGACTCCCACTCCATCGGTCTACGCTTTGGGAATTGTCACGAGAACGGAACTCAGCCTCAGCTTCCACGCTCCATTTCTTGTCTATTTTCTTTTCAGCACTCGCTGATGCCCACACGCCGAAATCATCACTTTGGGCGAACGTGGCTGTCGAAGAAGCCATCAACAACAGCATCAGAAACATTTTACGGTGATTTGTCATTTTACTTCTGTCCATTCTTCGTGAGATATTTTTAGTTGGTCGTTTATCACATTCGAGGTATCGGCAGGCACAGTCTCGTAATATATTTTGAGCATGGCCATATCACGGAGGAAATCGATGCCGCCCACATCCACCTTGGTCACATTCAGACCGGTGCGCTGCTTGAGGTCGGCAATCAGTTCTTCGCGCTTATCGGGGACAATCAGGGCAATGCGGTCGTATTGCACCAGCTTGGACGACACATGTTTGAGCAAGATGTAACTCTCGAAAAACCATGTGGACAAGAGGAACATGGCATTTACGGTGAAGAGTTCCGCATAACTTATCGATACCGCCAACGCATTGATGACAGAAATGGCAATGATGCAGAAAAGATAAGTCATCTCACGCACAGGCATAGACTCGGTTCTGTAACGGATAATGCCGAAGATGGCGAACAATCCCAAAGCGAAGCCCACCTTGATTTTGACACCGCCCAACAGATATATCAGAAAGAATATGCTGATGGAAATGAGCATAAAGGTGAAATAATAGTCGCGCCGCTTGCTCTTGCGATAATACAGACAGTGTATCATGATCCATATCACGATGGTGTTGAACGCGAAGCGCACTATCATCTGAATGAAATCATTCGCGTCGATGAGCGGCGTACCGAGTATGTCCAAATTTTCAAAATCTTCCATTTGCGTGTAATTGTTTTTATGATGCTATTAAAAATTTACTGTCAGTCTTTCCGTCATTCTCTCATCGCAGGCAGAGAGACGTTCTATACTATGAAGCCGCGGCTTCAAACGGTTCTGTTTCAATTCCCAATTGGTCAATGCAGACCCCAGGCAATATTTGCTGAAGCCCAACGGCATGATTCTCAACTGACTAAGCATACCGAGTATGGGAGACGGAACAAGTCCGTCTCTCTTAAGCTCGATAACAGCAATGTTAGTCAGATTACAATTTTTACGAGTTGAGATATTATGGAATTTTAAATTTGTATCTATCGTGAGCCGTTCCGTCTTCATCCTGTTCACAAGGGTGATGCGATTGAAGCGGTTTTCCAACTGTTCGCACAGCAGCATGGGTTCATAATGCAGATTCTTTCTAAGGAATTCATCATAGACTTCAAACTCCGGATTCTGACACTGGAAGACGATATCATGCTGAGGAATCAGCGGATTAAAAGACGACATCGATATGCGTTTCTTGCCTGTGCGCCCATGATTGTTTTTGGTCTTGATTTCAAGAAATGTGAGATTGCTGTCCACATACGAACGGATGCGCAACTTCTGACGGTTGGCATGGCTGGCCTGATGAGCTAAGAACATGTCATAATTGGCCGTGTCAAAGTAAACAGTATAATAAGGTGCAATCCGTTTCCCGTCGATTTCCTGTGCCCTGTACTCCCCGGCGGCCATTTCGAGCAGACGGTAGAGCTTGTCCATGGAAGTTACGAATTTGGTATCCGTGCGGTTCATCAGCCGAATACCATCCATCTCTTCCAGTGTAATCGGGTCGTAATCTTTCAAGATATCCACCATAGCCTTTGTGTTTTGATTGCTTGTTAATGATGTTGCAAAGGTAATGTAACACATTTTACTTGACAAAAAAAATCAGTGAACGGGTGATTTCGCTCAACAAAAAGGAAATAGAGTGTGGATTTCGCATGAATAGTATTGAATGTTGATAAAATAGTATCACCATTTTGCAGATTATATCACTAACTTTGTGGCGACAATCCATATCAAACCAAATCATGAAAAAAATAATATTTGTATTCTTATCATTCTTTATGACCATGACAATTGCCGCAAAAGGAGATTTCGTAAAAGTCAGTGACGGACATTTCGTGCGCAGCGGAAAACCTTATTATTACGTAGGAACCAACTTCTGGTACGGTGCCATCCTGGCTTCCCAGGGTCAAGGCGGCAACAGGCAGCGGCTGAAAAAAGAACTGGACTGCATGAAACGGATGGGGATAGACAACTTGCGCATCCTCGTTGGCTCTGACGGCCAGCGCGGAGTGAAAACAAAAGTGGAACCTACATTGCAGATACAACCGGGAGTTTACAACGACACGATACTCGCCGGACTCGACTATCTGCTCTGCGAAATGGGCAAACGTAAGATGGCAGCCGTGCTCTATCTGAACAATTCATGGGAATGGAGCGGCGGATACAGCTTCTATCTGGAGCAGGCTGGTGCTGGCAAGACGCCAAGACCCAACGAAGCTGGATACCCTGCTTACATGAAATTCGTGGAACAGTTTGCTTACAACGAGAAGGCACACGCCCTATTTTATGATTACGTGCGCTACATCCTGAGCCGCACCAACCGCTATACAGGCAAGAAATACACCGACGACCCTGCTATCATGTCGTGGCAGATAGGCAACGAGCCGCGCGCATTCAGCAAGGAAGCATTGCCCGCATTCGAGAAATGGCTCGCCGAAGCATCGGCTTTGATTCGCAGCATCGACCGAAATCATCTGATATCCATAGGCAGCGAAGGCTCATGGGGCTGTGAAAACGACTATCAGGCTTATCATAAGATATGCGCCGACCCGAACATCGACTACTGTAACGTGCACCTGTGGCCATACAACTGGGGATGGGCACACGAAAAAACGTTGGTGGAAGATTTGCCACAAAGCTGCAAAAACACAAAGGAATATATCGACAAACATTTGGACATCTGCTCGCAAATCAATAAACCATTGGTCATGGAAGAGTTCGGTTATCCACGCGACGGTTTCTCGTTCACAAAAACTTCTACCACCAAAGGACGCGACAATTACTACAAATTCGTGTTTTCGCTCGTGGCAGACAACATGAAATCAGGCGGTCATTTCGCAGGATGTAATTTCTGGGGATGGGGAGGCTTTGCTAATCCCAGACATGAACAATGGCAGGTGGGTGACGATTACACTGGAGACCCGGCACAAGAGCAGCAGGGACTGAACAGTGTATTTGCCACAGACGCATCTACAATGAAAATCATCAAGGAACAAGTGGAAATTATAAAACACGCTAAACGGTAATCAAAGAAAAAGGAGTTAAGGGAATAAATGTGATTCCCTTAACTCCTTCTTCTTTTATATAGATGATTCTTATTTGATGTTCCCCACTTTAATGAGGTATTCTGCTATCTGAACAGCATTCAGAGCCGCACCCTTGCGAATCTGATCGCCGCTGAGCCAGAATGTGAGACCATTCTCGTCTGCCAAATCCTTGCGCACACGTCCTACATACACGTCATCCTTACCAGCCGTTTCGAGCGGCATCGGATAAACAAGATGAGCCGGATCATCCTTCAAAGTGCAACCAGGAGCGGCAGCTATCGCCTTCTGGGCATCCTCTACGGATATAGGTTTCTCGGTTTCTATCCAGACGCTCTCGGAATGAGAACGAAGAGAACTTACGCGTACGCACATAGCCGAACATTTGGCATCGGTGTGCATGATTTTGCGAGTCTCATTAAACATCTTCATCTCTTCCTTGGTATAGCCGTTGTCTGTGAAGACATCTATCTGCGGAATGACATTATATGCCAGCTGATGCGAGAATTTCTTCACCGTCTTCACCTCACCGTCTTCCACCATCTCCTTATATTGCTGCTGCAATTCTGCCATCGCAGCTGCACCGGCACCACTGGCACTCTGATAGGAAGCGATGTGAATACGCTTGATATGAGACAGTTTTTCGAGTGGCTGCAACACCACAACCATCATAATCGTCGTACAATTAGGATTGGCAATGATGCCTCGCGGACGATTGAGGGCGTCTTCAGGATTGCATTCAGGCACTACCAATGGCACATCATCGCACATGCGGAAGGCACTGGAATTATCTATCATCACTGCACCATGCTTGGTAATGGTGTCTGCGAAATCCTTAGATGTGCCGCCACCTGCGGAAACAAACGCCACGTCTATATCCTTAAAGTCATCATTATGCTGCAAAAGTTTAACTTCATAGTCCTTTCCCTTGAAGTTGTACTTTCGTCCTGCACTACGCTGGGAACCGAAAAGAACCAGGTCATCCATTGGGAAATTTCTCTCGGCGAGAATACGCAGGAACTCCTGTCCCACAGCTCCACTCGCACCTACAATTGCTACTTTCATTGGCTTGTTATTTTAAGAATTAAACATTATTGCGATGCAAAATTACAACTTTTCGGGCTATTTATCGCAAAATTGATATTTTTTTTGCACCTTTGCAAAACAAATTGTAGCAACTATCATTAATATGCCAGATATTTCCCATTATTTCCCCATCACCGACCCGACACTGATTTTCTTTGTCGTGCTGCTTATTATTCTGTCGGCACCTATCATTATGGGCAAGCTGCGCATACCGCATATCATCGGAATGGTGCTGGCGGGAGTGATAGTGGGGAAATACGGATTCGACATTCTCAACCGCGATGCTTCGTTCGAGATGTTCGGCAAGGTGGGGCTTTATTACATCATGTTCCTGGCAGCGCTCGAAATGGACATGGAGGGACTGAAGAAAAACAAGTATCGGATACTGATATTCGGTGTTCTCACGTGCTTCACGCCCTTTATCATCACCTATTTCATGGGTATCGGATTGCTGGGATATTCTGTAACTGCGTCTCTGCTGTTGGGATGTATTATGGCTTCCAACACCCTCATCGCCTACCCCATCGTGGGCCGCTACGGCGTGCAGCGCAAACCCAGTGTCACACTGAGTGTGGGGGCTTCGATGATATCCCTATTGCTTGCGCTCATCATTCTGGCAGCTATCGTGGCAGGCAATTCCAAAGATGTTGGTGCTTCGTTTTGGCTTTTCTTCGCACTGAAGTTTCTTCTTTTCTGTGGAGGTCTCATCTGGATAATACCAAAACTGACGCGATGGTTCTTGCGAAGATACAGTGACTCGGTGATGCAGTTCATCTTCGTCATGTCAATGCTATTCATGAGTGCCGCTCTGTCTGAGGCTGTAGGACTGGAAGGAATCTTCGGAGCGTTCTTGGCCGGTCTGATTCTCAACAGATACATTCCGCATCTCTCACCATTGATGAACCGCATCGAATTCATCGGAAACGCTCTTTTTATCCCTTATTTCCTTATCGGTGTGGGGATGCTCATCAATGTACGTCTGCTTTTCGAAGGAGGTCGCATCCTGTGGGTGGTGTTCTGCTTCGTGGTTTTCGGTACATTGGGCAAGGCAATTGCCGCTTATGCCTCCTGCATCGGTTTCCGCATGCCGCTCTCTTCGGGCAACATGATGTTCGGTCTGACGTCTGCCCATGCCGCTGGAGCCATCGCCATGGTGATGGTAGGCATGAAACTTGAGATATCACCTGGACATTATCTCGTGAGCGATGATATGCTCAATGGCGTCATCATCATGATTTTGTTCACATGTGTCATCTCGACCCTCGTGACGGAAAGTTCCGCTAAACGTATCATCCTGCGTGACAAAGAATTCCCGCAAGAGAATAACGACACTGATGATGAAAAGATTCTGATTCCTGTAAAATATCCGGAATATGCCAACCGACTGGTGAACTTGGCAATACTGATGCGGAATACAAAGTTGAACCGTGGTATCGTGGGACTGAATGTGGTGTACGACGATGTCAATATGCGGTATAACCAACAGCAGGGAAAGCAATTGCTCGACCGTATCACTCAATATGCCAGTTCTGCGGATGTGATGATGCAGACGCAAGTGCGCATCGCTGCCAACATCGCCAACGGCATCAAACATGCTTTTAAAGAATTCCAGGCTTCGGAAATCATCATCGGCATGCACTCGCATAAGGATGTATCGCCGAAATTCTGGGGCGAATTCCATCAAAGTCTGTTCAACGGACTGAACCGACAAATTATCATGGCGCGATTGAACCAACCGCTGAACACGATAAGGAGGATACATGTGGCGGTGCCCTCAAGAGCGCAATATGAACCAGGTTTCTATCGTTGGTTGGAACGAATATCGCGCGTAACAGATAATCTTGAGTGCAAAATTCAATTCCATAGTCGCACCGACACGCTGGCTCTAATCAACGAATTCGTGCAGAACCGCCATCCTGGCACTCATGCCGAATATTCGGAAATGAATCACTGGAATGAAATGCCCCGACTGGCAAGCACCATATCGGAAGACCATCTGTTTGTTGTCGTCACCGCCCGCAAGGGTACCGTGTCTTACAAAAACGCGCTGGAACATTTGCCGGAAGAACTAACAAAATATTTCAGTGGCAAAAATCTTCTGATTATCTTCCCCGACCAATATGGCGAGAAGATGGATTCAATGACATTCGCAGAATCTCAACATCAGGAGGAACGCAGTGCGTATGAAATGATTAGGGAATGGATAAGAGAAAAAGTGAAGAAGTGAAAGGTGAACTTTCAAACTTACAGACTTAAATATAAACGAACTCATAAACTTTAAAAAATATGATAGATATTAAAGGAATAACCAAGAGTTTCGGCTCCTTGCAGGTGCTCAAAGGTATAGACCTGCACATAGATAAAGGTGAAGTGGTTAGCATTGTTGGTCCTAGCGGTGCCGGAAAAACCACATTACTCCAAATAATTGGTACGCTGGATAGACCCGACAGTGGTACTATCGAGGTGGACGGTATCGACGTTCGCGCTTTGAATTCAAAAAAGATAAGCGAATTCCGCAATCAACATATTGGATTCGTCTTTCAGTTTCATCAATTATTACCAGAATTCACGGCTTTGGAAAACATCATGATTCCAGCCTACATCAATGGCGTAGGCAACAAAGAAGCTAAGAAACGGGCGAAGGATTTGCTTGAATTCATGGGATTGAGCGACAGAGCCGACCACAAGCCTAATGAACTTTCAGGTGGTGAAAAGCAACGTGTAGCAGTGGCAAGGGCACTAATCAATAACCCTGCCGTGATACTTGCCGATGAACCTAGCGGCAGTTTGGACACCAAGAATAAAGCGGAACTGCATCAGCTGTTCTTCGACTTGCGAGACAAATTCGGCCAGACGTTCGTCATCGTGACTCACGACGAGGGACTGGCAGCCATCACCGACCGCACCATTCATTTGAAAGATGGTATGATTGTGCAACCTGAGGCTTTCCAACCTGAAGAGACTGAGACCGCATCCGAAAATTTGGATAGCAGCAGTGATGACAACACTAACGGAAATACGGATGATGAAAATTTCCCTAACCAAATGATTGCCAAACACGAAATTGATGATGATAGCGAAGAACAAGAAACGGAGGAAGAAAGATGGACACAATAAAATTAGGTGATTACAACACACTGAAAATTGTAAAGGAAGTGGACTTCGGTCTATATCTCGATGGTGGTGAAGAGGGGGAAATCCTTCTGCCAAGCAGATATGTGCCTGAACATTATACGATTGGAGAAGAGCTTGAGGTCTTCATCTATTTGGATAATGAGGAACGACTGGTGGCTACCACAGAGCATCCAATAGCTAAAGTGGGAGATTTCGCCTATCTTGAAGTGGCATGGGTGAACGAGTATGGTGCTTTTCTGA
>ENA-UOYA01004407-UOYA01004407.1-activated-sludge-metagenome-genome-assembly--contig:-NODE-4407-length-11840-cov-7.240475_pt1 | contig 11840 bp, 16 predicted proteins | sample MGYA00238163_ERZ764804 | MGnify/ENA primary metagenome ERZ764804 (study PRJEB28919, sample SAMN05720223) | activated sludge metagenome | isolation source: Anaerobic digester | place: Hong Kong...
GTGGCATTGGCAGCACAAAGTTGAGGTAAGAACAAAAGATGCCAAAGAGTACAAAAGCTAAATTTATAACCGTCCAGTCACAGTAGCACAAAACCACTTGTTAGCTGTTGCTTTTTTTAAAAACAAAAAAATATAAATGATAGGAAGATTTAATGATGAAAATTACGATGGAATTGTGCTTAAAATACCATCTTTTTTTATTAATGCAAACAATATTGGAAGTGTTATAAATGATTTGAAAAGCAAATTGGAGTTATGCAATATAAGTATGTTTTTGCCTGACCATTTAAACAATTTATATGAATTAGATAATTATTTAGATAAGCAAAAAATTATTAATAATAGAAAAGAAATGGATTTAAAGGCAAAAAAAGAATATGAAAAAAACCAGGAACTTTTTTTTAGTGGCAAAATAATAGAAACTATTTGGAAGTCGGAAAGTGTAACTTGTGATAGAGATACAATTTACTTAGGAGATAAAAAATATGATTTCCACGATTATTTTACTGATAAATTAAATATTAAAAAATCTTTTGAAAATGATGTTAAAAATTACATATCCAATAACATAGATAATTTTAAAAGTTTTATTAATGATAATTTTACTTTTCTTGATTTTTTATTCAAAAATAATGATGGGTTGCAATATATAGTAAACTTATCATCAATAAGATTTAGATGTTCTAAGTACAATCCATCTTTGGAGGTAGTAATAGATATGCTTAATGCAAAAAAAATAACACAAATTGCAAAAGATAATAAATCATATAAATTTAGATATGTTAAACTATCAAAAAAAGAAAATGGGAATTATTTTTTAGACAATGAAGAGTTGCATAATTATATATTGATTAATGATAAATTAGTGTGCCAACAAAGTAACATCTAACGTTCAAAGCTTTGTGCCGTTATTTTTATGATTATGTTTATAACTAAAAAATTAATAGAAAAAGGGTTGAAAAATCTTATTACGAGAAGTTATTGTAAAGTTATTGTAAATTATGGCATATTGGTAATTTCGATTTAAAAATAAATTCAAAAGGTGAATTACAAGTTTTTGAGACAATAAATGGCGAACTTATAAAAGTCATAAAACACGAGAATGTATTAGATGCCTTTATTATTTTTGCATTGTCATAATGGCACATAACGGCAAATGCTTATGTTGGTAGCCGTTTTTGTCTAAACGCAAACTAAAAATAAAATGAAAGTTGAAATTGTTAAAGGTAACAAAGAGCAAGAGTTAAAGTAAATTTGTCCAAAAAATAATTATATGAAACTGATAAAAATTCTTAAAAATAGTCTTAGAAAAAATCCAAACGCTGAAAATACTATTACACCTGTGTTTTGCAATAAAACAGCAACTTTTAAAAGCACAAGCAAGTTGCCAAAAAGCCTCTTAAAAATGGTTGTAATAACAAGCGAAACCACAATGGGTGAATATGAAGTTACTGGGTATATTATCAATCCGAATAAATATGAAAAATTTTTAGAAGTAAAAGGAATGTCTATTGAAGTTAATAATAATGTGCAAATAATAAATCATTTACCTGAAGCTAAATATTTTTATAAATACTCCAATCCAAAATTAGAGTGTGGAAATTGTAAAATAAAAACAAAACTTTCAGAAATAGAAGATGATTACGATGATGATGCCAACCATTATACTACTTGTCCAAAATGCAAAAGCGTAAATAGTTTTGAAGACATAGAGTATGAAAAAATAGAAAATGTCGTTTTGGAATTATGAATAAAGTAAATTAAATTTCTTTTAATTATAAATGATTAATTAAAAAAGTATACTAATATTTCTTTATTTTTGTTAAAATAAAAATGATTATGAATACTAAAAATTTCTACAGAGTTGTAAGTGATGATTATAATGGTTATGAAGCACAGGTAAAATTCTGGTGGTTTCCTTTCTGGTGGTTTCAGCTATGGGCTAAGAATTCTATATGTAATACCTGGATGACTTTAGAAGAAGCCCAAAGTTTTATAAACAATAAAACAAAACCAAAAGAAAAAAAGAAACGCAAAATTTATTGGGTGTCAGAAAATTGTAATAAACAATTTAATTTTTGATAAAAAATCGGTTCTCACAGTTATAAAAAAACTATTTTTAATTTTTAAATAAATAAATATGGCATATAAATTAAGTTTAACAGATAAATTTACTAATAAAACAATAAAAGGTTTTAAAGGTATGAATTATTATAAAGGTACTTTTTATTGTAATCCAGGTTACAATAAAAAGACAAGAAGAGAATTTAAAATTGGTGAAGTTAAAAAATTAAAACCTTCAACAATTTTAAAAAAATGTGAACATGGATTTCATTTTTGTAAAGAACTGAAAAATACTTTCACATTTTACAGTATATCACAAAATACTTTCTTTTTTAAAGTAGAAGGAAGAAATGAAACAATTCTTGATAAAAGAAAAGCTTGTACAAGAGAATTATTTGTTAAAGATATAATTTCGTACAGAGATTTATTTGAAGTACATTTAAAATGTGTTAAAATCAAAAGATTAAAATGCAGAAAATATAGTCCTATAACTATTAATGGAAATCCGAAATGTTTTACAATATTATTTAATACTCCTGAAGCAAAATTTAAAAATGATATTAATAATAGTTCTAGAAAATATTTTACAGGAGATTTGTATGAATATGATGGCTATTATTATTTAGTTGTAGAAAAATAGATATATGGAAATAGGAGATATAGTTAAACCTACTAAAGAAAGTAAATATGTATTACGGAGTGGTTGTAGTATATATGGAAATGCAATAGTAATTTCAGTTGACCCATTTATTTTGGTTTCAGGCGAAACAGATATGAGATGGTCAGCAACAGTAAAAAAAGAAAATTTTTATGTTACTGGGAAAACTAATAAAAAACATTTAAATAAATGTTTGAGAAGATTGGAAGAATAATGTATCTTGCAGGGAAATTAAATTACAATGATATATTTGAAAAAAGGAAAATTTTACACTCAAGAGAATGTTGAAATACCATTAGAATTTGGTAATAGGGAGCAAATAAATATTTTAAAATATCAAAATCAAAGATTAACAGAACTTTTGAACGATGGAGAAGAACTTTACATTTTATTTGAAACAGAAGATGAAGAAGATGAATTAAATGAATATGGTACATTAAGTGTTAACTGGAGATGTATAAAATGTTCTAAGTTATTAGACATAGAATTTTATGATGTAGAAGAAGATGATACTATATTGTTTAATAATGAAGAAAAAGAATGTGGTTGTGGGACTAATTACATTATAAAAAAAGAAGTAAGTAATAATTTAATATTAAAAATTAAAAATGATAAAAAAGCTAATATTAAAACTGGTAAATTATTTAACTAGTAAATATTTAAAAGTTCCATATATTCAATATCCAGTATCATTTTCCACAGTAGATGTTGGGTTATTATCTATTAAAAATGGAGAAAAATATGTTTTATTAGGCAGAAAACCATATAGAACTGTATTTCAATTCCCAGGAGGTTTTAGAGACTCAGGAGAAACAAATGAAGCAGCTGCTAAAAGGGAAGTGAAAGAAGAAACTGATTTAGATATAAATGAAAGTAGTTTATCTTATATTGGAAACTATTTTGTAAATGACCCAAGATATATAAATTCTTGCCATAAAATAACAACTTCATTTTTCTATGCAAGTATACCAAAAGATATGCAATTTTGTCCTAAAGATGATTTAGAAGAACTTAAATTATTCAAATTAGATGAAGTAACAGAAGATATAATTCATCCAATTCACTGGCTTTTATTTGAGGCGTTTAAAAAGACAATTTATGCAAAATTTTGATTGTAGAGAAGAAATTGAAAAAGAAATAAAAATTATTCAAAATTATTTTAAGCAAAACAATAAATTATTAAATGTATTTGAATTTGGTTGTGCTGCAACAGTTTCAAATACTTTAATGTCAATTCCTGGAGCAAGTGCAATGATTGATACTTGTTTTCAACTTTACTCAAAAGATTCTCAAATTAAGAGATATGGAGAGTTTAAAAGGAGTGTGAGTAAAGAGTTTACAGAACTTGTATTAAAAACAGAAGATAAAGCAAATGCTTTAGCTCTTTCATTTCAATTGCAAGATACTCATTATCCTGAAAAAATGCAAACACACGGTTGGGTATCAGTAATGAATGATGGAATAAAAACTACTTATCATATTTCTTATAATAGAAATCATTGTTCAAGGACAGATATTTTAATTGATATAGCAAAAGATGTAGTAAAAATTCTTTATCATAATTTTATTGATAAAAATTATAAATTACTTAATGTAGATATGATTTTTGTAAATAAAACTGGGAATAATGAAGATTTAAAAACTTTGTTTAATTCTGTTAATGAAGATTCAATTATAGCATTTAATAATAAAGGTGAAATTGATAGATGGGAAACAATGGTGAGAGATTTTCCTGGGATAATTCTTATGAGAGGTTCTTTCAACCCAATTCATAAAAGACATTTAGAAGTAATTAGAAAAACTAAGGAGAAGTATCCTGAATATAAAGTATTTTTGCATTGTAGTATAAAAAGATTTGATAAACCAGATTTAACTCTTGATGAAATTTTTGGTAAAATAAATCAGGCTGTTTATAATGATTTACCAATTATTTTTACAACAGATGCTAAATTCAATCCATCATTATATTTGATAAGAGAAAGATATAAAGGAGAAATTATATTCCCAGTTGGTATTGATACAGTAAATAGATTTGTTGATAGCGAAGTAGAATCAGAAATTCAATTAATTAATGGGTTAAAAGAAATTTCTACAAAATTTCTTAAAAGCCAAAATAAGTTATTGAAAGAAATTGCTGAAAAAGATTTGGCAAAACAAAGAGATAAAGATGAATTAATGAAATCTCCTTCAATATTTCATTTTGGTAAAGAAGAGTGGGAAAAAACAAAATTTCTTATGTTTCAAAGAAAAGATATAAAATTATCAGAAAATTTTAAGTATTTCTCAAAAATTATTGATATCTTTGAAGGAGATGAAGACCCAGAAGGTGTTTCATCAACAAAAATAAGAAACAAAAAAAACAAAATTAAAACAAAATAAAAAAATGGAAACGACATTACAAACACAAACAGAAGTGACAAAAATAAATCCTTCTGAATTATCTTTTGAAAGAAGAAATAGAATAAAAATTTTCTTGGATACTTTGGCAAAAACAGAAGGAATAGATGATTCTGAAGTACATACAGTAAAATTAGCATATTGTCCAAAAACAACATTATTCAATACTTTGTTTGATAATAAAACAGAAGTTGAAGTTGTAAATGAGGATTGTATAATGACTGCGAGAAAATATGCTAAATTAGGAAAAGTATGTATATTAAATATGGCAAATGATTTGATACCTGGTGGAGGTGTTGAAAGAGGTTCTATGGCTCAAGAAGAAGAATTGTGCAGAAAATCAGATTTATATCCATCATTAAATCCAAGAATGTATCCTTTACAAGCAAATGAATTTATTTACACTGAAAATATTACATTTTTCAAAGGAAGTAGATATAGAGATATTTTGCCTTTTAAAGTTGATGTATTAACAATTGCTGCACCAAATTTAAGAGATGTAAAAAAAGATAAAGGATTTGATAAAATTGCGTATGCTGCATTGATTAATTATAAATTAGATTGTATTTTAAATACTCCTGCTTTAAAAAGTTGTGAATATTTAGTTTTATCAGCATTTGGTTGTGGAGCATTTAAAAACAACCCAGAGTTTATTGCTAAACAATTTAAAAAAGCATTAGAAAATAATAAACACTTACCATACAAAAAAATCATTTTTTCAATTATAGATGATAAAAATGGTAATGGCAATTTTGAAACATTTAAAAAAATATTAAACTAAAACAATGAAAAAAAATTTATTTCTTTCTTATATACCTTCTTTATTATTAGGTATTTCACTAGGAATTTTAACTAGTGGTTGGGTATCATTCTTATTTATAGCAATAACAATTATTTTAATTATTATTGCTTTAGTAGGAGAGTTCAGTGAAACAATTGATGAAACTTCTTATAATGAATTAAAAGTAAAAAGAAAATACAATGTTTTATTTATTATTATCTTAATTATTGGTTATTCATTTTTTGGAGTAAAAGAATATATGGCTCAACCATTATCAAAAATTTATAATAAATCAGTAATAATTAGTAATCAATACAGTCAAAAAACAGTTGAAAGAAAAGGATTCTATGATAAATTATGGAAAACTTTTTTACAAAAAGAAAAGATTACAAATATTAATAAAGATGTTTTTATTGAAGTCGCAAAAATTCAAATGGAGAATAGAAAAGATGGGCAGAATGTTACTTGGAAATGGGTTCAAGAAAATACCCAAATTCCTTATGAACAATTTACTAAATTTTATGCAGATTTATCATCATTTGTAGAAGACCAAAGAAAAGAGTATTATGCTTTAGAAAAAGAGTGCCAAGCATTAGCAATATCGCATAATATGTTAATTGATACATTCCCAAATAATTATTATAATAGGTTATTAAAAATTAAACCTATAGAATTTACTTATGGATTTTTATCAGATAGTACTAATAAAGTATTTACTACAAAAAATGAAAATTTAAAATAATTTAAAATAATTTATGAAAGATTTATTATTAGATGAAGATAAAAAATTAGGTAACAAAATTACTACAAATGCAAAAGAAATTTTATTATTAACTGATGGAGCTAATACTTCAGAAGATTTAAATATGATAGAAATGCTTTGTGGTAGAATTCACCATTAGTTAAGGCAAATAAAGAGTTTGGTAAGAAAATGGAGTTAGAGATTTACAATAAAAAATTTAATGGTGATGTAATCTCTAAAAATGCTATTAAAAATTTAGTATTAAAATATAATCTTAGATTATCAAGTACTAGAGAATATAAAGGAATGTTAGGTTTTGAAGCGATAAATGAAATAAAGAAATTTTCTGAAGAAACTAATACAAATGTTAGTAGTATAATTTTAGATAGAAAATTTTTTATTCTAACTTCAGAAAAATCTTTGAAAGGTAAAAAGAAAGATGTAACATTTTTACTTTATAAAATAGATGAAGATGTTTTTAAAATAATTCATACTTGGGGAAGTTTACCTAACAAATTTTTTAATTTGGAAGCACTTATTTTTAAATCTGAAAAAAATTTAGTAAGCTTCTCAGCATTAGCTACAGGATTATTTGCTTTCTTATTATTTGTTTACTTTAATACATTTGAACAAATGAAGGCAGGATATTGTTGGAAAATGTGGGTGCCTACATTATTTGGTATTATGCTTGGTACTTTCATTTCAAAAATTTATTGTGATGAAATTGAAGAAGAAAAGAAAAATAAATTATTTTCTGAAAATTATTGGGAAAAGAAATGGGAGTATTAAAAAATTAATTAACTTTGCAAAAAATAAAATTTATGTCATTATTATTAAACAAAAACATAATCGCATTACAAAAAGGAAAAGTATTATCTATTGATAATGGAATGGATAATAGAAAAATGGTCGCTACAGTTCAAGCACATTTAATGCAATGGGGTTATATGCTTACAAAAGATGCTTTTATGGCTTTATCAAAAGCAGATGCTGGTATTATTGAATTGTTTAATAATGAAGTTATAGCCTATCTAAAAGAATTAAAGGGTGGTAAATATAACTATACTGCTTTGTATAAAAACTTCCCTCAAGAAGTAATGGCTAAAACAGATTATGAATTATTTTGGGATTCTTTAAGATTATATTGGAGTAATGGAAAATGGTCACCAAGTAAATTTGATGTTTCAAAAGAAATTAAATTTGAAAACGTTAAGTATAAAATGCTTGATGTAATTTCAGAAAAAGATTTTCAAAATATTTTTACTACATTAGTATCTATTAATACTCCATTAACACCTAATGATTTATCAGTAGTAAAATGGTTTGTAGAAAATGAAAAAGAAAATTTAGTATTTCCTTCATTTATTCCTTTAAAAGAAAATCTTTGCACTTTAGCTGCAATGAAAATAGAAGGTTTACCAATTAAAACTACAACTGATGTTTTAAGAATTGCTGTACATTTATCTGGAGGAGATATTTCATTACCAGCAGTACCCAAAAAAATAGTGAAACTAAATAGATGGTCATCAACTAAATCTGAAAACCCAGAAAGAGAAAAGTTTAAATTCAAAAAATTTACTAGAGCTGAAAGAAAATATATACTTTCATTATTAGAAAATTCTAATTGTGATGTAAGAGAAATGAAATTGAAAGCTCAAAGGTGGATTAGATTATCTGAAATTTTACATCCAGGAGAATATAAAAATCAATATCCTAAAGCTTTTGATGTAATTAATAAGTTGAGAAATGAAAAAGTTACTTCTTGGTATGGACAATTAAATTCTAAATTTAAATTAAGTTTTAATGATGGGTTAATGTTTCTTTCACAAAGACCAGGTGAATTTATTAGAAGAGTAGATTTTTTAATAAGAAAAAATGTTAAAAATAAAGAAAATTTAGCTAATATTTTTGAAGTATTAAGAACAGTAGCAGAAAATTCATCAAATAAAGTATTGTTTGAATTATACACTCATTTTGAAAATAGAAATAAACCAACTATTGGAAGAAGTATTTTTATAAAAGGTGCTAAAAAGAGAACACCATTGCCAGATTTACCTCCATTATCAAAAGATATAATTGATTTAGTCCATAAAATTTTATTTGAAGTATTTAAAAATAAATTTTCTAAATTACAACCATTAGGTAATGTATGGATAGATGAAAATTTAAAGAAAATTCCAGTACCAACTAATATGAGAACTTTAGAATTATCTGAAGCACCAACTGTTAGAGGTTCAAGAATGCCATTTGGTAATACAGAAACTAAAGTAATAAGAGCTTTTGTACATTGGATGGATAAACAAGGTACTGAAGATTTAGATTTATCAGCAACATTTATTAGTGAAAAAACTAATAACAGAGCAGTGATTTCTTATTCTGGGTTAAGAGTTGGTAAATCTTGCCATTCAGGTGATGTTTTAAGAAGGAAAGGACCTTGTGCTGAGTATGTTGATATTGATATTGCTGATGCTTTAAAATTAGGTTATAGATATGTAGTGTTAGATGTAAGAAATTTTAGAGGTGGTAGTTTGAAAAATGTTGAAGCAATGTTTGGTATAATGGAAAGAAGTCATCCAGAAAGTAATAATCACTGGTTGCCAGAAACAGTAATGAATTGCCAAGGTTTAAAATCATCAGCAGTAGGAACTTTAATATCAATTCTAGATTTAGAAACTAAAGAATATATTACTTTAGATTTAGATTCTTCAACAATACCAGTAGCAAGAGGTAACACTGCAGAGATATTAAAATCAATTGAATCTTATATTAAACCACCAGCATTTTCAGTATATGATTTATTATTAATGCACACAGAATCTAGAGGTAGATTAGTAAATTTAGATAATGTGGTAGATACTATGTTTAAATTTGAAGATTTTGCTATAAGTTATGAGAAAACAGCACAATTTATGTTATAAATTATGAAGAAAAAAATAATAGGAGTTGTAATAGGGAGATTTCAAACTCCTTATTTACACGCAGGGCATTTATATTTAATAGGAACGATGCTTCAAGAAGTTGATTATGGTTATATCTTCCTTGGTTGTCAAGAAAAAAAAGATGAAAGAAATCCATATTCTTTTTCTGAAAGAAGTGATATGATAGAAAAAGTTTTTGGTAATATTCCTATTAAAAGGTTAAATGATTGTGAAACTAATGAAGAATGGTCATTTAAAATAGATAGTTTTTTTGATGATTTAAAAGATAATGAAGAAGTTATTTTATATCATTCAAGAGATTCATTTAAAGATTCTTATACTGGTAAATTTAAATTGAAAGAGTTACCAGAGATTTCAGGCTTTTCAGCAACAAAAATTAGAAAAAATTTGGAAGGGTAAAATTAAAGTTTTAATTTTGCATATATATTTGAGATGTTATTATAAAAAAGGCTACAATCGCCCAGTTACTTCTAATACAATTATGATAGGAGTATATAAGTTGAAATTGATACTGGTAAAATTTCCTAATAATTATTTCAAACTCTAACAACAGAGAGACTTATTAAATGTTATTAGTTGTTTAGTAACACTCCCTAGTAAAGCTTGGGAAAAACAGGAGATTTAAATATCTCCTGCCAAACTAGAATTAGTTCTTTATTTATGATATTTTATAGGCTATATAAAAGTTACTTCTAAATATTTTCGGGGCAACCCGAAGCCTAAATTTACTTTTATAATTTCCTAAATTTTTTAAGGCTATTGATGTTCTTACTTCTATTTTTTGGTAAATTTTTAGACATCAAATTTCCTTTTTTGGTATAGTAGCTCAGTTGGTAGAGCATCCGTATATTAGAATTTTAATTTCTTTTTATGGCTATAATTTTCTTACTTCTATTTCAAACAGAAGGTCGTTGGTTCGAGTCCAACCTATACCGCTAAACATTTTTAACAACAAACTGTCGATAGTCAGTCTACTATCATAAACACAAATGGCAACATCTAAAAAAACACAAGATGAATTAGTAAAAGAACTTTTTACTAAAGTACAAGCAAGAAAAGAAGCGATTGGCAAAGCAGAGAAACCAAATTGGGAAACTAATTGTAGTTTTGGTTATTCTCCAGGAAATGCTAATGACAGAATTAACATTGCAACTGTAACAGATACAAGGAAACTTGTTGAAATCTATAGTTTTTTGTTAGGAAAACAAGAGCATTTTGATAAAGCAAATGCTGCATTAGGATTGAATGGTAAATTTACTTGGCAAAATTTTTCTATTGAAGAATGGAAAAATGACTTACAAGTAAGAGTTGACCAATTAGTATTACAAACTAAAAAAGCTGAGTTGAATGAACTTGAGAGAAAACTTGATGCTTTAATTTCACCTGAATTAAAAAGAGAAATGGAATTGGCAACAATTGCGGCTCTTTTAGATGGAGAGTAATCTAAGGTTTTTTTGAATTAGCCTAAGTTATGCTTAGGCTTTTTCTATCTAAAAAAACTCTCGTATTTGAATAATTAAAAAGTATAAGTTAATTTTGTTAAATGTTATTAAATAAAGATATTCTTTCCTTAGATATAAAAGTACAATCAAGATATAGGAAGTGGTTTTCTACACTTGGTATGAAAGATACTTTAGCTGCGTCAAGTGTTATATTAGGAGATTCTGATATAGATTATTCTCTTGGGGATAACATTCAAGAAACAAGAATTTTAAATGCCCCTTATTCAGGCGGTATAAAACATAAATTAATTTATAATGGTGTAGGAAAAGATTTTTCTGGAGAAATAAAATGTTTTCATAGGAAAATACTGGCTAATGGAGATGTTCAAAGTCTTTATGATTATAATTTGAATGAAAATTGGACAACAGGAGTCTTCCCTCCAACTCTTGCTAATGGTAAAAATATTGATATAATTACTTTTGATGATACAAAAATGGGATATATTCTATTTTTTGAAACTGTATTAGATTTTTATTTAACAGAAGATAATATTAAAAAAAGATTTATAGAATCATATAATTGTAATATAGATTGGAATGGAGGGGTAAAACCAGCGACTTTTGATTTTATTTTTGATTCTGATAATGGGTCAATATTAATATCAAAAAATGATACTTCATTAACACCAGTAGGTTTGAATTACAGAGGTACAATAACTATGACAGGAGGATTTTCAAATAAAGTAAAAATAATAAAATTTAATTTTTAAATGCCTATAGGTTTTAATACAGTACAAAAAACTAGGTCTATTATAAG
>ENA-UOYA01004410-UOYA01004410.1-activated-sludge-metagenome-genome-assembly--contig:-NODE-4410-length-11833-cov-4.460774_pt1 | contig 11833 bp, 9 predicted proteins | sample MGYA00238163_ERZ764804 | MGnify/ENA primary metagenome ERZ764804 (study PRJEB28919, sample SAMN05720223) | activated sludge metagenome | isolation source: Anaerobic digester | place: Hong Kong...
TGCTATGTTCGTCGTACATCTCCCGAAAGACCACCCTTGTACACTCATCTATTGCCTGTATTGGTAATATTTCTTCCCGTTTGATACACAGTTGCCTTGATTTCACTGTCCTTGTTGCGAGCAATAAGGACAATGATACGTCCGAAGCATCTTCTATCTCTATTTGACTTAACCGCATACAAAGGAATCGGTTATATACTAAAAGACCCAATATCGCGAAATTTTTTTGATTTTTATAAAATTTTTTCACGTTAAAGTTTGAAACCTGTCATATATTTACCAAAAAAAGCAGAATATTTATATGATTTTGCTGGAGCAAATGGTATAATATTTCAAGACTATATGCGAAAACACTTGTGGGAAAGGGCTGACGTATATGCACATGGCAGACGCTTTGATCTCCCCCGCGACCGCAGGCGTGATGACGGCGGTATCGGCAGGATTAGGCGCGCTGTCGGTAAAAAAAACAAGCCGGGAGCTTGATAGCAGTTCCATTCCTTTTATGGGCGTGATGGGCGCCGCCGTTTTCGCCATGCAGATGATTAATATCACCATCCCGGCCACCGGTTCAAGCGGGCATATCGGCGGCGGGCTTTTGCTGGCCGCCATACTCGGCCCCTACGCGGGCTTTTTGACGATGGCGGCGGTGCTGCTGATCCAGGCGCTGTTTTTTGCCGACGGCGGTCTGATGGCTTACGGCTGCAACCTGTTCAATTTAGGGTTTTTCGCCTGTTTTGTCGGTTACATGCTGATTTATAAAAATATATTGCGGCGCGGGTTTTCTGCAAGGAAAATCTGGTTTGCCTCTATCGCCGCATCGGTGGTTTCATTGCAACTGGGCGCTTTCTGTGTCGTTTTACAAACGCTGGCTTCCGGTAAAACCATGCTGCCGTTCGCCGCTTTCCTCGCGCTCATGCAGCCCGTCCACCTCGCAATCGGGCTGGTCGAGGGCGCGGTCACGGCGGCGGTGCTTTGCTACATATGGCGCGCGCGCCCGGCCCTTTTGACCGCGCACATACCGGCAGCTCCGCAGCCCGGGGAAAAAGGCGGCGGCGCCGGAAAGGTAGCGGCGGTGCTCATCTGCGCAGCGCTTTTAATGGGCGGTATCGTCAGCCTGTTTGCGTCGGCTTACCCTGACGGCCTGGAGTGGTCCATTTCCAAAATCACCTCTGAAGAGCTTTCTTCCGACAGCGTCATTCATGAAATAACGGCTGCCGTGCAGAAAAGCCTTGCGTTTTTGCCGGACTACGGGTTTAAGCATACCGACGGCTCGAAGCTGCAGGCCGATCTCGGCACGAGCCTGTCGGGTCTTACGGGATGCCTGATCCTCCTCGGCGGCGCGGCCACGCTCGGCGGCGGCGTCCGCCTTATAAGGGCCCGCCGGAAACGCGCCGAAGGCAAATAAGCTTGCAGACAGGAGCTGACACAAAATGCCGACGGCCGGCGGCGCAATCAATAAATTCAGGGTTCTTGAGGATTTCTCGCATGGCGGCAGCCCCTACCACCGTTTAAACCCCTTGATCAAGCTGCTTATTACGCTTTTCTATACGGGTGTCGTCACGTCGTTTGACAAATACGACCTGACCGGTATTTTCCCCATGCTTTTATACCCGTTTGCGCTGTTTCTCGTAACCGGCTTTCCTTTTGGCTTTTTCGCCAAACGTGTGCTGGCGGCGCAGTCCTTTGCCGTGATGGTGGGCGTTTGGTACCCGCTGTTTGACAGCCGGGCCATGACGGCCGTCGGCGGCCTTAGGATATCCTCCGGATGGGTCGCGTTCTTATGCCTGCTTCTCAAAAGCGCAGCGGTGGTCACGGCGGCGCTTCTGCTAATCGCCTCGACCGGCATGGACAATATCTGCGCCGCGCTCAGGGCCTTGTACCTGCCGAGGGTTTTCGTGCTGCAGCTTCTGCTGACCTACCGGTATATCTCTGTGCTCTTGCAGGAAGCCGGCAGGATCCAGCTCGCGTATTCTCTGAAGGCGCCCGGGCGCAAAGGCGTCCATATGCGGGAATGGGGGCCGCTGGCGGGGCAGGTACTGCTCAGGGCCTTCGACAAGGCCGGCAGGGTTTACGAGGCCATGCGGCTGAGGGGCTTTCATGGCGAATATATAACTGGAAAAGCCGAAAAAGCAAGGCCCGCCGAAATCGCCTGCCTTGTCCTTTGCATAAGCGCCTTTTTGTTCGCAAGGCTTGTCAACCTGCCGGAGCTGTTGGGCGGGCTGGTATAAATAAAATATACATATGCGTTGGTACAGGCGGGAGGGTAAAAAATGCAGCGGGGATATCAGGCGGCGATCGATTTAGCCGGCAGGGTGCTATCCGCGCGCGACCCCGGCGAAATATGCGCCCGTACCGGCGCCGTGCAAAAGGGCGGCGAATATTTCGTCCCATGGTTCGGCGAAGACAGGGCCGTCTTATCCGGGAACCCTATAGAGCAGGTGCTGTGGCTGCATTATCTGACGTCGGAAGGGACGCACCCGCCGACGGGGCGGCTGATCGCCTACCGCGAAGTCCCGGGCGCGGGGTTTTACGCCGTGAAGTTTGAAGCCCGCGCGGTAAAACCTCTTGTCAAACATTTCGGCCTTAAGCCCGAGGACCTGTGCAAAGCGGGCATGGCCTTAGGGGGCCGCCCCTATCCTGCGGGCGACGGCGCGGTCACGATTCGTCCGCTGCCCCGGCTGCCCGTCACTTACATCGTCTGGAAAGGCGACGACGAGCTTGATGCCGCAGGCAGTATACTCTTTGACGAGACCGCCATAGGATGGCTTCCGGCGGAGGACCTGGCGGTGCTCGCGTGCCTCGGCACGTACCGGCTGATCCGTGCTTATGAATAGGGATGACACGACAGCCGTGTAAACACGAATATACTATACGCTACAACCGGCTAAACGGAGGAACGCGATGAGCCACCACAAAATCGAGCTGCGTTCGGTGTCCTACACCTATCCGGACGGTAGCAGGGCGCTTTCGGATATTTCCTTTACCGTCAGCCATGGCCAGTCGGTCGGCATTTTAGGCGCCAACGGCGCGGGCAAATCGACGCTGCTGCTTTTACTGATGGGCGTCCTGCGCCCCTGCTCGGGCGAAATCCTGATCGGCGACGTTAAAATGACGCCGGCTACCCTGCCGGATATCCGCAAACGGCTGGGCCTTGTGTTCCAAAACCCCGACGACCAGCTGTTTATGAACAGCATCTACGAGGACGTCGCGTTCGGGCCGCGCAACGCCAAGCTCAGCGGGCAGGAGGTCGACAGGCGCGTGACCGAGGCTCTGCAAACAGTAGGCATCCCCCACCTAAAAGACCGTCCGCCCTACCGCTGCTCGGGCGGGGAAAAGCGGGCGGCGGCCATCGCCGGTATTCTGGCTATGCAGCCCGACGTGCTCATATTAGACGAACCGACAAGCGACCTTGACCCCAAAGCGCGTAGGCGGACGATGGAGTTGCTCAAAAGCTTCACCCATACAAAGCTTATAGCCGGCCATGATATCGATATGGTATATGAGCTTTGCGAGCGTACCATTATACTGCAAAACGGCCGTATCGCGGTCGACGGCTGCACCCGCGAAACGGTGACCAACGCTTCGCTTATGGAAAGCTCCGGCCTCGAACCGCCCATGCGGCTGCAGGGCTGCCCGGTCTGCGGTAAAGCCGGCGGCTGACAGCTATGCATACGCTTTTACGGGCTTTGCAAACGGTATACGCTCCCCATAGGAAGGGAAACGGGGAATTAAATAATATTATAGGAGAAAGAGGGTATCGTCATGTCGAGAAAAAAAATAGCCGACGTCGTTAAACAAGGCAAAATCCTCGTATCGGACGGCGCGTGGGGCACATTCCTGCACAAAAAGGGGCTGCGGTCGGGAGAATGCCCCGAGCTGTGGTGCGTCGAACGCTTCGACGATGTGAAGGATATCGCCGAAAGCTACATAAAAGCCGGCTCTGATATGGTGGAGACCAACAGCTTCGGCGGCACCCGCTTCAAGCTTGAGCATTTCGGGCTTGCCGACAGGGTGGCCGAGATCAACAAAGCGGCGGCGCGCGCTTCCCGGGCGGCGGCGGGCGAGGAGCGCTGGGTGATCGCGTCGGTCGGCCCGACAGGCAAAATGCTCGTCACCGAGGAGGTCACCGAGCAGGAGCTTTACGAAGCCTTCAAGGAGCAGGCGGTCGCTTTGGCGGAAGGCGGCGCCGACGCCGTCTGCATAGAAACCATGAGCGATATCGACGAAGCTGTCATAGCCATTAAAGCGGCAAAGGAAAACACCGGGCTTGAAATCATCTGCACGTTCACGTTTGAGAAGACCGTCCGCGGCGACTACCGGACCATGATGGGCGTCACCCCGGCCGAGGCGGTCAAAGCCTGTATCGCGGCGGGCGCCGATATCGTCGGCACCAACTGCGGAAACGGCATAGAACGCATGATCGACATTGTCAAGGAAATACGCGCCGTTTCGGCCGATATCCCGGTTCTGGTACACGCTAACGCGGGCCTGCCACAGACGGTGGACGGCAGCATCGTATTCCCCGAAACCCCCGAGGATATGGCGAGGTTTGTGCCGGCGCTCATAGCGGCGGGCGCGAATATCATCGGCGGCTGCTGCGGCACTACCCCCGCCCATATCGCGGCTATGAAAAAGGCGGTCACGAAAAGCTGAACGCGCTTTGTCTTGCAGCCAAAAGAAAATTATAGAAAGGGCAGTGAGATTTATGAAAACAAAATTTTTATCTACCGCCATCGGCAGTATGCCGTTTGACGACGCCGACTATTCGGTGAGCGTTTCCCTTGCAAAACTCGACGCCCCCATCTGGCCGCAGCTTCCTAAATTCGGGCTTTTCGAGCAGATGGAGATACAGTACAGCGAGAACATTCCCTGCGCCACCGTCGATATCGAAAAGAGCCGTATGTACTTCGATACATCCGAGGATTATTCGGAGCAGTTCGCCGAGTTTTACGAGAAGTATATGGCGGCGGTGGAGGAGGGTACCGGAGATTTTGAGTTCATGGCTATTTCCCCGAAATACGCGAGGGGGCTGTACGCGCTGGAGAAAGCGCTCGCGGGCAAGGGCAAGCTGCCGTTTTTAAAGGTGCAGACTACAGGCCCGTGCAGCTTCGCGCTGACTATTGTCGACGAAAACAAGCGCGCCATTTACTATAACGAGGAATTCCGCGACGTGATCGTAAAGGCGCTGGCTATGAAATGCCGCTGGCAGCTTCAGAAATTCCGCGAGCACGCCGAAAAGCTTATATGTTTTATAGACGAGCCCATCCTGTCGGCCTTTGGCAGCTCCACGTATGTTTCGGTCAGGCGCGACGACGTCGTCGCCATCCTGAACGAGGTCATCGAGGCAGTTCACGCCGAAAACGCGCTGGCGGGCATCCATTGCTGCGGCAACACCGAGTGGAGCATTCTTATCGACGCCGGCGTGGATATCGTGAACTTCGACGCGTTTTCCTACGGCGACACCATAGCCATGTACGCCGATTCGGTCAAAACACACCTTGAAAACGGAGGGATGTTGGCCTGGGGCGTCGTGCCGACCTCCGCCGCCATCCGCGAACAGACGGTCGAAACGCTGGAAGCCAAGCTCGAAGAGGTGATGGACAATCTGGCGTCTAAGGGCATCGACAAAGACCTTATCGTAAGCCAGGCCATCCTCACCCCGTCGTGCGGCACGGGCTCGATGGACACGGCCGACGCAGAACGGGTGTTTGACCTGCTGTGGCAGCTTTCCAAGAGAATGAAGGAAAAATACAATTTTTAGTAAAGGGACTTAATTCATATGAAAATTGCTGTATCAGGCAAGGGCGGCGTCGGGAAATCCACCGTAGCGGCGGTTCTGGCGACCATGCTCGCCCGCCGCGGCGAGCGCGTTCTGGCGCTTGACGCCGACCCCGACGCAAATCTCGCGGGCGCCCTGGGGATGCCGCTTTCAAAGAGGGAAAAAATAGTGCCCATCTCGAGGCAAATAGCCCTTATCGAGGAACGCACCGGCGTGAAGGTCGAGGAATACGGCAGGGTGTTTAAGATGAACCCCGAGGTGTCCGACGTGGCCGAAAAATTCGGCGTGCGCTTCGGCGGCGTCAACCTGGTGGTGCTGGGCGCCGTCCAGAGCGGCGGCGGCGGATGCGCCTGCCCGGAGAACGCGTTTATCCGCGCGCTGGTCGCCGACCTCGTGCTGTATAAAAATGAGACGCTTATTATGGATATGGAAGCCGGCATCGAGCATCTGGGACGGGCCACCTCGCAGGGCGTCGACGTGATGGTCGTGGTGGTGGAGCCCGGCCAGCGCTCGGTCGACTGCGCCAAAACCGTAATCCGCATGGCGGGCCAGATCGGCATACGGCGGCCTTTGTTTGTCGGCAATAAGGTCACGGGCGCAGCGGACGAGGATTTTCTTAAAAAATCGCTGCCCGAAGCGAGCTTCGCGGCCCTTATCCCCTACAGCGAAAAAATACGCGCCGCCGACCGCGAGGGGGTCTGCCCCCTCGACAGGATGGACGATGAGCTTAGGGCGCGGTTCGAGCAGATTTTAACGAGGATCGGGGAGCTAAAAGTATGAGTTATCTGATAGCCGACACCGGAAAGGGCGGCGTGGGCAAGACGACTGTTTCCGCCCTGCTGGTAAAACAAATGCTCCAAAACGGCTGCCGGCCGGTTTTAGCCATAGACGCCGACCCTAACAGCTGTCTGGACGCCGCCCTCGGCGTCAAGGTCACCAGCACCGTCGGGCGCGCCCGCGAGGAGGTCCGGGACGAGGCGGCCCAAGCGGTTAAAAGCGGCATTTCAAAGCAGGAGCTCCTTCAGCTTAAAATCGCGGAAAGCCTGGTGGAGTCGAGCGGCTTTGACCTCATCGCGATGGGGCGTCCGGAGGGCGCGGGCTGCTATTGCTACGCCAACAATGTGCTGAAATCGGTTATCGCCGAAATTTCCAGCCAATATCCCTTCGTCGTGCTGGACAACGAGGCGGGGCTGGAAAACCTCTCAAGGCGCATCGTGCAGAAGGTGGATATGATGGTTTTGGTGTCGGACGCCTCCAATACCGGTATGCGTACCATGGCGCGCCTGTACGAGCTGGCAGTCGAAATGGGTATTGCCTACGACAAGCTGCTTCTCGTCGTCAACCGCCTGCGCTCGGACAGCCTGCCGCCCCAAATAGAGGAAATTAGCTCTCTTGCCCGCGCCGACGCGGTAGTTGGGCTGCCGGACGATGCCGAAATCGCCGACTTTTCGGAAAACAGCAGGAACCTTCTCACCTTAAGCCCTCAAAACCCCGTGGCGGCAAAAATTGATTCTGTCGTCAAAGAGATGATAAAGCATCCAAACCGGTAGAATTGCCTTGAAAGGAATTGAGCTTATCATGGAACAAACAGCGGGAGCTTTCAATGCGAGGGTCAGCGACGGCGCGTCCCTGCAAATGCTTGAAAAAGCCCAGGCCGATTGCGTCGACACATGCTTTGACCGCGCGCAGACGCAAAAGAACCAATGCACCTTCGGCAAAAGCGGTGTTTGCTGCCGTATCTGTCATATGGGACCCTGCCGTATAACGCCTAAATCGCCGAAGGGCATTTGCGGCGCTACGGCCGACACCATCGTCGCGCGCAATTTCCTGCGCGAGGTCACGGGCGGCACATCCGCCCACTCCGACCACGGGAGGCATCTGGCCCTTAAGCTGAAAAAGGTGGCCGAAGGCAAGGCGGAAGGCTATTCCATCAAGGACGAGAAGACCCTGCGCCGCGCCGCGAGGCTTTACGGCATAGAAGAGGAGGGGCGGGCGGCAAACGAGGTCGCCCTTGATCTGGCAAACCTGTTTTTAAATGAATTCTCCGAGCAGGAAGGCTTTTTACATACGTTAAGGCTCGCGCCGCAAAAACGGCAGAACCTCTGGCAAGCGAAAGGGATAAAGCCTAACGGCATAGACCGCATGGTGGTCGAAGCCATGCACAGGACCACGATGGGCGTCGATCACGACTACAAAAACCTATTGATGCACGCCTTCCGCACCGCGCTTGCCGACGGTTGGGGCGGTTCGCGCGTGGCGTCCATCACGTCGGATATCCTGTTCGGTTCGCCGTCGCCCGTAAAAAGCGTGGCCAATCTGGGCGTCATCAAGGCCGAGACGGTAAACATCCTCATCCACGGACATGAGCCGGCCCTTTCGGAGATACTTACCGTCGCGGTCGCCGACCCCGAAATCAAGGAATACGCGAAGGCGGCGGGGGCCGAAGGCTTGACGCTGGCCGGCATGTGCTGCACTGCCAACGAAATCCTCATGCGGCACGGCGTTCCTGTAGCGGGCAATGTCCTGCAGCAGGAGCTGGCCGTCGTGACGGGCGCCGTCGAGATGATGGTCGTCGACGTGCAGTGCTGTATGCCGTCCCTGCCCGACGTGGCGAAAAATTACCACACCGAGGTCGTATCCACGGTGGATATCGCCAAAACCGCCGGCGCGTCGCACATAGAGTTAAGCGAGGACTCTCCCCTCAAATCGGCCAAGGAATTGCTGAAGCGCGCCATTGATAATTTCAAAAACCGCGACCCGGAAAAAGTCCGCATCCCGTCCGATAAGGAGCCGCTTGTGGCGGGTTTTTCGGTGGACGCCATCAAATATATGCTGGGCGGGAGATTCCGCGCGTCCTTCCGCCCATTAAACGACGCCATCATCCAAAACCGCATTTTGGGCATCGCGGGCATTGTCGGCTGCAACAATGCCAAGCAAAAGGCCGATAATTACGCCAATGTATTGACAAGGGAGCTCATAAAGCGCAACGTACTGGTGCTCAAGACCGGATGCGCCGCCATCGCGTCGGCGAAGGCCGGCGTTTTAAAGCCCGAAGCGGCGCTTGAGCTGGCGGGCGACGGTTTAAGAGAGGTCTGTGAAGCGGTCGGCATGCCGCCGGTGCTCCATATGGGAAGCTGCGTCGACAACTGCCGCATACTCGAGGCGGCGACGGAGGTCGTCATGGAAGGCGGCTTGGGCGACGACCTGTCGCTGCTTCCGGCTGTCGGCGTCGCTCCCGAATGGATGAGTGAAAAGGCTATCGCTATCGGGTGTTATTTTGTCGCGTCGGGGATAGACGTCGTGCTCGGCAACCCGTTTTACACCTCCGGCTCCGAAAATGTAGACAGGTTCCTGCACAGCGGTGTAAAGGAAATGTTCGGCGCAAGCTTCCACCTTATCGAAGACCCGATGGAGGCAGCCGACCGCATCGTCGAGATGTTAAACGAAGCGCGCGAAAGGCTGGGCATCAACAAAAAAGCCGAACGCAAGCTTTACGACATGAAGGACCGGCGAGCTAATTAGAAAGGGATGATAGTGACACTATGTCAAAGCTTATATGTACCAGCGCGATTGACGGCGCCGCGATGTGGGTCGTAAAAGCCGAAAGGATGGTGGCGGACGCAATCGCTGCAAAGGGCGCCGATCATCCGGTCTCGTTCCCGGGCACCAACTATTATTTGCCTATCATCTACTCGTTTACGGGAAAAAAAGTTGAGACGTTAGCCGATTTAAAGGATATTTTAAAGGAAGCGAGGGCGCTTTTGCCCGCGCGCCCCAGCGACCATGTGTGGCTGCCCTATCTCGGCAGCGCACTGGACGCGGGCGTCGTCGCGCTGTTCGCCTGCGAAGCCATCGAGGCCTGCAAATACGTCGTCGGCCCCAACCCGGTCGACGGCATCTGGCTTGGCGCGGCCAGCGACGTTATCATGCGCGAGCGCGGCATCGAATTCGTCGACGGGACGGCGCCGGGATTTGCGGCCGTCACCGGCGCCGCGCCGGACAGCGCGACGGCGGTCAGGATAGCGAAGGAGCTGCAGCAGAAAAATCTGTACGTATTTATCGGCGGTTCGGCGGGCGGCAAGCAGTTTGCCGAGCAGCTTGCCGAGGAGGGCGTGCAGCTCGGGTGGGAGACGCGCCTTGTGCCGTTCGGCAGGGACGTTTCGGCGCTTGTTTACGCACTGGGGTTCGCGAATCGCGCGGCGCTTTCCTTCGGCGGCGTAAAGCCCGGCGATTTCGCCGGCAACCTCAAATACAACAAGAACCGCATCTTCGCCTTCGTTATCGCCCTCGGCGAGGTCACGCCCGACAAATACGCCGTTGCGGCGGGCGCCATCAATTACGGGTTTCCCATTATCGCCGACACCGATATCCCGCAGATATTGCCCACCGGCGTCTGCACCTACGAGCACGTCGTCTCCAATGTGCCGCATGCCCAGATTGTGGAAAAGGCGCTGGAGGTCCGCGGCTGCAAAGTCAGGGTCGTCGACGTGCCCATCCCCGTCCCCTACGGCCCCGCGTTCGAGGGCGAGCGGATACGCAAGGAAAACACCCACGCCGAATTTGGCGGCAATAAGACGGTGGCCTTTGAATTCGTCACAAGCGTGGATAACGACGCGATAAGCGACGGCGAGATCGAGCTTATCGGCCCCGATATAGACGAGATAGAACCGGGCTCGCAGCTTCCGCTGGGCATCTGGGTCGAGGTGGCGGGACGCAAAATGCAGCCCGATTTCGAGCCTATTTTAGAGCGGCAGATCCATCACATGGTCAACGGCGCCGAGGGCATATGGCATATGGGGCAGCGCGATATCGTCTGGACGCGCGTGTCCAAAGACGGCTTTGCAAAGGGGCTTAGTTTAAGGCATTACGGCGATATCATCCACGCCAAGTTTCTGGCCGATTATCCCGCCATCGTCGACAAGGTGAAGGTCACCCTCATCACTGATGAGGCGGAGGTCAAAAGGCGCCTCAAGGTCGCGCGCAAGGTTTACGACGAACGCAACCGCCGTCTCGAGGCCATGACCGACGAATCGGTGGATATCTTCTATTCCTGCCTGCTCTGCCAGTCCTTCGCGCCCAACCACGTTTGCGTCATCACGCCCGAGCGACTGGGGCTTTGCGGCGCCTATAACTGGCTGGACGGCAAAGCCGCTTACGAGATCGACGAGACGGGCGCCAACCAGCCGATTAAAAAAGGCGAATGCCTCGACGCGAAAAAGGGCATCTGGGCGGGCGTCAACGAATATGTCTACGCCAACAGCCATAAAACCATCGAGGCGTTCAGCGCCTATTCCATCATGGACCGCCCGATGACGAGCTGCGGCTGCTTTGAGGCTATCGTCGCCTATGTGCCGGAATGCAACGGCGTCATGGTGGTCAACCGTGAATTTTTGGGCGAGACGCCGGTCGGCATGACATTCTCCACCCTGGCGGGCAGCGTGGGCGGAGGACAGCAGACCCCCGGCTTTATCGGATGCGGCAAGGTGTTTTTGACCTCGCGCAAATTCATGTCGGCGGAGGGCGGCTTCGGCCGGCTGGTGTGGATGCCCAAGGAGCTTAAGGAACAGATTAAGCCCGACCTTATGAAACGGCTTGAGGAAAACGGGATGCCCGATTTCTTTGACAAGATAGCCGATGAAACTATTGCCGTAAGCGCGTCGGAAGTCCGCGCGTTTATGGAGAAGGTGGGCCATCCGGCGCTGAAAATGGACGATATGGCCGCCTACGCCGAGCCTTCCGACACATCCCCGGCCGAGTCCGCGGCAAAAGCGGAGACGGCGCCCAAGCCCGCGGTAAAAGCGGCGGCTCCGGCGGAAAGCGGCCCCCTGCCGCCGGACGACCTTGGCGATATAAAAGAAAAGCTGGCGGCCGAGATACGCGCCGCTGTCACCAAGGAGGTAGTGGGCGGCATCATCGACCTTCTCTCGGAGAAATTTTTCGGCGCCGCCCCCGGCAGGGGCGCGCCGGCCGAAGCCGCCGCACAACCGGCCAAGCCCGCGGCGGCGCCGAAGGTAACGGCCGCCGAGAGGATAGGCGCTGTCAAATCCTTTGAAA
>ENA-UOYA01004414-UOYA01004414.1-activated-sludge-metagenome-genome-assembly--contig:-NODE-4414-length-11829-cov-4.251571_pt1 | contig 11829 bp, 13 predicted proteins | sample MGYA00238163_ERZ764804 | MGnify/ENA primary metagenome ERZ764804 (study PRJEB28919, sample SAMN05720223) | activated sludge metagenome | isolation source: Anaerobic digester | place: Hong Kong...
ACAAACAGGCCAGATATCTGTATGATCCAATTATCCAATATATTATATAAAAGATGGTATTTGATTATGACCGGCGATTTGGTGAATAAATCTCTCGTTAAAATTCTATAACTTGTACATGCCTGACATACATGTTGCAGTCACGAACCTTGATCTCAGTCAGGTTGTAATTGGCAGTCTCATTCTTTGGACTGATCTTGATCGCTTCCCGAGAGCATTTCTTCGCCGCACAAAATTCCTTCAGCTGAGAAAGAACAAAACCTCTCCATTCGCATATCGGACCTGCACGATTGATAACGGATCTTCTTCGGTCATACCCCCTCTGATGATCGGTATCATTTACAACGACATAAGGTACCATCTCAAATGATGAATTCCTCCAGATTTCGTGTATATGTAAGACACTCATGAATCTGCGAATTGCGAAAGGGTACCTGATATGTCCACCCGTCTCTGCGCGCAATCAGGGATGGATTTTTCTTTTTCCTCGTGTTTGGGGCTTTCAAAATTATGAACGTAGATGATGAGCAGGTTTAGACCTGATCAGGTTCATCCGATTCATTATTGTCAGAAGATTCAGTCTCTTTTTCAACGTTTTTCAAACTCAAGCAATGCTTCACGCAGTCCGGCGATGATACCCCTGAATGAGAACACGGTATCGTCCTTGAGAGAGGGTTCCTACAGGAACCGCACAAAAGAAATCCCGTGATCCGGTTTTCATCGCACAAATGATATAAAACAATTTATGAATGTATAACCTCCTGTGTTGGTTTTATCTTTTCTGTTGCAATAAGCCATCTCACCGTGATCTGCCCATTTGTGATCGGCGAGACCTTAAAAAGGGTAATCTGGGTTCCGTTCGGCTCTATACCATAGCACAAACCCCCTCCCTCCGATGCAAGAACTGGTAGTATCTCATAAATTTTAACGCCATTCGGATCAGTTGGAAATATCTGCTCATAATCACCATTTCTTTCGATACCATCACTCGCGGTAGGGATGACCACCTCCCGGATCATGCTCTTTGTATACGATGCATGTAACTCAGATGCTGACAATGATTCAATGAGATCTGCCTCAATTAAGGGGATCGTGATATTAAGTGATTGTGACGCACTTATGATGATACCATCAGATATGGGGCTGACTTGAGAGATAAGCACTTGAGGAGATGCATTTTGTGTACTTGCCGCTTCGTAGATGAGGCCGCCGCCATGCCGTGCTATCGCTTGCCGTACCAGACCATAGGGAACACCATTATAGTCGGTAGAATTGAGAATAACCGTCCCGATAGGTGAATGGGCATAGGGATCGGCAAGGAGGGTTCCATTCTCTGCAATGACGGTACTATATGCAGTATCATGTGTTAATTCTCCTTCTGGGTCGTTCGCCACAGCCAAAAAAGCGACCATACCATGTTCCCTCATATATGCATGAGCACGATCAACACACTCAACCAGATACTCGTACGGAGAGAGGTTGACAGATGAGGCTGCAATGATCGGAGAAGTGATGTGTGATGGTATAGGGAGAGAACCGAGGGGTACAAGGTACGCCATGACCCGACTATTCTCTTTGTCCCTCGTGTAGACTGAGGTTGAGTACTGCTCATATCCGGGAAACTTTAATACGAGGGTATGTTGCCCCTCTGGCAGGGTTAACGTCCGCGGGGTTGTTCCTCGACTTGTCCGATCCAGTATGATCTCTGCCCCCTCTGGAGATGACTCAACATACAGCGTCCCAGATGTGATCGGGGCAAATGTCGGCTCCATGACCACATAAATGGAATTCTCCGAGTCAGGCTTGACAGAGACCGTTCCAGTCCAGGTTTCATATCCATGTCTCGTCAGAATAAGCAGATAGTTTCCAGCAGGGAGATTTTCAATGCTTTTGGGGGTGATTCCCATGTACACACCATTTAAGGTAATTTGTGCTCCTGATGGTGCTGATGTTACTCGCAAACTCATACAACAGGGATCTGGTACCAAATTGGCAAATATCGGGATAGTCTGACCTGCTGCCGGATTTTCATCCATTGTACGGATCCACGGTAAATACCCAGATTTTTCCACTTTGACGGTATGAGATGGCGTGCCAGTTGAATATACTTCAACCGTGATTGGCGTATATCCTACAATTGCTCCGTCAAAGGTAACCTGTGCCTTGCCTGGATCTGATGTTATTTCAAACCATCCGATATCACCGCCAATCAACGAGGATGACATTTTGAGCATTGGATTCAGATCACTGGTGTTCGGAACTGCTTGACTATCTGGAACATGAAAGGTAATTGGTGTCTGGTCTGGAATATCATTCAGAGCGTCAGATATTCCAGAGATGTTCTGCTCGTACCCTGGAACAGAAAACACAAAAAGAGCCATCAAAAGAAACACAAAACTGATTACATGGGCAGTTCGTCTGGTCATTACCGGGAGTCAACGTTGGCGGAGATATGGTTTTCGATCGTCATCTGCTGAAACTGTACAGCCGGTTTAGATGTGTGAAACTCATTTTCCTCTGTAGTTAGTACTATACAGCACTAATATATCCATCAGAGTCTTCATATGATATAAAAAAGAGATTCCTTGCATGGCATTTATTGTATGGGACGAGATATATGAAACAGGCATTTCATCTCTTGATGAGCAGCATAAGCACCTGTTGTCCCTCCTCAATCGTATGTTTGAAGCATTAGCACAAAAGCGAGGAAAGGAAGAGGTCTCATATGTCATCAACGAAATGAATCGATACGCCGGCTATCATTTCCATATCGAGGAAGGTCTTATGGAAAAGGCAAATTATCCTGATATCGCTGAACACCGGCTCCATCATGATGCATTCATCGCAAAAGTTGATGATTTTTTGTTCAAATATACGCAGGATGATGAGGCATTATGTGCAGAAGTGACGATATTCCTGACAAACTGGCTAAATGAGCATCTTTCTACGATAGATCAAAAATATGTCCCAGCATTAAAAAAAGCAGGAATTGTATAAGCCCTGCTTTTTTTCAATATAGAGATATCAATCTTTTTTTACTTCCTGAATAATACCATCAATACTTACAACAAGCCCGGTCTCATCTGTAACTGGTCTTCCTCGTTCGCTCATGACTCTAATATGGCCAAACTTGTCAATGATGCGGTATTCAATCTCATATGGTTCCCCAGTTCTGATTGACTCTATCTTGGCCTGAATAAGACGAGGTTTATCATCTGGGAAGATAAGGGGGATAAGAGAACTTATCTGTCCACTTGCCAATTCCCGAGCGGTATAGCCAGTAACTGCCTCGAGATGATCATTATAAAATTCCATATCTGACCCAGCAAGTGAGAGCCGAAAGACAATACCGGGAATATTTTGGGCAAGAGTGCGAAATTGCTTTTCACTCTTCTCCAGTCTTTCTCCTGCTTCAAAACGCATTCGTGCACTCCCAATGAGGGACGAACCGATTTCAAGTGCACGAATCTCCTTTTGGCTCCATATCCGCTCATACGTTGATTCAAGAAAACCGACTACACCCCATATATCATCCCTGATCTTGATAGGAACAAAGAGGATTGATTTGACATCTGCATCTTCCAATACACGGCGATCATTCCCGCGGAGATCTCGAACCAAACTATGAATTGTCTTTTTTTGGGCAAAAACCTCTGCGATAAGGCAACCCGCACTCTCATCTTTACTTAACTGTGAAAACGCTGTCCGGACCCTTCCAGCAATTCCAGTCTTTGTATTCCATTCCAGTTCGGATTTTATCAGATGCATGCTGTTTGCAGGTGCTTTTTCCAACAAACACACCCGACTTGTCGAAGTTGCTTCGCCGATAAGCCGAATAGTCCGTAAAACAGCATCCTCAAAGGATACAGATTGGAGAATATCCGACGCTGCCCGACTGAGTGCCTCAAAGATTGCATTTTGCTTGCGAATCTCCAATTCCATTGTTTTTCGATCACTTATGTCCCGAAGCGTCTCAATTACCCCAATAATCGTTCCATTCAGATTATATATCGGCGCTGCTTTGATCCAAAGCCAAATGCGGTTCTTTGTTACGGGATGCACTGTTTGCACATCCGCTGTGACTCGATCTCCATCGATTTTTGGATTATTATACCGATATAGAACCGTCTCATCACGATGAAGGATATAATCTGCAAGCACTGGCCTTTTTTGGTGGTAAAATGCAACGGCACAGGCATAATCACCTTTCCCAACAATCTCCTCCTTCCTCTTTCCTGTCAGTTCCTCCATTGCTCGGTTCCATGCCGTGACCTTTCCTTCGATATCAATGACAAAGACTGGATCAGGAAGAAATTCAAGAATATCTACAAGACGCTGGTGTGCCTCCATGAGGGCGGCCTGGTGTTTTCTCCGTTCAGTGATGTCACGGGTGATCGCAAGCACAAGCATTCTTCCTTGCAGGGAAAACAGATGAGCATTGACCTCAACCGGAACCACGGTACCGTCTTTTCGGAGAAGTTCGATCTCGAAAAATCCCTGTTCATCCTGCATGAATTTCTCGGTTATTCCTTCGAAATATTCTCTCATTGAAGGAGGTATTATATCAGAGAGAGTAAGCGTGAGAAATTCTTGGAACGTATAGCCAAAAAGCTCACAGGTGAGGGTATTAACCTCACGAAACTTGGCACTTTTAAGGCTATCAGTCAGTTCCATCAAGATGATTGCATCTTTTGCTCCTTCAAAGAGGCGACGATATTTTTCCTCGCTCAATGCAAGTCGTGTCTCTGCCTCAAGCCATGCAGTAATATCACGCCATACCGATATGTAATCAACAATTTCGCCACTCTCTGACAAACGTGGAGTGGTAGTAGTCTCAAACCAGATCCATTTGCCTTTCAAGGTACGAAACCGAAATGAGGAGGAGAGCTGCGACCAGTTTACGTTTTTTTCTCCGTCACCATGCTGATATGGAGGGAGATCCTCAGGATGGATAAAATCAGATATATTCTTTCCTAACAGCTCATGAGAGACATACCCTGTCAGGAGTTCACATGCAGGAGATACATATGATATTGTTCCGTTACTCTCCCATCTGATGATTAAATCACGAACTGACTCGGTTATAAGGCGGAGATTTGACTCACTCGTCTTGATTGCATCTAGAAGAGCTTTTTTTTCGGTTATATCTTCGCCAGTGATGACAAGGGCAGGGCGATCCTGAAAGAAAGATACTGCCGATATAGTAAAGAGGAATATCATTTCTTTATCATCACGGAAAACTCGGGTTTCTTCGGTTCTCGTCTCACCTGGCCTGACATTACGGATGGCAGACATGATCTCATGACCAAAGAGATCATCCACGTGCAGCGCTTCAATGCTCAGGTTCGAGATAGCTTCGATCGTCGAGTTGATCATGCGCAAAAATGACTCATTCGCCCATCGTATTGAGAGATCCATGTTGAGAATGATGAGCATATGAGGGGAAAAATTAAGAATAGAAGAATCTGGTTGGATATCCGGTAAGTAGTACTTTTTCTTCTGCCCATGCTGACGCATCTCCAGTTTCCCCGCTAACACCAGATTGTCAAGGTAACGGGCAACTGTATGTCGATGATGACCAGAAAGACGTGAAATGTCAGATATACTCAGAGATTTCTTTCCAAGACTAAAAGTCTCCAGAATATCCTGCTTTATTTTTGAACTGCCAGATTCCACTGTTTTATATTTTTGTTAATAATAGTTATTCTTTTGGACACCGGTTTATGCAGTTATTAATGCTGCAAGGAGTAAAATTGGTATGCTCATGGGGAAGGCTCGCATGATTCTTCCCACCGTGAGCCGGAGTCTGCTCTGAATACACAAATCACACACACAAAAACAGGGACCATATATCACCTCGTAAGGGACAACAATCCATTCAGGTACAATATCTTTCCTTGATAACCCTGTTTTGCGCCAGGATGTAGTCATCGATGTTCTTGATGCATCATTATTCATTACAGGATTGATACGTCAGAACCAAATCTGACAGATGATTCCAGGCATCCAATCTCAAACCGAATACCCTGGCCTGCACTACCTGTCCCAATGATATCCATGTCCGAGAGGGCCAGCATTTCTCTGACCAAGCAAAGAGATGGAAAGGATACGAGTTTTTCATGAATTGAGAATATTACCTCATTATCAAGATCTGCAATGCCTGATGCATTGCTTTCACAGATGATAACATAGCCATTCTCCCGCACGTGAAAAGTAAACCGTATTTGTGTCGCTATTTCATCATCTTTTTGGAGAGCCATAATGATATAGGAGAGTACGTGTGCAAACCATGGATCTGCAAATATTTCTATATCTTCGGGAATATGATTCTCGTACCTGACCGAAGGTCTGCGCACCTGTTCAATCGCATGATTGATACTATTTCTTATTCCCTGCCATGTTCGGGGCATCGTAGCCATCTTTAAATATTGCCTGCAATTTTCAAGTGCTACTATCCCTGCATGCAGGTGTGATGATGCGTGGGTGACCATTTCATTTGCATCAGATATCAATGTCTCTCGCATGAGCTGGTCGTATGCCGGCTGCAACCACTCGTGTACAATCGCAACAAGGTGTGCTATGATCTCATTTTTTTTCTGTGCAGCAGTGAGAGCTGCTTCAAGTCTTGTTCTTTCAAGGTTCTTCAGCTGGAGCGACTCATTTGTCTTCTCAAGATCATCAACCAACTTTTGAAGTTGTGCATTGGTATAATGGAGACGTTCATGCGCAACCTGCAATTCGCTATTGTTTTTTACAGCAGTTTCATAGGTGGAGAGCAGAATGTTGAGGATCTGAATCCTGCTTGAGGAGATGGTATGTACTTCACTTGAAAACACAACATCAAGTGGCTGATTTTGTTCCTCAGAGGGACAAGCCGCAGCTTGCATGATCCCCGCAATCCGTGAGAAGATGCTTTCTGGATCATAGGGCTTGATTATAAAGTTGTCCGCACCGGCTTCAAGTCCCCTAATCACATCAACAGGACTGTACAGGTGCGTTACCAAGATAACGGGGATGTCATGATATCGCTTATGATTCTTTATCGTTTCACACAATTTGTACCCGTCCATATCCGGCATCATGACATCAGTGAGGATAAGATCTGGTTTTTCCGCCTCTATCATTTCCAAAGCTTCGATACCATTTGTCGATACCATGACCTGGTGTCCTTTTTTTTCAAGGATGTGGCGGAGATATTCTGCCTGGGTCCGGTTATCTTCAACAATTAGAATGTGATATGATGTATCGGGGCGTGGTGTCATACGTGAGTAATACCTGTATACTTTTTTGTAACATCATGATGTGAAACCACATGAAGGTAATGATTTGATGTATGAGAACACGAACCGGTTATAGCATGCATTGATGAGGAATTATGCATGCACTACGGCAACATTAGCCGGAAGTAAACAGCGATTGCGACATGAAACACACATCATCGCATACGACAGAGAAAACGAATTCAAACATTCAATTTTAGAGAAATGGGAGAAAGGAGGGGCCCTCTCATCCCAGATGAGAGATCTCAGTGGTAAGGAGAGGTGTGTCTTAATAGAGGGAGGGTACAACACCTGGTTTGTACGTCTCACTCTCTGAACGGCCCTCAAATCCTCCAACGCTCTTTACCTGCAGATTGTTTGCCCTTGCCTCGGCGATGAGATTTTTAGACTCTTTTGAGATCCCATTTGAGAGGACGAGCAGGTGCGTTGCATACTCTGCCATTTCTGCATCTCGGATGAACGTTGCTGCATTAATGTGACTCTGGAAATCAGGTGCAAATTCCTTGAATTTTATGCCGTGTTCTTCGGCATAGGCCTTGGCGTACATGTCAACACCAGCAGAACCACCAGAAACAATCTCATCAACGCCGCCAATCTCCGATATATATTTGCTGATCTCTGCAAATACGAGATCTTTTCGTTCACAGGTCCGAAGTCCAGTTACGATAAGCTTCTTCATGGTTATATCTCCACATCGGTTCGCGTGTGTCACCAGATGATGTCACACGTGAGTAAACAACCTTGCATCTAGCCATTCAAATAAGTAGTTTTAATAGACTCCAAAAGGGTTATTTTTATATATAGATATTACTTCCACTGTGTAAACTCCAAGAAAATTACCAAAATAACCTTTATACCTCACAAAAATGGAGAATACGATCATATATACTGGAAAGGACCGTGCATAAACACTAATAAAAGGTGCCCGGATATACACTGACATACGCGGACGAAGAATCAGACCCCTCCTTGAAGACACCAATTGTTTTAATGGCAAGGCGGTTTTTTCGTGCTTCCTGGATAAGATTTAGGGATTCTTTACTCACACCATTTGAGATAACGAGAAGATGGGTCCCATACTCAGCCATCTGTGCATCCCTAATAAAGCTCGCTGCATTTATATGACTCTGCCAATCTGGGAGGAACTCAACATATTTTATCCCCTGTTCATACGCATACTCTTTTGCGAAACGTTCAACTCCTTCTGAACCACCTGCCACGATCTCATCAATGCCTCCAATCTCCAGAATATACTTTGAGATCTCATTTGTGACGAGATCTTTTCGTTCACAGGTTCGAAGTCCTGAAACAATTAACCTAATCATGTCTCTTCACTCCATTGTTCTGATACCTCCGCCACTGGTATAGAACAGAAAACACAAATTCTTTGATCTATCACCATGAATAAGAACGGGTACTGATCGCCGATTACAAAACCTTAATTAATTGAGAGCAATTCAGTTTCTCTCACTCACTCATAGAATGAAATTTCTATAAATAATCGTAAAAAAGAGATTTTAGTGCGTCGCTCAGATCATACCCGATCAGAGAACAATTTCCTCATACTTCTTCCCTGGCACCCCGCAGATTGGACAGGCACTAGGTACAGAATCAAACACAACATTCCCACAGACCAGACAGAGGAATATCTTGGAGATATCAAGATCTTTTCCGTCCTTTACCGCCGCAAGGGCCTTCTCATATAGTCCGGCATGTACCTGTTCTGCCTTCATAGCATAGGTGAATGAACGGGTTGCATCTTCATTTCCCTCTGCCTGTGATTCTTTAATAAATCCAGGATACATGTGGGTAAACTCCTCAGTTTCACCCTCGATCGCTGCCTTGAGGTTTTCTAGCGTTGAAGGGATTCCATACACCTGAAGGTGGCGGCGTGCATGGATCTCTTCTGCACGCGAAGCAGCTTTAAAGAGGGTTGCAACTTTATTAAATCCTTCTTCTGCTGCCTTTTCAGAAAATGCTGCATATTTCCTGTTTGCCTGCGATTCTCCTGCAAAGCCAGCCATAAGATTATTCTTAGTTGACATATTGATTACATCGTAACCCATCTGGATAAGTGTTTCGTGATGCTCGATCAATAATATTCATCACACGATGGTGGAAATGTGTGAGAGCAGATCTATGCCTCATAAGCGGATTTCTGACATCGATCCCCTTGACCGACCCAGAGAGAAGATTGAGACAAAAGGGGTTGGTTCCCTCACCGATACAGAACTGATCGCAGCAATCATCGGAAAAGGAACAAAAAATAATGATGTACTCGCCATATCCAGACAGGTGGCAAGATTACTCAAGAAAGAAACACTTCCATCCTACGATATGCTCATAGCGATCGAGGGGATCGGTCCATCAAAAGCATCAGTACTCATGGCCTGTTTTGAACTGGCACGCCGGTACGGTGGCCAGGTTGAACCAGAACGGATCCGGATAACAGAACCAGACCATATCATGCAGATTCCAGAGGTTGCAGGACTTACCTCCAAATCCCAAGAACATTTTCTCGTAACCACTCTCAACGGGGCCTCCGAGGTCATTACGACACGTACCGTTACCATGGGGTTGCTTAACCACAGTCTCGTTCATCCCCGTGAGGTATTTGCAGATGCAATAACCGATCGGGCTGCCGCGATCATTTGTATTCACAATCACCCATCAGGAAATTCAGACCCAAGTGTTGATGATATCACGGTTACGAGGCAAATTGCACAGGCTGGAACCATTCTTGGGATCAACCTCCTTGATCATCTCATCATTACGAAAAAAAAGGTGACGTCCCTTCGAAGTCTTGGATATCTTTGATCTACAAATCAGGTCGATGTCTGCAAACTATGCACGAGAGCAGAGCCAAGTGCAAATCCTTTGTCAAACGCCTCTTGTAAAAGTTCGGGATATCTCTCGAGATCAACCTTATGATCCATATCCCTCACGAGAAGCTCATCAAATAATCGGCAATCAAGGATATCGCAGAATGACAGGGTTGAGATTTTTATACCGTCAAAGTTTTCTGGCAGATTCATACCTGATATCGAAATGAGCAGGGCTTTCCTCTTCTTTTGCTTTTCTTTTGGAACAAGTGAGGCGTTTCGTATATATTTTGCACAGTAAAAAACCTGACACCGATCCATGAATGACTTCAGATGCCCAGGTATTCCCATAGTCATGACAGGGGTTGCAATAATCATACCATCCATCGTCCGAAGGCGTGGATAGATCTGCTGCATATCATCCTCTATGATACAGGAGGACTGTTCCCTACAGTAGTACATCTCCCGACATGAGGTAAAATCAAGCGATGGAACATCAATGAGCGTCACCTCACATTCGGCTTTCTCGGCACCTGCTATCGCCTTTTTGAGAAGTTTCGCCGTATTTCCTTCAGGAAGAGGACTTCCCAAAAGCGCAAGGATCTGTGGCTTCATAACATACCATTATCGGCATCAGCCTAAAAACTACACCGTTATCAAAGCACGCAATTTTTTTGTTTTGAGTGGTTGGCTGCGTATAGGTTTGAATACTGCTTAAAATGTCATGTACGCATTCGAATCAGTTATAAAGATCAAGAATGATTACTGATATGGTGACAACCGTGACCGAACCAAAAAAGGTCAAGGCTGGCGATAAGGTCGGCCCGGGAAAATACGTCTGTATTGATTGTGGACATGCCTTTGAATTCACCGATGCAGAACAGGATTTGCGTAAATGCCCAGCCTGTGCCTGTGAGATGTATGACTGCTTTCCCATGACACACATCCGCTCAGATGTGAAGACTCCTGAGGATGCAATCAATCCACCAAAACGGTAAATTCTTTTTTCTTTGCCCGGCCTTTTGCCGTGTACCGCCAGTTGAACATGTGCGTACGGGAGGAGATTTCAATGGTAAATGTATCTGACGAAGGACAGATTTTTGAGTGCGAAATCTGTGGAAATGTCGTAAAAGTTCTTGAAGTCGGAGGGGGAGAACTCATCTGCTGTGGTGAACCAATGGTTCTTCGGGAGTGATGAGTATGGCTTGTGGGATGGATGATCTCGAGAAGAAAATTGGGAAGGTACCCAAAATTTTTAAAAAACTGGCCGAAACTGATCCGGATATTCATGAAATGATCCTTCGCCTCGACCAGTACATCTGGGATGATGGGGCATTGTCACGGAAGACAAAAAAACTTATCGCGATAGCCATTGCCGCATCAATGCGGGATCAGCATGCCATCAAAGCGCAGATGGCGGGTGCGAAAAATCTGGGAGTTACCAAGGACGAAGTCGAAGAGGCACTCCGTATTGCGTACCTCTTGGCTGGAATGCCTGCATATGTGAATGGAAAGGTTATCGAAGAAGAAATTATGTGATGGCATATGTGTTGTGAAGAAGAAGCGTGCACCTGCACTGGATTTCCAATCCTAGGGATGCCTGCCCCAGATTTCGAAGCCGTAACAACCCATGGCACGATAAAACTCTCTGATCTCAGGGGAAAATGGGTCATCCTCTTTTCCCATCCTGCTGATTTCACTCCGGTTTGCACTACCGAATTTATTGC
>ENA-UOYA01004417-UOYA01004417.1-activated-sludge-metagenome-genome-assembly--contig:-NODE-4417-length-11825-cov-8.467290_pt1 | contig 11825 bp, 6 predicted proteins | sample MGYA00238163_ERZ764804 | MGnify/ENA primary metagenome ERZ764804 (study PRJEB28919, sample SAMN05720223) | activated sludge metagenome | isolation source: Anaerobic digester | place: Hong Kong...
ACATTTTCAGAGTTTAGTCCATATTTTTTGTTGGATTTTATGGGAGGTAACTCATTCCTTTCTTTTCAGTCAAATAATCTCTCATGGCTATAAAGGTGATTTGCAAATAAAAAAAGCCTTGAATAACCTGAAATAATCAGATTTTCAAAGCTTTTTGGTGCCGCTGACCGGACTTGAACCGGTACGGATGTTACTCCGAGGGATTTTAAGTCCCTTGTGTCTGCCTATTCCACCACAGCGGCAAAACACATATTATATTATATCACAAATTATTATTTTGTCAATACAAACTATACAAAACTTGCGCAAATCAATTTTCATGATTTGGCAATATATTATATAGAAAAACATGGTAAGGAACAAAACGCTCTAAAAAGCCAGAAATAAAAAAGAATACGACTGATACTATTATAATGTATCAGATGCAATAATAATGGTAATGCTTGAAAACATATGTATATTAAAGAATGTAAATCAAATACAGCAACGGAATGTCACTAATATAGAATGTGTGAACTTTTTAAGGATAAGTTTGCTCTCTCTATCATTTGCCTCACTAGTATTGGCTTTTGTGCGTACCAAAGCTATTTACTTGCCAAATAAACTCTGAAAAAATATAAAGATATACTATAATGTATGCACACGGAAGACGAATTAAAAACAACCTTAGTACGACGCAATTCATAAATTAAACCTGTTTAAAACCCTCACTATTTAAAAAATGCCGCCATTCTCCATAGCAATCTTATTCACAAAATCCATATGGTATAATTTTTCCCAGTGGTTTATATTTAAGGTTCCTTTAGTCAGGTGAATCGCCAAAATACAACAATTCTCATCTTTTTCATTGTTTGCCATGTCGTACCATTCTGCAAAGGCTTTGCGAAGTTTAGCTCTTATTTCGGCGTTTTTTGGATCAAGCACCCAACCGAGATTTTCACCGATACCATTAGCGGTAAACATTTCTAAGCATCCTGCAACAGAAACCTCTGGATTTTGTGCGATTTGAAGCATTTTGTTTGATTTCCCATATGTAACAGCATAAAATGTGCCGTCTTCATAGTAGGCATCCACGCTACGGACTACAGGACGAGGTTTTCCATCAGAATTTGCTTCACGCGCAATCGTCGCAAGAGAAATTGCATTATCTTTTCCATTACCAAACTTCTCTTCCATTAATCGCAATCCTTCTTCGTACTTGTTCATTATTAAATACTCCTATTATATAAATTAAACATTTATCTTCAACAAAATCAAAATTTTAGGTTTTTAATTTTTCGACAATTTTTACATGAACCAGCCAAAATGCAACAATTACCATTAATATTGTACCACGTAATGTATTATATGCAAACCTATTTTTATTAAAAGTTTATTAACTTTTAACAGAATTTTATTGTTAGCTAACTAACCTTATAAAAATTACAAAGATATGCCGTGTGTACTTCCTTTATGCAGTGTAATTGTGATGAATGAATTATCAGTGGCATTTGTAAAAATCAAGGTGACAGCATTGTCTCGGCAAAAGGAACAAAACTCTTAGATTAAAAGAGTTATTTTTTGATTGTATCACATATCTGATTGTTTTTGCAATGTTAGTGGACAGGTCTATTGTAATCTTTAAATTGAATCATATATACTTAAGTATACAAATTAAACATTGTTATTGACTTGCCGAAAAAAGTAACGTATAATTTGGTAAGTATTCTAAAGCATCATATTAAACATATTTAAGGAGTATTTATACTTATGAAAACTAAAAAGCATAATAAGGTTCTGCGCTTTTTTATTGTGCTGCTTATCATTATAGCAGTTTTGCTTATTGCAGTAACGGCTCTGTATTTTAATGAAATAAGAAGCTTGTCATCACTGACAAAAAAAGATGACTATCCGCTGTACCAGATGACGTATTACGGCGATTACGGTTTTGATGAGTTTCTAAAAACCGGAGCGCACAGCGACAGTGATATTGAAGCTTTTGTAACAAAGCGCCTGCTTAAAGGTGTTCCTATAGATTTGGGAGTTACAGGCGACGGCTGTACAGCCTTTGTAACAAAGAATGAAAAGGGTGAAGTAATATTCGGACGTAATTTTGATTTTGATTATGCTCCGTCATTGCAGGTTAAAACCAATCCCCAAAACGGTTATGCCTCAATTTCAACCGTAAATCTGACCTTTGCTGGTTACTCGGAGGACACCCTTCCCGACAGTCTGCCTGACAGCTTTCTGACATTGGCAGCGCCATATCTTCCTTTTGACGGCGTTAATGAAAAGGGAGTTGCAATGGCTCTGCTTGCTGTTCCGGAGTATCACTATACTGACGATGAAAGCAAGGTAACTCTTAACACTACTACAGCAATAAGGCTTGTGCTTGATAAGGCTGCAAACGTTGATGAAGCTGTTGAGCTTCTCAGAAATTATAATATATACTTTTCTGCCGATGTAGATTGTCATTATCTTATTGCTGACTCTACAGGCAAATCTGTTATTGTTGAATACTGGGACGGACAGCTTCAGACTGTTTATCCGGAAAATGACTATCAGATTGCGTCAAATTTTGTTGCATATAACGGCTTAAATATAGGTGAGGGATATTCAGAATTTGACCGCTATGATACAGTTGAAAAGACACTTCAGGATAATAACAACGTTTTGTCACGTGAAAAGGTTATTTCGCTGCTTACAGAAATAAGCTGCCGTGAGGATGACGGCACGGACAAGCTGCAATGGTCGGTCTGCTATAATTTAAACAGCCTTGACGGATATATTTTTGCTCATAAAAATACAGATAATGTTATTGACTTTGAGCTTGACAAGGATTAGAATGCTAAGAATTGCCGATTAAGATAACGGTTTAATATCTTTATCGGCAGCTTTTATTATACTTATAATTAGGGGAATTAAAATGCAGTCTGAAATAAAGTCTGAGAGAAAATACTATATAGACAATCTGCGGTGGGCATGCATACTTTTATTGGTTCCTTTTCATACGGCGATGGCGTGGAATTGCTGGGGAGAGGGGAGCTATATCTGGTTTTTCGGTAGTCGTGCGTTAAGTACTTTTATAATTTTAATATCACCTTGGTATATGCCGCTTTTATTTGTACTTGCGGGGGTTAGTGCAAGGCTTGCACTAAAGAAAAGAACGTATTCCGGATTTGTAAAGGAACGCTTGTCAAAGCTTTTGTTGCCGTTGATTTCCGGTATGGTTACAGTTGTAGCGCTTATGACATATTATGCAGACAGGTTTAACTGTGGATACAAAGGAAGCTTTTTATCTCACTACAAGGTGTTCTTTACCAAATTAACAACCTTTACAGGCTACGACGGCGGCTGGACGCCTGCACATCTATGGTTTCTGCTTTACCTTTTCCTTGTATCAATGCTATGTCTTGGGGTAATTGTACTGCAGAAAAAATTTCTGCCAAAGCTGTCTTTTAAAAACATGAATGCAGGTATAATTTCTGCTTTAGGAATACTTCCGCTGATTTTCTGCCCTGTTTTAAATTTTGCAGGGAAAAGTGTTGCTTCATACATAGCACTGTATTTAATTGGATATTATGTTATTTCAGAAAATAGCATTATGGATAAAATAGTGAAACACCGCTTGGTATTTCTGATTATAATGCTTATAACTGATGTAACAAGCGTATATATGTTTATATGGGCTGAAAATTCAAGCGAAGTACTTAGTACAGTTGTAATGTATATTGCCAGCTGGTTTGGGATACTTGCGTTATTAGGCTTTGGCAGAAAAGGCTTTGACATGAACAATAAGGTTACACGATATCTGACATCACGCTCATTTTTATTCTACGTATTTCATTTTATCTGGATAGTTATTTTTCAGTTCTATTTAAGCCGACTGACCGATAATATTGCAGTACTGTTTATTATTCCGATAGCAGGAACATTTATTATGACGTTTGTTACCTGCGAGATAATAGTCAGAATTCCGTTTGTGAACTTCTTATTTGGAGTAAAAAACAATACTATTTCAAAAAACTAATAATAAATAAAAAATTATTTTGCTTATCCCCCTGTAGTTTTCAATTATGTTGAAAACTACAGGGGGATAATGTGTGTGCTTTTAATGTGCCAAATACAAAATTTCCACCACTTTAAACGGTATTGTTATAAATTTTGCTGTTAAATTCATTTACACAGTTTAATTTTCAGAATTGACTCCCTCCATTAAACTGTGTGTTCTTTTTTCATAGTCAAGCATTCTATCAGATGGCGTTCTTTATAATAGCAATAATTGAAACACTTAAGAACGGTAAAGAAATCTTCATCAGCCTGAGCATTTGCACTCTCTGCACGTTTTATAGCAATAAGATATTCCAGTTCCTTTTCAAGGCTTTGCAAGGCCATCGGCAGACATTATTATTTTTTTATTTGCCATAAATTTAGCACTTCTTTATATACAATCACACGTAATTCTAAAGTTATATTATAAACACATCATCAGTATTGTTAAGCATATGAAATCAAATTTATGTTTTTTTGCTAAATGCTTTTTGCAAAAATATAAACAAATTTTAGGGCGATAATTTGTCGCTGTTAATACAGTGTTATAATTGACATTAAATCGGACATAAGCTATAATTAATTATATATCAGCTTTTGGGGACAACGTTTTTAAGTAATTATGGATTGGAGAGAATATGCAGAAGCAACTAATAAAAATCAAATTGGCTGCCTTATGTACGGCTCTGACTCTGCTTGGAGGGTGTACCTCTGTGCCGCAGACAAGTGGAACAGCTACAGAAGAAAGCCTGACGGATTCATCATATACGGAAATTGTTACAGAACAAAGCTATCAGGATACCTATTCCGAAGTAAGCACGCAGGATACTGCTGCTGATACCTCCGAAGCAAGTGTACAGGATACCGAAGCACAAACGGAGGAAACAAAAGCTTCTGAGGAAACAGGAAAATTCACTGAGTTTACGGACTTTTCTGAGGTAACACTTTTTACGGAATTGACCGACATTCCCGATTTGCAGTTTGAAACCACTGTCACCGCCAAGACAGAGAAAACTTCATCATTGAAAAATCCGACAATTTCGGAACAGGCTTCTAAACTGGCATCGTCAGGCTCGTATCTGGCAAATACATATAATGCTTTGAATTTCAAGGAGCAAAAAGGCTTCTGGATTTCTTACCTTGAGTATTACAGAATGCTGAAGAATAAATCCAAAGCCCAGTTTACTGCCAATATAGAAGACTGCTTCGACAATATAAAGTCAATCGGCTTTAACACGGTTTATGTTCATGCAAGAGCGTTCGGCGACGCTTATTACGACTCGGAGCTGTTCCCGAGCGGTGAGCAGTATACGGGAACAATGGGTGCTGATACAAGCTTTGATGCGCTTAAGATTATGATTGATGAGGCTCACGAAAGAGGTATGTCAATTCATGCGTGGGTTAACCCGATGCGCCTTATGACAACTGCACAGATAAAGGCTCTTCCCAGTACAAATAAGGTTAAGCAATGGTATAACAGCAGTAAGTACAACGGCAAGTACATTGTTTATTCCGGCGGAAGATGGTATCTGAACCCTGCTTATGACAGCGTGGTAAATTATATCTGCGATGGAGTAAAGGAAATAGTTTCTAAGTATAATGTTGACGGAATTCAGATTGACGACTATTTTTACCCCACAACGGATTCAAGCTTTGACAGCTCCGCTTACAAGCAGTCCGGAAAAGGCCTGTCGCTGAGCAGCTGGAGAATAAATAACGTAAACAGCATGGTGAAGAAAATTTATAAGTCCATTCATTCCGTTAACAACTCGGTTATATTCGGAATATCTCCTCAGGGCTTTGTTGACAACAACTACAACGAGCTTTATGCTGATGTAAAGACATGGTGCTCACAGGACGGCTACTGCGATTACATTCTTCCGCAGGTTTATTTCGGCTTCGATAACGGAACTGTTCCTTATGAAGATAATATAGAGCTGTGGAGCAGTATGGTTACAAACAAGCACGTTAAGCTTGTTTTCGGACTTGCAGCATATAAAATAGGTACAATAGATAATTATGCCGGAAGCGGAAAGCGTGAATGGCTCAACAACAGCGACATAATTTCCAGACAGATGACGCTTGCAAAGCAAATACCGAACTACGGCGGTGTTGCAATATATAGGTATGATTCACTCTTTAATCCGTCGTCGGACGTTTCTGTTCAGGTTTCTAAGGAGTTAACTAATATAAAAAAATAAAAGTATAGAAAAATAAAAATATACTATGTGTAAAATAAAAGATAAAAAAATTGGAGGTCATAAAAATGAAAGGTAAGCTGGCACGTATACTTTGTATACTGCTTACATTTGCATTGATAATACCGCTGGCAGGGGATTATTCAAGCTTTATAAAAGGCTTTTCCGTAGGTGCTGAGGACGGCGAATATGTGGAAATCAAGCAGGAGGACATAAACAGAGATGAGGACCTTCCTGAATTTACAGAGCCTGAGTATACGGCAATGTTCTCTTTTCCTTCTCAGATGAGGGGAGTTTACATAACGCCTACAGTTGATTTTGCTGTGCCAAATGAGGACGGAACAATAACCTCCGAACAGATTAAGGCACAAGTAAACGATATGCTTGACAGCATTGAGGAAACTCAGCTTAATACTGTAATTATAAATACATACTACAAGGGTAAATTTTTTTACAGCACTGATATTAACGAAACAGTTAAGAAATCTATCATTGAATATGCTGTCGAGGCCGCTAAGGAACGAGGCTTGTATGTTTATCTGACGTTTAATATAAATGCTGCGCTTAACTCATTTGAAAACATGGATTTGCAGGCAAGAATAGACAATCTTGCTCTTACTGTTCATACCTTCACTGTAAAATATCCTGTTGACGGAATTATACTTAATGGATATTATTCCTCAAAAAATACTACAAGTTTTGATGATTACACAAAAAATGGTTCCGGAATAGGCTTTGAAAACTGGCTTCTTGATAACGGTGCATATGTTTTCAGCCTTGCCTCCGATGCTGTCAGAAAAACAAACAATACTGTTCCTGTTGGAATTTCAATTGATGACGTATGGGCAAACTATACTACAAACGAAAACGGTTCCGAAACAGAGGTTGATTTTGAGGCCCTCACCGACGGCTACGCTGATACGCTGAACTATATTAAAAACGGCTATGCTGATTTTATAATACTTAGGGCGGTGGGTTCGCTTTCAGACAGCAGTCAGCCGTTTAAAAGCATTGTTTCGTGGTGGGACAAGTACGCCTCCGAATCGGATGTTCCCCTTTTCATTAACCATATAAACGAACAAATATGTACTGATGCTGCTGGCTGGAGCTCTCCGGACGAGCTTGTAAAGCAGGTTATTGCCGCACAGGAATATTCCTCATACGGAGGAAGCGCTTTTAACTCTCTTTCCTCACTTGAGGAAAATGCGCTTGAATCGACAACGGTGCTTGTTAAGCATTTTAACGACCAGGTTAACCTTGAGGGGCTTAACAGCGAGCTTGAAATGACTTTGCCTACTAAAACCACATTCAAAACGGAAGAACCTAACGTCATTTTTGCGGGTTCATTTGACCCGAACTTTTCAGTATATTTTCAGGGCAAGCCTATAAAGCTGAATGAGGCAGGACGTTTTTACTTTAACGAAGAGCTTGATGTAGGTGTGAATAAGTTTACTTTCCAAAGCAAGGCAAAGGTTATTGTGTACAAAATTACACGTACAATTAATGTGTTGAAAAACGTTTCGCCCGCAGACTCAACTATGCGTGTTGAAGAGCAGTCAACTATTATGCTGAGTGCGATTGCCTATAAGGGTTCAACCGTAACAGCTTCAATTAATGGGAAAAGCATTGCTTTGAGAGAAACAGACGGCGAAACTGACGGTATTGACCCGAACTCAAGCTATACAAAATATATCGGTCAGTATACTGCCCCCGAAGGTAAAAGAGGACAGGATATTGATCTTGGCAATGTAAAATTTTATGGCTCATATCCGACAAAGACCGGAAATATTGAAGAAAGCCGCATAGGAAGCCGTATTATAGTAAATGCTCTTGCCGAGATTGCCAACGACTATTCGGGAAACCTTTTGCAGGTTAATAATGATAATACTATGGTTTATAGCGCAAAAACCACAAATACTGAACCTACTCCAGACATGGCAAGACTGCCTGCTGGTACGCTTGATTATATTGTTAATACCGTAACCTACGGCGGGACAAATTACTATTTGACGCTTTCCGGAAAGAGAATAAATACTGCTGCCGTTTCTGTCCTGGACAACAGACCTTTGGGGAAAAACGTTATGTCAGTCACTTCTATTGCAAAAGATGGTACGGACACAGTTATTAAATTGAATATCCCACAGAAAATACCGTTTTCAATCAGCTATGACAATCAGTCTTATGACAGCGGTGATAACGGAAATTATTATGTATCAGGTTTTACAGCCTCGTCAATTACAATAACCTTCGACTATGTAACGTCGGTTTCCGCAGGAACGTTGAGCTTTCCAGACAGTGCAGTCTTTACATCAGGCACATGGTCGACTTCAAATTCAGGTGACCTCGTTAAAACAAGGCTTACACTTAATTTAAGACAGCAGGGAATTTATTCGGGAGTAACTACCTATTATGACAATGAGGACAACCTTGTTTTCAGATTTAACGGCAGAAGAAGCGATGTCAGCGGAGCAACAATTGTTATTGATCCAGGTCACGGCTATACGGGGAAGTCGGCATTTGACCCCGGTGCTGTTGGACACATCAAGGAGCAGGAGGCTAATCTTGCAATTGCAAAGCTTGTTGCTTCAAAGCTTTCAGATGAGGGTGCAAATGTTGTAAGGCTCAAAACCGAAAGCGAAACCTATGTGACTGACCAGAGAGCCGCTATTGCAAGGCAGTACAGCCCTGATATGTTTATCTCAATTCACTGTAACTCGGCGGGCGAATCTGCAAAGGGTGCGGAAGCATACTATTTTACACCATTTTCACAGCCGCTTGCAAAATATGTTTCGGCGGCACTTGGCTCTTATTTGTCAAATAATGTTGATGGGGGTGGAGGCTGCGACAGAGGTGCAAAGTACAACTATTTCTTTGTCACTCAGCAGCAAGATTTTCCGTCAATACTGGTAGAAACAGCATTTGTAACGAACTATGACGAAGCAATGGCGCTTGCCAGCTCCGATGGTCAGAATGGCTTTGCAAACGCAATAGTAAACGGTATTAAAAAATATTTTGCTGAAACAGGCTATTCCTGCTACGGTGATGGAACAGGCTCGGCAGGAACACCGTCTGATTTTGACAATACCGCAAGCGTTACACTTTTTTGGGAGCCTCGCCGCAAATTTGTACGATAACACTAATGCCAATTAAACCGTTTCGAAGCAAAAACAAGGTTAGGTATGATAAAGGCAGCAAAATATGGTATAATAAGTGCAAGGGAAAAGGCTGAAAAGAGCCAAAACCCTTGCACTTTAGTATTGATGGGAGCAAAACATTGAAAGATAAATCTTTCAATCTATGAGTTTTGTTTCTTTTGTCGCGGCAATGCTGTCACCTTGATTTTTGTAAATGCCGCTGATAATTCATTTATTAAAAGCATTTAGCAAAAAACGTAAATTTGATTTCATGTGCTTGACAATGCTGCTGATGTGTTATATAATATAACTTTAGAATTACGTGTGATTGTATATAAAGGAGTGCTGAATTTATGGCAAATAAAAAAATAAGAATGTCTGCCGACGGCCTTGCAAAGCTTGAAAAGGAGCTGGAATATCTTGTTACTGTAAAACGTGCAGAGGTTGCCCAGAAGCTTAAAGAAGCAAGAGCCTTTGGTGACTTATCGGAAAATGCCGAGTACGATGAGGCAAAGAACGAGCAGGGTATTCTTGAGTCGAAAATCCAGGAAATAGAAATGACCATTGCAAATGCCATTATCGTTTCTGAGGACGAGCTTTCAAACGATGAGGTTAATGTTGGTTCGGTTGTTGTCCTTAAAGACCTTGAGCTTGATGAAAAAATGAAGCTGCAGATTGTAGGCTCAACAGAAGCAGATCCCGAAAATGATAAGATTTCAGAAGATTCTCCTATTGGAATTGCCGCTATGAAGAAAAAAGTCGGCGATATAATTGAGGTTGAAGCTCCTATTGGAATAATTAAAATGGAAATATTGGAAATAAGCAAGTAATATATCCAAAATGGAAACAAGGCTGAAAGGTAAATCTTTCAGCCTGCTAGTTTTGTTTTTTTTCAGCCGTAGTTTCAATTTGCTTGCACAAAGCACAAAACTCAGAAAGGAATGACCGTAAAAATGTCTGAAAATCAGAATATAAATCCTGCCGCCGAATCCGAAGAGGAGCTTTCTGAGCAGGATATTCACATATTAAAAAAGGTAAGAATTGAAAAGCTTGACGAGCTTAAATCAAAGGGTATGAATCCCTATGAGATTACAAAGTATGATTATGACACAAAAAATATTACTATTCGTGAAAATTTTGAAAGCATGGAAAATCAGACTGTTAAAATTGCCGGACGTATTATGTCATGGCGTGATATGGGAAAGGCTAATTTTATTGATGTGCGTGACAACACTGACCGTATGCAGGTTTATGTTCGCATGAACGATATAGGAGAGGACTGCTTTGCCGAGTTTAAGAAATGGGATATAGGCGATATCATTGGAGTTGAAGGCTTTGTTTTCCGTACTAAAAAGGGTGAGATTTCCGTCCATGCGCAGAAAATTGTTCTGCTGTCAAAGTCGCTCCTGCCTCTTCCGGAAAAGTGGCACGGACTAAAGGACCAGGATATGCGCTATCGTCAGCGTTATGTTGACCTTATCTGCAACCCTGACGTTAAGGATACCTTTGTAAAGAGAAGCAGAATTCTTTCAGAAATAAGAAGCTTTCTTGACAGCAGGGGCTACCTTGAGGTTGATACCCCTGTTCTGCACACGCTGGAAATAGGTGCTGCTGCAAGACCGTTTAAAACTCACCACAACGCTCTTGACCTTGATATGTACCTTAGAATTGAAACCGAGCTTTACCTCAAACGTCTTATTGTAGGCGGATTTGACAAGGTTTACGAGGTTGGACGAATATTTAGAAACGAGGGAATGGATACCTCTCACAACCCTGAATTTACTTCAATTGAAATGTATCAGGCTTATACCGACTATATCGGGATGATGGATTTAATTGAGGAAATGTATGTCGGACTTACCAGAAAAATATGCGGCTCGGACGTTATCACCTATCAGGGAACAGAAATAAATATGGCTTCCCCTTGGGAAAGACTTACCATGGTTGAAGCCGTTAAGAAATATGCAGGTGTTGATTATAACGAATGGGCTGATGACGCTGCCGCAAGAGCTTGTGCTAAGGAACATCATGTTGAGGTTGACGAGGGTGAAAAGGCTACAAAGGGACATGTTCTTATTGCATTTTTTGAAGCTTTCGTTGAGGAAAAGCTTATTCAGCCGACTATTATTTATGATTATCCTGTTGAGAATTCTCCTCTTGCAAAGAGAAAGCCGTCAAATCCCGCATTTACTGAAAGATTTGAATATTTCATCTATGCAAGGGAAATGGGCAACGCTTTCTCTGAGCTTAACGACCCTATTGACCAAAAGGAGAGATTTGTTAAGCAGGTTGAGGCTAAACGTGCGCAGGGCGCAAATGCTCAGGTTGATGAGGATTTCGTTACAGCGCTTGAATATGGAATGCCTCCGACAGGCGGACTTGGCTTCGGACTTGACAGACTTGTTATGCTGCTGACAGACAGCGCTTCAATAAGGGACGTTCTTTTATTCCCAACAATGAAGCC
>ENA-UOYA01004419-UOYA01004419.1-activated-sludge-metagenome-genome-assembly--contig:-NODE-4419-length-11816-cov-3.578182_pt1 | contig 11816 bp, 6 predicted proteins | sample MGYA00238163_ERZ764804 | MGnify/ENA primary metagenome ERZ764804 (study PRJEB28919, sample SAMN05720223) | activated sludge metagenome | isolation source: Anaerobic digester | place: Hong Kong...
ACCTGGTCTGCGCTTCACCTGCGAATGAAGGAGCGACCACACATCCGGAAATTATTGAAGGAATTATTCTATACCTTCGTGAAGCTGGCTATTCAAATCTGAAAATCATGGAAGGTTCCTGGGTAGGAGACAGCACAAAACGGGCATTTAAAACCTGTGGTTATGAAGCACTGTATAAGAAATACGGCGTCCCTTTGATCGATCTGAAGGAAGACACTTCAGTCACTCGCTCCTATAAAGGTTTGGAAATGAAAATATGCAGCACTGTTTTTGATGTGGACTTTCTGATCAATGTTCCCCTGATAAAAGGCCATTGCCAGACGAATATCACCTGTGCGCTGAAAAACCTGAAGGGACTTATTCCCGACAGCGAAAAAAGAAGGTTTCATACGCTTGGGCTTCACAAACCCATTGCTTATTTAAATGCACTGATTCATCAGGACTTAATTATTGCGGATGCCATATGTCCCGATCCCTATTTTGAAGAGGGGGGCAGGCCTAAGCAGTTAAACAGGATAGTCGCAGGCGACGATCCTGTTTTAATGGATTCATATGCTGCCAAGGTGTTGGGGTATCAAACCGGTGATATCAAATATATTTTACTGTCACAAAAAGAAGGTATTGGCAGGCCGATGGATCAGGAAACCGAGTTTGTTCACATTTATTCGGATGCCCCCAACGCAGCCGATACTTTGCAGATTCAACAGAAAAGCAAGAAATACCTGAAAGTCATCGACGAAGCCGACGCATGTTCAGCCTGTTACAGCAACCTTGCCAGTGCATTGGAAAAACTGAGCAGGGACGGGCTTACCGAAACCTTTGCCGATCAAATATGCATAGGCCAGGCTTATCGCGGCTACAAAGGTATTCTTGGTGTGGGTGATTGCACCAAATGCTTTAAAAAGCATTTACCCGGATGCCCGCCGGATATCAACCGTATTGTTGATTTCTTAAGGGAAGTCGGAAACGGAAATTATTAAATGCATTGGTTCCTTTGCATTAAAATCCATCTGCTTCCGTAAGCATTGACAGCCGGTGGAACTTATCTTATGATAATGCATGAAGCTAAAACGATTCAGTCTGATACCGAATGGGGTTAAATATATGGTGGGGCAGTTTTACCTGGCAGCCTTTATCCGATTGATTGAAGATTCGTAAAGTAATTCATTTCGCAGTAAGATGGTTTTCCCCATGATGCAGAGTTTAAACCGGTTTTTAGCTTTTATGAAAAGCTGTGGGAGTTTTCGGACTCATGAAAATAGGGCAGCTTTATACCAATACTCCTCTGCAGGCTTTCATGATGAACAGTATTTCGCTTTGAATGCTGCACAGCAGAGATATAGCGAAGTGGCGACTGTTGCGGAAAGTGATACCAATGAAGAATGATTGCAGAAAATGTTCAGATAACATGATTGTTTCCGATGAGGAAATAGAAGCTCAGATGAAAAAAGTCATCGAATCCGGTGTACCTTTGGCAGATGTGGATTTATACAGGAAGAGGCTGGCAGCCTGTGCGGTATGTGAGCACCTTGTATTTGGAAACACCTGCAAAAGCTGCGGATGCCTTGTAAGAGTGCGGGCATTAAATGCTTTGCGTATCTGCCCTCATGAATCAGGAAGCAGATGGTAACACCTGATATGAAAAGAATAAATGGCGAGGGGTATGAATATGGTAATGAAAGTTCAAGTTCCAACCACGGGAAAGCCTTTTAAAAACAATGCTACCTACTGCGTAGGCACCGGCAGGCTGGGTCTGGCACTCCAGAAAGAATATATTGACCATCTGAAGCTTGTGCAGGAATGCATACATTTCCAATACATACGGGGTCATGGCCTGTTTTGCGATGATATCGGAATATATCGTGAGATTGAGACCGATGGCGAAGTTCAAACATTTTTTAATTTCACCTATCTGGATCGGATTATGGATTCCTATCTTGAAAACGGAATAAAACCTTTTCTCGAATTGGGTTTCATGCCCGAAAAGTTAAAGTCCGGAGAACAGACGATATTTTACTGGAAAGGGAATGTTACCCCGCCAACCTCTTATGAAAAATGGGCAGAGCTGATAGAAGCAACACTGAATCACCTGATTGAACGGTATGGAAGAGAAGAAGTTATAACCTGGCCGGTTGAGGTTTGGAATGAACCCAATATCGGTTTCTGGGCAGGAACTATGGAAGAATATTTCAAGCTGTATGATTACTCGGCGAATGCAGTGAAGAAGGCAGATCCGCGCATCCAGGTCGGCGGCCCGGTCATATGCGGCATTGATACCGAGAAATGGCTTCGCGCATTCTTTGAACACTGCATCCGCAATCATTCTCCTTTGGATTTTGTATCCCGCCATTGCTATACTGTCGCTGAACCCGTAAGAAAGGGCCAATTTATCTACCATGAAATTCATCAGCCAACCTATATGATAGACGAATTGAAGGAAACAAGGAAAATCATGGACAGTTATCCACAGATCACGGGGCTGCCGCTGCATATCACAGAGTTCAACAGCTCATATGTTCCGGTTTGCCCGGCACATGATACGGTTTTCCATGCCGCCTATATCGCAAGGATTCTCAGCGAAGCCGGGGAATATGCGGATTCCTATTCTTATTGGACCTTCAGTGATGTGTTTGAAGAAGCCGATGTTCCGAAATCCATCTTTCACGGCGGGTTCGGTCTGGTTGCATTTCATTCGATTAAAAAACCCACATTCCATACGTTTGAGTTTTTCTCCAAAGCAGGCCGGGAGTTGCTATATCGCGACGAGCATCTGATCGTTACGAAAGATAAGGACAGGTATGTGATCATAGGCTGGAACTGGGATCTGCAAAACGGGAACACAACCAGTGAAAGCAAAGCCTATGCCCTTTCCCTGCCTGCCATCGGACAGCAGGCCATATTGATTAAAAAGGAAGTGGGACAGGCTTATGCGAATCCTTTGCAAACATGGAGCAATCTTGGAAAGCCGCGCAATTTAAACCGGGAACAGGAAAAAATACTTAAAGTTTCGGCAGAGCCCCTGCAAACCGATATGAAACTGATGGAGAAGAGCGGTTTTTATGATGTGAACCTGGAAATCCCATGTAATCACCTTTGTATGTTGGAAATACTGCCGGTGACAGATCTGACAGATTCCTACGCAGGGTTTGATCCGAAAGGATTTATGGGTTTAAAGTAAGGTTCTGTGATTTGCATCCGTTTTTTCAGCAATAATGAAGGATTTGCCGGGAACTGTTTCATTCCCGGACAAATCCTTTTTCGTTATGGACAATGATGCCCTTAGTAAAACCTTTAACTATCTCTCCATACTGAATAAAGAATCTCTGTCGATAGACAATGAAATAATTGAAAAAAACGATAACAATAACCTAAAAAGAAACATTTATGGATAAGATTATCGGGTAAAAATTGGTATACCGCTGGGGCACACAAGTAAAACGTTTTATTTTAATATACAGGTATCCAGCGTATTTTGCCGGGATAACCAGCCGACGAACTATCAATATCGGGCAGAAAAGCTTATTCGTTCAGTTTCATAACGGACTTGCGAATGATCAGTCTGCACGGAATTTTGATGATATCCTGATTCCCGTTGCCCACGCTGTCTCCTTCAAGCATTTCCAGCAGAATACCTGCAGAAGTTTTCCCAATAGTCTTCAATTGAATTTCATTCGTTGTCAGACTTGGTCGGAGATAATCGGAAATTTCCTTATTGTCATAACCTGTCAGTGACAGATCCTGTCCAATCTTTATTCCATGATCATAAAGATAATCATAAGCGCCGGCTGCCATAACGTCATTCAGGCAGAAAACCGCAGTGATGTCTTCTTTGGCAAGCCCCTCCATTTCTTTATACCCGGAGGGCCTCATCCAATCTCCGTACCTGACCAGATCGGGATTAAACAAAATGTTCGATTCGAACAAAGCTTTCTGAAAACCCATCAGTCGTTTCTGTGTATGTAAATTATCGGGGGTGCCGGCAATGACGCCAATCTTGCGGTGCCCCATGGAGATCAGGTACTTCGCTACATCATATCCGCCTTTTTCGTCATCAATGACGACAGAGGGGAACCTGGGAGATTTGGATATGCCATAGACGACGATGGCGGGAATTGTAAAATCATCGGGAAAGCAATTAATAATCCGGCAATGGCCGGCTATGTACATCATAGCGTCTACCTTAATGGTCAGTAACTCCTTGATAGACGGCTGCAAAACCGAGTGAAGCTTCGCTTCGTCATTATACCACGTATCCTGCCACTTGTCATACAGCCGAAGGTTTATAAGAATGGTCCGGTAATTTTGTTCTTCACATTCTGCCATGATGGCTTCAACAATGGGTGTGGTGCTGAATAAATCCAAATCTTCAACAATGATGCCAATAGCTCGGGTTTTTTGCTTGCGCATTCCCTGGGCGAAATAGTTTGGCTGGTAACCGGTTTGCTGAACAACCTCAAGCACTTTCCGCCGGGTATGTTCACTGACATTCGTTTTTCCGTTTAAAATATTCGATACGGTACTGACTGAAACACCGCAGGCCTGAGCTATTCCTTTCAGCGTGATCAATTTATTCATATCCTTTCATGATGAATTGACAGTAAAAATGTTTATTTATATTATAACTATAAGACCATATTTTTTACAACAAGAACTTGAAATATTGATTACATCAGTGTAAAAACGTTTTAATAACGCACCCGGAAGAGGGCTTATATGCCAAACAGGCCTGAATATGGATAAAAGTTGTCCACGCCAGAACTGTTATTAGCGGCTGTTTTGAACAGAACTGCCGCAGATATATAAAGAAAGGGGTAAATGTATGCTTCGAATCGTAAAGGTTGAAAATGGTCTGGTTCAGGGGTTGCCGGCAGCGGATCCCCGTATTACAAGCTTCAAGGGGATACCATTTGCTGCTCCTCCGACAGGAGAAAACCGCTGGAGGGCTCCCCAGTCTGCAAAGGACTGGGAAGGCGTTCTTAAGGCGTTTGAATTTGCTCCCATATCGATGCAGGCAAGAGATAAGACCAGTATATACTCAAGGGAATGGCATGTAGACCATAATTCTCCCATGAGTGAGGACTGCCTGTACCTGAATGTGTGGACACCAGCCACCCGCGCCGATGAAAAGCTGCCGGTTTTTGTATGGTATTTTGGGGGAGGGCTTCAGGTTGGCTATACGTCCGAGATGGAATTTGACGGGGAGCGTATAGCACGCCGGGGTGTGGTCGTGGTTACGATCAATTACCGTCTGAACTCATTCGGTTTTTTATGCCATCCGGAAATCACCGCGGAAGCACCGGAAGCTCCCGCAAATTTCGGACATCTTGATCAACAAGCCGGTACCCGCTGGGTAAAACGCAATATTGCTGCGTTTGGCGGCGATCCCGACAACATTACCATAGGAGGGCAATCGGCCGGCGGAGGAAGCGTATTATGCCAGCTTACATCTCCTCAGAACGAAGGACTGTTTCAGCGGGCGATCATCCAGAGCGGTATGATAACACTGTTATATCCCGGTAACCCTATGCCCGGAATTGGGTTGTCCCTGAAAGAAGCAGAGCAGGTAGGGAAAAAATTTTTTGAGTTCCTTGGCGTAACTTCTTTGGCGGAAGCCAGGCAACTGGACGCCGAATATGTCCGGCAAAAGACTTTGGAATTCAATTATTTCTGGGGAACCGTCGTCGATGATGCTTTCTGTGTTGGAAACCCCTTCAAGCTTTTTCTGGAGAACAAGCGTTGGATGGTTCCCGTTCTCCTTGGACATACCTCCGATGAGTTTTTCCAGGTTCCGAATGTGAACTCTCTTGAGGAGTTCAGGAACTTGGCCATTGAACTGTTCGGTGAAGATGCACAGGAGTATCTCGAACTTTGCCGGGCCGATGCGGGAAGCCTGGAGGACATTTTGAAAAGAGCCTCCGTAAGCGGAATAGAATATGCAATTCGTGTTGCAGCCCAGGCCAATTCCGATACCAACGTACCTCTGTATTACTATAATTTTGATGCGGAAATACCCGGTTGGGATAACCCCGGTACTTTTCACTCGGTAGATCTTTGGTTTTTCTTTGAAACCCTGGCTAAATGCTGGAGGCCATTCGTAGGAAAGCATTATGATCTGGCACGGCAGATGTGCAACTATTGGGCGAACTTTATACGCTCCGGCGAGCCCAACGGTATGGACTCTACCGGGGAAGAAATGCCGCGTTGGGAAGCATATACCGCCGATGCCCCTTATGGGATGTTGTTTGGCGATAAAGCTGAGTTTGCCAGGAATCAACCGGGCGAACTGATGCAGTTCCTCGTAAGGCAATACTTTAAAAAACGCGGATAGGATCGATAGATTGATATAAATACCTTCAGGCATACAGCGTATTCGGCGAATTTCGTGACCGTTTGGCCTGAAACAGGGTCAACGGTTCAGGATGACGTTCTGAAAGAGTTTGCTAATTTTGTTTCGAATTTGTAATATGTTGGTATGCTTTAATCATGAAATCTTTTCGATGAAGAAGGGATAATCATGAAAAAGAACCAAGTATTCCATAAACAAGAGTCCCCGTTTGGGAAGAAATTGCAGGTTCTGGTACAGCAAACAGCATCCCTTCTTGTATTTTCTAAAAGCATAAGAGCAAAACTGATCCTTGCATTTCTGGTTCCGGTCGTTTTAATTATACTCCTTGGTTTTGTTTCCTATTCCAATACCTCCGGCACCGTCATCGGTTTAGCGACGAAATCGCTGGAAACCGCCATGAAAAACGGCGGAAAATATCTGGATTTAATGCTGGATACCATTGAAACCCAGGCGGATCAAATCGTTACCGATATCGATGTTCAGAACTATTACACAAAATTATGGAATAAGGATGATATTAATGAAGCGTTGCTCTTAATAGAGACGGGGAAGAAGGTAAACAGCAGAATCATGGCTGTTACCACTTTTAACCACAATATATCGGAAGTGATGATTTTGTCCGGTGTGGAAGGGAGTTCTTCCTTCTTTTCGAATACAACCTTTGCAGAGGTGAAGGATTCCCCATTCGTTAAGAAACTGGAAGAAAACCCTACACAAGGGGCCTGGTTTGGATGGCATAAAGAGTACGACAGCGTGAATGACAATACTTCAAATAACTATTCCCTGTCTTATATAAAGCTGGTACGCAAAATGACCTCCATGGAAACTGTCGGCCTGCTGATCATCAATGTAAAACCCGATGCGGTGATTGATCTCATATCGGGGATTGACATCGGGGAAAGCGAGCAGATTTTCATCATCACTGCCGACGAAAGAGTGATTCTGAATGGAGAAACGGTAGAGGATTCCGATATCATCGATCAACCGTTTTTCCGGGATATACGGGCCAGCGCCGGAGCAAGCGGCACTGAAAGCGTTGTCTGGCAAAATTCCAGGTTTATTACTTCATATTATAAAGTTGGTGATACCGGGATAATCCTTATGGGGATGACCCCTGAGAGCAAACTGAATGCTGCAGCCCGCACGGTCATTATCATGACGGTTATTGTTGTGGTGGCTGCAGTGATAATCGCTCTGGCAATCGGTTATTTCATGGCAAACAATATGAGAAAGACGATTAACCTGATTGTTGCGGCATCCGGACAAGCTGCTTCCGGTGATCTTACCTCCACGCTGACGACAACGAAAAAAGATGAGTTCGGTAAGCTTACAAGCAGTATCAATTCCATGATATCCAATATGCGTGCCCTGATTGAACAAACGATGGCAGTGGCCGAAAAAGCTGATTGCCGAAATGGAGGAGAACAAGAATCAGGCCATCGTTTCCATACAGAACATCTCGGCCGTATCCCAGGAAACAGCCGCATCTTCGGAAGAGGTCACTGCATCGGCCCAGGAACAGATGGCGATCACAGAGGATCTTTTCTCCAAAGCAGAGGAACTGAAAAAGGCAGTTGCCGATATGCAGCAGAACATCAATAAGTTCAAGCTGAATTGAAATTTCTGTAAAGAGTGTCAGCGAGTGATTGGGGGATTTTGGCAAGGTAAAAAGTACGTGCTTTGCTGTCGGAGCAGACAGAACACCCAAAACAGGGCCTGCGAATAATCATCATGAAGTGAATAACAGACATACAATGAAACAGGGGCATCACGCCCCTGTTTTATATGGAAACGGTGTAGACGGCTTTCGATGAATAGGGTTCAAATATCTTCCGCTATCTCGCTTCGAACGATGTTCAGAATGTTGCACTGCTCGGTATTGACCGGTTTCATCCGCAGTTTGAAGCGAATAACCGTTTCAGAAAGCCGATAACGTTCCATCAAATCCGGTCCGCAGCTGGCAGAGCCCATGCCGCTCATTTTGTAATCCAGGTTGACAATCGTTTCCTTTCTCGGTTGCAGTTCCACATTGTGTTCTGCCTTTGTCAGATCCTCCGGAGTGAAATGGGACGCGTTAAACGAAAATTCATCCAGACCTGCAAACAACAATCCTGTACCGGTGAGGCCGGTTACAGTTGCCCACTCGGTTCCGTAATGGCTGCCGTTTTCCTGGGGCAGGATATAGTCCTCATGCATGTCCCGGACCATTGCAGAAAACCTGCTTTTTATAGTGCTTTGGTGCTTGTCGGTGTAACTTTCATGGGGACCGTAGCCGAAATATTCCACCCGTTCATTTCCTTCGGGCATCATCAACTGCAGGCCAAACCTGGGAAGGAAGGGCAAGCCTTCTCTGACTTGGGCCTGAACATCCAGAAGGATATCTCCGCTTCCGTAAATCGTCCACTGCAGATTACCCCGAATTACCGGTTTTTTGATGGTTCCGCCAAGAGAGTATGAACAGCCGACCTCAACCTTCCTGTCATGAGGCTTGTTGATTGAAACCGAATAGATGTGGGGGACGATGCGTTCATAACCTTCTTTCTCCCAGGCTTTGCGGATATTGCGGTCATTATCTGCCGGTGCACGCCAGATGTTCAGCCGCGGCTGTTTGCAGATCAGCTTTACGCCGTGATAGTTCATTTCACTGAACATCCCGGTATTTTTATCCAGCACGTAGGTGAAATCCGTTCCGGAAACTGTAAGGAAACGATTGCTTTCTTCCAAAAAGAAAGGAGGCATGCCCGACACGCTGACGCTTGTTTTTGCGCAGGCAACAGGCAGTTCAAACTGGAACTGGCAAACCTGGTGCCCCCGTTCTGCCCATGGGAAATCTCTTACGGTTGTAAACCAAACCAACAGAAACGTTCTGCCGTTTTGGATGTTGTTTATTGCATAGGGAAGGGTTATTTCCACCGATTGATGCGGCAGAACCGGCAGGGGCTCCAATGCCCCACCAACCGTATGCATCCCGTCCTTTTCAACTTTCCAGTTCAGTGTAAGATGGGACAGATCGATAAAGTCATACAGGTTGGTCACTCTGAACCTGCCCGCGGCGGCATCCAAAGCTTCAACAAGAACAGGCGCGATCACCTGCTTTAACTCCAATAGTCCTGTGTGCGGCTTCCTGTCCGGGTAAACCAGCCCGTCGATACAAAAATTCCCGTCATTGGGCTGATCGCCGAAATCTCCGCCATAAGCGAAATGCTCTTTCCCTTCACCGTTTTTTGTGCGAATGCCATGATCGGTCCATTCCCAAACGAACCCTCCCGCAAGCTGCGGGTACCGGTAAAACAGATCCCAATAATCTTTCAGATCACCCGGACCATTGCCCATGGCATGGCTGTATTCACAGAGAATAAAAGGACGGCTGTCGTTTCCGGAAAGGATCATTTTTTCAAGATCGGAAGGAGCGGTGTACATATGGCTGTGTACATCCAGGCACGAATCATCCGCAATCTTCGGGGTTGACGGATTAAAAGCGCCTTCGTAATGGATCAGCCGACTGGTATCCCTGCTTTTTACCCATTCGGCCATTCGGATATGGTTTTCGCCAAAGCCGGACTCATTCCCGAGGGACCACATCACCACGCAGGGGTGGTTCTTGTCCCGTTCGACCATCCGCTGCATTCTGTCAAGAAATGCGTTTTTATAGGACGGTTCCGATGCCAGCATATTGAAATCCCCGGCGCTCAACACACCATGGCACTCCAGATCGGCCTCGTCAATGACATAAAACCCCATCTCATCGCAGTATTCCAGAAACCTTGGATCATTGGGGTAGTGGGAGGTGCGGATCGCGTTGATATTGTGCTGTTTCATTAAAGCCAGATCCTGCTTCATGCCAGGTAGGAACGGTATGACCAAGGTCGGGATGCGAATCGTGCCGGTTCACACCCTTGAACTTGACGGCACGTCCATTGATATGAATGACCGAATTGCGGATTTCAACCGACCGCATACCGGCTTTTATTGCGATCACTTCATTACCGGCATACAGGCAGACCGAGTACAAATTCGGAGCTTCCGCAGACCACAGGGCGGGTTCGGCAATTTCAAAGGAAAAGGTATCCTGGCCGTTTACCGTCCTGGAAGAACTGCTGAGTACTTTTCCGGAAGGGTCCTTCAAAACCGCCCGCACTTCAATGGAATTTTCGTGGTTTACTTCAACATCGCACATCAAAAAACCTTGCCTGAAGTTGGAATCAAGCGTTGTTCTGATATGGATGTCGGACAGATGCACCCTGTCTCTCTCCAAAAGGTAAACATCACGGAAAATGCCCGATAACCGCCACATATCCTGATCTTCCAGATAGCTGCCATCACACCATTTCAATACCATAACGGCAATCCGGTTTTTTCCGTGCTTCAGCGCGGAGGTGATCCTGAACTCAGAGATCATATGGCTTACCTGGCTGTAACCCATGAATTCGCCGTTCACCCAGAAATAAAAGCAGGAATTAACCCCCTCGAAAACGGAAAAATATTCTTTGTCCGGATTTTTATCCAGATAAAAGTCCCGGATGTATATCCCGGCAGGGTTCATGTTCGGTACATACGGGGGATCGCACGGATAGGGGTAATTAACATTGGTATAATGGGGAATGTCATATCCATGCAGCTGCCAGTTGGACGGGACAGGAATATCATTCCACCCTTCCGTGTTGAACCCGGCGGCCAGGAACTCATCATCCGCAAGATGAACAGATTCATAATATTTGAATTTCCATACGCCATTCAGGTTTTTAAAGTATTTGGAATCGCCCCGTAAACCCCTCTCGGCAATTTCTTCGACCTCATACGGTATAAAATATGCCCTTGGTTTTTCACAGCGGACATGAAGGATTTCAGGATTTTCCCAGTATTTTTCCACAAATGACATCGTCATCACACTCCTGATTTAATCATTCTCCGTCATAGATGATTCTGAAATCCGTTACATCGGTAAGGGTTGTTCCGTGATTAATCCGGAAATAACCTGTTGAGATAACGGTCATCACGGAAGCCAAACTTTGTGGAAACTCAGCCGTGCCCTGCTGCAAAGGGAATATTCCATCCAGAAGCTTGCTTCGTGATAGTTTTCTACAACGATGATAATATCGTCCACATACTTCAAAATATTAACCCTGCTGAGCAGAAAAGTTTTTTGATATAATTATGTTAAACATTGCCTGGTCAGATGTCGGGCGTATTCAAGCCAGACATGGGAAGTTTACCGGATGGAAAGAGTTTTTTACTCCGGTGCGCTATGAATAAGCGGAACAGGCAGTACGGACGTTACTGCTTCTGATGCCTGTGTTTTTCATATGTGATGAAAGGTGGGATTGAAATGCATGTGTCCAATCCAATTCTCTGGGCTGATTTACCCGATCCGGATGTGCTCCGTGTTGGTGATACCTATTACATGGTTTCAACGACCATGTTTGTAATGCCGGGGGGACCGATTCTGAAATCAAAGGATTTGGTTCATTGG
>ENA-UOYA01004423-UOYA01004423.1-activated-sludge-metagenome-genome-assembly--contig:-NODE-4423-length-11812-cov-5.055371_pt1 | contig 11812 bp, 6 predicted proteins | sample MGYA00238163_ERZ764804 | MGnify/ENA primary metagenome ERZ764804 (study PRJEB28919, sample SAMN05720223) | activated sludge metagenome | isolation source: Anaerobic digester | place: Hong Kong...
ATCAGGCCGAATTGATGGGCAAGATCAAGCGGCTCGACTGAAATGAAACACCCCCAGTCTCCACTCGCTGCGCGATGTTCCGCCCATCCCCTCAAGGGGGCATCGCCCCTGGCCGGCTCCGCGGCCACTGGGCTCTTTGCGTTTCATCGGCTGCGGGTGGCGCGCAGCGCCATGGACAACTGAGATGGCCAAACAGGCGCTGCGCGACTTTCAACACCGCTTGGCCGAGCGCTTGCAGGCCGCGCGCACGCAGGGCGTCGCGGCGTCCTGGCTGGCGGTGCGCGCCGGCGCCGAGCGTTTGCTGGTGCCGCTGAGCCACGCGGCCGAAATCTTTCCCTGGACCGATGTGCAGCGGGTGCCCTACGTCCAGCCTTGGTTCCTGGGCGTGGCCAACCTGCGCGGCAACCTGTGCGGGGTGGTCGACCTGGCGGCGTTCCTGCATGGCGGCGAGGCCGCGTCGAGGCCGGCGCTGGCGCAAGCCCAATGCCGCCTGATCGGCTTCAACGCGCTGCTGGAATCCAACTGCGCCGTGCTGGTGGACGAGTTGCTGGGCATGCGCACCACGCAGGCCTTTGCGCAGTCCAGCGCACGCCAGCCCTCCGACCCCGAATACGTGGGCCACACCTACGTCGATCACGAAGGCGGTCGTTGGCGCGAACTCAATTTGCAGGCGCTGTCGCAACAGCACGTTTTTCTCGAAATCGGTGCGTAGCATCAAGGTGAAATCATGGCTCTGACTGGCGATTTGTCGATGATGTTCAGGAAAAAAAGCCCGGCGGCGGACCCTGCCGACCACAGCGACACGGTGGCGATCCACGATCCGTCCAGCACCGTGTCGGAATACGACTCGGTCGATCAAGACGCCGTGGCCCTGGCGACCCCGCCCGAGTCCCCCGGTGGTGCGTCCGACGAGGTTTTCCTGATCCCGCTGCTGGGCCGGCGCAGCGCGGCGCAGCATCAGCGCGTGCTCTCGATCGTGTTGTCGGTGGCCTTGCTGGCGCTGGCCGTGCTGGTGTTCTGGATGGTGTCCAGCGCCGACCGCGTCGCGCAGCAGGTGGGTGCCACCGGTCAGGCCTTGATGCAGTCGCAGCGCCTGGCCAAGTCGGTGTCGCAGGCCTTGCTCGGCAGCGCCAGCGCGTTCCCGGAGGTCAAGGAAAGCGCCGACTCCCTTGTCTCCAACTTCGATGGCTTGCGCGAGGGCGCGCCGGGGCTTTCGGCACTGGGGGATGCTTACGAGGGCGAACTCGGCAAGATCGCGCCCCTGGTGCAGCGCGCTCAAAAGAGCGCCGCCACGGTGTTGGCGCAGCAGAAGGTGATGACGCAGGTGGGCGGTGCCTTGCGCTTCGTCAGCCGCAAGTCCTCCGACCTGTCCGAGGCAGCTGAGACCGTCGCAGCGCTGAAGCTGCAGCACGGGGCGCCCGCGGGCGAAATCGCCGCCACGGGACAACTGGTGATGATGGCGCAACGCATCGGCAAGTCGGCCAGCGAACTGCTGACGGTCGAAGGGGTCAGTCCGGAAGCCATCTTCCTGCTGGGCAAGGATCTCAATTCATTCAAGGAACTGGGCCAGGGTCTGCTGGACGGCAACAGCGAGGCGCGCCTGGCGCCGGCGCGCGACGCGCAGACGCGCGACGCCCTGGCCGGCGTGCTCAAGACCTACGAGGAAATGCGCGTGCAGGCCGGCAGCGTCCTGGGCAACGTCCAGGCACTGGCGGCCGTGCGCGACGCGCAAAGCACCATCGTTGCCGACAGCGAACCGCTGCGCAAGGACATCGAGGACCTGCAGTCGCGCCTGGCCGACGAGTCGGGCGTGGGTGCGGGCAGTTGGCTGCTGATGGCGCTGGTGCTGGCCGTGCTGGCCCTGGCCATTGCCGGCCTGGTCTACACCTGGCTGCACGAAAGCCGTCAGCGCCAGATGCTGGCCGAATCGCAGCGTCAGAGCGCAGAACAGCAGCAGCTGGACGCCAAGCGCGTCAACGACGCCAACCAGGCCGCCATCTTGCGCCTGATGAACGAACTGCAGACGGTGGCCGAGGGCGACCTGACGCAGGAAGCCACGGTGACCGAGGACATCACGGGCGCCATCGCCGACTCGGTGAACTACACGGTGGAAGAGCTGCGTTCGCTGGTGGGCAGCGTGCAAAGCACGGCCACGCGGGTGGCGCAGACCACCGCGCGGGTGGAGAGCACCTCGTCCGAACTGCTCACGACCTCGACCGACCAGCTGCACGAAATCCGCCAGACCGGCCAGTCGGTGCTGGACATGGCCACGCGCATCAACGCGGTGTCGGCCCAGGCGCAGCAATCGGCCACGGTGGCGCGCCAGTCGAGGCAGGCGGCCGAGTCGGGCCTGCAGGCGGTGCAAGACGCCATTGGCGGCATGAACGCCATCCGCGACCAGATTCAGGAAACCTCCAAGCGCATCAAGCGTCTGGGCGAGTCTTCGCAGGAAATTGGCGAAATCACCGAACTGATCTCGGACATTACCGAGCAGACCAACGTGCTGGCGCTCAACGCGGCCATCCAGGCCGCCTCGGCGGGCGATGCTGGCCGCGGCTTCTCAGTGGTGGCCGAAGAAGTGCAGCGCCTGGCCGAGCGCTCGGCCGATGCCACGCGGCAGATCGCCACGCTGGTCAAGACCATCCAGACCGACACCCAGGACGCCGTGGCTGCCATGGAGCGCTCCACGCAGGGTGTGGTCGAGGGCGCGCAGCTGTCCGACCGCGCTGGCACCGCGCTGACCGAGATCGACAGCGTGTCGCGCCAACTGGCCCAACTGATCGAGCAGATCTCGGTTTCGACGTCCAACGAGGCCGGCCAGGCGAACGAGGTGGCCAGCAACATCCAGAACATTTTTGCCACCACCGAGCACACCGGCGAGAGCACCCGCTCGACGGCACAGCAGGTGCGCGAACTGGCCCGCATGGCCGACGAGCTGCGCCAGTCGGTGGCCCGTTTCAAGATTGCTTGAAGTGGCTCGCCCCCAGTCTTCACTTGCTGCGCGATGTTTCGCTTTCCCCCGTCCGGGGGCATCGCCCGCGGCCGGGGGGACCCCGGCCACGGCGATCACGGATGTGGCCTGCTCCGCGGCCATTGGGCCCTTTGCGTTTCATCGGCTGCGGGTGGCGCGCAGCGCCATGGATAACTGATATGAGTTGCCGCCCAAGCTGTTCGGCGTGGCTCTTGGTCTCTGGGGTTCAACATCGCAGGCGCGCCAGCGCCAGCCCCATTCGCGGGACTTGAACAAGGTATTGGAGTGCATTGACCCATGGTCACCGACCGCCTCACTGAAAACGCCGCCGCTGCGGCCGTGCCCGCGGGCGACCTGGGGCCGCTGGCCTGGGTCCTTGATGAAACGCGCAAGTCGATCCAGGCGGCCACCAAGGCGCTGCGGCGTTTTGCCCACGAGGCCGAGCATGCCCGCGGGATCGATTTGGCCTCGGTCGATGCCAGCCAGCTGCGCGCGGCGCGGCAACAGTTGCATCAGGTGGCCGGCGCGCTCGACATGGTGGGACAGACCGTGGCGGCGCACATGGTGCGCGGCATGGAGACGGCGGCCCAGCGCTTTACTGCGCAGCCCGAAACCTGCACCGAGGCGGCCGCCGCCACGCTGGAGAAAGCCGGTTTCGCGCTGATCGAATTCGTCGAGAGCCAGTTGGGCGAGCGCCCGCGTTCGGCGCTGGGCCTGTTCCCGCAGTTTCGGCAGGTGCAGGAACTGGCGGGCGCCGACCGCATTCATCCCGCCGACCTGTGGTCCCAGCCCTGGCGCTGGGCCGAACCGCAACTGCCACCGTCGATCCAGGCCCTGTCTTATGGCGCGGCGGTGCGCAATCGCATGGATCACGGCGTGCTCAAGATCATGCGGCACGCCGATCGCCACGCAGCGGCCGAGCTGGCCACCGTGAGCCGCGGGCTGGCGAGCGGTGCTGCGGCGGGTCATCCGACCGTCTTCTGGCAATTGGGCGCCGGCTTTTTCGAGGCTTTGGCGCGCGCGCTGCCGATCGACGCCTACGTCAAGCGCACGGCCTCGCGCGTGTTGCTGCAATACACGACGCTGGCGCGCGGCGATGCACTCATCTCCGAACGTCTGGCGCAAGACCTGCTGTTTTTCTGTGCCCAGGCGCCCGCGGGCGAGGCCGCTGACGCGCCTGCACTCGCCGCCGTGCGCAGCGCCTGGGGCTTGCAGGGGCACGAGCCGGTGGACTACGAACAACCGAGCTTCGGTCTGTACGACCCGGCGGTGCTGGCGCAGGCGCGCCGCCGCATCGAGGCGGTGAAGGAAAACTGGTCGGCCCTGGCCGGCGGCGACCTGGCTCGCCTGAAGCCCAGCGTGGACCAACTGGGTTTGGTGGTGGAGTCGCTGGAGCGGCTGCACCCCGGCAGCGAGCCGCTGACCCAGGCCCTGCGCACGGTGGCGCAGCAGATTTTGCGCAAAGGGCAGGAGCCCACCCCGGAGCAGGCCATGGAAGTGGCCACGACGGTGCTGTTCCTGGAAGCCTCGCTCGCCGAGTTCCGGCCGCTGGATGCGACCCTGGCCGCGCGCATGCGCGAGCTGGCCGGGCGGCTGGAGGCGGTCTGCGACGGCCGGCCGGTCGAAGGCCTGCAGCCCTGGATGGAGGAGCTGTACCGGCGCGTCAGCGATCGGCAGACGCTGGGCACCGTGGTCGGCGAGTTGCGCGTGACCCTGGCCGACGCCGAGCAGCGCCTGGATCAGTTCTTCCGCAAGCCCACCGAGCGCACCGCGCTGGATCCGGTACCGGGGCTGCTGGCGCAGATGCGCGGCGTGCTGAACGTGCTCGGGCTGGATCAGGCCGCGCTGGCCGTTGCCCGGATGCGCGAGCGCGTCGAGGCCATGCGCGACGATCAGGCGCCCGATGAATCGCGGCAGTCCGAGGCGTTCGAGAAGCTGGGCAACAGCCTGGGGGCCATGGGTTTTCTCATCGACACCCTCAGTTACCAGCCCGCCCTGGCGCGCAAGCTGTTTGTGTACGACGAAGCGCGTGACGAGTTCCGCTTTCTGGGTGGGCGCGTCGGCGGTGCTGCCGATCGTTCCGTGGTCCCCGACGTGGCGCTCGCGCACCAGGAACCGGCGCCTGCAGCGCCGTCGGGCCTGGCCCCGCTCGATTCGCTGCTGGACGAGCGCTCGCCCCAGCAACTGGAGCAGGTGGCGGCACAAGCGGCGCTGGATGGGCGTTACGCGCTGGCGCAGGCCGCCCATCACGCCGCGGCCGTGGCTCGCGAGAGCGACGACACCGCGCTGGATACGGCGCTGCAACAGTTGCATGCGGTGGACGCGGCGCCCCGGCCGGCTCCCGTCGAGGCCGATCCGTCGCCGACCGAGCTGTCGTCGGATGACGATTTGCTGGACATCTTTCTGGACGAAGCGCGCGAGGTGACGGCCACCGGTTCGGCCGCGGTCCTGGCGCTGCAGGCGGATCCGGACGATGCCGAGCAACTGACCACGCTGCGGCGGGCGTTTCACACGCTCAAGGGCAGCTCGCGCATGGTCGGCCTGAACGAGTTTGGCGCGGCCGCCTGGGCGCTGGAGCAGTTGCTCAACGCCTGGCTGGCCGAGCAAAAGCCCGCCAGCAATGCCTTGTGCGGTGTCGCCGGCGAGGCCTTGACGGCGTTTTCGTCCTGGGTCGATGACATTGCAGGGCGCCGTGCGGGCGCGTGGTCGGCCGCGCCGTTCGAGGCCATGGCCGGCGCGTTGCGACTGCGGGGCGAGCGCATTGCCTTGGCCGGAGCGCTTGCGGCTTCGGAGCCAGTGGCCGCGGCGGATCTGCACCTTGAATCGGCCCACCCGGCGGGTGCCGAAACGGTGACGGTTGCGCCAGGTGCCGAGCCTGAACCGCCCGTGCTGCTGCCCGGGGTTGCTGCCGAATCGCCCGATCCGCTGTTGGCGGCCTTTGATCTGCCGGATCTGGAGCTGTCCGAGCCGATCGTGCTCAACGGCGTGGCGGAGGTGGCCGAGCCTGTGGCGGCGGAGTCGAACTTCATCGACCTGACCGAAGTTCAGGCGGATGCGGATGCCTTGGCCGCCGCGTTTGAGGCGCCGACAACCCTGTCGCCACTGGCCGCGGCCGAGACCCATGAGCCGCTGGATTTCGAGTTTCACCTGGAGCCCGACGCCCCTGCGCCGGCCGTGCCCAGCGGCTTGGTCGCGCTGGACCTGCCCGATTTGCAGCTGCCGCCTGCGACGCCGGACGAGGCGTCGCACCAAGCGCTGCTCGAGACCGATGCACCGCCTGCAGTCGATGACGTGGCGAGCGCGCCCGAGTTTGCAGCCGCGCCGCCGGCCGACCCGGCAGTGACCTGGGTGGGGCCGCTGCGCATCAGCACACCGCTGTACAACGTATACCTGAGCGAAGCGGACCAGTGGTCGGCGCAATTGGCGTCGGATCTGGCCCAGTGGGGCCGCCACGTCCAGGCGCCGCTGCCCGAGCGCGCCGTGGCGCGCGCGCATTCGCTGGCCGGCAGCTCGGCCACGGTGGGGTTCACGGCGCTGTCGGATCTGGCGCGCACGCTGGAGCATGCGCTCGAGCGGCTGCAAGGCCAGCCGCAGGGCACGCCCGATCAGGCCCTGGTGCTCAACCATGCCGCCGACGAGCTGCGGGGCATGCTGCATCAGTTTGCCGCCGGCATCCTCAAGGATCCGGCGCCGGACGTTGTCCAAGCCGTGCGGGCGCTGGAGCCTGCCGAGGCGCCGGCAAACCTGTCGGGCTCGCCTGCGGACACCGCACCATCGGCGATGGCGCCCACCGAAGCGGCGATTGCCGACACCGAAGTGCGCGAGCCCGATCCGGTGCAAGAGGGCGCCGCATGGCCCGCGCATGCCATGCCGTCCACCGTCGCGCCGCTGGCGCCCGAGGCGGCGCACCACGCGAGCACCGAAGGGCTCGCCCAGGGTTTTGCAGATGACATCGACGTTGCCGATGCCGTCGATCCGGATCTGTTTGCGATCTTCGAGGAAGAGGCCGACGAGTTGCTGCCGCAGCTGAGCGCCGCGTTGCGTCAATGGGCCGCGCAGCCGCAGGATCTGGGCGCGCGCGCGCAGGCGCTGCGCGTGTTGCACACGCTCAAGGGCAGCGCCCGTCTGGCGGGCGCCCTGCGCTTGGGCGAGATGGCGCACCGAACCGAATCGGCCGTGGAGATGCTGGGCACCGAGAGCATCACGGCGGCGGACGTCGAGCCTTTGCTGGAGCACCTGGACCGCATCCAGGCTGATTTTCAGGCCCTGCGCACGAGCGCCGAGGCCAACGTGGATCAAGTGCTTGTTGCGCCGCCGTCGGCCGATGCGCCGGCCGCCGACGCGTCCCTGGCGTCCGCCCCCGTGCACGCCAAGCCCGACGCCGTCCCGGCGCCCGAGCGCGGCGACGTGGCCGAGCCCACCGCGTTCTCGTTTGCCGCCGCGCGTGCCAGCGCCCGGCAGACCGTGCGGGTGCGCTCGCAGCTGCTCGATCGGTTGATGAGCCAGGCCGGCGAGGTGATGAGCTCGCGCGCCCGACTGGACAAGGACGTGGCGCAGTTGCGCGCGGCCCTGGCGGATCTGACCGGCAACGTCGAACGCCTGCGCGGGCAGCTGCGCGACGTCGAGTTGCAGGCCGAGACGCAGATGCAATCGCGCATGGCGCAGTCCAAGGACACGGCGCAGAGCTTCGATCCGCTGGAGTTCGACCGCTTCACCCGCATGCAGGAGCTCACCCGCATGATGGCCGAGTCGGTCAACGACGTGGCCACCGTGCAGCGCAACCTGCAGCGCGCGATCGATGCGAGCGAGGATGAACTGGTCGCCCAGGCGCGCCAGTCGCGCGATTTGCAGCGCGACCTGCTGCGCACCCGCATGGTCGAGTTCGACGGCATTTCGGAGCGCCTGTACCGGCTGGTGCGCCAGGCTTCCAAGGAGTCGGGCAAGCAGGTGCGCCTGGACATCGTCGGCGGCAACATCGAGGTGGACCGCGGCATCCTGGAGCGCATGACGCCCGCTTTCGAGCACTTGCTGCGCAACTGCGTCGTGCACGGCATCGAAGGCCCGGACACGCGCCGGGCCTGCGGCAAGGACGCCACCGGAACGATCACCATCGAGGTGCAGCAGTCGGGCAACGACGTCGCGGTCCAGTTCCGCGACGACGGCGCCGGCCTGGACCTGGCGCGCATCCGGGCCCGCGCGATCGAGCGCGGCCTGATCGCGCCGGAGCAGTCGCTGAGTGACGCCGAGACCCGCCAGCTGGTGTTCCAGCCCGGCTTCACCACGGCGACCGAGGTGACCGATCTGGCCGGCCGCGGCGTCGGCCTGGACGTGGTGCGCACCGAGGTGCAGGCCTTGGGCGGGCGCATCGAAACCGAATCCGCACCGGGCCAGAGCACGGCGTTTCGCCTGGTTCTGCCGCTCACCACCGCCGTCACGCACGTGGTCATGATCCGCATGGGCGATCTGCTCATCGGCGTGCCGGCCAGTCTGGTCGAGCGCGTGCACCGCAGCCGCCCGGACGAACTGGCCCGCGCCTATGCCGACGGGGCGATCCGCTTCGACGAAGAGGACGTGCCCTTCTTCTGGGGCGGCGCCCTGCTGCAACACTCGGTGCGCAGCCGCGAGCCGGCGGCCAAGACCGCTCCGGTGGTGCTGCTGCGCTCGGCGGCGCAGCGCACCGCCATGCACGTCGATGAAGTGCTGGGCGGCCAGGACGTGGTGGTCAAGGCGCTTGGCCCGCAGCTGTCGCGCCTGCCGGGCCTGGTTGCCATCACGGCCCTGGCCTCCGGCGTGGTCGCGCTCATCTACAACCCGGTGGCCCTGGCCACGGTGTATGGCGAGCAGGTGCGCGCCTTGCAACCCGCATCGCCCGATGCGCCCGCGGCAGCCGGCGCCGCCACCCCGGCCGTGGGTGGCGCGCTGCCGGCGCAGTCCGACATTCCGCTGGTGCTCGTGGTCGACGATTCCATCACCGTGCGCCGCGTCACGCAGCGCCTGCTGCAACGCGAGGGCTATCGCGTGGCCTTGGCGGCCGACGGCCTGCAAGGGCTCGAGCGCTTGCAGCAGGAGCGCCCGGCGGTGGTGCTGTCCGACATCGAGATGCCGCGCATGGACGGTTTCGACTTCCTGCGCAACATCCGCGCCGACGCGGCGTGGCGCGATTTGCCGGTGGTGATGATCACCTCGCGCACGGCCGACAAGCACCAGGAGCACGCGCGCCAGTTGGGCGCCAACCACTACCTGGGCAAGCCGTATTCGGAAGACGAATTGCTCGGCCTGGTGCGCACCTACGCGCAGGCTGCGAAGGCGGCCGTGGCCGGCTGAAACCGGCCACGCGCCCGGGGCCGGGCCGGTAGAATCGGGCCATGGCCGATGCCGTCCAGCCCATCAATTTGACGAATCACTTCCTGATCGCCATGCCGGGCATGGAGGACGGCACCTTTGCGCGCAGCGTGGTCTACGTTTGCGAGCACAGCGAGCACGGGGCGCTGGGGCTGATCATCAACAAGCCCGGCGACATCAACATGGCCGACCTGTTCCAGAAGGTCGATCTGCCGCTGGCGCGCGCCGAGCTGGGTGGCCTGCCCGTGTTCCACGGCGGCCCGGTGCAGACCGAGCGCGGCTTCGTGCTGCACGAGCCCATCACCGCCGAAGGCCTGCCGCCGGACGAATCCATCTATGCCTCCACGCTGACGGTGCCCGGCGGGCTGGAGATGACCACCTCCAAGGACGTGCTCGAGGCGCTGTCCAGCGGCGGCGGCCCGCGCCGCGTGCTGATCACGCTGGGCTATTCGGCCTGGGGCGAAGGCCAGCTTGAATCCGAGATTGCGGGCAACAGCTGGCTCACCGTGGGCGCCGACACCGACCTGATCTTCGACGCGCCGATCGAGCAGCGCTATGAGCGCGCCCTGGCCCTGCTGGGTTTGCAGGCTTGGATGATCGCGCCCGAGGCAGGGCACGCCTGAAATGAACCACCCCCAGTCTCCACTCGCTGCGCGATGTTCCGCCTCCCCCCTCAAGGAGGCCGAGCCTGCGCACAAAAGGTCCGGTGGACCTTTTGTTGGCTGGCGAGGGGCCGGGCCACTGGCCCGGCGCGGCCTGCAAGGCTCGCCTGTGGGCGGGCCAAGCCCTTCCACGGCGATCGCTGGCCTGGCCTGCTCCGCGGCCTTTGGGCTCTTTGAGTTTGATGCCCTGCGGGTGGTGCGCAGCGCCATGAATGGTTGAGATGGATGCGCCTGGTGTCATGGGCCAGACCGTTGCAGCCAGCGCGCAGCAGTTCCTGGCCTTCGACTACGGCCTCAAGCGCACCGGCGTGGCCAGCGGCAACCGCGTCACGCACTGCGCCACGCCGCAGGGCACGATTGCCGCCGAGGGCGATGCCCGCTGGGCGCCGATTGCGGCGCGCGTGAAGGAGTGGCAGCCCGACGCCCTGGTGGTGGGCGTGCCGCGCCACCCCGATGGCGCCGAGCACGAAAACACGCGGCGGGCGCTGCGTTTTGCGCGCCAGTTGCGCGCGCGCTTCGGCTTGCCGGTGTACGAGGTGGACGAGCGCTACAGCACCACCGAGGCGCTGGCCGCCGGCGCGCGCGACGCCGATGCGGCGGCGGCGGCCATCATCCTGGATCAGTTCTTGAGGAGTCTTGCATGAGTTCATTGGCGCTGGATGCCGAGGCGCTGTATGGCGAGCTGGCGCGCGGCGTGCGCGCGCTGCTGGGCGCCGACACGCAACTGGCCGGCGTGGTTTCGGGCGGCGCGTGGCTGGCCGAGCGCCTGCAGCGCGATCTGGGGCGCGCCGGCGCGGCGGGGGCGCTGTCCTCGGCCCTGCATCGCGACGACTTTGCCAAGCGCGGCCTGTCGGCACATGGGCAAACCGTGCTGCCCTTCGAGGTCCAGGGCGCCGACATCCTGCTGCTGGACGACGTGCTCTTCACCGGCCGCACCATCCGCGCCGTGCTGAACGAATTGTTCGACTACGGCCGGCCCGCCCGGGTGCGCCTGGCGGTGCTGGTGGATCGCGGCGGACGCGAGCTGCCCGTGGCGGCCGAGTTTGCCGCCGCGCGCGTGGCGCTGCCGGCCACCCAGTCGCTGCGGCTGGCGCGCGAGGGCGACGGCTCCTTCAGTTTTCACATTCAACCGCGGGCGTGATCATGCTGGGCCGCACCAATCCTCAACTCAACAAGAACGGCGAGCTGATCCATCTGCTGTCCACCGAGGGCCTGGGCCGCGACATGCTCACCCACATCCTGGACACCGCCGCGCAGTTCGTCAGCGTGAGCGACCGCGAGGTCAAGAAGGTGCCGCTCTTGCGCGGCAAGAGCGTGTTCAACCTGTTCTTCGAGAACAGCACGCGCACGCGCACCACCTTCGACATTGCCGCCACCCGCCTGTCGGCCGACGTGTACACGCTGGACATCGCGCGCTCGTCCACCGCCAAGGGCGAGTCGCTGCTGGACACCGTGGCCAACCTGAGCGCCATGGCGGCCGACTTGTTCGTGGTGCGCCACAGCGAAAGCGGCGCGCCCTACCTGATCGCGCAGCACGTCGCGCCGCACGTGCATGTCATCAACGCCGGCGACGGGCGCCATGCGCACCCCACGCAGGGCCTGCTCGACATGTACACCATCCGCCACTACAAGAAGGATTTCTCCAACCTGGTCGTGGCCATCGTGGGCGACATCCTGCACTCGCGCGTGGCGCGCTCGGACATCCATGCGCTGACCATCCTGGGCGCCGCCGAGGTGCGCGTGGTGGGGCCCAAGACCCTGGTGCCGGGCGACCTGGCGCCCATGGGCGTGCGCGTGTGCCACACGCTGGAAGAGGGCATCAAGGACGCCGACGTGG
>ENA-UOYA01004424-UOYA01004424.1-activated-sludge-metagenome-genome-assembly--contig:-NODE-4424-length-11811-cov-4.888057_pt1 | contig 11811 bp, 10 predicted proteins | sample MGYA00238163_ERZ764804 | MGnify/ENA primary metagenome ERZ764804 (study PRJEB28919, sample SAMN05720223) | activated sludge metagenome | isolation source: Anaerobic digester | place: Hong Kong...
GGGCTCAGATGGGCGGTCATGGTCTGGCCGGAATTCTATGGGGATGCGGCGGCGTTGGCACGCGAAATCCGCGGCGCGGGGCGGGCGTGCCCGGCGGCTTTCATAATGCATGGCCCCGTGCCCGCCGCCCCATGACGACGCCCACTTCCTCTTCCGCCGCCGAGCGCCAGCGCCAGTGGCATGCGCTGGGCATGCTGTGCGGGCTGGGCCTGGGACTGGCACCGGTCGCGCCCCAGCTGTGCGCCGTGCTGCGTGCGCTGGTGGGCGCGGATGCGGCGGCGCTGTTCTGGCTGGATGCCGAAGGGCGGCCCGAGGGCTTTTTTCACGAGGACTCGCCGGCCGCGGCGCAGGACCTGTTTCTCAACGAGTTCGAGCGCCTGTTTGCCGGCCCGAGCGAGATCAACGTCCACACCCTGGCGCGTGCCGACGGCCCGCGCATCGGCCGTCTGCTGGCGCCGGGGGCGCGCTACTTCCGCTCCAACTCCTTCAACCTGCTGGTGCGCGCCAGCGGCCACCGGCACACGCTGGACCTGCGGGTGGAGGTGCAGGGCCGCACGCGCGCCATCGCCATGCTGTTTCGCGCGCCGGTCACGGCCTTTGCCGCCGGCGACGCCGCCACGCTGGAGCGTGCCGCGGGCTGGCTGGCGCGCGCCTTCGAGCGCCCGCATGCCGCCTGGTCCGGCGACGCCCACGGCGCCGGCCCGGTCGGCCATGTGGTGCTGGACGGCGAGGGCCGCCGCCCCCTGTTCGCGGACGAGGCGGCCGTGCAGTTGCTGCGCCAGGCCAACCTGCCGGGGCTGGGCCTGCGCGCCGCTGCCCAGCCGGCGCTGCCGGGCGACCTGCCCCGGCGCTTGGGCGTGGCGCAGGCGGGGCTGACCGCGCGCCTGGCCGTGCCGGGGGGCTGGCTGGCGGCGCAGCGCCGCACGCTGCACCCGCTGGCTGGCGGCGCGGCGCAGCACCTGGTGACGCTGCAGCGGCAGCACCCGCGCAGCGTGGCGGTGGTGCAGCGCGTGCTGGCGCTGCCGCTGTCGCCGCTGCAGCGCGACATCGCCCTGCTGGCCGGCCTGGGCCATGCGCGCGCCGACAGCCATCGCCTGGCCGGCGTGGGCGAAGCGGCCTTGAAGAAGCACCTGCGCGCCATCTTTGCCGCCACCCAGGCCAGCGACTGGGATGAACTGCGGCGCCGGCTGCAAGAAAATCAAGATGAATCGGGCGATGACGCTTGACCAGCAAGCGCAACCAGCTATTGATTTTGTAGTTTGTCGGGGGCCAGCAGCAACAGCCGGGCGACCAGGGCCACCAGGTCCTGCTGGCGCGCGGCGCCGGTCTTGAGCAGCAGCGCGCTGAGCTGCGTGCGCACGGTGCGGATGCGCACGCGGCGGGCGTCGGCAAAGTCCTGCGGCGTCTGGCCGCGCAGCAGGGCGCGCAGCAACGCGGTTTCGGCAGGGCTCAGCCGCCAGGCCTGGCGCGCCAGCGCGGCGGCGGCGGCGCCGTCGTGCGCGCGCTCCAGCAGCACGCAGGCCACGCCGGCAGCCGCATGGTGCAGGCCCAGCGCGCCCAGTTCGCCCAGCGCCAGCGTCACCAGCAGCAGGCCGCCCGGCAGCTCGGCGCAGCCGCTGTCGCCGCGCAGCGCCTGCGCGAACAGGGCGTGCGTGGTCGCATCAGCCTGCACCCGGCCGGCCAGCAGCGGGCGCAGCGCGGCGTGTTCGCGGCGCGCGGCCAGGGCGCGCGCGCGCGGGTTGGCGTGCAGCAGCCGCCCGCCGGCGTCCAGAAACAGCAGGCCCACCGGCAGCCGCTCCATCAGCGTCTCCAGCCCTTGGGTGCGCGCGCGCAGCGCCAGCATTTCGCGGTGCAGGAAGGCCGCTTGCTGCACGGCGCCGAACTCGGCCTGAAAGCGGTGCGTCTGCTCGGGCGTGAACCCCTCGTCGCCGCGCAGGCGGTACACCGATGCGAACAGATTGCCCACCGGGTGGCGCGCCCCTCGGCTGCCGCCGAACATGCGTGCGCCGATGCCGTGCGGGCGCAGGAAGTCGTTGTAGAACCCGGCGTGGCAGGTGCGCCGTCCCGCTGGCAGGTCGGTGACGACCCAGGTGCCGCCGGGGCCGGCCTGCGCATAGCCTTGCATCGCAGCATCCCACAGCGGGTCCAACTCGCGGTAGTGCTGGGCATAGCACTGCGTGGCCTCGGGCGTCACCCCGCGCCCGACCAGCGCGGGCGTGCCGTCGGCCGACGGCGACTGCAGCCAGTAGCGCGGGTCGGGGTGGGCGGCAAAGTCGGCGCCGCGCTGCGCCAGTTGCTCGGGCCCGCTGGCCAGCACGAACCAGCCCACCTGGTCGGCGCCCAAGCTGGCGGCGTAGCCGTGCAGCGACGCATCCCAGCGCGCTTCGTCGGCAACGGCGCCCAGCAGATCGATCAAGGCGGGGTGCATGCGAATCCTTCGTCCGGCCGGGTGCCCGCGGCGGCCCGGCAAAGGTGCGATTGTTGGGCGGCACCTCGCCGCGCGCCATTCCCCCGCGGGATACCACCGCCCGGCCGGCCCGCAGGCGCACATCGTCGGTCAGGTGACCGATAGGCAGGCGGCGCGGCGCTTCCTACAGTTGCCGCACCGGGTCACGGCGGGTCTGCGCACGCCGCGACCGCACCCAACCTTCCCTTTGCAGCCCTTCACGCCTTGCGTGGATCAACCGGAATTCCCATGGACCTCGCCCAGCAGCCCGACGCCGCCATTCTGGCCGTCGTCGAACCCATCATGGACAACCTGATGGACGCCTCGACGGCCATCGACTACGAGCGCCACGTGCGCGACTTCACCGAGCGTGCCCGCAGCGTGCTGCCGGCCAGCATCTTCGAGACCGTGTGCCGGCAGTACCAGGCCGGCAAGGGCCGCTTTGCCGGCCGCACGCTGGTGGGGATCTTTCGCCGCCCCGATTCGGTGGCCGTGGTGTGGCGGCAGGCCTTCACCGTGGCGCCGGGCGAGTTCGTCGCCGAGCTGGTGCTGGTGCAGCAGAACGGCCGCTACCGGGTCGACCACGTGATGGTCTTCTGAGCCGCGTCCGCGCCATGCACCCCACCGCCACTGCCCGCGCGCACGAGGCCATCGTCGAAGGACTGAACTTCGAGCCCATGCTGCACTTTCAGCTTCAGTGCGCCGCGCCGCTGCACGTGGAAATCGCCAGCCGCCGCCGCGCCCCGCTGTACGTGGTGGGACAAGGCGGCGCCCGGTTGCGCTGGGAGGACGCGCCGCCCGTGACGCTGCACGCTGGCGACGTGGCCTTTCTGCCGCGCGCCGGGCGCCATCGCCTGTACAGCGACGAGCGGGCGCCCCTGCAGCGCTTCGAGGACCTGCTGGCCCACGTCCCCCAGCGGCAAGGCCGCACCTTTGGTCTGTCGGTGGCGGCGCCCGCCGATACGGCGCCGCCGCAGCTGTGGAGCGGCAGCTTCTACTGGTGCGCCGACCTGGCGGCGCACCCGGTGTTGGCTGCCCTGCCGCCGGTGCTGGTGCTGCGCCAAGCGCAGGCGCCGGCCTGGCTGCCCAGCATGGGCCAATTGGTGGGCTGGATGGCCGACATCCACGCTGGCGGCAGGGGCGTGGGCCTGAGCTCGACCATGAACGCGCTGATGCAGCACCTGGTGCTGGACTGGCTGCGCGGCGATGCGCCGCCCGTGCCCGCGGGCGCCAGCCGCGCGCCACGCGACGCACGCCTGCTGCCGGCCCTGCATGCCATCCACACCCGCCCCGCCCATCCCTGGACGACGACCGAGCTGGCGCGGCTGTGTCACCTGAGCCGCGTGCCGTTCGCCCAGCGCTTTCAGGCGCAGATGCAGCTGCCGCCGATGCGTTATCTGGCGCGCTGGCGCATCCACCTGGCCGAGCGCCTGTTCAGGGAGCAGCGCCTGACCCTGCAGCAGGCCGCCGACCGGGTGGGTTACTCCACCGGCGCCATCCTCGCGCGGGCCTACAAGCGCGAGCGCGGCGTGGCGCCTTCGGTGGACGGCATGACAGAACAACGGGCTGCGAATTCGAGCTGACCGGCTGTCGCCCGCAGGTGCCGATTTCCCAAGAATTCCCGCTCCAAGCCGACGGCACGCCGCGAAGCGGTGCTGGCGCTTGTCATTGAAGCGCCATCAACCATCAAATCAGTAGCAATCAGGAGTCTTTGAATGAGCTATTCCAAACCACGCGCAGGGATGCGGCGCATCGGGCTGCGCTCGGCCGGCCTGCTGGGGCTGGCGCTCGCCGCGGCGCTGGGCAGCGCACCGGCGCAAGCCGCCATTCCCGCCACCGAGCGACAGGCGCTGCTGGCGCTGTACGACGCCGCCGACGGCCCCAACTGGCGCAACAGCACCGGCAAGTGGACGGGCGCGGTGGGCACCGAGTGCAGCTGGCATGGCGTGACCTGCAGCGGCAGCGCGGGCAACGAGCACGTCACCGGGCTCAAGCTCAACTTCAACAACTTGAAGGGCACCGTGCCCGCCTCGATCACCGACCTGACCGAGCTGAGCACCCTCAACCTGTACCAGAACGAGCTGAGCGGCCCCCTGCCGCCGCTGGACCAATGGAGCCGGCTGGTGACGCTGATCCTGGGCAGCAACAAGTTCAGCGGCCCGATCCCGCCGCTGGCCGGCCTGGCGCAGCTGGAGACCTTCGAGATCCGCGGCGCCCAGCTGACGGGCTCCACGCCGGAGCTCGGCAGCCTCAAGAAGCTCAAGCTCTTCATGGTCGATGGCAACCAGCTCGACGGGCAGATCGGCGCGCTGGCCGGCGCCACGGCGCTGGACACCTTCCGGGTCGACAACAACCGGCTCACCGGCGCCATCCCCGACCTCACCGGCCTCACCAGCCTGCGGGACTTCACGGCCTCCAACAACCGGCTCACGTCGATCACCGCGCTGGCCGGGCTGGCCAACCTCTACACCTTCCAGGCCAACGCCAACCGGCTCAGCGGCCCCATTCCATCGCTCACCGGCCTGGGCAAGCTGTACAGCTTCTACGTCAACGACAACCAACTCAGCGGCCCCATTCCGGATTTGACTGGCCTGTCGAGCCTGGTGTACCTGCACTTGCAAGACAACCAGCTCGGCGGCATCCTTCCACCCTCGCTCAGCGCGTTGCCCAAGCTGCGCTTCCTCCATGTCCAGAACAACCGGCTGGTCGGCGCGCCACCCATGCCGCCCGGCGCCCTGGAGGGGGCGGCGATGTGCCCCAACCCGCTGCGCAACAGCGCGGACGCCGCCATCAACGCCGCCTGGGACCCGATCACCAACAACGGCCGCCAGCCCTGGGCCACCAACTGCACCGGCAGCTGGGACGTGACCCCCGTCGTGCGCGATGCCGCCAGCGGCGAAATCATCATCGACGGCCACACCGGCACCATCTCGCCCGCCAGCGTGCAAATCCTGCCCAAGGGCGGCGGCGCGACCTTTACCCTGAGCCCGGCGGCAGGCTACCGCCTGCCTTCGCAGCTGGACACCAACTGCCCCGGCGTTCGCAGCGGCAACACCTATGCCGTCCAGAACATCCAGGCCAACTGCTCCATCAACGCCGCGTTCGTGCTCGACGTGCCCGGCGCCATCGACGGCGTGTGCGGCAGCGACCACGGCACAAGCCTGCCCAGCGCGCCCGTGAACCTGTGCACCGCGGGTGCGGCCAGCGCCGTAACGGGCACAGGGCCGTGGAACTGGAGTTGCACGGGCACGGGCGGCGGCGCCACGGCGCAGTGCTCGGCGCAGAAAACCGGCTCCAGCTGGGTGGTGACGGCCGTCGTCGACGGCAACGGCGGCGGCAGCGCGGCGCCCGCCACGCAGGACGTGTCCCAGGGCGCGCGTGCCGGCATCACCGCCACGCCGCAGCCCAGCTACATGCTGATCGGCGCCAGCGGCTGCGGCGCCAGCTTCTCCGGCAACGCCGTCACCACCGCGCCGGTCACGGCCGACTGCACCGTCACGCTCAGCTTTGCGCTGGCGCAGGCCACCACCACGCAATTCATCAGCGTGGCCCCAGCCGCGCCGCGCGTGGGCGAGGACGTGGCGGTGCGCGTGGCCGTGGAGGCCGGCGACACGCCGGTCAGCGGCGGCGCGGTCACGGTCAGCGGCGGCGGCGCCTCCTGCACCGCCACGCTGGATGCCGCGGGCGCCGGCCAATGCAGCCTGCGCTTCGGCAGCGCGGGCACGCATCAGCTGACCGCTGCCTATCCGGGCGATCCGGCGCAGCGCTTGCAGCCATCGAGCGCCGTCCGGGACGTGAGCGTCACTGGCTCGCCCGCCGACGTGCAGCCCGTACCCACGCTGGGCGAATGGGCGCTGGCGCTGTTGGTCGCGCTGATGCTGATGGTCGGCCTGCGCGCGCGCCGCGCAGGCTAGGGTGCCGTGTCAATGTCGCCTTCACGCCTGTCGCGCGCCGTCCGCCGGGCCGCTTGGCGGGTGGCCTGCGCCGCCGGCCTGGGCTGCGGCCTGGCCGGCTGCGTGGACCTCGTCGCACGCACGCCGGCGGCCACGCTGCTGACCCCCTTGTCCACTGCCATCGGCATGGGCCTGGGGGCGGACATGGCGCTGCGCACCCTGCATGTGGACACCATCGAGAGCGCGGCCGACATCACGCCCGAGGAGCAGACGCACTTCGAAGCCCTCGACTGCACCGGACTGCACGCGATGGCGGGCCTGTACACGCCTTCGGGCACCGGCCTGCCCGCCGCCGACACCTACGCCATGCGCGCCGTGGGCGCGCGGCAGGCGCTGCTGGCGCGGCTGCAGCAGGCCAGGGCGTGCTGATTCAAGAAGAAAGTGGCTTGCAGCGCCGATCCAACAGCCGCAAGCAGCTATTTATTCGATAGTAAAAGGGACTGTTCATGACCTCCCCTGCATGGGCCGCCACGGCTCAGCGCTTCCTTCATGCCGCCGCGCTGTGCCTGGGACTGGCCAGCACCGCGCACGCCGCCAACTGGCAAAGTGCCGGCTTCATCAGCGGCGGGCGCAGCCAGCACAGCGCCACCCAACTGCCCGATGGCCGGGTGCTGGTGGCGGGTGGGTTCGACGGCACCAACGCCCTGGCCACCACCCGCTTCTTCGACCTCGTCGCCCAGACCTGGACGGACGGCCCCAGCCTGCCCACCACCGCCCGCCGGGGCCACACGGCCACGCTGCTGCGCAATGGCGAATTGCTGATCGCGGGGGGCGCCAACGAAGCAGGCGCCATCGGCACCACCCTGACCTTCGACGTGCAAACGGGCCAGTTCACCGCCGCAGGCAACCTGGTCGGTCCCCGCAGCCACCACACCGCCACGCTGCTGCAGGACGGGCGGGTGTTCGTCATGGGGGGTGACCAGAACGGCTCCGCCCTCAGCGTCGCCACGCTCTACGACCCCACCACGCGCACCTGGAAGCAAAACACCCACACGCTGACCGCCGGGCGCCGCAACCACAGCGCCACCCTGCTGCCCAACGGCCACGTGCTGGTGGCGGGCGGCGAGAACGCCGCGGGCGCATTGGCCGAAGCGTGGATCTGGAACCCCGCCAACGGCCAGTGGACGGCCGGCCCGCCGCTGCCCAGCGGTGCACGCTGGGGCCACACGGCCACGCTGCTGCCGGGGGGCCGCGTGCTCATCGCGGGTGGGCGCGGCGCCGCCGGCACCTACCATGCCCAGGCCGACATCTACGACAGCAGCACCGGCACCTGGGCCGCCAGCGTGCCCCACGCACCGCGCACCCGCCATGCCGCCACGCTGCTGCCCGATGGCCGCGTGCTGCTGACCGGCGGGGACGACGCGGCGGGCTACGTCGCCGCGTCCGCGATCTACAGCCCCGGCAGCGGCTTTGCCGCCTACCCTGCGCTGATCTGGCCGCGCCGCGAGCACAACGCGCTGCTGCTGAACACCGGCACCGTGCTGGTCACCGGTGGCGTGTGGCCCTCGGGCGCGCTGATGTACGTCGAAACCAACCACCCCGCCGAGCCACGCCAGCGCCCCACCGCCACCCTGCCCGAAGACCGCAAGGATCACCAGGCCACGCGGCTGCCCAGCGGCAACGTGCTGGTGACGGGCGGCTTGCTGGCCAGTGCTCCGGGCACCCCCAACGCAGGCGCGCTGCGCTACCGGCCCGAGGTGGGCGCAGGCTCGGCCGTCTGGCTGGCGACCGCTGCCATGATCCAGCCGCGCCAGTCGCCCACCCAGACCCTGCTGCCCGGCACGGGCACCCACGGCCGCGTGCTGGTGGCCGGGGGTTTCAGCGGTCCGCAGGGCTGGCAGGACAGCGCCGAAATCTACGACGAGGCCACCAATGCCTGGACCCGCACGCTTCCCATGCTGCACAAGCACAGCGGGCACACCGCCACGCTGCTGGCCGACGGCAGCGTGCTGGTGGCGGGCGGCAGCGACGGCCCGCAGGCCAGCGCGTACACCGAGACCTACGCCCCCGCGGGCAACCAGTGGCAGGCCGCGGGGAGCATGGGCAGTCAGCGCGAGTTCCACACCGCCACGCTGCTGGCCGATGGCCGCGTGCTCGTCGCGGGCGGCTGGGCCGACGGCCCGTCGTCTGGCGCACTTGCCAGCGTGGAGTTCTACGACCCCGCCACCCGCCAGTGGAGCGCAGGCCCGGCCATGGCCCAGCCGCGCTACGGCCACACCGCCCTGCCGTTGCCCGATGGCCGCGTATTGGTGCTGGACGGGGATCTTTCCAACGCCGACATCTTCGACCCTGCCGCCAATGCCTGGAGCCCCGCTGCCCCCTCGCCCAGCCCGCGCGGCAACTACACCGCCACCGTGCTGCCCGACGGGCGCGTGCTGGTGGCGGGCGGTGGCACCCCCGTCGGCGGGAGCACCGTGCACACCGCCCGCGCCGAGCTGTTCGACCCCGCGCGCAACACCTGGACTCGCACCGCCGATCTGAGCCAGGCCTGCGCCCACCACAGCGCCACGCTGCTCGCCAGCGGCGGGGTGCTGCTCGCGGGCTGTGGCGCCAGCCTGTTCGACGAGCCGGTCTCGCCGGCCAGCCGCCCGCCCGCCATCACCAGCGCGGGCCCCGTGCCGCTGGTGGCCGGTGCCCCGCTGACGCTCGCCGGCCTGCGCTTTACCGGCGACAGCGAAGGCGGCAGCGGCGGCGCCAACCAATCGGCCAGCAACACCCCCCTGCTCAGCTTGCAGTCGGCGAACGGCGGGCCGGTGCACTGGCTGGCGGCGCAGGTGTCTGACGCCACCTCATTCACCTCGCGCAGTCTCCCGGCGCTGCAGGCTGGCTGGCACCGCGCCACGCTGTACGTCAACGGCATGGCGTCAGGCAGCATGCTGCTCCCCGTCGAGCCGCCCGCCATGGCCGCGCCCGATGCGCCCACCGGCGTGACGGCCACGCCCGGCAACGCACAGGTCACCGTGTCGTGGCAAGCCCCCGCGGGCGGCACGCCGCCCACCAGCTACACGGTGACGGCCCAGCCCGGCGGCGCGAGCTGCACCGTGCAGGCGCCCGCCACCAGCTGCACCGTCACGGGCCTGACCAACGGCGTCACCTACACCTTTACCGTGACGGCGCACCACGCCGGCGGCAGCGCGTCGGCCCCGCCCACCGGAGGCGTGGCGCCCGCGCCCGGCGGCAGCGGCGACCCCGGCGGCCTGCAGCCGGTGCCCACGCTGTCGGACTGGAGCCTGCTGCTGCTGGCGGCGTGGATGGCGTTGACGGGCTGGCAGATGTACCGCCGTGCGAGACTATTGAAATAAGAGCATCGTGTGCGCACCAATCGGGCGCTGGAGGCCAAAATGACCATGAATCACTTTCCTCATTCCATGGGCCTGCTGCTGGGCGCGTGCGCGATGGCGCTGCCGCTGGCGGGGCTTTGCGCGCCGCCAGCCCCGTCGGCGCAGATCGAGCGCGGCCGCTACCTCGTCAAGATCGGCGGCTGCAACGATTGCCACACGCCGGGCTACGCCGCTTCGGGCGGCAAGTTGGCCGAACGAGACTGGCTGACCGGCGATGCGCTGGGCTACAGCGGCCCCTGGGGCACCTCATACGCCAGCAACCTGCGCCAGCAGGTGGCGGGGCTGACCGAGCGGCAATGGCTGGCGCGCGCGCGGCAAGGGCCGATGCGTCCGCCCATGCCCGGGCTCAGCCTGCAGGCGATGGCGCCGCAAGACCTGAAGGCCATCTACCGGTACATCCGCTGGCTGGGCCCGCGGGGCGAGCCAGCGCCGCCCCCGCTGCCGCCCGGCGTGGCGCCCCAAGGCCCGGTGGTGGTGTTTCCGGCGCCATGACGGCGCATGCACGGGCGCCGGCCCGTCCCTTCGAACTGTTCAACGACCGCGCGCCATCATGAAACTGAACCCGTTCGATGCCCTGGACGTCTTCGAAACCCCCAACGCCCGCGTGACGGGCGCCGGCAGCGATGGAAGAAAAGCCGTCAGCGCCGAAACCGCTGCCGCGTGAAGGCCAGCGCCACCCACAGCCCCACCACCGCATAGGCCGCCAGCACCGCGGCCCAGCGCCACGGCTGCTCGGGCCACTGGCCCAGCAGCAGCGGGCGCACCAGCTCCACCGCGGCCGTCAGGGGCAGCCAGTCGGTCACCACGCGCGCGGCTTCGGGCAGCTGCTCGCGCGGAAAGAACACGCCCGACAAAAACATCATGGGCGAAAGCACCAGGGTGAAGTAGTAGGTGAAGAAGTCGTAGCCCGGCGCCTTGGCGTTGAACACCAGCGCCATGCTGGCAAAGGTGATGCCCGCGCCCAGCAGGATGGGCACGGCCAGCCACATGCGCGGCGTGCGGCTGATGTCCAGCGCCCAGATCACGCCCAGGATGATGGTGACGGAGAACAGCGCCTTGAAGCCGGCCCACAGCATCTCGGCCAGCACCACGTCGTCCAGTTGCACGGGGGTGTTGAGGATGCCGTCCCAGGTTTTTTGCACGTGCATGCGCGAGAAGGCCGAATACAGCGCCTCGAAACTGGCCGCGTTCATGGCGCTCATGCACACCGAGCCGCTGGCCAGATACAGGATGTAGGGCACTTGCTGGCCGTGCGTGGGCACGGCGCCGATCATGCTGCCCAGGCCGTAGCCGAAGGCCACCAGCCAGATCAAAGGCTCGCCGATGTTGGCCAGCAGGCTGGGAATGGCCAGCTTGCGCCACACCAGCCAGTTGCGCGCGAATACCGGCCACCAGCGCAGCGAGGGGCGGGGCGGGGCCCAGAGGGAGAGGTCGTTCATGTCATTGATCCGCGACGTAACCGGCCACGCGCATTGGATGCGACGCGGGTATCCATGTGAGGCCGGCCGATCGCCCTCGCCCCTTTGGGGCTGAAGGCCGCGGCTCCAGTTCCGCCTGCGCGGAACTGGACGGCCGGAAGAGCGGCGGCGTCACGCCGCCAGCCCCCGGGAGGGGTGAGGGGCCGCGGCGCTGCATGATCGCCGTGCGTTGAGATGGGCCTGCGCCCTCACCCCAACCCTCTCCCAGAGGGAGAGGGTGCAAACACCGGGGCGCGGCGGGACTGGGTGTGGCTTCACGTCATCCATCCTCCCGGATTTGCCGGCCGGTCAGTTTCAAGAACAGGTCCTCCAGATTGGCCGGCCGGTGCAGCGTGCGCAGGCCTGGGTGAGCTTCCAGCGCCTGCAGCAGGGCGCGCGCCTGGCGGGTGTAGAAAAACACCGTCTCACCGCTGGTCTCCACGCGCTCGGCGTGCGCGGCCAGGGGGGACGTGGCCAGTGCCAGCGCGCCGTTGCCATACACCTCCACCACCTCGGGCTCCAGGTGCTCGGCAATCAGGGCGCGCGGCGCGCCCTCGGCGATCTTGCGACCGTGGTCGATCACCAGCAGGCGCTGGCACAGGCGCTCGGCCTCG